>ERZ1643249.581-NODE-581-length-41243-cov-23.093668_pt1 | contig 41243 bp, 42 predicted proteins | sample MGYA00579263_ERZ1643249 | MGnify/ENA primary metagenome ERZ1643249 (study PRJEB29033, sample SAMEA4952264) | chicken gut metagenome | biome: Broiler Chicken; feature: Gastrointestinal Tract; material: Caecum | place: Ireland | collected 2018 | study: Broiler...
TATTTCCAGGATTTTTCCTTCTTCCTGTGACCAATAGGTTCCCGAACCGCCGGAAATATTTTTCTGGTTTTTATCCGAAATCAGTATTCCAGCGGTTCCCGCCAGAACCAGAAGAAACACGCTGGCAACACCCGCCAGCAACCTTTTGGAAGATCCCTTCATTCTATCACGCCTTTCTTATTCCATGGGAAACTTCAGCCCCCACTGCTCTCTTGCCTGATCCATCAGTCCCATGATTTCCATAGTTTCTTTGTGAGGCATCTGAGGGCACTGGGTAAGGCCCTTTTCTATGGCTTCTTTGCAGGCCAGAACTTCATACTCGTATCCGGTGATCTGTTCCGGACAATGGTACTGAGCCTTTACCTGACGATCCCGGTCATAGATGGTCAGGGTCTGGAAATTATTGATATTCTCTACTACGGCAAAGCCTTCTGTGCCATAAATAATTCCCTGCCGGTCAGAAAGTACCCGCATAGAGCTGTTGAGAATCGCCATTTTTCCTCCCGGATAGATCAGGGTAATGCTGTTCTGAGCGTCTACGCCAGTGTCTGTCATAATGGCAGTAGATACCATTTTTTCTATCTGATTGCCAAAGACCATGGAAGCAAAGTTCAGGGCATATACCCCAACGTCCAGAAGCGCCCCGCCGCCTAGTTCCGGTTTCAGAAGTCTTGGCACGTTTCCGATAAGATAACAGAGATTTGCAGTAAGAGTCATAGGTTCTCCGATGGCTCCTTGGGTCAGTACCTGACGGATCGTGTTCCACATAGGCATATACCGGACCCACATAGCTTCAGCCAGAAGCACACCTTTCTCCCGGGCCAGCCGGATCATTTCTTCTGCCTGTTTCTGATTTACTGCAAAAGATTTCTCACATAATACATTTCTTCCATGAGCAATGAGCATTTTCACATTCTCATAGTGTTCCGACATAGGACTGGCCACATAAACCAGATCCACATTCTCATCTGCCGCCATCTCCTCGTAGGAACCATAGGCTTTTTCGATCTGAAAGCGTTCTGCAAAAGCTTCTGCCTTCTCCAAGCTTCTGGAAGCCACCCCATAGATCCTGGCTTCTTTCATCTGAGCCACTGTTTCCGCCATAGTTGCCGCAATATTTCCTGTACTTAAAATACCTACTCTCAACTGTTCCATTTTTATACCTCCCTGTTCCTCTATGTTTTGCTATTCTCTTCTGTTTTATCGAACCTTCTCTTTAAAGTTTTAGGATCTTTCGGTCAATCCATATTCCTCAGCCAGGCTTTCCAGCCCTTCCAGAACCTCTTCTCTGGAGTAATCATGCTCCTCCAGGAAATCATCCTCAAATTCATCTAAATGCTGATAAAAATCCGCTACCATGATCCCGTATCCCGGTGTATTCTCGGGGAAATCTCCCAGAAGAATATTTTCCGCTTCATTGATCTCTCCCCGGTCTGCCATCTCCAGGATCCGGGCATAGAGCTTTTCTTCCTCTGTCCGCTCTTCCTCCACAGGCAGTTCATAGCGGACCTCCCGCTGTCCCGTCAGGACCAGAGCCAGGCCCCGGACCACATCATTGATCATACGCATAAGATAATCCTGTTTAACACCCATGTCGCGCCTTCCTTTTTCCCTTTTTATAAGACTTTAATCGCAAATTTGATCACGCCGTCCTGTTTCTTTTCAAAGATTTCATAAGCCTCCATAATATGTTCCAGAGTCGTCCGGTGGGTGATCAGCGGGCTGGTATCCAGCTTTCCCTGTTGGATCAGCTCCATGATCTGATCGCAATAGCAGCCGTCTACCCCTCCTGTCTTAAAGACCAGGTTCTTTCCATACATGGAAGGCAGGGGCAGCCGCTGGTCTTCTTCATACATTGCCACCAGAGTTACCACTGCATTTGGCCTTGCGATCTTCCAGGCCGTCTGAAAGGTATCTTTTCCTCCTGCCGCTTCAAAGACCCGGTCTGCTCCCCGTCCGTAAGACAGCTCCCGGATCCAGGCTTCCAGATCCTTTTCTGAAATTTTACCGGGATTTATGCAGAAATCCGCCAGGTGGTTTTCCTTTGCCACTTTCAGCCGGTTCTCGTCGGTATCCAGGGCAATGATCTTACCTGGGTCATAAAGTCTGGCGCACATCATGGTACAAAGTCCCGCAGGTCCTGCCCCGATCACCGCCACAGTGTCTCCTTTGCTGATCTCTCCGATCCTGGCAGCCCAGTAACCGGTAGACAGAAGATCCCCGGTGAAAAGAGCGGCTTCATCTGAAACTCTATTGGGGATTTTCGTAAGACCGTTGTCTCCGTAAGGGATCCGCACATACTCTGCCTGTCCTCCGTCGATCCGGCACCCAAGGGCCCAGCCGCCCAGAGGATCGCTGCAGTTATTTACAAAGCCTCTCTCACAGTAAAAGCAGCTTCCGCAAAAAGTCTCCACATTCACCGCTACCCGGTCTCCCGGTTTTACCTTTTTCACTTCTTTTCCGATTTTCTCCACCACGCCCACAAACTCATGGCCCAGGATAGTTCCCGGCACAGCATTTGGCACTGCTCCATGTTTGATATGGATATCGCTGGAACAGATGGTGGTAAGGGTCACTTTTACCAAAACATCGGTATCCTTTTCCAAACAGGGTTTTGGCCGTTCTGTAAGGACCAGTTTTCCTTTTTCTTCAAAAACAACCGCCTTCATAGTTGCCGCCTTTCTTTTACTACTGAATCTTCTCCAGTTCCTCCATCCAGATCCGCACACAGGCGTCGCTTGGCATCCGGAGGTCTCCTCTTGGAGATACGGCTACGCTTCCCACTTTAGGTCCATCGGGAAGACAGGAACGCTTGAACTGCTGGGCAAAAAATCTGGAATAAAAGGTCTTCAGCCACTTCATGATCACTTCCGGCTCGTAAACGCCGGCAAAAGCCGCCTTTGCCATGCGGTAGATCTTACCCGGTCTGAAATGGAAACGGAGCATCTGGTATAAGAAGAAATCATGAAGCTCATAAGGCCCTACCAGATCTTCCGTCTTCTGAGAGATCACTCCATCCTTTGGTGGAAGAAGCTCCGGGCTTACCGGAGTATCCAGGATATCCAGAAGGATCTGGGACAGTTTTTCTTCTTTGCAGGTATCTGCGTAATACCGTACCAGATGGCGGACCAGAGTCTTTGGCACTGAAGCATTTACTCCATACATGGACATATGATCCCCATTATAGGTAGCCCAGCCAAGAGCCAGCTCTGAAAGGTCTCCCGTTCCTACTACCATGCCTCCCTGCTGGTTGGCAATATCCATGATCACCTGGGTACGCTCCCTGGCCTGGGAGTTTTCGTAAGTCACGTCATGAACATTTTCATCATGGCCGATATCTGAAAAATGCTGAAGCACTGCTTTCTTGATATCCACTTCCATAAGGGTTGCTCCCAGCCGTCTGGTCAGTTCGCAGGCGTTGGTATAAGTCCTGTCCGTGGTGCCGAAGCAGGGCATGGTCACCGCAGTGATATGCTCTCTTCCCATTTCCAGAAGATCAAAGGCCCTGGCAGTAACCAGGAGAGCCAGTGTGGAATCCAGACCTCCTGAGATTCCCAGCACCGCTCTTTTGCAGTGGGTATGCTCCAGCCTCTTCTTCAGTCCCATAGCCTGGATCATCAGGATCTCATTACAACGCTTGTCTCTTTCTCCCCGGCTGTCCGGCACAAAAGGATTTGGATCGATAAACCGCTCCAGCTTTGTCTCCTCCACAGGAAGGGAAAACTCTACTGTGAGATATCCTTCTCTCTTTTCCTCATGCCAGGTAGAGATCCTTCTCCGTTCTTCTGATAAACGGTTGATATCCAGAACTGCCTCTGCTGACTGGTTCTGGAACATTTCCGCCTCTTTTAACACCACACCGTTTTCACAGATCAGGTGCTGGCCCCCGAAAACCAGATCCTGGGTAGACTCTCCGTATCCGGCAGTAGCGTAAATATAGGCGCACAGCAGTCTGGCAGACTGGCTCTTTACCAGCTCCCGTCTGTAGTCGGCTTTCCCTACAGTCTCATCACTGGCGGAGAGGTTTACGATCACATTTGCCCCGGCCATGGCGTGAGCTACGCTTGGAGGAGCAGCCGCCCACAGATCCTCGCAGATCTCCGCAGCCACAGTAAGGCCCGGCATTTCCCTGCAGGAAAACAGCATTTTTTCCATCACAGGCACCTGCTTTCCTCCCAGTTCCGTATATCCCCAGAGATTTTTCCCGGAAGAAAAATGCCTTGCCTCATAAAACTCTCCATAATTCGGCAGGTACTCCTTGGGAACCAGACCCAGGATCTCTCCCTGGTTTATGGCTGCCGCCACATTATAAAGCTTCCCATGATATACATAGGGCAGCCCCAAAAAGATCAGCCCGGGCACATCTTTTAATTCCTCTGCAGCTCTTAAAAGCTGCTCCCTGGCACTGCCAAGGAGAGTCTCCTGCCAGAACAGATCCTGACAGGTATAGCCGGTAATAGAAAGCTCCGGGAATACCAGGATCCTGGCTCCTCTCTGAGAAAGCTCCCTGGCTTTCTTAATGATCTCATCTGTATTATGAATACAGTCGGCCACACGGACATCAATAGCTGCCGCTGCCGCCTTTATAAATCCATCTTTCATCTTCCGCCAAACCTCTCTTTTATCTTTTACATTCCTTTAAGATCCGTTTCAGTTCCTCTACGGTAAAGGTATAATTTTTATTACAGAAATGACAGTTCATCTCGATTTCTTTTCCTTCATCGATCATTTCCTGAATGTCTTTTTTTCCAATACTGATCAGAGCTCTCTCCACTCTCTCCTTGCTGCAGTTGCAGTGGAACTGAGTAGGGATCCTGTCGTTAAATTCAATATCAAATCCTTCCAGCAGAAGTTCCAGAAGGCTTTCCGGCGTATGTCCCTCTTCCAGAAGTGCTGTAACAGAAGTCACTTTCTTCAGATTTTCCTCCAGCCGGCTGATCACTGCTTCCTCTGTGAACGGCATAAGCTGGATAATAAAGCCTCCTGCCTGTTTCACAGTATTGTCCTTTTCCATCAATACGCCCAGACCCACAGAAGAAGGCACCTGCTCGCTGGTGGCAAAATAATAGGTAAGGTCCTCTGCGATCTCGCTGGTCTGGAGCACAGTCTGGCCCACATAAGGCTCTTTCATACCCATGTCCTTGATCACGTTCATAAAGCCCACGCCTACGGCACCTGCCACATCCAGTTTTCCCTGGGCATTGGCGTGAAGGACCACATTGGGATTTCCCACATATCCCTTTACGTTTCCCTTGGAATCTGCAGTAACGGTAATGCCCTCCAGGGGACCTCCCGCCTTGATCTGCAGGGTCAGCAGGTCTTTCTCTCCTTTCATCATCACGCCCATCATGGCTCCCGCTGTAAGCAGACGGCCCAAAGCCGCCGTAGCCACCGGACTGGTATTATGGGCTGCTCTGGCATACTCCACCAGGTCCCTGGTAGTAGCCGCAAATGCCCTGATCTGATAATTAGCCGCTGTGGCCCTTACAATATAATCTCCCATATTTTAAATCTCCTCTTTATATCTTAAATATTTTTCTTTCCCTTTTCTCTGGCAAGTATATAGATCCTCTCACTGTTCTCTTTCACCGGATTCCTGGTAAAGGCGTCATAGGCGTCTATAAATTCCATCCCTGCCTTTGACAGCAGCTCCTTCACCTTTTCCAAAGGATAGGCCTTCTGATAATGAGTCTCTTCATATTTTCGATAGAGAGTCTCCCCGTCCTTTTCCACCGGGATAAAAAGAGCCAGATCATATTCGTTGATCTGTTCCTCTGGATCGTAATAATTATCCCAGATAAAGCTGGCGTCTTCCCGATCCTCGGCTATAGTAGCCTCTCCCAGAATCTCTTCATATTTGTATTCTGTATTCAGGTCAAAAATAAAAATCCCACCGGGATCTAAATAATTGTTTACCAGCCGGAACACCTTCAGCAGATCCTCTGCTTCCGTTATATAATTCATGCTGTCGCAGACAGATACCACTGCCCGGACAGTACCGTAAAGTTCAAATTCCCGCATGTCCTGAAGGAGATAGAGAATGTCCTGTCCCTCTTCTTCCTTTTTCTCCATGGCGATCTCCAGCATGTCCACAGAGTTGTCCACACCGATCATATCGTATCCCCTGCCTGCCAAAAGACGGGTCATGTTTCCTGTCCCGCAGCCCAGCTCCAGGACCAGTCCGTCCCGGATCCCCTGGTCTTCTAAAAGCCCGGCAAGATATCCGCACCACTCTTCATAGGGAATATTGTCCATAAACAGGTCATAAACCCTGGCAAAACTCTCATAAGAACTCATAGATTTCTCTCCTTATTTATTCTTCCTAATACTACCATGAAACGAAGGAGGTGGCAAGGCGGAGGAATTTTTTACTGAAGCCGGAAAATCCATCAAATTATCCAACAGAAATCTTAATGATAATTTAACTTGTCTGAAATCTTTAATTCTTAAATTCTTATTTTCTTTTCTTTATTATAAAATCAGAAACAATTTTTGAAAGGAGGAAATCTATGAAAAGGCAACTTATTTTGACTGTTTTCACCTGTCTAAGTTTACTGATATCTCTGCCAGGCTGTTCAATAAACAGAAATTCTTCTGATGCGCCCCCAGCAGCTGCTGAAGAAATAGCGGAACCTGACACGAATAATAGTCCAACGGCTGATACTACAGATCCTGTAGACAATACCTCTTCCGGAAATAATCCCTCTGCAAATCCTGATGCTCCAACAGAATCTCCGGAAATTCTAAGTACGGAAGGCTTTGTAATGTCAGTAGATGGAAATACTATGTATGTAGATTTGGAAAATACCGGCGGACGGACTTATCCAGGAGAAGGGGAAGACAGAAAAGTAGCATTTGATATATCTAACGCAGAGCAGATTCAAACAGATATCTCCGAAGTATATCCGGCTAGAAGCAATCTTATTCGGTCAGGCATACATGTGGATATAGAATATTACGTTCAGAACGGAATAAATATTGCGACAAAATTAACATCAAACAGTCAGGAATTAGGACCTATTACTTATCTTTCTGTGGGTTATATAACCGCTATTACTGACTCTTCAATTACTGTAAAAGTTACAGAGTTTGATAATGCAGGTGAAACTCTTGATTTTGATCTGTCCCATTGCGAACCTATTTCAGAAAATATCTCCATAGATGATCTTGTCACTGTTACCTACTATATAGAACAGGATATCAATTATGCTATGGGCGTTATGTGTTAATACTTTATTCAAGAGAGAATCTCTTAACAAATGAGATTCTCTTTTTTATTCCCCAAATTTCATGTAATCCCTTCCTGTCAATAAGTAAATATCACAAAACTGCAACATTTTCCTGGAAAATTGAAATAATGGTGAGACCTTCCCCTGCTATGATAAAACCATCAAAAAAACAGACACCTATGGGAGGTAAAACTTATGAAAAATAAATCTGATCTCTATAAATTCTACATATCCGCAGCCCTCCTGGCCCTGGCTTTTCTCACCACTCTGGCAAGGTTCCTTCAGATACTTGAAAGCCTGGCAGTAAACGGAGGAATCTTTCTCTTCCTGTCTGGTCCCGGCCTGTGGCTTTTTGTCAAAAATATGAACTCTCTGCATCGGAAAAAGGAACTTCTCCCTACAATTCCCGCCGGTCAGACTACAGCAGTATAAAATTTCTGACAGATTATCCATAAAGATTGAAAAAAATATAGAACAGAAAGAAGGCATATCTCATGACACTGACAAAAAGGTTCGAAGAAAATAAACTGACCATCATTGGAACCGCTATTCTCCTCCTGCTTCTGGCTATAGGATTCCAAAGCGGGATCTTCTCTTCCCGGGAAGCCATGGAGCAGTTTCTCCGTCAGACAGGAGTCCTGGCTCCACTGTGTTTTCTCCTGCTGCAGACTATACAGGTAGTGATCCCGATAGTTCCCGGAGGCGTCAGCTGTATCATCGGCGTGGCGATGTTCGGCCCCCTGTACGGCTTCTTTCTGAACTATGCCGGAATGGTCACAGGTTCTGTGATCAGTTTTCTTCTGGTAAGGCACTATGGACAGGCCTTCCTTTTAAAGTTTGTATCGGAAGAAACCTTTCAGAAATACATTTCCTGGACAGAAAAGGGAAAGAAATTCGATGTATTCTTTCTTCTGGCTTTGATCCTTCCAGGTATGCCTGATGATCTGTTATGTCTGATAGCAGGACTGACTTCCATGTCCATGAAAAAATATCTGGTTTTCATCCTGCTGGGAAGACCCTTCTCCCTGCTGGCCTACAGCCTGGGCGGCTCCCTGATCCAGGGAAATCTCACCGCTCTGTTTTAAAAATCTGAAATATTTACCGGAGGCCTCTTATGTACAAAATTTTATCCCTGACCCACTGCAAAAAAATTTTTCACAGCTTTCTTTCCCTGCTGCCCCAGTTACTTTTATTTGAGCTGGCCTTTATAGTCCTTTCCCTATTCTTTTTCATTCCTGGGGTCAAAAAACTGATGGTCATGATGCTGGAAATAGCCGGAGATACCAGTCTGTATAACTACCATATGCTTCAGATCCTTTGCAGCCTTCCCGGAATCGCAGCCATTGTTCTGATCCTCTGCCTTTCCGTTTTCCTGGCATATTTTGAGTTTTCCTTTATCTTTATTGCCCTTTATCAGAGCTATGCCGGATCCTCTTTTTCTCTGAAGGATACTCTGAAGACCTCTGTGTATTCTGTATTTTCTTTAAATTTCAGAGACATTCCAGGATTCTTTTTATATGGGATCCTGCTCCTTCCATTTCAGGATCTTTACCTTGTTCCTTCTGTTATGCCCCATCTGCAAATTCCCAATTTTATCACCGGCGAATTGTCCAAACGATGGTATGGAGATTTTGTTCTGGATCTGGCTTACGCCCTCTTATTTACCCTGTTCCTCTTGCCGCTTTTCCTTCTTCCGGCTATGATCCTGAAGGGAAAAAGTTTCCGGGAAGGCTGCAAAGAAAGTATCTTTACCTGGAAAAAAGCAGGGCTAAAAGGCATTCTTCTCCTGGGTATCCTCATCGCCCTGTGTCAGCTGCTTTTTGGCCGGTCCGGGATCCTGCCTGGAGATTTTTCTTCCGTTATAGAAGAAAACCTGCTGAAAACTCTGTGTCTGCTTTTCTTCTCCGGAAAGGCTCAGGAAACCGCCTTCACCGGCGTACTGATCTGGATCCTCCGCTGTATTCTTTCCTTGGGATTTTCCACATTTCTTGCAGGAATTTTACTTCCGGTTCCAGAAGAAGCAGCGCCTGTGCTTGTTCCATCAGCCGGGCTTTCTTTTCAAGCCTTTGCTAAGATAAAAACTTTTTTGTCCTCCGGAATCCGTAAAATCCAGACATATTTCCATCCCCTTTTCAGGGAGATTCCCCTTCTGAAAAAGTTCTGGATCCCTATGGTTCTTCTAATCCTTGCCGTCAGCCTTTCAGCTATGTATCAGTATGCTCAGGAACCTCCCGCTGTTCATAAGCCGCTAACCATCGGTCACAGGGGCAGCGACCTGGGTGTGGAAAATACCCTGGAGGCAGTAAAAGGAGCGATTGATTCCGGTGCAGACTTTGCAGAAGTAGATATCCAGCTGACAAAAGACCAGGTTCCCGTAGCCGCCCATGATGATAACCTGAGCCGTATGGCAGGCCGATTTAAGAATATCAACAGTCTTACTCTGGAAGAGCTTCAGTCCATCTCTCTGTCTCAGTATGGCATGGAAGGACATGTTCCCACCCTGGAAGAGCTGCTCCGGCTTTCCAAAGGAAAGATCCGTCTGCTCATCGAGTTAAAAGCGGTTTCCGGAAAAGAAAGAGAAATCCTTGTGGATCAGATCCTGGCTCTGATCGAAAAATACGATTTTGAAAAAGACTGTATCCTCATGTCCCTGGACTTCGATCTGATCCACCTTGTCCGCCAGAAAAATCCCACCTTAAAAACCGGCTGCTGTATGTTCGGAAATCTGGGTGAAACCACCGTGGAGAACCTTCTTTCCCTGGACTGCGATTTTGTAGTCATTGAAGAAAATATGGTCTCCAACAGCTTTATCTCCGCCTGCCGCCAGGCCTGGCTCCCGGTGTATGTATGGACTGTAGATCTGGAAGAAAATATGAGAAAGTATCTGGATATGGGGGTAAACGGCCTGATCTCCGACAAACCCTATCTGGTCAAAGAAGTGCTGGAAGACTATTCCTTCCAGGGCATTCCCACTGGAGAAGATTATTATTTCTCTTAAAAAGATTTCTGATAAAAAGAAGAGCTGCCCCACGAAAATGTGCGCCGGAAATCTCCTCGTTCTTCCTTTCGTGGGGCAGCTTCTTATAAAGATCGCAAATCTATTAAAACTGTAAATATGTTATTTTTACTGTACTTCATATTGGAAAAAAGCATTGCTGTTTAAAAACTCTTCAGCTTCTTTCACCATATCGGAAATATCTGTTCCATCTGAGAGGACTGCAGTTTTCTTCTGTTTTTATTCCATGCTTTGCCTTTTCTGTTGAAAAGTAATTGTGCTCTGCTGCGAATCCCGGATTTGGCTGGAGCATACAGTTGTTATAAGCCTCCCAGTCAATATAATTCAGCGCGTTCTGAACAAATTCCACTTCCGGATGTTCCGAAAGGATCTTGTCCAGGTTATCTGCAGAATCATGATAGGAAAAGCCGATATGGCGGATCTTTCCGTCTTTCTTCCACTGCTGCATATGTTCAAACATATGACATTCCTTGATCTGAATCTGAAACTGACCAAAAGGACCAATCAATGCATAGAGCTTACCCCTGCTGGGGCCTATCTCTATAAAGCCGCAAAAGATTTTATCCGCCAGTCTGAAAAAGCAGCAGAAAATGCAAGGGCCATCCAGCAGCAGACTGTCAAAACCCTCCGTCTGGGTTCTTCTTTTCTGAACCCCGGAAACCTTCTCATCGACTTATGGAACCGGATCAGCCCGGATCCTTCCGAATATCGGATAAAAATGATTCCTTACTGTGACGACCGCCAGAAGATCCTTTCTGTTGTCTCTTCTCTTGGGGAAGAAATGGATTTTATGGCAGGAGTTTTCGGCTCCCGTCAAATGCTGAGCCTGAGCAACTTTTTTGAGCTGGGCAGCTTCCGCATATCCATTGCCGTTCCCAGGAATCACCGTCTTGCCTCTCAAAAGATTCTGGAACTTCCTGATCTGTACGGAGAACGGCTGCTCGCTGTAAAAAAGGGCAACGCCTTTTATATAGATCCTCTGAGAGAAATGCTGAGGACCTGCCATCCCCTCTCTCATTACCCTTCCGGTAAACTGGGATTATAAAGCACCCTACGGCCTTTTGTATGCCAAAAATCCTACACCGGAAGCCGCAGCTTTTCTTGAGTCTCCGAAAAAGGCCCTGGCTTTGTCTCAAGATCCTACAAAAACACTAAATGCATACTAAAAAAGATAGGAGTTTCTCTCATACTCCTATCTCTTCTTTAAATACTTCAACCGCCTGATCCGGCGGGCAGGGGATATCCACCTTCATGGTATCTCCCTGCACAGGCAGATACATATAATATTGGGAAACCTGCATTAGGAAATTTCCATCTGCAAAAGTTTCTATGGCGCAATCTCCATATGAACTCGGGCTGTTGGCACTTGGTTCCCCGATAATCTTCCCAATCTCATTTATCGAAAGAGTGACGGCCAGCACTTTCGCGCTGGAATATGTATTTTTTGATGTTAATACATAGACATTGCCTTTAAAAGAGTTGGAATAGGTAAAGGTTTTCCAGATCATATCCTCTATCTGTCCATTGGGTTTTTGAGAGAATCCCTGTGAACAGACATATCTGGAAACACTCAAATGAGGAATCACCGCAGCGCAAATATCATTTCCCCCGCCGTTTTTTCTAAGATCGATCGCCAGGTTCTGTACATCTGTCTGACTTAGTTTTGTAAAAAACTCATCTAAAAACTCTGAAAATTCCGGAGTATCCCAACACTCGTTAATTGTAAGTATGGCATACTCTTCTTCTATCTCATATGACCATTTGGGAGTTTCTGATTTTTGCGCAATATAAAAAGGATAGGTTCTGCTTATGATTTTTCCGCTGTCGGATACATACTGGATATGTATGCAAGTATCTGTCGTCTTTCCCAAATCATACAAAACCAGTCCCTCAAGCCGATTAAGGAAGGAAATGTCCTTTTTAAGCCCATATTCATTTTCATCTTCCCCATAAAGGATACAATGCTGCAAAATCTCTTCCTGACTGTAGCCGTTTAATTTCATAAGCACATATTTCACATCTTCTACAGAAACATAAATCTTTCCTTCCTGATATTCAAAAGAAAGGTCCTCTGCCTTTTTACTCTCCGTCCTTTCAAAATATCTGTTTAAATTTCCATCAGGCATCACAGCCGTATGGCCATCCCCTAAAGAACGCGCAGTTCTTTCCAGGTCAAGAAACAATTCATATCTGCTGACAAACAAACGATTTTTGTATTTTTTCATGGTTCTTGTATAAATGTCTTTTGTTTTTTCCGGAAGCTGATTTTTACACAAAGGATGATTCTTTTCCATTATTTGTACACACTCTTTCAGAGCATTTTGTGCATACTCAGAACTGGCCCAGCCCCAATTATTCAGCCAAAATATGGAAAATACCAGTATCCCTAAAAGCAATACCGGAATCACAAGGATCCATCCATGTCTGCATTTTTTTATGTCCTCCAAGTTTGCCTGCCTCCTACGGTTCAAAAGATTTCTTAGTCTTTATAACATATCATAGCACAGGCTTTGTATTATCGCAATATTACGGTAAAGCAGCAAAATTTAAAAGGATATATAAAAATATTCTGAATTTACAGTTCTTTTTTAATCTTTCTCCATATCTAAGCCTATAATATATTTCTTTTCCTGCCATTTCAGGTAAGTTTTTACATGTTTTATGCAAAATTGCTTCTTTCTGCCTTCAAAAATGATATAATGTAGTTATACAAAATTATCAGTCGTATCAAAATTTTAGAGATGAATTTATAATTTTGACTGGAATTCCAGAACTATTTTTATAAAAGGAGTACCTGACATGTTGATCCGAAAATACCAGCCTTCCGACTGTCCCCGGCTGGCAAAGCTTTTTTACCAGACCGTACATGAAGTCAATAAGAAAGACTATACCAAAGAACAGCTAAATGCCTGGGCCACCGGCGAGGTGGACTTGGATGCCTGGAACCATTCCTTTCTGGAACACTATACTTTAGTAGCCGTTGAACAGGACAGGATCCTGGGGTTTGGCGACATAGACGAAACCGGATATCTGGACCGTCTCTATGTTCATAAGGATCACCAGAAAGATGGGATTGCCTCCGAACTCTGTGATAAACTGGAAGCCCATGTTCCATTCAATATCCGGACCCATGCTTCTATCACTGCTAAACCTTTTTTTCAAAAAAGAGGCTATAAGGTTATAAAAGAGCAGCAGGTAGAGCGCCGGGGAATCCTACTTACCAATTTTGTTATGTTGCTTAAAAGAGAAGAAAAAGAGCCTGCTGAAAAAAAGAAGCATATGAAAAAAGTGATCGTCATCGGCAGCCCCGGGGCAGGAAAAAGCACTTTTTCTCGAAAGCTGAGAGACTTTACCGGACTGCCTCTATACTATCTGGATATGATATGGCATAAGTCTGACGGGACCAATATTTCCCGGGAAGAGTTAGCCGCACAGCAGAAAAAGATCATGGAAAATCAGTCATGGATCATCGACGGAAACTATCTTCGCACCCTGGAATTGCGTCTGGAAAACTGCGATACTGTTTTCTTATTGGATTATCCTTTAGAAGTCTGTCTTGGGGGAGCCAAAGCCCGTATCGGCACAAAACGTGAAGATCTTCCCTGGGTGGAAACGGAATTCAATGAAGGGTTCCGCCAATGGATCCTGGACTTTCCCAAAGACCAGCTTCCCATCATTTACCGTCTTCTTGAAAAGTATGGTAAAAACCGAAATGTCCATATTTTCAGATCCAGAGAAGCAGCAGAAAACTATCTGAAAGAAAACTTTTCAAAGAACAAGGAGAAGCATTCCATATGAGCAATATCCGTGTAATGATCATAAACGATTACGAGGGTGTTTACGATTTATGGATTGATATGTAAATCATGGAAGCATTTATGAAATACGAAATTATCAACTTATCTCATAAACCAGAGATTCTGGACAGCGCCGCCAGATGGTTCCACGAGAAATGGGAGATCCCCCTTGAAGCATACAAAGAAAGCATGGAAGAATCTCTCCTGAAAAAAGCTCCTGTTCCCCAGTGGTATCTGGCGCTGAAAGATTCTGAGATCATTGGAGGAATGGGCGTTATTGAAAATGATTTTCACGATCGAAAAGACCTGGCGCCTAATGTCTGCGCCGTTTACACAGAAGCAGAATACAGAAACCATGGAGTGGCCGGAGCACTTCTGGACTATGTATGCAGAGACATGAAAGAAAAAGGAATCAGCACCTTATATCTTATTACAGACCATACTTCTTTTTACGAAAGATACGGCTGGGAATTTTACTGCATGGTCCAGGGCGATGGAGAGCCTCAAATGTCAAGAATGTATATCCACAGAGGGTGATTCCTTATCCTGATAATCTACTTATAGGAGGTGTTTTTATGGAAATATTCTTTGTTATAATCGCTTTGATCGCCGTATGTGCAGCAGTATTTTTAAGAGGAAAAGCCTGGACGGATTTTACAAATGACCTGTCCAAAAAAGATACACCAAATAAAAAGTAAAGCCTAGATCAGGAATCACCCCTGTGGATTATATTAAAATCAGAAAGCGGAGTACTATATAATGTCTGAGAGAACTATTATGATATTTCCTAAATTCAGTAATATGGAAATCATAGACCGCATACGAAGAAACTATGATCCTCTGGCGGATCTGGTAAGGCCCCATATTACATTGGTCTTTCCTTTTCATTCAGATATTACCGACGCTGAGTTAGGCAGCCACATAGAAAATGCAATATCTGGAATCCCTCCTTTCTCTCTGCAGCTTACAGGGATCTCAAAGGAGGAAAACGTCTTTGGAAATTATCTTTTCCTAAACATTCAAGAAGGAAGAGACACCCTTATGCAGCTCCATGACCGTCTTTATTCCGGAGTTTTAAGTTCTTTTTCTCCTAAGACCCCCTACAGCCCTCATATGACTCTGGGAAACCTGGAAAACCGGAACGCTCTCCATGCAGCATATGAGGCTGTCAAAAGCATCTCCGAATCTTTTTCCACCGTTGCAGACACTATATCTGTGGAAAAGATCGGAAAGCAGGGGGAATCTATAATCCTTATGGAAAAGAATCTTAGGTAACTACATTAAGTCTGATATTCTAAAATGTCTGTTGCAAGATATGAGGGGAGGGCAACCTATGTTTCTTATATTAGTCCTATTATTTGATAATCTGATCGCGGCTCTCTGTATGTTTCTGATCGGTCTTTATTTTTACAGATCAAAAGGTAAAGCTGCTGATTACTTAACTGGATATAATCTCCGTTCAGAAGCCCAGCGGAAAAAGGTAAATGAAGTCTTCATGTGCCAGTGTTATGGTAAAAGAATGATGGTCATGGCACTTCCCTTTCTGTTCGGAATGATCCTGGATCTCTTTAAGCCCGGTATTGGCACTGGACTAGCCTGGCTGATTTGGTTTGTACTTTTTGTTCTGCTGCTTATCAAAAGATCAAAGCTGGAAAAGTAAAAGAAAAATATATAAAAAAATGGAGTATAATTATGGAAAATTAAGCCCAGAGACAGAAAAAATCATGTCGGAGCATTTTGAAAAAGATAATGTAATCGCTTTGGCAACTACAGAGAACGGACGGTTTGATATTGATTTTACTATATAACAGGAGGAAAATACTTATGGACTTTGAGCAAGTATTAACATTACGTCAGACAACCAGAAAATATACAGATCAGAAAGTTTCTGATTCCGATCTTGAGAAAATACTCCAGGCAGCTCAGACAGCGCCCCTGGCCGCCGGGGATGACAAAACTACTCATCTGACTCTGGTAAAGGATCCTGTTCTTATGGAAGAAATCCGGAATGCCTGTATGCTTACTTCCAGGAAAACAGGGCAGAAAATCGATGCTTTATATGGAGCTCAGGCAATGATTTTTGTCTCTGCTACAGACATTTCGGAAGATCATATTGAATACTGTAATACCGGATGTATCATTGAAAATATCCTGCTTGAGGCCACTGCTCTTGGACTGGGAAGCACCTATATCTGGGGCTGTCTGAAAAAGCTTCGGAAAAACGAAGAAGTTATGAAAAAGCTCTGTCTTCCCCAGGGATATGAAATACTCTCTGCGGCAGTTGTAGGCTATCCGGCCAAGCCGTTAGCTCCCCGGGAGATCTCCCGGAAGCTCTCCGTTACAGAGCTTTAATGTCTATAAATATATGAATCAAAAGGAATTTTTATTATGAAAATCAAAGACCCTTGCGGCAGTCGCCAAATGGATATGCAGGCATGTCCGCTTGGCTCGTTGCCCGCAGAAATAAGAACGGAACGGCTCCTTCTTTCCCCCCTGGGGCCTCAGTATGTAAAAAGCGCTTTTGTTTACAGCGGCGACCTGGAAAACACAAAATTCATGCTGGATCTTCCGGAAGAAAGTATAGAAGAAACTCAAGAATTTCTAAAAAAAGCAGAGGCAGAATGGCAGAAGGAATTTCCTGAATTTTACGAATTTGCCATTCTCACAGAAGGGGCCCATATAGGTTCCGTTTGTCTCTATCTAAACGAGGATAGGACCGAAGGAGAGTTGGGATGGATCCTGAACAAACGATATTGGGGACATGGGTATACCTTCGAGGCTGCACAGGCTTTGATAGATTATGCTTCCCAAAATCTCGGGATCAAGAAATTTATCGCCTACTGCGACAGTGAAAATATCCCTTCTTATTCTCTTATGGAAAAACTGGGGATGTCCAGAGTCCTGTGCAGATCCGGCAGGAAAAACAGATCTTCCTCAGAAGAACGGATGGAATATAAATATGCTCTTACAATAGAATAAAAATACAAGATTCAGGAGGTTATCTATGTGTCTGATATGCGAAAGGATCAAAATGATCAAAGAAGGAACAAATCCCTATTTTGTCCGGGAGCTGAAAACCGGTTATGTGGTACTTGGGGACCATCAGCATTTTAAAGGCTACACACTTTTTCTCTGCAAAGAACATAAAACAGAACTTTTTGATTTAGAGCCTGACAGAAAACTTGCTTTTCTTGAAGAAATGTCCCTTGTGGCAGAAGCTGCCGCTAAAGCTTTCGGCGCTGAGAAAATGAATTATGAGCTGCTGGGAAACGGCGATACTCATCTTCACTGGCATTTATTTCCCAGAGTTTCCGGGGATTTGGGAGATTTTGGGAATCAGGGAAAAGGTCCGGTATGGTGGTATCCCATGGAGCAAATGTATGCGGATGGAAACCGACCCACAGCAGAAGAACTGACTGAACTAAAAAGCAAGCTGGCTGAAGAATTAGAAAAATTGATATAAAAACCAGGCAGGAGGGAAATCATATGGGATTTTTTTACGGCAGACAGGGGAAAAGAAATCCAGATACTCAGGAAGAACCACATTACCATCACCCTCTTTTAGAAATTGTAAGGATTGTAAGTTCAAGCAATCCGGAAGTCCTGGATTCCGCCAGAAAATGTATTAAAAACACGGAAAAATACTACCAAAAGCATCGTGAGGATTATGAAGCCAGAGGAATTTCTTTCAGGAATTCCCCGGCCGCTCTTCAGTGGATCGGGTGCATAGACCTGCTGATTCATAATCAATTTGCCTGTGAATGTGACTGGAGTGAAGAATTATCCGGCTTTCTTTGGGCAGTCTCTGATCTTAAAAATGTTAAACGGCACTCTCTTGAAATCGAAGAAAACTGGTTTCAGCCCCGGGAATCCATTCCTCAGTGGTGCGAAATTCTGGACAAAAAATGGGAAAAATCCGGCTATGTAATAGCTGCTTTCGACATCAACAGTGATTCTTATGTAATGTTCCTCTGTCAGAAAAAATCTCTCAAAAAGTTAAAGACTCTGGCAGAAAGCTTTGGATTCCGGATTGATCTTTCTATGAATATGTAATGGCGATGATAAGAAATGATAGATATACAATTATTTGCAGAAAATTTTTATATTTTAGATGACGGCCGGGTCCGTCAGTTCCTGATCCTTGGTAAGGATGAGGCGTTGCTGATCGATACAGGTTTTAAAGACAGTAATGTGTGCCATACTGTAAAAAACATAACCCAGTTTCCCGTGAAAGTGATCATGACCCATGGGGATCCAGACCACGCAGGAGGGCTGAAAGATTTTGGAAAATGTTATTTACATAAAGGAGACTGGCCCTTAATTTCAGAAGGCATCCAGCTGGAGCCTCTGAAGGAAGGAGATGTCTTTAAATGCGGAGGCTATACTTTGGAAACCATTGAAATCCCCGGCCATACCTACGGCAGTACAGCCTTTGTTGACTGGGAGAAAAAACTGCTTCTTCCTGGGGATTCTGTACAGAAAGCAGGTCCCATTTATATGTTTGGAGAGCACCGGAATCTGGACCTGTATATAAAAAGCCAGAAAAAACTTCTGGGCCTTCAGGATAAAATAGAAACTATTCTTCCCTGCCATCATGAGTACCCTATTGATCCCAGTTTTATTGAAAAAAATCTGCTGGACGCAGAGGCACTGAGACGGGGAGAACTGGAGGGTGAAAAGCATCCATTTATGCCTTGTTACTCCTACAAGGGCAGATGGACGGAATTTTATTATGACAAATAAAAGGAGTTGAAAATATGCAGTATAAAATACAAAAAATGACCGAAGAAGAATATCCATTACTGGAAGATTTTTTGTATGAATCCCTTTTTGTTCCCCAGGGAAAACCGCCCTTTCCCCGATCCATTCTCCAGACTCCGGAAATGCAGATGTATATTGCTGATTTCGGTTCTTCTGAGCATGACGCAGCTTTTGCCGCAGAAGCAGATGGAAAAATTGTAGGGGCTGCCTGGGTTCGGATCATGGAAGATTACGGACACATTGATGACGAGACGCCTTCCCTTGCCATCGCCTTATATAAAGAATACAGAGGCATGGGGATAGGTACGGCCCTTCTTCATGAACTGCTGGCATTTTTAAAAGCTCAAGGCTATTCCAGAGTTTCTCTTTCCGTCCAGAAGGCCAATCAGGCCGTAAATCTTTACCGCAGAGCAGGCTTTGAAGTTTATCTGGATCGGGAAGAAGACTATGTGATGGCTGTTTCTCTCTGAGATAGGAACAAGAGTAAAAAATATTAATCCGACAATAGAAAGGACTGCTATGAATATCAGACAGGCACAGGAAAAGGATGTATCCAGGATTGCAGAACACTTTCGTTTTTGACGACGGAATCATCCGGGGTTTTATCCAGTTTTCCGGCCGGGAAATCCAGAAACTTTATGTAGACACTTTTTTCCAAAATATGGGGATCGGAGCCGCTTTGATCTCCTTTGCAGTAAGGGAAAAGCAAAGTAATTTCCTATGGGCTTTGGAGAAGAATACCGGAGCTCTCCGGTTCTACGAAAAGCATGGCTTCCGCCGGACAGAAGAACGGACACTGGAGGAAGGAACCAGGGAATATCTGGTAAAACTTAAAAGATAAATGTTTATGAGAACAGATCTCGCTGCCCTTCCATATTTCTAAAGAAAGACCTGTATAAACAGCTCTCTTTGCCCAGCCATTTACTCAGGTCTTTTTAATTTCATATTGCAAATTGATGTTGGGGATAAAAGCCCCCAACTGCGATGCCTACACTTCATTTCCAAGAACATTTCCCAGATCTCTGATCACATCTGCCATAGTAATGGATTTCAGCTCCTGTTCCATGGCTTCCTGCACTTTGAGAAGCTTGTCGTCCAGGATATTATGGATGTTTCTTCCAACCGGACAGGCAGGATTGGGATTTTCATGGAAATGGAACAAGGTATTCTCCTCAATACATTCTACAGCACGATATACATCAAAAAATGTGATCTCTTCCAGTGGTTTTATAATACCGGCGCCGCCGGTTCCCCGCTTCACCTCGATAAGTCCTGCTTCTTTCAGCTGAGACAGGATCCGTCGGATAATGACCGGATTTACATTGATACTGGACGCCAGAAAATCACTGGTTATCTTATATTCTTCTTTAAATGTCTCCATACAGGTCAACATATGTATGGCAATGGTAAATCTGCTTGAAATCTGCATTTTCTCCCTCTCCTTCCGGTTCTCATTTTACCTGAAGCAGGTTGTAATGTCAATGGTTACATTTTTTCGTAAAAATTACCGCCTTTTCTTCTCAGAAAAAGTGGTATTCTTTATGCTCCATATTTTACAAGTTTTCTTTGCAGTTCTTCGCAGTCTCCTGAATGGATCTTCAGATCCAGTATGCTGTTGAGTCCAAGATGCATAATACCAAGCAAAGATTTTGCGTCTACAACTACTCTTCCTCTTCTGACATCAACGTCAAATTCATACTTAGATACTGTATTTACAAATTCATAAATCTCTTCCGGAGTTTTGAACGTAAGTTTCATTTCGCTCATTATTCATCTCACCTCTTTCTTAATCATACTGTGCTCCCATCCCTGTATAGAGACAGGCTTTCCAGGTCATAGGTATCGTACCACAATTTTCCAATATGACAAGGGTGAAATTTTTTTAATAGGTTGAGATTTTTAATTTAGAGACTTCCTGTACTCCGAAGGCAGGACCCCTACTTCTTCTTTAAATACGCGGCTCATATATTTAGGATCTGTGTATCCGGTCAACTCTGCGATCTGATTCAGCTTCAGCTGGGTATTTAAAAGCAGTCCCTTGATCCGCTGGATCCGGTAATGCCGTACAGTCTCTGTAAATCCTGTCCCCGTTTCCTTTTTAAACTGGGAACTGAGATACTCTTCCGATACAAAAAGCCGCTCTGCAGTTTCTTCCAATGTCAGCCCCTGATCGTAGTATTTTCTCACCATCTGGACAGCTCTGCGGATCAGGGGACTGAACGCCTTATCTTTTTCTTCTGAAAAAGCCTTAAAATTCAAAAGACTCAGGAACTCTTCCATGGCAGTCCGGATCTGCCCCCAGCTCATAGCCTCACCGATCTTCTGCATACAGGCCTGGATCTTGAGCTCGGATTCTATTTCATTGCGTGTCTTATACACATTTATGACTGCCATATTAAAACGGATGAGACATTCCTTCATATCTTTGGGAAAGTGAGGCTGTCTTCTCAGCAGATCATATACCCGGTAATAACACCTTTTCATGTCTTCTCCGTCTTCCTCCAGAACCGCCTTCTTTACCCTCTGTTCCAGCTCTGCAGGATACCGCAGGGGGAGAGGTGCTTTTTCCTTTATCTGACTGATCCGGATAAGATCTCCTCTGTCATAGAGCAGATTCCAATCCCGTATCTCCTGGATTTCTCTCATTTTTTCCGGCAGCTGGCTTCCCTTTTCCATTTCTGCCCAGAAACACACTAACTCCTCCTCTATATCCCCGCACAAAGCCGGCACTACCTGGTCCTGAAAAATAGAAAAAATCTTTTCCTGCTCTTCATTAAGGCGGTAGATCACAGCTGTAACCACCTGCCATACGTCAACAGGCAGTACACAGACCATAGCCAGGGAATTTTTTCCTTTCTCTTCCAGCAGCCTGCAGACATTTCTGCGCTGTTTTCTATATCCGTCTCCAAGCCACACTGCAAATACAGCAGCCGGCTCTTCCAGGGTAAAACCATAGACCGCCCGGGTCACTCTGTGGAATCTGCTGTCCGGATGAAGCTGTCCGTTTAGGCATCCCCGGAAAATATTTTCTACTGTAAATACTGATGTAACAGCTTTCTCCTCTGCCAGTCTCCCGTTGATCTTCAGAAGTTCCTTCTCCAGCAGTGCGGCTTCTATGGGTTTCAAAAGATAACTGTCGGTTCCTGTTTCAATGGCTTCTCTTGCAGTATTAAAATCTCTATCCTCTGTCAGAATGATCAATTTGGAAGTGATGCCTTCCGCCCGGAGTTTCTTCATCATAGCCAGTCCATCTGATTCTTCCAGTCTTACATCCATGATCACAAGATCCGGACGGACCGCCTTTATCAGCTCATATCCCTCTTTACTGTTATCTGTGGTGCCTTCAAGTTTATATTCTACTTTGCTGTTTTCCAGCACCCTGATAATCTCTTCTATGACTGTCTCTTCTCTGTCTGCTATTATGATCCTCATGGGCAGCTCCTTTCTCCTGCTAGTATACGGTTTCTCTCAGTATAGCACAGATCCTATGCTTCGTCCTCTTTCTTTTTGGTATAGAAATACCACACCGGAGCCGCAAACACTCCCAAATAGATCATATATCCCAGCAGATCCGCTGCCGCTTCCGCCAGTCCCGGGCCTGCGCTTACTGCGGCGAAAAGCATAAGTATTCCTGATAAAACAGCTGCTGTTTTTGTCATGATCTTCTTCATAATTCTTCACTCCTTATTTCTTTCTTTCATTTATCATAGCCTTTCCATATTTCAATATTCTCTCATTTTACGGGAAAATTGTTGCAGTTTTGTTACTTCTTCTGAATTGTTACAAAATCGAGAGATTTTATTTGAAAGTCTGAGACATTCCTGATAGGATTCTATGGTAGAGTAAATATAGTAAAAAATATTCCCGGAAACTGTGGCTTTAAAGGAGGTTCTGATGAATAAGGGAACGATTATAGAAATAAAAGATTTATGCAAATCCTATGGGAAAGACTTTTCTCTGGTAAAAGCTTTGGACCATATTTCACTGACTATTGAGGAGGGGACTTTTACCGCCATTGTAGGGGCCAGCGGAAGCGGCAAATCTACCCTTCTCCATATGATGGGCGGGCTGGACGCTCCGGACAGCGGCCAGGTGCTTGTGGCAGGAAGAGAGTTATCGAAACTTTCTCCGGAACAGGCCTCTATTTACCGCAGAAGGAATATCGGCATTGTTTTTCAGAATTATAATCTGATCCCCATGCTGAATGTATATGAAAATATTGTTTTTCCTATTGAGATTGACGGGAACCAGCCGGATAAAGAATTTATCCAGGAGATCACCTGCTGGCTAGGGATCCAGGATAAGCTGGAAAGAAATGTGACCCAGCTCTCCGGCGGCCAGCAGCAGAGGGTTGCCATTGCCAGGGCTCTGGCGGTAAAGCCCTCTATCCTTCTGTGTGACGAACCTACCGGAAACCTGGATTCCCGTACCAGTCTGGAAGTGGTGGGCCTGCTGAAATCTTCCAGTATGCGGTTCCATCAGACTATTGTAATGATCACTCACAACGACGAGATTGCCCAGATGGCAGACCGTATCATTCATATCGAAGACGGCCATATTGTAGAGAGAAAGTGGGGAGAGCCATGTCTTTAATTGCTAATAATAACCGAAAACCTGCCTGGAAGCTGGTGTTCAAAGCCTTAAAAGTCAACAGGTTCCGCACCTTCTGCATTTTATTTGCAATCTGTACCTGTACCTTTGTCATGACTTTTCTGCCCTGTGTCAATACCCTGGATTATCTGAATACCTATGAAGATTTTTCCGGTGAGGAACACGCAGTTTTTACCTCCCTGACGAAAGAAGAAATCGCTGCTTTAGTCAAGGATCTCCATTTTAAAAAAGTCCTTCTGGAAAAATACGGAGTTCTGGGAGAACTGGGAGGAACATATGCCAGGCCTGTCTATGAGAAAATACCTGGAAAAACTTCCCCGGACTATGAAATTCTAGAGGGCCGTCTCCCGGAAAAGGAAGATGAAATCCTTCTGGACGCTGTCCTGGCAAAAAAGATCCAGGCTTCCTGTGGAGATACCCTTTCCTTTTTTGACAAAAAGGAAAAAGAGTACGTCTTTCAGGTCTGCGGCATTACAAAAGCAGCCTTAGGAACCAGCATTCCGGACTTTTATGTATCTGCTTCCTTCGCCCAAACCAGTCCCCTATTTACAGGCAAAGATTTCAGCCTGAAGATCTGGCTGAAGCCGGAATTCCTTTCCGGAGGTTTTGAAAAATCCTCTGCCCTTTTGGCTAAGATCGGTGAGGAATACGGGATTCCGGATAGTCAGATAGCTCCCAATTACTACAGTATTGATACCAATCCCCTTACTCCCTCTGTGATCCTGGTCTATTTTTTTCTGGACCTGCTGGTGCTGGTCATTGGCCTGCTGGTGATCTACAGTATTTTCTATATCTCTATCATGTCCAGGATACAGGCTTTCGGACAGATGCAGACTCTGGGAATGACTGCCAGACAGATCCGGCGGATGGTAAACCTGGAAAGTTCTCTGTTATGTCTTATAGGCAGTCTGACCGGAATCCTGCCCGGTATGCTCCTGGCCGGCGCTGTAACAGGTCAATGGAGTCCGACTTATATGGCCGGCATGGGGCTGACAGTATTTCTCTGTTCCTATATTTTTCTCATGGCTTTTCTGCAAAAGCCGGCAAAGATTGCTTCCAGGATCACTCCCTGGAAGGCTCTTACCTGGCAGGAAAACTCTGATCTGCCCTTTTCCGGCAGGCTTTCCTGCCGCTCTCTGGGGAAAATACGGGCAAGAAAAAATCGTAAGAAAATGTTTTTTACCAGGCTTTCTATGGTGGCAGGAGGTATTTTCTTTCTCCTTACTGCTGCTTATATAAGCTTTTGGGACATTGACCTTAGAGTACATTCCGGATATTTTCAAGATGCGGATTATATTCTTTCCTTTAACTCTGAATACCTGAATTCTTCCGATACAGAACTGATCGAATATCAGGAACAAAATGTTTTCAGCCGGGATTTTCTGGAAAAGCTCGGTTCCTTTTCAGATGTGGAAAGAGTCTTTCCCCTTCATGAAGAATTTGTTAATGTTCTTACAGATCAGGGTTCCGAATCCACAAATCTGATCGCATTTGATAAAGAAATATTTTCTCTTATGAAGCCCTATCTGTCAGACAGCAGTCTGACCTATGAAGAACTGGAGGAGAGTGGAAGTGTGCTCTACAATCCTATCTATTACTATGGTATCGATTATTTTCAGAAAGGCAGTCTTTCTCTGAATTATTACAATGGCAGCGGTTATGATAACATTTCACTTCCTGTGGCAGGATCCATTGATCCGAAATTCTCAGAGGATTATGTGCCTCTGAATACCAGTTTCCTGGTGCCTGTCTCTGTATTTGAAAAGATGTATCCGGATATCAATACCGTCAGTATGGTATACATCACTACCCAAGATCATATAGCCTCTCCCCAACTGGAGCAGTATCTGAAAGAGTTTACCAGGGATTGTCCTCTGGTCCTTATAGATTCCTACCAGGATTACCATCAGGAGCTTGTCAGACAGAACCGTATCTTTCTGCTTCTCTTTGTAGGGGCAACCCTTATCGTGGTCATCTTCAGTGTTCTGAACCTCTTAAACTCTACGCTGAACAAAATGGTCACTCAGAACCGGGAGCTGGCACTTTTTGAGGCAGTAGGAATGACCAGGAAAGAGATTAAAAAAATGCTCCTTTACGAGTGCCTGTATATGTGCCGAATGCCTCTGATCATTTCCTGGATCCTGGGTGCGGGAATGAATTTTCTCCTGTATCGGTTTCTTTTTCTCTCCTCGCCTTCGGTCCTGCCCTACCATCTGCCTTTGGTCCCTCTTCTTTTGTGGAGCCTCTTTGTACTGGCGGTTCCGGCAGGGATCACACTTCTGTGCTATCGGCATTTCACGAAAGCAGGCCTGATGGAACGGCTGAAAAGAGATGAATAACTTGTGAGTCCAAGGGATCCTGTTAACCAAAAACGACGTTTCATCATTACCCGAAGGCAGTGATGAAACGTCATTTTTTTACTGAATCATAATCTTTTACTTTCTTTCATGTAAATTAGGCAAAAATACTGAAAAAGTAGTCCCTTTACCTTCTTTTGAGGAAACTTTTATATAGCCTCCCTGTTGGGTAATGATCTGCCGGCTTAGGTACAGCCCGATTCCTATTCCTTCCTCCAGATGAACCTTTCCCTCCCTGTAAAACCGCTTAAAAATATCCTCATAATGTTCTCTGGCAATACCGATCCCTGTATCGGAAATATCAATCTTGGTAAACATTTCCCACACTTCTGTGTTCACAGTGATCCTGCCCCCTTCAGGGGTATATTTCACTGCATTATCCAGGATGTTAAACAGAGCTTCCTGGGTCCATTTGGCGTCATGAGGCACCATCAGATCCTGGTCACAGCTGCATTCTAACTGAATCTCTTTAAATTCCGCTTTCGCTCCTACCTGAGACAAGGCCTGAAATAGAGTGTCAAAGATCCTGGCCGGTTTTATCTCCAGATGGATCAGGGAGGTTTCCAGCCGGGACATTTTCATCAGAGAATCCACCAGAAATTCCAGCTTTTTCACCTGGTTTTCAATAACCTGGGCAAATTGTTTTCTCTGCTCGCTGGAAAAATTCCCAGAATCCAGCATAGAACTGTACATAGTGATATTGGCAATTGGGGTTTTCAGCTGGTGGGAAATATCTGACACCATCTGCTGAACCTCCTGCTTCTGAAATTCCTGAGTACTTAAAGACGAATGAATCACATCTGACAGCTTATCCAGTTTCATTTCAATCTTAGAAGTAAGGGTATCCTCCTCTGGATCTGAGTTCTGGAAATTTCCTTTAGTAAGTTCTTCCACCTGGCCGCATACTTTTTCTGAGAACTTAATAAATGCCTTTCGGAAGATCCCATATAGCGCCAGGATCAGAATGAGCATAAGCACTCCGAAGCCATAGCACAGAAATGTAAAATAGTTTTTTTCTCCAAAACATGCCGTGGCAGCCAGAAACAGGACGCAGGCTCCTATGGCCGCCGCCATGACTAATGTATCCGCACTTATTTTTCTATTCATTCTGCGCTCCTATCCATTGATATCCCATACCATAAAGTGTCTTTATATATTTATACTGGGCGTCTTTGATCTTGGCTCTCAGACGGCTGATATTGATAGTCAGAGTATGTTCGTCCACAAAGTTTCCTTCGCTGTCCCAGAGTTTTTCCAGAAGAAGGTTTCTGGTAAGCGCCATGTTCTCATTCTTTACAAATACATAGAGAAGTTTAAATTCTGTAGGCGTCAGAGACAGATTTTCTCCTGATTTTGTCACAGTCCTGGTCTCAAAATCGATCACAAGATTTCCGCAACGGTAAAGATGCTCTTCTTTCTTTCCCATAGTCCGCCTCAGGACCGCCTGGATCCTCTGCATGGCAATCTGTACATTAAAAGGTTTTGTAATATAGTCATCCGCTCCCAGAGAAAAGCCTTCCACCACTTCTTCATCCAGTTCATGGGCGGTAAGAAAGATCAGGGGCTTCTGGTTAAATCCCTGTATCTCTCTGGCAAAATCAAATCCGTTGCCGTCAGGAAGATTTACATCCAGCAGCATAAGATCAAATTTCTGGGATTTTACCACCGGATAGGCGTTTTTCAGATCATATACCGGTATGGTCTCATACCCTGCATTCTGAAGATTAAAGCAAAGTCCTCCATTTAAAAGCTGGTCATCTTCGATCACTAATATTCTGCTCATCTGTCTGTCCCCTCTGTATCAAATGGGAATACCTGCCGGCTGGGTCTCAGGCACTCCCGTATCTATTCTGATAAAATACTATCAAAAAATCCTCTGGCACGCAAGAATCCTTTCTCTTATTTGCTAAGACGATCTGGCAGGAAGCAGAGCAGAACATCTTATCAAGTCAAAGACCCCGATGCAAGCATACGGGGCATCAAACTAGCAGCGATGCAAGCATCGGGATATCGGACTCTCGCGGCAGGTCTACGTTCCACTCCGGTCGGTGCTAAACGTGTGCCACTGGCACACAGCACCGCCAAATGGACATGCCAGCATGTCCGCTTGGCTCGTTGCCCGCGGAAATAAAAAGTTATTTTACTCTTGCATTTTTCTGACTGTTTATATATGATGAATTTGAAAAGACTTACGGCATTTCTTATCTACTTTCATTATCTCACTTCATATTCTCAAATTCCCTTTTAAAAAGAGCTCTTGTTTTTTATGCACTTTGACATTTTAATAAGGCTTTACACCTGCCATGATCACATGCTACAATACACCTAAATAACAAGGAGGGATTTTAATGACGGATGGGCAAAAATTAGATTTAATCTTATCCAAGATGACCGACATGCAGAATGATATCGGTGTTCTGAAAGCAGATGTCACCGATCTGAAAACAGATGTTGCCGGGCTCAAAACAGATGTTGCGGTACTTAAAACAGACGTCGCCGGGCTCAAAACAGATGTGGCGGTACTTAAAACCGATGTGGCCGGTCTTAAGACAGACATGAAGAACGTCAAAGAAGAGATTGCCGGCTTAAAGCGTATGGATGATATGATTTTTGATGAAGTAGAACGTGTACATGAGATTTTAAATGCCCATACTGCTGATACTCTGCTCCATCATCCAACCTACATGTAAGAATATGAACGAACAAAAGATACGGCCTCCGGTATACTGGCACCATCAAGACCAAGTAGTCAGTTTCACTGGAGGATAAAAGGTGTAAAGTCTTATTTTACTGTCAAAGATTTTACACCTTTTTTGTGTGTCACTGGACGTATTCCTGATTTTCTGCTTTATGGTCTTATACTTGTTGTCACTGATCCGCAGTGCTATAATAATGTGTGAAAGTACCTTGTATATATATCATATGGGTACAGCCAGTCCGGATATAGAATATTTTCAAATATATCCGGCCAAATTTTTTAGATGAGGTAAAAAACAGTGCTGGATTTTTTACGGGAAGAACACATTGATGAAGGGATCATCCAGGAAATCCTGGAATTCCGGAAGAAGTATGGAACAGGGGAATCCTATACAGATAAAACCCCCAGATATGTATACTATGGAAAAGAGATCTGGGAACAGGCGGCCCAGGCTCTGCTCTGCGGCAAAAATCTCCTTCTGGCCGGTGCAAAGGCTACAGGAAAAAATATGCTGGCAGAAAATCTGGCAGAGGTTTTCGGACGTCCCAGCTGGAATGTCTCTTTTCACATTAACATGGACGCCTCCTATATGATCGGTACCGACACCTTCCGGGAGGGGCAGGTGGTATTCCGTCCCGGCCCGGTATACGAAAGCGCCGCCCAGGGGGGCTTCTGTATCCTGGATGAGATCAACATGGCCAGAAACGAGGCTCTGGCTGTACTCCACTCTGTCCTGGACTTTCGCCGGGTGATCAACGTTCCCGGCTACAGCCGGATCTCTGTTCACGAGGCGGCCCGTTTTATTGCCACCATGAATTACGGATATGCGGGGACCAGAGATCTGAACGAGGCTCTGACCTCCCGTTTCATGGTCATAAATATGCCGGAAATCTCTCAGGAAAACCTGGAAAAGCTTTTAAAAAGGGAATTTCCCTCTATGAAAAGCGCTTATATCCAGCAGTTTGCCGGACTGTTCCAGGATATTGAAAAGAAATGCAAAAGCGGAGAGCTGACCAGCCGTGTCCTGGACCTTCGAGGTCTTCTGGACGCCATAAGCCTTATGGAAAACGGCCTGTCCCCTCTGGCCGCCCTGAATATGGGGATCACCAATAAAACCTTTGACGCCTATGAACAGTCTTTGATACAGGATGTGATCGCATCCCGGATTTCTAAGAAAACAACTGCCGGAAATATTTTTGCAGGATAAAAAAATGTCAGACAGAAGAATGTATACTTCCCGTCAGCGGCGGGCCATGAATATCATCTGGACAGCTTCCGGAGAATACGATTTTCAACCGGATTTCATGGCCTTTCAGCTTGACGGGGAACCGGATTTTTATATGAATTCTATTATCGGATATGTACGGAAATGGTATGATCCGGATATCATGGAGCAGCTTTTTTCCACCATACAGGAAGGGCTTTTCAAGGAGACCTATGACGGTCTTCTCTGGATTGCCCTGGAAAACTGCGCCTTCCAGAGGGAAGTGCCTCATCGTCCTGTATTAGAAGAACTGCGTCTGGAACATGCCCTGGATTTCTTCCGGCAGGATGACCAGAAATCCAGGCAGCAATGGATGGCACAGAACAGCCTGGTCTACGCTTTAGAATCCGCCAAATGGCGGCAGGTACTTGGAAAAGAGCCGGGGCTGGTCAATCCCTGGGAAAGACAGCTTTTCAAAGACCTTCTATATCCCGGAGATATTACCTCACAGGAAATTTACGACCGTACTCTTGAGATCTTTCACCGATATTTCCGCTATCGCCGGGATCATCTTTTCTCCGGCTTTTTTTCTGGTATCCGGGAAAGATTCCGCCACCACTTTTTTCAAAGACTCCCCCGCCGCCTGATCCGCAGCGATGATCTGAATATGGGGCGGACCGGCAGTGTTCAGGGCAGCATCACGCCCCGGCAGGGCATGGAGCTTCTTCCGAAAAAGCCATCTGAGAGCGCCGCCGACTACCAATATATCCAAAACTGTTTCGGCCTGCCCTTATATCCGGAGGAGGTTTCCCTTCAGCTGGAAAACCTTCTCTGTACAGATGCTCACGAAAACTGCAGGCTGTATTTTACAGATGGAAAGCTCCCTGCCCAGGAAGAAAAAAATGCCCTTGTGCAGAAATTTCTCCGGGATTCGGAGGCACAAAGGCAAAAAAATGAAAGTTATTATCAGAACAGACGGGATTTCTGTCAAAGCAGCATCCACCATCTGACCCAGCAGATCAAAAACGCCATGCTGGTCTACCCCCAGCCCTTAAAAATCCCCAGCCGTTCCGGAAAGATCTTTCCCAGGGAAGTCTGGAAAGCTCTGTGGCTGGACGACGACCGTATCTTCATGGAAACCACAGATGAAGAGCAGCCGGATTTCTCTGTAGACCTGATGCTGGACGCCTCTGCTTCCCGTCTGGGAAGTCAGGAGATCATCGCACTTCAGGGCTACATCATCGCCGAAAGCCTTCAAAAATGCGGAATTCCTTTCCAGGTCTATTCTTTTCTCAGTCTGAGAGGATTTACTGTTATCCGCCGCTTTCTGAGTTATGAGGATAAAGACCAGAATAAAGAAATCTTCGGCTACTGCGCTGCCGGCTGGAACCGGGACGGACTGGCTTTCCGGGGAGCGGGACATCTTCTGGAATCTTCTCCCGCTGCCAACAGGATCCTTATGGTCCTTACAGACGCCAGTCCCAATGATGACCGTCGGATCCCGGCGGATTCTTCCAAAGGAAGGGTTCTCAGCCAGGACTATTCCGGAAAGCCCGGGATTGAAGATACTGCCCGGGAGGTCCATGTTCTGAAGCAGAAAGGGGTAAAGGTCATGGCTATACTAAACGGCAGCGACGCCGATACTCTGGCTGCCTCCAGGATCTATCAGCAGGACTATGTTCGGATAGAAAAACCGGATCAGCTTTCCCAGGCCGCAGGGGTCCTGATCCAGAAGCAGATCCAGCAGCTTCACAGTTAATAGTGTTTCTCCATCTCCAGTATTTTTTCATAAAGCTTTCTATTTACAGAGGTAGGAATCCCTTATTTTTCTCCATTATTCATCCCAGCCTTCTGTAAAACGGATATTCACCGCAATATTCCGGACTTCTTCTCCCTCCTGGAGATCTATATCATGAAGGTCTGAAACAGGAGGCAGATCTCCATCCTCGGAGATTTCCAGATACAGCCAGTCATAGGCTGCTTCATTGGCATTGTCCACTGCTTCTTCTAAAGTATCTCCAACTGCATAACAGCACTCCAGATCCGGAAAGGTAGCCTGGAACTTTCCTTCCTCTGTTCTTCTGATCACTGCCGGATATATAAATTTCATAATCTGTTCACTCCTTTAAATATTCTCACATGAAACTCAGTACAGTTCCACACTGAGGCTATTATATCACAAAGATGCCGCAAAGCAATGAGTCAAAAAATATTTATCCGCTGTCCTGTATAGACGGAAATTCCTTTGTCACGTATAATGAGAAATCATAGAGCATCCTAAAGATGAAAAAGAACAAGGAGGGTTTTTATTATGATCAAAATTAAACTGCCCACTGACAGCCTGCCCTTTTTAAGGGAAATGGACAGCCGGCTGGTTTCCTACAACATAGAAATGACAGAAGTCACCGGAGGCACGTTCTGGAAACTCTATACTCCCGGACAGATAGAAGGCAGGGAGGAAGTTCCTCAGCTTGCCGATCTGTCCCAGATGGGTTCGCTCCTGGAAATGTTTCCTCCCGCGGACCTTCAGGACCAGCGGGCTCTGGATCTGGCCAAAGCCCTGGGGCCTGCCTATATCCGGGTCAGCGGCTCCTGGGCTACCACCACTTACTATGATCTTGACGGCCGCACTAATGGAAAAGTGCCGGAAGGCTTCCACAGTATCCTCACCCGGGACCAGTGGGACCGGCTTCTGGATTTTGTAAAATATGCAGACGGTAAGCTGCTGATCTCTCCGGCCAACTGTGACGGAGTACGGAATCCTGACGGAACCTGGAATCCCGGTCAGCTAAAGCTTCTCCTGGACTACAGCCGTGATTACGGCGTTCCTGTTTCTGCCGTGGAATTTATGAATGAACCAAACACTACCATTTTGGGCGGGACGCCTTCCAACTACACAGCAGAAGATTTCAGCCGGGATCAGGATCTCTGCTTCCGTTTTCTTAAAGAAAATTATCCGGAGGTCCTTACCGTAGGTCCCTGTTCCAGCGGGGAAAAATTCAGCCCTTATGTAGGCTATCACAACTTATCCGTTATTCCCTCGGAAGATCTCCTGGAAGGCTGCAAAGAACAGGCAGATGTATACAGCTATCATATGTACAACTGCTTTTCTGAAAGAGGCGCTTTCCTGGGCATACACTGGCCGGGGGACAAAGCTCTGTCTGAAGAATATCTGGGAATCCCCTGGGAAGCTGCCTGCTATTACAAAAAACTGCGGGATCAATATTGTCCCGGCGCCCAGATGTGGGTCACAGAATCCGGTGACGCAGGCTGCGGAGGAAATACCTGGGCCTCTACTTTCCTGGATGTGATCCGCTCTGCTGATGAACTGGGACGTTTCTGCACAGTTACAGACGGAGTGATCTTCCACAATACCTTCATGGCTTCCGATTATGGCTATCTGGACTTTGAGACTCATCTGCCCCGGCCCAATTACTGGCTTGTTCTGCTGTGGAACCGGCTGATGGGGGCTAAAGTCTACGACTCCGGCCAGGAGATCCGGGAAGGTTTCCACTGCTATGTACATTCCAGGAAAGACGGGAAAAAGGGTTATGCCTATATGATCGTCAATAACTCTTCCTTAGAAGCTGCCCTGGTGGAACTGCCCTGTAAAAGCACAGTCTACGCCCTGACCGCCGACTATCTCCGTTCCCCCAAGCTCCTTCTGAACGGAAAGCCTCTGGAACTTACGGGAACTGCCCAGCTTCCTCCTCTTGAGGGAAAAATGCAGGAAGCAGGAACCCTTTCCCTGGCTCCTGCTTCCGTAACCTTCCTGGTACTGGAAGAATCCTGAGTTTTTTATTCTTTTACGATCTTTACAGAACACTTATGGGACAGCAGGAAATATCCTCCATAAATGGCTCCTGTCAGGGCTGCGGTGACGGCCAGTGCCGCGGCCGAGCCCTGAGAGCCGTAAATCCCAAGGATTTCCCGACATGCCTGGATCCCGAAGACCGAATGGACCACTGCCAGGGCAAGGGGCAGGAGAAAGAGAAGGCCGTTCTGCTGTCTTAAGGCTCTCCGGATCTCTTTTTCTTCACAGCCCAGCTTCTGGAGGATCTGGTACTTTTCTCTGCTGTCTGCGCTGTCTGACAGAATCTTCAGGGCCAGCACAGCGGATCCGGAGATCAGGAAACAGATTCCCAGATACAGGCCCAGGAAAATATACATGGCGCTGGTGCCGATGCTGTCATCATAGATAGCGGACTGGGTAGTTACCTGTACGGGAGCGTAACTGCTCCCCTCAGGGTTCAGCCTTCGGGCAAAATCCTGATCCATCTCCTGGGCAAAGTCTTTGCTCTTATCCCTGTAATCTCCCATAACATAATTTTTATACCGCTCTTCTTCTCCAAGCTCTGTGGAATCGGGCAGAAGCAGGATCCCGAAATTCTGAGGCTGGTAATACATCTGGAGATAACCGTCCTGACAGGTATCCTCTCTGGCGTGATAAGTCTTTCCCTTCACTGTGGTCTCCTGCTGCCTGGAAAGTCCCGTATTCCATCTCAGGACGGCCCCCTCCTGATTGGAAACGATCAGATACTCGTCCTGTGCAAGTTCATATTCCGGCATATGATAAGCTCTGGCTACCTTGTTATAATCTCCCACCTTCATCACCTCTACCGGGGTCTGGTCAAAAAGCTGTCCATAATGATCCTCTTCCCCGTGGCTTTGTCCTGTCACTGCCTCATTGGTCAGTTCCGGGATCTGGTAGGTATATACACTGACCAGATCCTGAAAATCCTCTAAGGGGATCTCCTGGCTTTCCAGAATATCAAAGATGGAATACGAGTCTGTCATTTCCTTTGACATAGAAATAGACACCGGTGCCAGTTTTCTTGCCTCCTGGTCTTTGTACTCTTTTCTGGCAATGGCTGCATACAAAAGGCAGATGGTCATAAAAATCAGCAGACAGATCACACTGCAGGCCATCACTGTAGAATTCAGCTTATTGGACAATTCCCCTACCACAAAAGAATGCAGCCGCCGGTAGTACAGCTTCCGGAATTTCCCTGCTGCCGCCATAAGAAAACCGGACAGGGACCAGAATACCAGAAAGGTCCCCAGGATTCCCAGGATCACCTGGGTGAGAACGTCCATTTCTGTAGTCATAGCCTGCTGGTTAACGGTCACATTGTAATAGGCGATCCCCAGAAGCACCGCCGCCACAAAAAAGACCAGGCCGCAGAGTATGGGATTTTTCAGGAAATTTTTCTCCTTTTTCCGTCCTGCGGTAAGAAATTCCACCAGTCTGGCCCGGCTTACGGAAAAGGTATTAAAGACCATGACCACCAGGTAGATCAGAAGAAAATACAAGATACTTTTCCCCACTGCCTGGCCGGAAACTACAAATTCATATCTGGATACATCCGCCTGAAACAGATTGGAAACTGCCAGGGACATAAGCTGGGAAAGGCCGATCCCCGCCAGCAGTCCTGCTCCCAGAGAGATCAGTCCCATCCAGATGGTCTCCAGCCACAGCATAGCCGCCAGTCTGATCCGCCCCATACCCAGGGTAAGATAAACTCCAAATTCCTTTTTCCGCTTTTTCAGCATAAATCTGCTGGCATAGACGATCAGATACCCCAGGACCAGAGATACGAAAACACTTACCCCTGACAGAACCCCGTTCATCATATTGATAATGGCGGCTTTCGCCTGGGTTACCTCCATCATGGCAGTCTGGGTCTCAATGGCATTAAAGATATAGAAAACCGCCACCCCCAGGATCATGGTGAAAAAATAAATAGAATAATCCCGGATACTTTTTCTGAAGTTTTTCAAAGACAGACTAAACAACATGGTTCAGATCACCTCCCAGCAGTGCGATGACATGAATGATCTGGTCAAAGAATCCCTTCCGGTCCGCTTCTCCCTTTCTCAGCTCATGGAACAATTTTCCGTCCTTTAAAAACAGCACCCGGCCGCTGTAGCTGGCACAGAGAGGATCATGGGTCACCATCAGAATGGTAGCCCCCAGCTCCCGGTTCAGAAACTGAAGATTATCCAGGAGCATCCCTGCGCTTTGAGAGTCTAATGCTCCCGTTGGCTCGTCTGCCAGGATCAGGGAAGGATTGGTGATCATGGCTCTGGCGCAGGCGCACCGCTGTTTCTGGCCTCCGGACATCTGATAGGGATACTTTTTCAGCACCTCCCGGATATTCAGCTTCTTGGCCATGTCCTCTACCCTGCCTGGGATCCTGGCCGGCTTTTCATTCTGGATCTGAAGGGCCAGGGCAATATTGTCAAAACCATTTAAAGTATCCAGGAGATTAAAATCCTGGAAAATAAAACCCAGTTTTTCCCGGCGGAACTTAGAAAGGCCCCTTCCTCTCAGTCTGGTCACGTCCTTTCCTTCTACCAGGATATGTCCTCCCGTCACCCGGTCAATGGTGGAAATACAGTTTAAAAGGGTGGTCTTTCCTGACCCGCTGGCTCCCATTACTGCTGTAAACTCACCTTTCTCCACGGAAAAGCTGATATCGTCTACTGCCTTTGTAAGGCTGGATTTATTTCCGTAATATTTCATCATATGCTGGATGTCCAGTAATTTTTCCACAGATCTTCCTCCTTTTTCTCTGTCAGCAAGACACTTTTCTTTACAGATTCTATTATAAGAAAAACCACTGTGCCCAGCCATGGATTTTTATTACCAAACCTTACATCTGTGTAAGATAAAAAAGAGCTGCTGCATTAGTTAACTGTCAGGAATATTCCCGATTTTGACTAATGCAGCAACTCTTCTGTGTGTTTGTCCTGTCCGAATTCTATGAAGATTTCCGTATATTCTCCTTTCTCCGATTCTGCCCAGATCCTGTGTCCCAGTCTGTCACAGAGCTTTCTGCACAGGTAAAGCCCCATGCCGGTAGAACTCTGCCCTTTTCTTCCGTTTTCTCCTGTAAAAGAGTGTTCAAAGATCCTGGGCAGATCAGCCTTGGAGATCCCTATGCCGTTGTCCCGAACAGACAGAAGGATCCCCCGGGAAGTCCTTTGGGTGTAGAAACGGATACAGGGATCTTTCTCCTTTTTATATTTCACACTGTTGCTTAAGATCTGACCCAGAATAAAACTCAGCCATTTTTCATCTGTCCGGGTGGGAATATCCTCCGTCTCCTGAAGGACCCGGATATGATTCAGGATCAGACTGTCCCGGTTTCTGGAAATCACCTGATCTGTCACGGTTTTCAGAGAATACTCCCGGATCACATAATCCTTCTCTGGCACCTGGCTCCTGAGATAGTAAAGGACCTGTTCTACATATCTATCCATCCGGGCCACCTGTTCTTTCATCACTCTGGAATTCTCTCCTTTGTCCTTATGGAGAAGAAGCCGCATACTGGCGATAGGAAGCTTCACCTCATGGATCCAGGCTTCCACATACTGTTTAAAAGCGTTATTTTTTCTCTGCTGGGCAAAGATCTGGTCGCTCATCGCCTTTCCCATCTGATCCACCGTATCATAAAGGATCCTTCCCTCCAGAAAATCCGGCGCTTTGAGCATTTCCCGGATCAGATATTTTTCCTCCAGATTTTCCAGTTTTTCTTCCAACTCCCTGTAAAACCGGTTTTTTCGCATATACTCCCACAAAAGCGTCCCTGCAAGTCCCAGGATCTGGATTCCGGCCGCAAGGATCATCAGCTCTTTCTTTACCTGGAAAAAGTACAGTACTGTCTGTATCAGTCCCCCGGTAAGAAGCCAGAGAAGGATCGGTCTCCAACAGTCTTTTATATAATCTGTTTTTTTCATAATAGTAAGTACCCCTGTCCTCTCCGGGTCTGTATAGCTCCCTGGATACCGGCCTCTTCCAGTTTCTTTCTGAGCCGGTTGATATTTACAGTCAGAGTATTGTCGTCAATAAAATCGTTGCAGTCCCAGAGATGATCCATCAGCTCATCTCTGGATACGATCCGTCCCTGATTCTTGATCAGATAATAAAGAATAGAAAACTCATTTTTAGACAGTACCCTCTCTTCTCCCTGATAAGTCATGGTACTGCGTAGAAGATTGAGAAGGATCCCTCTGTACTCTACTTCCTCCTGGGGAGCTCCCGGCTGGATCCGCCTGAACAGAGCTTCCATTTTCAGCAGAAGAAGGGTAGGATTATAGGGCTTGGTGATATAATCGTCTGCGCCGTAGCTCATAGCCAGGATCTGATCCATGTCTCCTTCCCTGCTGGTGACCATGATCACAGGCACCTGAGACTTCTGTCTTAAATTTCTCAGGATCTCCTGGCCGTTGGTCCCGGGAAGAAGGATATCCAGCAGTACCAGATCCGGCTCTGCACAGAGGATCTCATCCTCCGCTTTATCATATTTTTCCAGACAGAAAGTCTCATATCCATTTTCTTTCAGAAGACTTTCCAAAGCCTGTCTCAGAACTTTGTCGTCCTCCGCCACAGCAATTTTTTTCATTTATATTCTACCTCTGCGCTTCATATAAAGCTTCTGATCTTAACTTTTAATCTTAATTTCTTATCCTCAGTATATCCTATCCTCTGTTTTTTTCAAGGAAAAGAAAAAGACAGCCCCGAAACTGCCGCCGGAAATTTCCGGTCCTGGTTTCGGAACTGTCTCTTCATATTCTTATACAAACTGATTTCTGGCCCTGTCGTACTGGTAATCAATACCTGCCAGCTTTGTCTTGATCTCCTCCGGATTTAATCCTTTGTCCTCACACATGGAAGACAGGGAAGAATAAAAATCACGAAGCTGCGTATTCACATAGCTTAAAAGCATTACCGGGTCCTTAGGTATCATAATCTTCCTCCTCTGATTCCGGATCACTGCAGGCCAGTTTTCAGGATCCTGAAGATCAGCTTTGTACAGTATCCTCTACTGAAACTGTATGAGCCGTAAGCTGGCCGTTTTCCAGATCTATAATGATCCTGTCCTCTGCTCTTACATTACCGGAAAGGATCAGCCTTGCAGTAAGAGTCTCTACGTTCTTCTGCACGAACCTCTTCAGCGGACGGGCTCCGTAAACAGGATCATATCCGCCCTCAATAATATAATCTTTTGCGGCTTTTGTCAATTCTATAGACAGCTCCTGATCTTTTAATCTCTTATTCAGGTCTGCCATAAGCAGGTCAACGATGCCGCCGATATTCTCTTTCGTCAGAGGCTTGAACATAATGATCTCATCCAGCCGGTTCAAAAACTCCGGACGGAAGTGGGCTCTTAGATCTTTCTCTACCATGTCTCTGGCTTCCTGTTTGATCTCTCCGTTATCTTCAATACCTTCCAGCAGATAAGTGGAACCGATATTAGAAGTCATGATCAGGATAGTATTCTTAAAGTCTACAGTCCTTCCCTGGGAATCGGTGATACGTCCGTCATCCAGTACCTGGAGCAGAACATTGAACACATCCGGATGAGCCTTCTCGATCTCATCAAAAAGGACTACAGAGTAAGGTTTTCTCCTGACAGCTTCTGTAAGCTGACCCCCTTCCTCATATCCTACATATCCCGGAGGCGCTCCGATCAGTCTGGACACAGAATATTTCTCCATATACTCACTCATATCAATACGGACCATGTTCTGTTCATCATCAAACAGGGTGGCAGCCAGTGTCTTGGCCAGTTCTGTCTTACCTACACCGGTAGGTCCAAGGAACAGGAAGGAGCCAATAGGTTTGGTGGGATCTTTAATACCGGCTTTGGAACGGATAATAGCGTCTGTTACTTTGGAAACGCCTTCGTCCTGTCCGATCACCCGTTTATGGAGCTCATCTTCCAGATGGAGGATCTTGGCACGCTCTCCTTCTGTAAGTTTTGCCACAGGAATGCCGGTCCACCGGGAAATGATCCTGGCGATCTCATCCTCTGTAACGCTCTGGTGGACCATAGACAGATCCTGATTCTTTGCCTTTTCTTCCTCTGCTTCCAGCTGTTTCTGTAACTTAGGCAGTTCCCCGTACTGAAGCCTTGCGGCCTCATTCAGGTCATAATCTCTCTGAGCTTTCTGGATCTGATTGTTCATATCCTCGATCTGCTCTCTCAGCTTCTGCAGATGTTCTACTGTAACCTTTTCATTATCCCACTGGGCTTTCTGAGCGTTGAATTTATCTTTCAGCTCTGCCATCTCTTTCTGAAGCTCTACCAGACGGTCTTGGCTGAGACGGTCATTTTCTTTCTTAAGGGCCGCTTCCTCAATTTCCATCTGCATGATCTTACGGCGCATTTCATCCAGCTCTGTGGGCATGGAATCCAGCTCTGTCTTGATCAGGGCACAGGCTTCATCTACCAGGTCGATGGCCTTATCCGGCAGGAACCTGTCGGAAATATAACGGTCAGACAAAGTGGCTGCAGCTACTAGAGCGCTGTCGGTGATCTTTACTCCGTGGAAAACCTCATACCGTTCCTTCAGTCCACGAAGAATGGAAATGGTGTCTTCCACAGTAGGCTCATCTACCATAACCGGCTGGAACCTACGTTCCAAGGCAGCGTCTTTTTCAATATATTTCCGATACTCATCCAAAGTGGTGGCGCCGATGCAGTGAAGTTCTCCTCTTGCCAGCATAGGTTTCAGCATATTTCCGGCATCCATGGCACCGTCAGTCTTACCTGCCCCTACGATCAGATGGAGCTCATCAATAAACAGTATGATCTGTCCTTCGCTTTTCTTTACTTCTTCCAGAACGGCTTTCAGCCTTTCCTCAAACTCGCCTCTGTATTTGGCCCCTGCTACCAGGGCACCCATATCCAGTGCAAAAATCTTCTTATCTTTCAGACCGTCAGGCACATCTCCCTGAACGATCCTCTGGGCCAGTCCCTCAACGGCTGCTGTCTTACCTACTCCAGGTTCACCGATGAGCACCGGGTTATTCTTGGTCTTCCTGGACAGGATACGGATCACATTCCGGATCTCGCTGTCACGGCCGATCACAGGATCCAGCTTCTGCTCTCTGGCCTTTTCCACCAGATCCTCCCCGTATTTATTCAAAGTATCATAGGTTACCTCCGGATTATCCGTAGTCACCCTCTGATTTCCTCTCACAGTGCTCAGGGCCTGAAGAAATCTTTCCTTGGTGATCCCATATTCCTGCCAGATTTTTTTCATAGAAGGACTTGGGTTATCCAGCAGAGCAAGGAACAAATGCTCTACGGAAACATATTCATCTCCCATAGCTTTTGCCTCATCCTCTGCGGTTACCAGCGCCTTGTTCAGATACTGGCCGATATAAGGCTGGCCTCCGGAAACCTTTGTCCTGGCATTTAAAGCCTGCTCTATCCTGTCAAGGAAATGTTCCTTCTGGATTTCCATTTTCTCGATCAGTTTTAAGATCAGACTGTCCTCCTGGTGAAGAAGGTTATAGAGCAGATGTTCCTGTTCAACCTCCTGGTTGCCGAATTCATATGCTGTCTTCTCCAAATCCTGAACAGCCTGAAGCGATTTCTGTGTGAATTTACTGATATTCATACAAATCCCCTCCATCATCTTATGAAATAGCCTGTAAAACAGACTTGGTTTTCTTGTTCTAGTGCTACTATAACACTTGTTATTAGCACTGTCAACCCCCGAGTGCTAATAATTTTTATATTTTTTTGCAAACCCTGTAAAATCAATGGTTTGCA
>ERZ1643249.583-NODE-583-length-41191-cov-16.135891_pt1 | contig 41191 bp, 33 predicted proteins | sample MGYA00579263_ERZ1643249 | MGnify/ENA primary metagenome ERZ1643249 (study PRJEB29033, sample SAMEA4952264) | chicken gut metagenome | biome: Broiler Chicken; feature: Gastrointestinal Tract; material: Caecum | place: Ireland | collected 2018 | study: Broiler...
GCTGGTGGGAAGAGGTAGATTCGAACTACCGAAGTCAGTGACGTCAGATTTACAGTCTGATCCATTTGGCCGCTCTGGAATCTTCCCATGTATTGTTAAGCTTGCGCTCACTTTTTAAATGGAGCTGGTGATTGGAATCGAACCCACAACCTGCTGATTACAAATCAGCTGCTCTGCCAGTTGAGCTACACCGGCGCGGTGGTGCCTCGGGGCGGAATCGAACCACCGACACAGGGATTTTCAGTCCCTTGCTCTACCGACTGAGCTACCGAGGCATTTTAAAGCCTGCTTGGCAGCCCACATATGCTATCAAACAGGCTTTCTCATAAGAGTGGCGACCCGGAACGGTCTCGAACCGTCGACCTCCAGCGTGACAGGCTGGCGTTCTAACCAACTGAACTACCGGGCCGTATTCAGTAAAAAAGGATTGGTGGGCCTTCACGGACTCGAACCGCGGACCAATCGGTTATGAGCCGACCGCTCTAACCAACTGAGCTAAAGGCCCTTGAATACGGGGTGCGCTTCAATCACAACGCTTGACTATTGTATAATATCTGTAAAAAAAAGTCAACTGTTTTTTTGCGGTTTTGTGCCGTTTTTGCATTTTTTCGCGCGGAAAATTTTTCGACAAAAGAACTCGCCTTTCTCCCTCGTCTTTGAAAATGCGCGCTCCTCCGCGTGCTATCCTATAGGGGCGTAAAAAACCAGGCCGCGTTGCGGCGAAGGCGGTGCAGTGTGCAGGTAGAAGGCAGGATGTGCGGCGATACGCTCTACATATTTCTGAGCGGCGAGCTTGACGAATACGGCGCGCCCGCCGCGCGTGCGGCCGCGGATGCCGTCATCGAAAAAAATATCGCGAGCGAGCGCGTGGTGTTCGACCTGTCCGGCGTAAAGTTCATGGACTCCTCCGGCATAGGGTTCCTCATCGGCAGATACAAGAAGCTGCAGCGGAGCAGGACGCCCGCCTATATCTCTTCCCCCAACCTCGCCGCGGACAAAGTTCTGTCCGTGAGCGGCGTATATTCGCTCATGCCCAGATTGTAAGGAGGCGCGCCATGAAAGACAGTATGATACTCGAGATCCCCGCCCTGTCGCAGAACGAACCCTTCGCGCGGGACACGGTGGCGGCGTTCTGTGCCCGCCTCGACCCTTCCCTCGACGAACTTTCCGACGTAAAGACCGCCGTCAGCGAGGCGGTGACCAACAGCATCGTGCACGCTTATGCGGGCGGCGAGGGTGTCGTCCGCATCGAATGCGTCGCGGAGGACTGCACGCTACATATCGTCGTTTCAGACAGCGGGAAGGGCATCGCGGACACGGCGCGCGCGTTGGAGCCTTTCTTCACGACGGCGGAAGAGGAGGAGCGTTCGGGTATGGGGTTTACCATCATGCAGACATTTATGACGGGTTTCCGCCTCGAATCGTCGCCGGGCGCGGGGACGAAGGTCTACCTCTCCAAGCGTTTCGGCGCGGGCGGGGCGGCAGATGATCGGTGAAGAACGCACGCTCCGGCTCATCCGCGCCGCAAAGCAGGGCGACTCCGCCGCAAAGGAAGAGCTGCTTTCCGAAAACACCTCCCTGCTCAAGAGCATCGTGCGCCGCTATCTCGGCAAGGGGGTCGAGTTCGACGACCTCTACCAGCTCGCGGGCATAGGGCTGCTCAAAGCGGTGAACGGGTTCGACGAGAGCTTCGGCGTCCGCTTTTCCACCTATGCCGTGCCGATGATCGCGGGCGAGATCAAGCGCTTCATGCGGGACGACGGCTCCGTCAAGGTCTCCCGCGCGATGAAGGGGGCTGCCAAGAGCATGAACAGATATATCGAGGACTACACCGCGGAGCACGGCGCCGCGCCCTCGCTGAAAGAGGTGGCGGAACGGTTCGGCATGGAGGAGAGCGAGGCGGTGTTCGTGCTCGGCTCTTCGCGCATGCCGCTCTCGCTGTACGGGCAGGGGGATTACAAGGACGAACAGACGCCCGAACTCATCGACCGCCTCCCCGCCGTGGACGACCAGGACGACATGATCGAGCGCATGCAGCTGAAAGCCGCGCTCGAAAGCCTGCCCGAACGGGACAAGAAGATCATCTTCCTGCGCTACTTCCGCGACATGACGCAGAGCGAGGTCGCCGCGGTCATCGGCGTCTCGCAGGTACAGATCTCGCGCATCGAGAGCAGGGCGGTCGGCGAGATGAAAAAACTGCTCGGATAGGGGATATATTCCGCCCTTTGCGCCGAAAGTGCGGCGCAAAGGGCGGAAAAAGTTGACAAAAGGGCGCATTCCCTTTATACTATATGCGAATAATAACTCCGGAGAGGCCAAAATCGGCGCCGAAGGTGTAACCCGCGGGCAACCGCGGCTATCTCTCAGGCAAAAGGACGGAGCGGTTCGCTTTTTCCGCAGTCGCCTTTGGGCGGCTTTCTTTTTTGGCAAAAGAAAAAAGATGAAGGTTTTTGAAGAGATCATAGGCAGGATAGACGATTTCGTGTGGGGGATCCCGCTCATCGTCCTGATCCTCGGCGTGGGCATTTACCTCACCGTGCGGCTGGTGTTCGTGCAGCTGCGCAGGCTGCCCCGCGCTTTCCGTTATATGTTCGCGAAAGAAGAGGGAGAAGGCGAAGTGTCCAGCTTCGGGGCGCTGTGCACGGCGCTTTCGGCGACCATCGGCACGGGCAACATCGTCGGCGTCGCCACCGCCATCGTGGCGGGAGGGCCGGGCGCGCTGTTCTGGATGTGGATCGCCGCGCTCTTCGGCATGGCGACGAAATATGCGGAAGGGCTTCTCGCCGTCAAATACCGCAAGGTATACGCGGACGGGCACACGCTCGGCGGCCCTTTCTATTATATAGAAAACGGACTGGGCAGGCGCTGGAAATTCCTCGCCGTCATCTTCGCGGTGCTCGGGATGTGCGTCGGCCTGTTCGGCATAGGAACCTTTTCGCAGGTGAACAGCATCACGGCAGCCGTCGGCAACATATTCGGGGAGACGGCGCCCGCGGTCACGCTGTTCGGCGGGCAGTATAACCTCGCCGTCGTCGTCGCGGGCGTTTTGCTCACCGTCGTCGTCGCGCTCGTGCTGCTCGGCGGGGTCAGGCGCATCGCAAAGGTCTCGGAAACGGTGGTGCCGTTCATGGTCATACTGTATGTGCTCGTGTGCATCGTCGTCCTGTTTGCCAACGTCACCGCGATCCCTTCTGCCGTGGCGGACATCGTCGTCGGGGCGTTCAACGCCCGGGCGGTGACGGGCGGCGCGGTCGGCAGCTTTTTCGTCGCCATGCAGATGGGCATAGCGCGCGGCATCTTTTCCAACGAGGCGGGGCTCGGCTCCGCGCCCATCGCCGCCGCGGCGGCGAAGACGAAGGAACCCGTGCGGCAGGGGCTCGTTTCCATGACGGGCACCTTTCTCGATACCATCGTCGTATGCACGATGACGGGGCTTGCCATCGTCATCACGGGCAGCTGGAATATGGGGCTGGACGGCGTGGACGTGACCATCGCGGCGTTTTCGGAGGGGCTGCCCGGCGTGCTCGGGGCGGCGGGGCCGGTGCTGCTCATGGTCTGCCTCATCTTCTTTGCGTTCACGACCATCCTCGGCTGGAATTTTTACGGCGAACGCTGCCTCGAATACGTCGTCGGGCGCAGGAAAGCGGCGATCTATGCCTATCGCGTCGCCTATATCCTCGCCGTGTTCGTCGGGCCGTACATGACGGTCGCCGCGGTGTGGGACATCGCGGATATCTTCAACGGGCTGATGGCGATCCCCAATCTCATCGCGCTCGTGCTGCTGTCGGGCGTCGTCGTGCGGGAAACGCGCAGTTATTTCCGCCGCTTCCCCTCCGCGCGCGCCGCGGCGGAAGGGACGGGAGATAATGCCGCGCCGCCGGCAGAGGAAACGGGAGAAAACGCCGCGCCGCCGGCGGAAGGAACGCCGGGGCGGCGCTGCGGCCCTCCCGCAGGCGAGGACGGCGGGAAGGAAGAGGAGACGCCGCGGGAGCTGCGGGGCGGATAACGGCGGGCCGGCGGGGAGCCGGAGGCCCGGGACAATAAAAACGATCGGAAAAAACCAGGAGGCATTATGGAGCAAGACAATCTTCCCGCAGGCGGACAGGCGGCGGACGGACAGACGGCGGAAAACGCAACCGCGGGCGGACACGGCGCGGCGAAACACAAGCACGGCTTTTCGAGCAGGCTCGGGTTCGTGCTCGCGGCGGCGGGGTCGGCGGTAGGGCTGGGCAATCTCTGGCGCTTCCCTTACCTCGCGGCAAAGTACGGCGGCGGCATGTTCCTGCTGTGTTACGTCATCCTTGCCGTTACCTTCGGGTTCTGCCTTCTCGTGCTGGAGATCGCCATCGGCAGAAAGACGGGAAAAGGGGTGATCGGCGCCTTCGCCGCGCTCAATAAAAAATTCAAATGGCTGGGCTTCGTCTGCCTCGTCGTTCCCGTTATCATCGTCCCGTATTATTGCGTCATCGGCGGCTGGGTGGTCAAATATATGTGGGCGTTCCTCGTAGGGGACGGCGCGCTGCTCGGTGCAGGCGCGGACACCTCCGCCTATTTCGGCGCGTTCACGGCCAACGCGTGGCAGCCGCTCGTGTTCTTTCTTATTTTCGCGGGGCTGACCGTGGCGGTCGTGGTGTTCGGCGTGCAGAAAGGGATAGAGCGCGTGAGCAAGATCCTCATGCCTCTGCTCGCGGCGATCGCCGTGTTCCTCGCGATCTACGCGGTGTGCCAGCCCGGCGCCGCCGAGGGGCTGAAAAAACTGTTCATCCCCAACTTTTCGGACTTCACCTATGAAACGCTTCTCGCCGCGCTGGGGCAGCTGTTCTACTCCATGTCGCTGGCGATGGGCATCATGATCACATACGGCTCGTATATGAAGAAGGACGCGAACATCCAGAGTTCCGCGCGCCAGATCTCCGTCTGCGATACGCTCTTCGCGATCTTTGCGGCGATGATCGTCATCCCGTCCATTTTTTCGGCGACGGGCGGCGGCACGGCGGCGGAAGAAGCGATGGCGCAGTCCGGCCCTTCGCTGATGTTCGTGATCCTGCCGCAGATGTTTTCCGGAATGGCGGGAGGCAGAGTGATCGGCTTCATCTTTTTCCTGCTCGTGCTGTTCGCGGCGCTCACCTCTTCCATCTCGCTGGTGGAAACGGTCGTCGCCGTCCTGCGCGAAAACTGTAAGTTGAAGCGCTGGGTCGCGTGCCTCATCGTGCTGGGCATCATGCTCGTGCTCGGCACGCTCTCTTCCCTCGGGTTCGGCGTGCTGGACATGGTAAACATCGGAGGGAAGGGCATCCTCGACCTGTTCGACTACGCAGCAAACAGCATCATAATGCCGCTCGTAGCCATAGGAACGTGCGTCGTGGCGGGGTTCTTCGCGGATACGGATTCCCTCATGGACGAGATAGGCCTGCGCCGCAGGGGGTACAGGATGTACTATAAGATCATGATCCGCTACATCGCGCCGATCTGCATGGCGGCGATCCTGATAAGCGGCATCGTAAATCCTTTATGACCGGCAAGGCGGGGAGCGCGGCTCCCCGCTTTTTTCTGCCCGAGTCACTCTTTTGCGCTTTCCCGCATACAATGATAGTGCGCCCGTCCGCACGGGCGAGGGGAGGTGCCTTCATGGAAGTATCGTTCAGGGAGCTGAAAAACAAATTCGTCGTCAACGTGTCCGACGGGCGCAATCTCGGAAAGGCGAACGATCTGCTCTTCACCTATCCCGAAGGAAGGGTGCTCGGCATCGCCGTGCCCGGTAAACGCGGGTGGCGCCCTTTCCGCAACAACGATCTGTTCATATCGCTGCGCAGCATCGTGAAGATCGGGACGGACGTCGTGCTGGTCGACCTCAAAAACGTCCGCCCGGAAGGGTGCCGCGACAATAAGCGGGGCGGGTTCTGCCGCGCGGAGGAGTATCCGCAGCAGGGCGGCAGGCGCGATTTCGGCGAATACGAATGACGGACGCAAAAAAACGCCGCGCGGAGCCGCGGCGTTTTTTTGCGTGCGGGCTGCGATCCGCAGCCTTCCCTTTTTTCCGGGGGAAACTTTGCCCCGCCTATTCCGTTCAAACCCTTGAAAAAAAACGCAAGATATGGTATAATGTTACCTATAATCGGGCTATATGTCCGTATTTTGCATTTTTTACAGCGGAGGGAGAGATGGCCGGAAAAAATTACAGCGCCGAAGACATCAGGATACTCGAAGGGTTGGACGCGGTGCGCCTGCGTCCCGGTATGTACATCGGCTCCACGGGCGTCAAGGGCCTGCATCATATTCTTTGGGAGATCGTCGACAACGCCATAGACGAGGCGTCCAACGGCTTTGCCAGCCGTATAGAAGTCCGGCTTTACAAAGACGGGAGCGCGTCCGTGGAGGACAACGGGCGCGGCATCCCCACGGATATCCACCCCAAGACGGGCGTTTCGGGCGTGGAGGTCGTGTTTACCCAGCTCCATGCGGGCGGCAAGTTCGACGAACACAACTACTCGTTTTCGGGCGGGCTGCACGGCGTGGGCGCTTCGGTCACCAACGCGCTTTCCGAATGGCTGCGCGTGGAGGTCTACCGCAAGACGGTCTATAAGATGTCTTTCCGTTCTTATTATGACGAAAAGGCGGGGAAGTTCATGTCCGGCGTGCCGGACGAGCATCTGCGCGATACGGGCGAAAAGACGGACAAGACGGGCACGTTCATCCGCTTCAAGCCGGACGCCACGGTGTTCGACAGCGTGGTGTTCAACTTCGACGCCGTTTCCAAGCGCCTGAAAGAGCTCGCCTTCCTGAACAAGGGGCTGGAGATCGAGCTCGTCGACGAGCGCGTCCCCGAGGACAAAAAGCCCATCGCCGTCAATTATAAGTTCGACGGCGGGCTGCACGATTTCGCCGTCTACCTCAACGAGGGCAAGACGCCGCTGTACCCCGATCCGATCGGCTACCGCACCGAAAAAGACGGCATCCTCATCGAGTTTGCCATCCAGCATACGGGCGAATTCACCGAGAGCCTGTTCTCCTTCGTGAACAATATCCCGACCCCCGAGGGCGGCTTCCACGAAACGGGCTTCCGCACGGGCATCACCAAGAGCCTCAACGACATAGCCCGCGGCATGGGCGCGCTCAAAGACAAGGACGCCAACCTGCTCGGCGAGGACTTCCGCGAAGGGCTTACCGCCATCCTCTCCATCAAGATGAAGAACGTGCAGTTCGAGGGGCAGACGAAGACCAAGCTCGGCAACGCCGAGGCGCGCCAGCCCGTGGAAACCGCGACGGTGGAGGGGCTGACCGCGCTTTCCAAAGACCCCAAGCTGAAAACGGTTTTTGAAGAGATCATCAAGAAGGCGCAGGGGGCGGCGCGCGTGCGCATCGCGGCGCGGCAGGCAAAGGAAGTCGCGCGCGCAAAGAACAGCATAGACAACCTCACCCTCGTCGGCAAGCTCTCCGCCTGCACGGGCAAAAAGCCGGAGCTGAACGAACTGTTCATCGTCGAGGGGGATTCCGCGGGAGGCACGGCAAAGCAGGCGCGCGTGCGCCAGACGCAGGCCATCCTGCCCCTGCGCGGAAAGCCGCTCAACGTGGAGAAAAAGCGCATAGACCAGGTGCTCGCCAACGAGGAGATCCGCACCATCATCTCCGCGCTCGGCGCGGGCTACGGCAGCGACTTCAACATGGACGACCTCAAATACCACAAGGTCATCATCCTTTCCGATGCCGACCAGGACGGCCTGCACATCCGCTGTATCCTGCTCACCTTCTTTTTCCGCTATATGCGCGAGCTCATCAACAACGGCAACGTGTACATCGGCATGCCGCCGCTGTATAAGGTCTATAAAAAGGACGTCACCGAATACGCCTACGACGACGAGGAATTGCAGAAAAAGATCGAAAAGGTCGGCAAGGGCTATCAGCTGCAGCGTTACAAGGGGCTGGGCGAAATGAGCGCCGAGCAGCTCTGGGAGACGACGATGGATCCCGCCCGCCGCAACCTCATCCGCGTGAACATAGAGGACGCCGCCGAGGCGGAACAGATGGTCACCGCGCTGATGGGGGACAGGGTGGAGGCGCGCAAAGAATTCCTCGCGCAGAACGCAAATTTCAACAAGGTCGATACCTTTATCGACCGCGTGAACGTATAACGGGAGAGAGATCATGGCGAAACGAAAGAACAACACAGGTAAAGAAGACCTCCCGTCCCTCCCCGCGCAGGAAAGCGGGCAGATGTTCGTCACCCCGCTCGAAGAGGTACTGCCCGGCTCCATGCTGCCGTATGCGGAGTTCGTCATCCTCGACCGCGCCCTGCCGCGCGTGGAGGACGGACTGAAACCCGTTCAGCGCCGCATCCTGTACACCATGTACGAGATGGGGCTGACGCCGGACAAGCCGCACAAGAAGAGCGCGCGCATCGTCGGCGACTGCATGGGCAAATATCATCCGCACGGCGACTCTTCGGTATACGACGCGATGGTGCGCATGGCGCAGGACTTCAATATGCGCATGACGCTCGTCAACGGACACGGCAACTTCGGTTCCGTGGACGGCGACCCCGCCGCGGCGATGCGCTACACCGAGGCGCGCCTCGAACCGCTCGCGCTCGAACTGCTGCGCGACATCGAAAAGGACACCGTCCGTTTCGGGCTGAACTTCGACGACAGCCTCAAAGAGCCGGAAACGCTGCCCGGCAGGTTCCCCAACCTGCTCGTGAACGGCGCTTCGGGCATCGCCGTAGGTCTTGCGACGAACATTCCGCCGCACAACCTCGGGGAAGTCATCGACGGCATCGTCGCCTATATCGACAACCCGAAAATAAAGCTGTTCGAGATGATGAAGTACATCAAGGCGCCCGACTTCCCCACGGGCGGATACATCATCGCGAACGAGCTGCTGCAGGCGTACGAGACCGGCCGCGGCAAGATCACGCTGCGGGCGAAACTCAACGTCGAAGAGGGGGACAACGACAAGAAGCTCATCGTCGTCACAGAACTTCCGTATCAGGTCAACAAGGCGAAGCTGCTTTCCAAGATCGCCGAATTGCGCGAAGAGAAAAAGGATATCCTCGGCGGCATCTCGGAGATCACCGACGAATCCGACCGCAGCGGCATGCGCGCCGTCATCAAGGTGAAAAAGGATGCCGACGTGGACAAGATCATTGCCGCGCTGTACAAATATACCGACCTCGAATGCACCTTCGGCATCAACATGGTCGCCATCGCGGAGGGAAAGCCGCAGCAGCTCGGCCTGCTCGACATCATCAAACATTACGTCGCCTATCAGCGCGAGGTGGTGCTGCGCCGTACAAAATTCGACCTGGCGCAGGCGAAGGAACGCTGCCATATCCTCGAAGGGCTGATCATCGCGGTGCGCAACATCGACGAGGTCATCGAGATCATCAAGACGAGCGAGAGCGTGCCCGTAGCGCGCCAGCGCCTGCGCGAGCGCTTCGATCTCTCCGAACGGCAGGCGCAGGCGATCCTCGACCTGCGGCTGGCGAGGCTGACGAAGCTCGAGATCTACAAGCTCGAACAGGAGCTGGAAGAGCTGAAAAAGCTCATCGCCAGGCTCACCGCCATCGTCGAGAGCAAAAAACTGCAGATGCAGGTCGTTTCCGACGAGCTCAAAGAGATCAAAAAGGCGTATAAGAGCGAGCGCAAGAGCAACCTCGTGTTCGACGTCGCCGATATAAAAGTGGAAAAGTTCGACGACGCCCGCCCCGTGGAGAAGTGCGTGCTTGCCTATACGGCGGACGGCAAGATCAAGGTCGTGACGGAAAAGAACTTCAATATGTCCGACAAGAACCTGTCCGAGAAGTCTTCGCTTTCCGACGTGTTCCTGCTGCAGCTGCGCACGGCGACGGACAGGGTCGTCTATTCCTTCACCAACATGGGCAACTGCTACAAGATCGACTTCGAGGACGTCGAACCGGGCAAGCTCAAAGACAAGGGCATGGCGTACAAAGACCTCTGCCCCGACGCGCTCGACGGCGAAAAGCCCGTATACTTCTGCGAAGTGGGCGAAAAGATGCCGAAGGGCAGCCTGCTGTTCTATACGAAACTCGGCTACGTCAAGAAGACGGACTGGAAAGAATACAATATCCTCAAATACGCCTTCCAGGCGGCGAAGATCAACGAGGGCGACGAGATCATCGGCATCGAACCGGACGATCCGGAACCTACGACGACGCTGTTCTTCGTCACCGCGCAGGGGATGTGCCTGAACGCATACAAGAACGATATCCCCACGCAGGGCCGCATCTCCGCGGGCGTGCGCGGCATCTCCCTTTCCGAGGGCGACTATGTCGTGTATGCGGGGCAGATCGACGGCGAGGGCGAGATCATCGTCGCCACGAGCGGCAATACATGGAAAAAGGTCATCGCCTCGCAGATCGACCCGATGGCGCGGTACCGCAAGGGCGTGCGCATCGCAGACCTGGGCAAAGACCGCAGGGTCGTCTATGCAGATTATGTGACGGAGCCGTATAAGATCGCCGTGCAGATGGACGACGGGTCGCTGATCCAGGCGGACACCGAAGACGATATCTCGATCGAAGACCGCAACACCAAAGGCAAGAACATCAAGCTGAAAAAGGGATGCAAGGCTGCGGCGTTCGTGTCCATGAAATATCTGAAATAAGCTGCCTGCCGCGGCGCCCGCCCTGTGCGCGGGAAGCGGCGGGAGGGGGGAGCCGGCCGCTCTCCCCTTTGAACTGTGCGCCGCCTGTTTGCGGGGCGGCGGGGAGGCGCTATGTGCGAAGTGCTCGCCCCCGCGGGGGACGAAGAGGCGTTTTTCGCGGCCGTCAATTCGGGCGCGGACGCCGTATATCTGGGGCTTTCCGATTTTTCCGCCCGCAGGGGGGCAAAAAATTTCACGGCGGAGCAGTTTTCGCGCTGCGCCGCCGCGGCGCATGCCCTCGGCGTGCGGGTGTATGTCGCGCTCAACACCCTCGTCAAGGACGGGGAACTTTCCGCCTTTTCCGAACGGGCGAGGGAGGCGTGGAACGCGGGGGCGGACGCCCTCATTTTACAGGATATTTTTCTCGGAAAGATGCTGAAAACGGCATATCCGGAAATGGTTCTGCACCTCTCCACGCAGGCGGGCGTATGCAACGCGTACGGCGCGCGCCTCGCAAAGGAGCACGGTTTTTCTCGCGTCATCCTCGCGCGGGAAACGCCTTTGGAAGGCATTGAAAACATTTCCCGCATCATCGAAACGGAGGTGTTCGTGCAGGGTGCGCTCTGCACCTGTTTTTCGGGGCAGTGCTACCTCTCCTCCTTTATCGGCGGCAACAGCGGCAACCGCGGGCTGTGCAAACAGCCCTGCCGCAAGAAGTATTCTGTCGACCGCGCGGGGTTTGAAGAACTTTCTTACCGCCTTTCCCTCTCCGACCTGTGCGTGGGGGAAAGGGCGCTGCGCCTCGCGGAGGCGGGCGTTTCTTCGTTCAAGATCGAGGGCCGCATGCGCTCGGCGGCGTACGTCGGCGCGGCGGTGAAATATTATAAAGACATCTTCGGCCGCGCGGGCGACCGGGAAGCGGATCTCTCCGACCTGAAGCGCGCCTACAACCGCGGCGGGTACACCGCGGGCTACGCTTTCGGGCAGGACAAGAGCCTGCTTTCCCCGCTCGTGCAGGGGCACATCGGCGAGGCGGCAGGGCGCATCGCGCACGGCAAAAAATATGCCGGTTATACATTTGTGCGCTCCTCATTTTGTCCGCGGGAAGGGGACGGTTTCAAACTCCTGCGGGAGGGGAAAGAGGTCTGCGGTTCCGTGTACCGTGCCTGTGCGCCGCGCGCGGAAGGGGGCTTCTACCTGCCGTCTTCCCCGCTTTTCAGGGAGGGAGACGAGGTGCGCCTCACCTCGGATACGGCGCTCGCGGAGCGCGTCGCGGCGCGCCGCAGGACGCTTCCGGTTCTCGCGGAATGCCGCATCGAGGCGGGGCAGCCGCCCTTCGTGCGCCTCTCTTCGGGGGAGGTCTGCGCGGAGCTGTGCGGCGATTTCTGCGTGCAGACGGCAAAGAGCAGCGCCTTTTCCGCGGAGGACTTTATCGCATGCTTCCGCAAGACGGACGGGCTTCCCTTTGAGGTTTCCTTCGGGAATATCGAAATACGGGGGGAGTGCTTCGTGCTGAAATCTGCGCTCAACGGGCTTCGGCGCGCCGCCTTCGGCAAGCTGTACGCGGCGCTCTCTTCGCCGGACCGCGGCAGCCTGCCCCTGCGCGAGGTGGCCGTTCCCGTGCGGGATCTGCCGGAAAAGAGGGGGCGCGTCGCCGTGATAGACAGCGATTTTTCCTCTCCCTGCTATCGCGGAAGTAAAGTGGATATTGCGATCTTCAAGCCTCACGATTACCGCAGCAGGGCAGAATATGACGCATTTTTCAAGATTTCAGAGTATTATGCCTGGCATAAATACCTGTATCTGCCTGCTTTCTGTACCGACGCGGATATTGCGGGCATAGACTTTTCGGGATTTGAAGGAGTCTATGCCGAGGGTACCTTCGCCGTATCGCTCTGCCGCGAAAAGGGGCTGAAACTCTTTGCGGGCACGGGCTTCAATCTCTTCTGCCGTGCCGCCGCGCTCGCGGCGGGGGAATATGCGGAAGAGGTCGCCTTTTCCAAAGAACTTTCGCTCGCGGAGATACGCGCCGCGGGCGTGCCTTCCGCCTTCGTGCTCTGCGGGGGCGGCATCAAGGTGATGGAGCTGGGGCACTGCCCCTTCGGGAGGAGCTGTTCTTCCTGCGACCGCCGCGCGCGCTACGCGCTCACCGACGAGAGCGGGCGGAACTTCCCGCTCGTGCGCTATACGAACGGGGATTGCCGCTTCGAGGTCTACAACTGCGCGCCGCTCGCGGGCGGGGAGGCAGAGAACCGCCTCTGCGACATGAGCGTGCTCGCGGAGGAAGAAAAAGCCGCGCTGCTGTGCGGGGAGAAGATCGGCGGCGCCACGTCGGGCGCGCTGCGGCGGGGCACTGCCTGACCTTCCGGGCGGGGCGGCCTCCGTTGCCGCGAGGCGCGGAAAAATATGTAAGATTTCTGTAATCCCGTCCCGCGGTGCGGGGCGGGGAAGGCGGGAGAAATGGACGGGAAAGTCCTCGAAAAACTCGAACTGAACAAGATACTTTCCGCGGCGTCGGAATACGCTTCGCTCGCGCAGACAAAGGACGCGCTGCGGGCGGAGCAGCCGCGCGCGGAGCTTGCGGAGGCGGAGGCGCTGCTCGCGCTCACCGCCGAGGCGGACGCCGCTCTCTTTACGCACGGCGCGGGAAAAGTGGAGCCCTTCCCCCCGCTCGACGAGGAACTGGGCAGGGCGCGCAAGGGCGCAGCCCTCTCCTGCGGGGAGCTGCTCGCCGTCGCCGCGCTGCTGCGCTCCGCGCGCGTCGCGGCGGGTTCCGTGCGCTCGCTGCCGGACGGGCAGTTCCCGCTGCTGTCCGATCTTGCGGAGCGGCTGCGCTTCGATCCCTCGCTGGAAAAAGATATCGGGGAAAAGATCCTCTCCGAAGAGGAAGTGAGCGACTATGCCAGCGAGGCGCTCTTCGATATCCGCCGCACCATCCGTTCCCTCAACGAACGCATCCGCGCGCGCCTCTCCGAATATCTTTCGGGCGACGGCGCGAAGTTCCTGCGCGAGGGCATCGTCACCATGCGCGACAACCGCTACGTCCTGCCCGTGCGCGCGGAGTATAAGACGCGCATCCGCGGGTTCGTCCACGACCGTTCGGCGAGCGGCGCCACCTTTTTCATCGAGCCGGAAGAAGTGCTCGAAATGAACAACGAGCTGCGCGAGCTTGCCGCGGCGGAGAAGGAAGAGATCGAGCGCATCCTTGCGGCGCTTTCCCGCCGCGTCGGCGCGCTGGCGGACGACCTCTCGTCGGATATTTCCCTTCTCTCCGAGATCGACGCCGCCTTCGCCAAAGCGGAATACGGCTACCGTTCCCGCGCCGTGCGCCCGCGGCTCAACGCGAAGGGAGTGCTGCGCATCGAAAAGGGGCGGCATCCGCTGCTCGACGCGAAGACGGCGGTGCCCGTCACCGTCTCTCTGGGAGAGGGATATAAATTCCTGCTCGTTTCCGGCCCGAACACGGGCGGCAAGACGGTGACGCTGAAGATGTGCGGGCTGTTCTGCCTGATGGCGTGCTGCGGGCTGTTTGTCCCCGCGGCGGACGGCACCGAGATCCCCGTGTTCGGCAACGTGTTCTGCGACATCGGCGACGCGCAGTCTATCGAGGAGAACCTCTCCACCTTTTCCTCCCATATCGGCAACATCGTTTCCATCGTCCGCGAGGCGGACGAAAGCAGCCTCGTGCTCATCGACGAGCTGGGCGGCGGCACCGACCCCGAGGAGGGGCAGGCGATCGCGAAGGCGGTCATCTCCTATCTGCTGCGCCGCGGCTGCCGCGGCATCGTCACCACCCACTATACCGCGCTCAAAGAGTTCGCCTATGCGGAGGAGGGGATCGAGAACGCCAGCATGGAATTCGACGGCACGACGCTGCGGCCGCTGTACCGCCTGCGGGCGGGCGTACCCGGCAGCAGCAACGCCATCGCCATCTCGCGCAGGCTGGGGCTGCCCGAAGAGATCTTGCAGGACGCCCTGTCCAACCTCTCGGAAGGGGGCAGAAAGTTCGAGAACATCCTGCGTTCGGCGGAGCTGTCGCGCATCGAGGCGGAAGACGCGAAAAAGCGCGCCTCCGCGCTCGAAAAGCAGTGGACGGAAAAGCTCGCCGAGGTCAATGCCGAGCGGGAAAAGCTCCGGAAGGAGCGCGAAAAGCTGTTCGCCACCGCAAAGGTGGAGAGCCGCCGCATCGTCGGCGAGCGCACCGCGCAGGCGGAGGAACTTCTCGCGGAGATCGAAAAGATCGCCTCGCAGAAGCAGCTCACCGAGGCAGACCTTATCCGCGCGCGCACCCTGAAAAACAGGCTCGCCGACAAGGCGTACGACAGCGAGAGGGAGGAGCAGCCGAAACCCGCGTCCGCGCCCGTCGACGCGTCCGCCCTGCGCGCGGGCGACCGCGTCTTCGTCCCCGCCATGCAGTCGGAGGGGGAAGTGCTCTCCGTCAACCGCAAGCACGGAGAGGCGGAGGTGCAGGTGGGCGGCATCCGCCTCAACGTGAAGATAAAGACGCTGTTCACCGCCGCGAAGGCGGCGGAAAAGAAGGAAAAGGTACGCGTCGTCCGCAAGGTCGGGCCCGTCCTCGCGGTGCAGACGGAGATCAATCTGCTCGGCATGACCGTTTCCGAGGCGGTGCAGGAGGTGGACGCCTTTATCGACCGCGCCGTCCTCGCCGGGCTGGAAGAGGTCAAGATCATCCACGGCGTCGGCACCGGCAAGCTGCGCGAGGGGATACGCAACCATCTGCGCGGCATGAAGAACGTCGCGGAATTCCGCGGCGGCGCCTACGGCGAAGGGGAGGCGGGCGTCACCGTCGTGCGGCTGAAATAGCGCCTCCCGCTCATATCTTCCGCGCCCTCCGAATACATTGAAGGGAGAATATCCTTCGGGTATCGGGAGGTGGCGCATGAAAAAGAGGACGGTCGCCGTGCTCACAAACGTCTGCCTTGCGGCGGTGCTCCTCGCCGTGGGGGCGGTCTGCTTTTTCCCCTTCGGGGTGTCTACGGCGGGCAGGCTGTCCGACCGCGTCTATTACGGCGGCGATAAGGACGGCAGATATATATCCGTCATGTTCAACGTGTACTGGGGCACGGAATATCTCCCTTCCATCCTCGATACGCTCGACGAATACGGCGTGAAGGCGACCTTCTTTATCGGCGGGAGCTGGGCGGACGGGAACACGGAGATGCTGCGGGAGATCGCCTCCCGCGGGCACGAGCTGGGCAATCACGGCTATTTCCACCGCGATCAGGATAAACTTTCCTATGAAAAGAACGCCGAGGAGATCCGCCTCTGCGGTCAGCTGGTAGAAACGCTCTGCGGCGTGAAGCCGTCGCTGTTCGCGCCTCCGTCGGGCGCCTATTCCGAGGATACCGTGAACGCCGCCGCGGCGCTGGGGTACAAGGTCATCCTCTGGTCGAAGGATACGATAGACTGGCGGGATCACGACCGGACGCTCATTTACCGCCGCGCCACCGAAAATGCGTGCGGGGGCGACCTCGTCCTCGCGCATCCCACGGCGGAAACGGCCGCCGCGCTGCCCTCCGTACTCGCAAGATATGAAGAAACAGGGCTGGAACAGGTTCCTGTTTCCGTAAATATAAGCGGCGTCGAAAAAGCCTGAACCGCCGCTGAAATCTTTTTACAAAAGGAGTTCTGTTTATGTTGAAGGGATGCTTCGTCGGCGTCCGCGAGAATGCGGACACCTTCGTGCTGGAAAAGACCTTCCGCGCCCCCGCGGCGAAGAAGGCGGTGCTGCGCGCCACCGCACCGGGCACATATTTCGCCGAGATCAACGGCGTGCGCGTGGGGGATGCGTATCTCGCGCCCGGCTGGACGACGTACGGCAAGACTTTGCAGGTGCAGGAATACGACGTTACGGCGCTCCTGCGCGAGGGGGAGAACACCCTCTCCTTTACGGTGAACGAAGGCTGGTACTGCGGCCCGCTCACATGGCAGGACAGGCGCGCGCTCTACGGGGAAAAGCCCGCGGTCTGTGCGGATCTGTATATAGACGGAAAGCTCCTGCTTTCCTCCTCCGAAGAATGGAGCGCGCGGGAGAGCTTCATCCGCAAAAGCGGCATTTACGACGGCGAAACACAGGACTTCACCGCGGAATGCGCCGCGCTCACGCCCTGCGCCGTCGCCTTCGATAAAAAGGTGCTCGTGCCGCAGATCTGCGAGCCCGTGCGCACCACGCAGCGGCTGCCCGTCAGAGAGGTCATCCGCACGCCGAAGGGGGAACTCGTCTACGATTTCGGGCAGAACTTTGCGGGCGTCGCCGAAATACGCACCCCCGAAGGGTTCAGCGGCACGGTCACGCTGCAATTTGCGGAAGTCCTCGTCGGCGGCAATTTCTATACGGCGAACCTGCGCAGCGCAAAGGCGACGGATACCTTTACGGTAAAGGGGGCGGCGGTGCTCTCTCCCGAGTTTACCTTCCACGGCTTCCGCTACATGAAGATGGAGGGGGCGGAGCTGCCCGCAGAGAACGTCACCGCGCTTGTGCGGCATACGGATATGCGCCGTATCGGACGCATATGGGTGGACGACGCGCGCTTCCGGCGCCTGCTGGACAACGTGGTGTGGGGGCAGCGCTCGAACTTCGTGGATATCCCGTCCGACTGCCCGCAGCGCGACGAGCGCCTCGGCTGGACGGGCGACATCAACGCCTTCTGCCGCACGGCGGCGTACAATTACGACGTGCGCGCATTCCTGAAAAAATGGCTGAAAACGGTGCGCGACGATCAGCGCAAAACGGGGGAGATCGCCTATGTTTCCCCCGACGTGCTCGGCTGGAACGGCACCGACGCGATGTGGTGCGACGCCGTGTCGATGGTGCCGTGGACGCTGTATGAAATGTACGGCGACCTCTCCTTCCTCTCCGAAAATTTCGGCGCGATGAAAAAGTTTATCGCCGCGCGCGAGCGGAACATGGAGAACGGGCTGGTCGCGCGCGGGCACGAGTTCGGCGACTGGCTCGCGCTGGACAACGAGGAGTTTGTGGGGAACGGCGTATACGGCAGGACAGATTCTTTCTTCCTCACCAACGCCCTGCACGCGAACACGCTGAAGATCGCCGCGGAGACGGCGCGCCTGCTCGGCGACGGCGCGGCGGAAAAGAGATACCGCGGCAAATACGCCGCCCATCTGAAGCGGATGCGCCGCGAATATTTCACGGCGGGCGGCAGGCTCGCCTTCGATACGGTGACGGCGCAGGCGGTCGCCCTGCATTTCGGCATCGTACCGGAAGAGCACCGCGCGAAGCTCGCGCGCGCGCTCGGCGAAAACGTGCGGCGGCACGGCTACCGCGTCACCACGGGGTTCATCGGCAGCTCCTTCCTGCTGTACGCCCTCGCGGACAACGGCTGCTTCGACGCCGCCTGCAAACTGCTGCTCAACGAAAAATTCCCCGGCTGGCTGTACGAGGTGGATATGGGCGCGACCACGATATGGGAGAGGTGGAACAGCCTGCTCCCCGACGGAACGCCCAACCCGGACGGCATGAACAGCTACAACCACTACGCCTACGGCAGCATGATGGAATTCGTGTACAGCCGCATCGCGGGCATCGGCGCCGCCGCGCCCGGGTTCGCGAAGATACGCATCGCCCCGCATTTCTGCGAGGGGCTGAACAAAGTGCGCGCCGAGTACGAGAGCGTGCACGGCAGGATCGCCGCCGGCTATGAAGCCGCGGACGGGAAGATCGTCTATACGGCGGAGATCCCGGAGGGCGCGGAGGCGGAGATCGAACTGCCCGGCGAGGCGCCCGTCTGCGCGGGCGGCGGGGTCTATACCTTCGAGCGCCCGCTGCCTGCGGCAGGGGATGCGCCGAAGTCATAAAAAGAATACATACGGAGAAAACTAACGCTATGGTGTACAGTAAAAAATTTCCCAGCGGGCTGCGGCTCGTCGTCAAGAAGATAGACGGACTGCTTTCCGTCAGCATGGGCGTACTCGTCGGCACGGGTTCCTGCTTCGAGAGCGCGGAGGAGAACGGCATCTCTCACTTCATCGAACACATGATGTTCAAGGGCACAGAGAAGCGCACCGCCTTCGAGATCTCCGACGCGATGGACAGGATCGGCGCGCAGGTCAACGCCTTCACTTCCAAAGACATCACCTGCTATTACGCGAAGTCTACTTCCGACCATGCGGAGGAGGCGTTTTCCGTGCTCTCCGATTTCGTGCTCGGTTCCGTCTTCCCCGAAGAGGAGATGGACAGGGAAAAGGGGGTCGTGCTCGAGGAGATCTCCATGACGGAGGACACGCCGGACGATCTCTGCCTCGACGTGCTCGCGGAGGCGTATTTCGGCAGGGAAGGGTACGGCAGGCCCATCCTCGGGCCGGCGGAGAACGTGAAAAATTTCTCCCGCGCAGACCTCTTCGCCTACATTGCCGAGCGGTACAATCCCGAAAACATGGTCATCTCTTTCGCGGGGAACATAGACCCCGCCCTCGCGGAGGACATCACGGCAAAATACTTTGAAAGCGCGCTGAAAAAGCGCCCCTTCTTCCCGCGGAAAAAACAGATCTCGCTTGCGGGGGCCTCTCTCTTCCGCACCAAAGATATCGAGCAGGTTCATATTGCCTTCGCGTGGCCGTCGCTGCCGCGCGAGGACAGGCTCGCCGATGCGGCGCTGGTCATGAACACCGTTCTGGGCGGGGGGATGAGCTCGCGGCTCTTCCAGAACGTGCGCGAAAAGCGCGGGCTGGCTTACTCCGTCTATTCCTATATCTCCTCCTTTACGGAAGGGGGGCTGCTCACCGTGTATGCGGGCGTCGGCCCCGCAAACGTCGAAAAGGCGCAGGAGGCGATCCTCGATACGGTGCAGCAGTTCCGCGCCGAAAAGTTTACGGACGACGAGTTCTCCCGCGGGAAAGAACAGGTGAAATCTTCCCTCATCCTCGCGCAGGAAAGCACCGCTTCGCAGATGCTCGCTTACGGCAAATATATGCTGTACAACGACGCCGAACTCGACCTCGAAGGGCGCGTGCGGGCGATCGCGGAGATGACGAAAGAGGACTGCTGCCTCGCGCTCGAACGTAATTTCCATACCGAAAAGATGGCTGCGGCGGCTGTCGGCAAGATCGAAAAGCCGCTTTCCGTTCGCTGAACAAAAAATGAAGATTGCCCGCTTTTTGCGGGCAATCTCACTGAAAACGAATATTTTCAAAGTACTATGTCAGACAAAATACACGGGTTTAAGCCGATTTTTGCCGCGGACAGCAGGCTGCTTATCCTCGGCAGCTTCCCTTCGGTAAAGAGCAGGAAGGCAGATTTTTATTACGGCAATCCGCAGAACAGGTTCTGGAAAATGCTGTGCGCGTTTTTCGGAGAGAAGGCGGAGAGCACCGAGGAAAAGAGGGCGCTCCTGCTCTCCCGCGGCATTGCCCTGTGGGACGCCGTCGCGTCGTGCGAGATAACGGGTTCCGCCGACGCGAGCATCCGCAATTATGAGGCAGCCGATATCCCCGCGCTCCTTGCGCGGACGCGCATACAGAACATTTTCTGCAACGGCAGGAGGGCATATGAGGTGCTGTCGGCGGCGTATCCGTCGCTGCCCGTTCCCGTGCGGCTCCTGCCCTCCACGAGCCCCGCCAACCCGCGCTTCGACGCGCGCGTCTGGGAGGAGGCGCTTGCCGCGGCGTTGGGGGAGAGCTCGCGCCGGCCGGAGATCTTATGACCTTTTCTTTCGGAATAAGGGAGTGGCCCGTATATTTCAGACAGACATATTGTTCCGCTGCGGCGGAAAACAGAAAAAGGAGGAGAGCATGACTTACGAAGGCATCCTTTCGGAGCTTGGGGCGATGAAAGACGAAAAGTACAGGCAGTTCAACGAGCGCATCGTCAACATCCCCGCGGGCAGCAGCATCGGCGTGCGCACGCCTCTTTTGCGCGCTTACGGAAAAGAACTTGTCCGGCGGGAGGATTTCAGCCTCGACGAGCTTCTCCGCTTCCCCGGCGGGGTGTTCGAGGTGCGCCTGCTCAAATGCTTCTGCGTCGGGTATAAAAAGATGCCCTTTGCCGAAAAGCGGGCGTACATAGAGCGCTGCCTTCCCTTTATAGACGGCTGGGCGGTGTGCGACCTGTTCTGTTCCACGCTGAAAGAGGCGAAGCGGCACAGGGAAGAGCTGCTGCCGCTGCTGCGCGCCTGCGTGGAGGAGGGGAGCGAATATTATCAGCGGTTCGCGTATGTGATGCTGCTCGGCTGCTACATGGAACGGGAATACCTGCCCGAGATCTTTTCCCTCCTCGAAAAGGCGCACACGCAGTTCTATTATACGCATATGGGCGCGGCGTGGCTGATCGCCGAGGTGCTGGTAAAGTTTTACGGGGAGGGCGTGCGCTACCTGCAGACGAGCGCGCTCGACGCAAAGACGCTGAACAAAGCCGTTCAGAAGGCGCGGGAGAGCTACCGCCTCACGGAAGAACAAAAAAATTCTCTGAAATCTTTGAAAAAGTGATGAAATTGTTAAAGAAATATGTTACAATATTAGAAACGCGGCGGAGAACAGGTTCTGCCGCAAAGCAAAAAACGGAGTTGTTATGGACATTTTGAAAAAGTTGACGGAAGAGTTTCCTTCCGTCCGCGAAGACAGGGCAAAAAACATCATCGCACTCATCGACGAGGGGAACACCATCCCGTTCATCGCGCGTTACCGCAAGGAGATGACGGGCAGCTGCGACGACCAGGTGCTGCGCGAGTTCAACGACCGCCTGCAATACCTGCGCAACCTTGAAAAGCGGAAGGAGGAGGTCGCTTCCGCCATCACCGAACAGGGCAAGATGACGGAAGAGATACAGAAGGCGCTCGACGCCGCCGCCACGCTCACCGAGGTGGAGGACATCTACCGCCCGTACAAGCAGAAGAAAAAGACGCGCGCGAGCGTCGCCGTCGAGCGCGGGCTGCAGCCGCTTGCGGACTTCATCCTCGCGCAGGACAAGAACGCCGACGTGAACGCCGAGGCGGAGAAATACATAAGCGAAGAGAAGGGCGTGCCCGACGCGGCTTCTGCCATTGCGGGGGCGAAGGACATCATCGCGGAGATCGTTTCCGACGACGCGAACGTGCGCAAAAAGCTGCGCAACCTGTTCATGAAGAACGGCGTCATCGAGACAAAGCTCGTCGACAAAGAAAAGGACGAGGCAAAGACCTACGAAATGTACGACGGGTATTCGGAGAACGTCGCGCAGGCGAAGAGCCACCGCATCCTCGCCATCAACCGCGGGGAGAAGGAGGGCTTCCTCAAAGTGAAGATCGCCTTCAACGAGGAGATCGCCAAGCGCATCGCCGCGGCGGGCTATCTCAAAGACGGCGGGTATTCCACGCAGCTGGTGAAGGAAGCCGCCGACGACGGCTGCGAGCGCCTCATTTTCCCGTCCATCGAGCGCGAAGTGCGCGCCGCCCTCACCGACAGCGCGAGCGAGGCAGCCATCAAGATGTTCGAAGTCAACTTGAAGCCGCTCCTGATGCAGCCGCCCGTCAAGGACAAGATCACGCTGGGGCTCGACCCCGCCTACCGCACGGGCTGCAAGATCGCCGTCGTGGACGGCACGGGCAAGGTGCTCGACAAGACCGTCGTATATCCCACGCCCGGCCCCAAACAGAACATAGACGCCGCGAAGGCGAAGCTGAAGGAACTCATCGAAAAGTACGGCGTGCAGGTCATTTCCATAGGCAACGGCACCGCGTCCAAAGAGAGCGAGATCTTCGTCGCCGAACTCATCAAAGAGGTCAGGGAAGAGACGGGCAGGGAAGTTTCCTACGTCGTCGTTTCCGAGGCGGGCGCGTCGGTGTATTCCGCCAGCCCGCTCGGCGCGGAGGAGTTCCCCGATTACGACGTCGCGGAGCGCAGCGCCGTTTCCATCGCCCGCCGCCTGCAGGATCCGCTCGCGGAACTCATCAAGATCGACCCCAAGTCCATCGGCGTCGGGCAGTATCAGCACGATATGGACAAAAAGCGGCTGGACAGCGTGCTTGCCGGCGTGCTGGAAGACTGCGTCAACAGCGTCGGCGTAGACCTCAACACGGCGAGCGTGTCGCTGCTGCGCTACGTCGCGGGGCTGAACGCGGGCATCGCGAAAAATATCGTTACCTATCGCGAAGAGCACGGCAGGTTCACCTCCCGCAAAGAGATCCTCGACGTTCCCAAGCTGGGCGCGAAGGCGTTCACGCAGTGCGCCGGCTTTCTGCGCATCCCCGGCGGCGAGAACATCCTCGACAACACCGCCGTTCACCCCGAATCTTACGGCGCGGCGGAAAAGCTGCTCGCTCTGTTCGGCTATACTCCCAAAGACGTGGAGGAGAACGCCATCTCCGATCTGCCGCGGAAGGTGAAGGAGTACGGCGAAGAGAAGGCGGCGGCGGAAACGGGGCTCGACGTGCCCACCCTTAAAGACGTCGTCTCCGAGCTCGTCAAGCCGGGCAGGGACATCCGCGATTCGCTCCCGCAGCCCGTGCTGCGTCAGGACATCATGGACATATCCGACCTCGCCGTCGGCATGGAACTCGTCGGCACCGTCCGCAACGTCGTGGATTTCGGCGCGTTTGTCGATATCGGCGTGCATCAGGACGGGCTCGTGCATCTCTCCGAGATCACAGACCGCTTCATCAAGCATCCGTCCGACGTGCTGAAAGTGGGGCAGGTCGTCAAAGTGTGGGTCAAGGACGTCGACGTCAAAAAGAAGCGCATCGGTCTGACCATGCGCGATCCCGCCCGCAAAAAAGCCGCAAACGCGCGCTGAAAATATTGACAAAAGAGCGCCGATTTAGTAAAATAACACTATACTCCAGGAGGAAAATCGTATGTTTGAAAAAGTGCGCGCCATGCTCGCAAAGCAGCTCAACCTTCCCGCGGAAAAGATCTCTCCGGAAAGCGAAGTCGTCAAAGATCTCGGTGCCGATTCTCTCGACGTGGTGGAACTTCTCATCTCCCTCGAAGACGATTACGGCATCTCTATCCCCGAAGAAGATATCGTCAACGTCAGGACGGTGCAGGACATCGTCGACATGATCGAAAAGTTCAATAAGTGACGGAACAAGCGAAGCGGAAGCTCCCCGGCAGGGGAGCTTCCTTTTGTGCGCGGCGCGTTTTCCCGCCTGCTTTTTCCGTCGTCTGTGTCCGCTTCGTGAAAAGATGATATTGCGATGAAAAAGAGGGAAACCGCTGTAAAGCAGTTGACTTTTCCGCCCGAATGTTTTAATATATTTGACAATTAAGAGCTTAACACAAGCCGCAGAATGCAGGAGGACGATATGGAAGGAAACAATCTCATGCAGGAGATGTACGCGATCGGGAAAAGGCTCGAGGAGCTGAAAATTTTTCATCGCGCCATGCCTTTCAACAATACGGAGATGCAGATGATGCGCGAGATCATCGCAGCGAAAGAGCGCGGCAGCCGCGTCATATCGAGCGGCCTGGCGAAACTGCTGGGGATCACGCGCTCCGCCGTTTCGCAGATGGTCAAAAAGCTGGAGTCGAAGGGCGTGGTGCGCCGCGTTCCCGACAGCCGCGACAAAAAGATCGCCTATATCGAGCTTTCCGACAAGGCTCGCTCGATCTACGAAGAGTCGCGCGCGCGGGTCAACGGCCTTTTGGAAAGGATCGTCGAAAAGCTGGGCGAAGAGAAGGTAGAGCATTTCATCACCGGTACGAACGAGTTTATAGACGCGTTCTGCGAAGCCACGGAAGAGGCGGATGCGGAACTGTAAGGGCACGGAGGACTTCATGGCGCAGGCTATTTTAAGGCTGGAAGGCATCAAAAAAGATTACAAAGTGGCGGACAGCACCGTACACGCGCTCAAGGGTGTCAGCCTCGCGTTCCGCAAGAAGGAGTTTGTTTCCGTGCTCGGGCATTCGGGATGCGGGAAAACGACGCTGCTCAACATCATCGGCGGGCTCGACCACTATACGGACGGCGACCTGATCATAAAGGGCGTTTCCACAAAAAATTACAAAGACGCCGACTGGGACGCCTACCGCAACCACAGCATCGGGTTTGTTTTTCAGTCTTACAACCTCATTCCCCATCAGTCCGTTCTGGGGAACGTCGAACTCGCGCTCACGCTGTCGGGCGTATCCGCGCAGGAAAGGCGCGAACGCGCCGCAAACGCGCTGCGCCGCGTCGGGCTGGGGAGCGAGCTGAACAAAAAGCCCAACCAGCTTTCGGGCGGGCAGATGCAGCGCGTCGCCATCGCGCGCGCCCTCGTAAATAACCCGGAGATCCTGCTCGCGGACGAACCGACGGGCGCGCTCGATACCGAAACCAGCGTGCAGATCATGGATCTTATCAAGGAGATCGCGGGCGAGCGCCTCGTCATCATGGTCACGCACAACCCCGAACTCGCGCGCAGGTATTCCACCCGCATCGTCGAACTCAAAGACGGCGAGATCGTCGGCGACTCCGATCCGTTCGTTCCCGAAGACGGCAGCTACGAAGAGGAAGACGGGAGCGCGGACGTTGCTGCGGAGCCCCCCGTTCGCGCGGAGGAGAAGAGGAAGAACGGCAGGCGCGGCAAGACGAGCATGACCTTCTGGACGGCGTTCCTTCTGAGCGGGCGCAACCTTCTCACCAAAAAGGCGCGCACCCTCATCACCTCCATTGCCGGCAGCATCGGCATCATCAGCGTCTGCCTCGTCCTCGCGCTTTCCGGCGGCTTTTCCGCCTACATAACCCGCACGGAAGAGGATATGCTCTCTTATTATCCCGTAGAGATAAACGAGACCGCGCTCGACGTATCGACGGCGATGTCCAGCTTCATGAACGGGACCACCTCAAGCCTGCCTGCAGACAGGCTTGAAGACAGGGTCTATATCAATTCCTTCCTCTCTCAGCTCGCGCAGGGCATGACGACGACAAATGACCTCAGCGACGGAAATACCGCGCAGATCGGCGGAGAGAGCGTGACCTATCTGCAATATCTTCAGAATATGCCCGAAGAGCTGTACAATGCCATACAGTACGGGTACGGCGTCAGCCTCAGCAACAACCTGTTCGTCGATCTGTCCATCGGCTCGGAACTGACAAGTGTACCTGAAACCCCGATGCATATGTCTCTGAGCGCGTTGCGCGAATATTATACGGATATCCTGACGCAGGCAGAGGAGCAATATTCTTCTCTGACCCGCTTCGTGGATTATTTTACGGACGTCGTGAATATCATGCCCGGAACGGCGGATCTGTCTGAAACGGGCAGCGGGGAATACGTGCAGTCTCAGTACGACGTGTTCGGAAGATTCCCGCAGGCATCCGACGAGGCGGTCATCGTCATCGGTTCGGAAAATGATATGACCGACCTGACCCTCGCACAGCTGGGCTTTTTGGATGAGACGGATTTTCTCGATCTCTTTCTGAGCGCGCAGGACGGCGTGGATGCTCCGCCGGACAGCATTCCCTTTTACGACGAGATCGATGAGAACGGGAATGTGGTCAAGGAAGGCATCATCGGAACCACGTTCAACCTGTATTATAACGATTCGGTGTACCGCCTTGCCAGCAACACAGATTATGCGGGCAGTTCTTACAGATATATCTATGACGGCTATGTGCTCGGATCGGGAGGTGCCGTTTCAGAAGAGAACGGCATGACCATCGAGGTCGTCGGCGTGCTGCGCCTCAAGGACGGGCTGACGTACGGCTGTCTGACTTCGGGGCTCAATCTGACGGAACAGCTGATCAATGAATATATGCTTGCAAATATGCAGTCAGCCATCGTACAATATCTGAACGGGGAAGAAACGGTGAATGTTGCCAACCTGGCGGGCTATGTTTCCCTCTATGACTGGTACATGGCACGGATCGGAGGGACCTTGGCCGTTCCGGAGCAACAGTTCAGCGGGTCATCTGATCTTGAGACGGTAAAGCGTTCTCTGGGCGGAGACAATACGCCTAATACGGTCAGTATTTATGCAAAAGACTTTGAAACGAAGGCGGAAGCGCTCGCCTATCTGGATGAATGGAACGTGATCGCCGACGCGGCGCGGCAGGCATATGCCGATGCGCACGGCGGCTCCGTTGAGGGGTATACCGGCCCGACGGAGGTCAAATATACCGATACGATCGGCTTGCTCATGAGCATGGTCGAAACCATACTCGACGCGATCACCTACGTCCTCATCGCCTTCACGGGCATCTCCCTCGTCGTTTCCACCGTCATGATCGGCGTCATCACCTATGTTTCGGTGGTGGAGCGCACCAAAGAGATCGGTATCCTGCGCGCAATCGGCGCGCGGAAGAAGGACATCAAGCGCGTATTCAATGCGGAGACCTTCATCATCGGGCTCTGTGCGGGGCTTATCGGCGTCCTCGTGGCGTATCTGCTGCAGGTCATCATAAACGTCATACTCCTGGCGCTCACCGGCATAGCGGGGCTCGCCTCGCTGCAATGGTACAGCGCGCTCGTGATGGTCGTCATCAGCGTGGCGCTGACCCTCATCTCGGGGCTTGTGCCCGCGTCGGCGGCGGCAAAGCGCGACCCCGTCGTCGCGCTCCGCACCGAATGATTTTTCCGTACGCGTCAGCGCGGGCGGCGCAGATCCTGCGCCGCCCGGTTTTTTCCGCACGGTCTTGCTTCTTCCGCGGAAAGATATTATAATGAACCATACGCAAGAGCGGGCGGGGCGCCGCCCCGCCGCAGGGAGGGAAAAATGAGCGACATCTATGTGTTCGGCAGCCTGAACACCGATATGACCATCGAATGCCCGCGCATGCCGGAGGCGGGCGAAACGCTCGCGGGCGGCGGCTTTCTGACGACGCCGGGCGGCAAGGGCGCCAATCAGGCGGTCGCCTGCGCGCGGCTGGGAGGGCGCACGCATTTCTGCGGCAGGGCGGGCGACGACCTGTTCGGCAGGCGGCTGCGCGAAAATCTCGAAGAGGCGGGCGCGGACTGTACCTTCCTGCGCGCGTGCGCGGGCAGCGCCACGGGCGTCGCCGTCATCGTCGTCACGGAGGGAAACAACCGCATCATTCTGGACGCGGGCGCGAACGCGGCCGTCACCGCGGAGGACGCGCTCGCTTTCCTCGCGGGAGCAAAGGAGGGAGACGTCTTTCTCGCGCAGGCGGAAGTTCCTTTTGCCGCTCTTTCCGCGGCGCTTTCCGCCGCGGCGGAAAAGGGGATGCGCGTGCTGTTCAACCCCGCGCCCGCAGCCGCGGAGCTGAAAGAGCTCGCCCGTTTCAGCGATATCGTTCTTCCCAACGAAACGGAGCTTGCCATCCTCACCGGCAAAACGGACGTGGAAGAGGGGGCGGAGGCGCTCTCCGCCTGCGGCGCCGGCGTGCTCGTTACCCTCGGCTCGAAGGGCTGCTATTGGCTGCCGAAGGGCGGGCAGGGGAGGTATTTCCCCTGCGAAAAGGTAAAGGCGGTGGATACGACCGCCGCGGGCGACACCTTCTGCGGCGGCCTTGCCGTAAAACTCGCCGAGGGCGCGGGCATGGAAGAGGCGATCGCCTTTGCCTCGCGTGCGGCCGCCTTATCCGTCACCCGCCGCGGCGCGCAGGCCTCCGTTCCCTTCCGCAGCGAACTCGGCTGAAATTTTTTTATTTTTTCGCGCGGAATTGTTGACAAAGCGAGAAAAAAAGAATATACTGTTCACAGAACATTTGAGCAAGTGTTCAAATAAATTGTCCGGGAGGGGCGGCACATGGCGGAAAACAGAGAGATGAACGCGATCGACGCGGTGCGCGCGCAGCTTCCCGACGACGACACCATCTATGACCTGGCGGAAGTGTTCAAGGTGTTCGGCGATTCCACCCGCACCAAGATATTGAGCTGCCTGCGCGTGCGCGACCTGTATGTGGGGGAGATGGCGGAGGTGCTCGGCATGAGCGTATCCGCCGTATCCCATCAGCTGCGCATCCTGCGCGGCGCAAAGCTGGTAAAGGGCGAAAAGCAGGGCAAAGAGGTGAAATATTCACTGGACGACGACCACGTCACGCAGATCATGGAGTGCGGGCTCACGCACATCAACGAACGGGATTGAACCCGTTTTTTAGCGGTCAATATTTGAATAATTGTTCAAACATAAAAAAGTCATGGAGGACAGGATCATGAAAAAAGTATACAGGCTGGAAGACCTTGATTGCGCCAACTGCGCCGCGAAGATGGAGCGCGCCATCAGCAAAATAGAGGGCGTGCAGTCGGCGAGCGTCTCCTTTCTGATGCAGCGGCTCGCCGTCGAGGCGGACGAGGCGCGCTTCGAGGAGATCATGGAGCGCGTCGAAAAGGTTTGCCGCAGGGTGGAACCGGACTGCCGCATCGTGCGCTGAAGGAGGAGGTATGAAAAGCAGTTCCATGAGCCGCAGGGAGCGCAGAAGGCTGATACGCATCATCGTCGCCCTCTGCCTGTTTGCCGCGGTCTTTATAACGGACAAGGCGATCACCCTCGGGGAGGTATTTCACGGCCCCGCGGCGTGGGTGTTTCCCTTCTGCCTCTATCTCGCCGTGTATCTTATCATCGGGTATGACGTGCTCTGGCGCGCGGCGCGCAACATCGCGCACGGGCAGGTGTTCGACGAAAACTTTCTGATGTGCATCGCCACGATCGGCGCGTTCGCCCTCGCCATTTACCGCGGCGTGAGCGGAACGGAGATCGAGGGGTTCGACGAGGCGTGCGCCGTGCTGCTGTTCTATCAGGTCGGCGAATTCTTTCAGGATTACGCCACGGGCAGGTCGCGCAAGTCCATCTCGGCGCTTATGGATATCCGCCCCGATTATGCGAACGTGCTGCGAGGGGATAAAACGGAGAGGGTCGACCCTTCCGAGGTGCGGGCGGGCGAGGTCATCGTCGTCAACCCCGGAGAAAAGGTGCCGCTCGACGGCACCGTGCTCGCGGGCGCGTCCGCACTGGATACGCGGGCGCTCACGGGCGAGTCGCTCCCGCGCGAGGCCGCGGAAGGGGAGGAGGTCATCAGCGGCAGCGTCAACCTCACTTCGCAGCTCACGGTAAAGGTGAACAGGGCGTTCTATGATTCCACCGTGTCGAAGATCCTTGAACTCGTCGAAAACGCTTCCGAACAGAAATCGCGCACGGAGAACTTCATCACCCGCTTTGCAAAATATTATACGCCCGCCGTCTGTGCCGTCGCGCTGCTGCTCGCGGTCATTCCCGGGCTGATCACCTCGGATTGGTCTGTATGGGTCTACCGCGCGTTGAGCTTTCTGGTCGTATCCTGCCCCTGCGCGCTGGTCATCTCCATCCCGCTCTCCTTCTTTGCCGGCATCGGCGCCGCTTCCCGTTACGGGATCCTGATCAAGGGTTCGAATTATCTGGAAAAATTCAACAAGGCGAACGTCTTCGTCTTCGACAAGACGGGCACGCTCACAAAGGGCAACTTCGCCGTCGCCAAGATCGCGCCCGCCGGGCAGGAAGAGGAGGTGCTGCGCCTCGCCGCCGTCGCCGAACAGAATTCCGGCCATCCAATCGCAAAGTCCGTCGTCGCGCGCTGGGGCAAAGATATCGAAGGTGGCTACACGCTGACGAATATTGCAGGCAAGGGCGTGAGGGCGGAAAAGGGAAGCGACGTCATCCTCTGCGGAAACGAAAAGCTGATGGAAGAAAACGGCATCTCTTTTCTTGCGCCCGAAGGCGTCGGTACCGTCGTATATGTGGCGCGGAACGGGCAGTTTGCCGGTTCACTGCTCATCGCGGACGAAGTGAAGCCGGAGGCGGCGGAGGTCATCGGCGGGCTGAACGGCATAGGATGCAGGACGGTCATGCTCACCGGCGACAACGAAGCGATCGCGTCCGACGTGGCGGGGCGGCTGGGGCTCTCCGCCTATAAGGCGTCGCTGCTGCCGCAGGACAAGGTGGGGGAGGTGGAAAGCCTTCTCCGCGCAAAAAAGCCGCAGGACGTGCTGTGTTTCGTCGGCGACGGCATCAACGACGCGCCCGTGCTCATGCGGTCGGATATCGGCATCGCGATGGGCGGCGTGGGCAGCGACGCGGCGATCGAGGCGTCCGACATCGTGCTGATGAAGGACGACCTGCGCGGACTTCCCCTCGCCAAACGCATCGCGAAAAAGACCATGCGCATCGTCTTTGAAAATATCGTCTTTTCCATCGCCGTCAAGGCCGCCATCCTCATCCTGTCGGCGCTCGGCTTTGCGAATATGTGGGTGGCGGTTTTCGGCGACGTCGGCGTCGCCGTGCTCGCCATCCTCAACGCCATGCGCGTGAATACGAAGTACTGAAAAGATCTCTGCCCGTCAGAGTACTGCCCGCCCGAAAATTTTCGGGCGGGCAGCGCCGTCTGTATAAAGTTTCCGCAAAATTTTTTCCTGCCGCGGCGGCGCCGCGCATATTCCGCCCGCGTTCCGGCGAAACTATTGGCATGAAAAAGAAGATTCCGCAGGCGGACGATCTGCGCACGCGCGACGAGCGGGAGAGCTGTTTCCCCGCCGCGAAGGGAGGGGAGCGCCATGCAGAGCAGCGCCTATAAAGGCCCGAACCGGAACTATCTCAACTATGTGCGTTCGCTCGCGAAACCTACGAAGCATCTGCACAACTGCCTGCGCGCCTTTATCGTGGGCGGGCTGATCTGCTGCGTGGGGCAGTTCCTGCGCATCGAGTTTCAGGCGCTGTTTGCCCTCGAAGGGGAGGAGCTTGCGGGCGCCGTTTCCATGTCGCTCATCTTCCTCGGATGCCTGCTCACGGGGCTGGGCGTATACGACCGCATCGGCAAAGCTGCCGGGGCGGGATCCATCGTGCCGATAACGGGCTTTGCCAACAGCGTCGCCTCGCCCGCGCTCGAATTCAAGTCGGAGGGGCTGATCACGGGGCTTGCGGCAAAGATGTTCGTCGTCGCCGGGCCGATCATCGTCTACGGCGTCGTTTCCGGCACCGCAGTCGGGCTGATCTATTACTTTCTGAATTTGTGAGATCTTTGAGAGAATAACAAAACGCGCCCGCCGTCCGGATGACGGCGGGCGCGGCTGCGCTTTTTCTTTATTATGCGAGCACGTCCTGCATGTCGTATTTGCCCGCGGGCCTGCCCTTCATGAACTTCGCCGCGGCGATGGCGCCCGCCGCAAATACCTTTTTGCTGCGCGCGCTGTGCGAGAGCGTCAGGATCTCGTCTTCGCCCGCGAACATCACTTCGTGTTCGCCGACGATGGTGCCCCCGCGCACGGCGTGGATGCCGATCTCGCGCTTATCCCGCGCACCGACCATGCCTTCCCGCCCGTATGTGAATTTTTTCTCCCCGGAGAACGCCGCGTTTGCGCTCTCCGCGAGCATGAGGGCGGTGCCGGAAGGGGCGTCCTTTTTCAGGTTGTGGTGCTTTTCCACGATCTCGATGTCGAAGGCGTCGCCGAGGAAGGCGGCCGCCTCCTTCACCAGCTTTTGCAGCAGGTTGATGCCGACGGAGAGGTTCGCCGTCTTGAAGAGGGGGATGCGCTTCGCCGCCTCGCCGATCTGCGCGAGCTGTTCCTGCGTGTAGCCCGTGGCGGCGAGTATGACCGCCGCGCCCGTGCGCTCCGCATAGGCGAGCACGTTGGAAAGGTTCGCCGCGGAAGAAAAGTCGATGACGACGTCCGCCTTTTCCGCAACGCCGTCAAATCCGGCATAGACGGGCACGCCGCAGAGCTCTCCCGCGGAAAGGTCGACGCCGCACAGCACCTTTACGGCGCTGTCCGCCTGCGCGAGTTCGAGCACGTTCCTGCCCATGTGCCCCATGATGCCGCTGATGAGAATGCTGACCATGTTTTTCAGTCCTTTATAAGTCCGTAAGTTTTCAGAGCGGCGCGCAGCTGCTCTTTATGCGCGGGTTCCATCTCGGTGAGGGGAGCGCGGGGGGTGCCGCCTTCCAGCCCGATCATGTCCGCCGCCGCTTTGGCGGGGATGGGGTTGACTTCGCAGAACAGGAGGTCGATGACGGGCAGCATTTTATCCTGCAGCCTGTTCGCCTCTCCGAGATCTCCGCGTTTTACCGCCTCATACAGCTGTTTGGTCTCGCGGGGGAAGATATTGGAGGAGACGGAGATCAGCCCCGCCCCGCCGATGGCGAGGATGGGGAGGTTGAGATGGTCGTCCCCCGAATACAGGTCGCATTTGCCGCGGATCATGCGGGCGGTGGTCACGATCTGTTCCATGTTGCCGCACGCCTCTTTGATCCCTGCGATGTTTTCGATGTCCGCGATGCGCGCAGCCGTTTCGGGCTTGATGTTCACGCCCGTACGCGGGGGTACGTTGTAGCAGATGACGGGGATACTTACCGCGTCCGCGATGGCTTTGTAGTACTCGTACAGCCCGTTCTGCGTGCATTTGTTATAGTAGGGGGTCACGGCGAGCAATCCGTCCGCCCCCAGCTTTTCCGCCTTCCTGCTCGCCTCCACGGCGTGGGCGGTGCTGTTGGAACCTGTGCCGAACACCACCTTCGCCCGCTTTGCGGCGCGCCTGACGGAAAAGCGCATGACTTCTTCCTTTTCCTCTTCCGTCATGGTGGGCGGTTCGCCCGTTGTACCGAGAACGACGAGAACGTCTGTTCCGTTTTCGATCTGGAAGTCGATCATCCGCCCGAAGGCGGCATAATTGACGCCGCCGTCTTTGCCGAACGGAGTGATCATTGCCGTCGCCGTTCCGTTGAAAAAGTTCAGCATAATTTCTCCCTTTTCCTGAATTTGCTTTTTCGCCGCAGGGCGGCGTCGTTCAGTCGAAATATCCCTTTGCCGCGAGCAGTTCCGCCATCAGCACGGCGCCGCCGGCAGCCCCGCGCAGGGTGTTGTGCGAGAGGCAGACAAACTTGTAGTCAAAAAGTATATCCTCGCGCAGTCTGCCCACCGAAACCGCCATCCCGTTTTCGAGGTTGCGGTCGAGCTTCGCCTGCGGGCGGTTCTCCTCCTCAAAGTAGTGGAGGAACTGTTTGGGCGCGGAGGGGAGGGCGAGCTTCTGCGGTTCGCCGGAAAATTCCGCCCACGCGCGCAGGATCTCTTCTTTCGCCGGCTTCTTTTCGAAGGATACGAACACGGCCGCCGTATGTCCGTCGGAGACGGGCACGCGCAGGCACTGCGCCGTGATCTTCGGCGTATCGGTGCAGACGATCTCGCCGCCCTCGATGTGCCCCCAGATCTTGAGGGGCTCGCGCTCGGATTTTTCCTCCTCGCCGCCGATGTAGGGGATGACGTTGTCGATGATCTCGGGCATGCGGTCAAAGGTCTTTCCCGCGCCGCTGATCGCCTGATAGGTAGATACGGCGACAGCCTTGACGCCGTACTTGCGCAGGGGGTGCAGCGCGGGAACGTAGCTTTGCAGCGAGCAGTTGCTCTTGACGGCGATGAAGCCGCGCTTTGTGCCGAGGCGCTTTTTCTGCGCCCCGATGATCTCCGCGTGGCCGGGGTTGATCTCGGGGATGATCATGGGCACGTCGGGGGTGAAGCGGTGGGCGGAATTGTTGGAGATGACGGGGACTTCCGCCTTCGCATACCTTTCTTCGAGTGCCTTGATCTCGTCCTTTTTCATGTTCACGGCGCAGAACACGAAATCGACCGCGGAGGCGATCTTACCGAGGTCTGCCTCGGCGTCGAGCACCGTCATGTCCGCGAATTTTTCCGGAACGGGGGAAGGCATCGCCCAGCGCCCCGCCACGGCGTCGCGGTACTTCTTTCCCGCGGAGGAGGGGGAGGCGGCGAGCGCAACCACGTTGAACCAGGGGTGGTTTTCGAGCAGCAGGCAGAAGCGCTGCCCGACCATGCCCGTTGCGCCGATGACGGCTACGTTGTACTTTTTCATCTTGTATCTCCTGAAAAATTTTTAGCGGGGGGGGATAAGCGCAGCAAAAAAGCGGCGCGCCGATAAAGGTGTGCCGCCCGCGTGCTTTCCGGTATCGCGCAGACGCCGCGTGCGGCGTTTGCCTCTGCCTCCATAGTGCTCCACGCAAGCGGTGACAGTCGCGCGGGTATTCTCCCGGGCGCCCGGCTGCGGCGGGGCGGATCCCTGCCGTGCCTCGGCGGGGATGCCCTTTCCCTCCGCCGGAGAATTCCGCTCTCCGCGCGGCGAAGGTACTCTTGCTCGCCCGCTCCTCTATGCAGCATATGAATTTTAACACAGAAAAGGGGAAATGTCAAAGAATTTTTTTATGCGGGCGTCAGTTTTTAATTGAAATATTTTCCGGTTTGCGCTATAATAAAATATAATACGAAAAAAGCTGCCCGCGAGGGCGGAGGTTTTATGGCTCAAGGCGAAAAGAAAGGTTTTATTGCCAGAATGCTCGAAGGAAAGGAGCGCGACGAGGAGTACGCGAGGAGTACCCTCCCCACCAACCGCTGGGCGCTGTTCTGGGATATCGTGAAGGGGCGGTTTTCCAAGCTGGTCATCGTCAACCTTCTCATGCTCATATTTTTTATACCGCTCATCGCCGTCATCGTGCTGCGCATCACTTACGCGGACATGCTCGGCGCACTGTATCCCTTTTCGGGAGATCTGTTTTTAGGTTTCCCCGCCTATCCGAACATGCAGAGCGCCCCGCAGCAGATCACGCTGATGACCAACCTCTATTTCGGCGCGGCGATGGTCGTGTGCGCGCTCATCGCTGCCGTCGGCATTTCGGGCGGCATGTACGTCATCCGCAACATGGTCTGGACGGAGGGCATCTTCGTCGCCAACGACTTCTGGCGCGGCATCAAGATCAACATCGGCATCGTCCTCGCTTCCACCGCCTTTTACAGCATCTGCCTGTACCTGTTCTCCATCTCCATCAGCTGGGCGCAGTGGACGATCGCATCCGGAACGGGCAATTCCGTGCTGATGACCATTTCGATGGCGGTCTCTTACGTCGCCATCGCGATCATCACGCTCATGTACCTGTGGATGCTGTCGATGGGCGCGAATTATAAACTGAAATTCTTCCAGCTGCTCAAAAACTCCTTCCTGATGACGTTCGGGCTGATCTTCCAGAACATCTTCTTTGCCTTCCTGCTCGCCATCCCGATCATCCTCGTGCTGCTGGGTTCATTCTTCCAGATCATCGGCATCGTCATCCTGCTGCTGTTCGGCATCTCTTATATGCTCCTCGTCTGGTTCGACTACTCGCAGTGGGCGTTCGATAAATTCTTCGAGTCCAAGCGCGAAGGCGGGAAGGTCAACCGCGGCATCTATTCCAAGACGGGCAAGGGCGGCGCGCAGAGCAAGGCGGTGCAGGAATACGAGGCGAACCTCGAGGCCGCGATGGCTGTGCGTTCGGATCTTTCCTCCCGGCCCATCAAGCCCATCACCGACGATCTGAAAGTGTACGAACTCCCCGAAGCGTTCTCGCGCGACGATCTGAAAAAACTGCGCGAATCGAAGGAGCTCATCATCGAGGACACCGAGCGCTATGCGGAGGAGCACAAGAACGACGAAAAATTCGTAGAGTACAACGCGAAGTTCGAGCAGATGCAGAAGGAGCGCGAAGAGCGCGAAAAGCAGGCGGAGAAGGACGCGAAGAAAAAGAAAAAGAAGAAAAAGGACTCCGCTCCGTACATGGACGGAGGAAACGAATGAGCGGCGCGTATTCCGCGCTCGCCGCATGGTTTGAATATCTCAATGCAGACTGCGACTATGAAAAATGGTCGCAGTACTTGTATGGGCGGCTGCTCTCCCTCGGGGTGAAGGAGGGGAAGGGGCTGGATATCGGGTGCGGCAGCGGCGCGTTCACGCGCGCCTTTGCGCGGCTGGGATTCGATATGACGGGCTATGACTGCTCCGCAGAGATGCTCGCGCGGGCGGAACAGCTCGGCGCGGGCGGCAGGGTGCGCTATATCCTCTCCGACGCGCGCAAGGTACGCGTCCTCGGCGGCAGGGCGGATTTTGCGCTGTGCGTCAACGACTGCCTCAATTATATCCCGCCTTCCGACGTGCCGGCGTTTTTCCGCCGCGTCGCGGGGTGCCTGCGCGCGGGCGGGGCGTTCCTGTTCGACGTCTCTTCCGCGTATAAGCTGCGCGAGGTGATCGGGAACAACGCCTTCTGCGAGGACAGGGAAGAGGTCGCCTGGATGTGGTTCAACGAATTGAAAGGCGACCGCGTCGAGATGGACGTGACGGTGTTTTCCCGCCGGGAGGACGGCGCGTTTTGCCGTGCCGACGAGCATCATACGCAGTATATCCACGAGTCCGGCGCGCTGCGCGCCGCCGCCGAAGGGGCGGGCTTCCGCATATGCGCCGAGGAGGGCGCCTGCGGCGACCCCGACGACAGGATGCGGCGCAGCTTTCTGTGCGTGAAGGGAGAAAAAGGAAGGCGCTGACAGCCTCTGCTCCCTTCGGTTTATTTTTATTATCCGTTCGAGGTTTTTATGAAAAAACAAGACGTTATCCTGCGCGCCCTCGTGTTCGGCGGAGAGGTCTCCCTCGCGGTGGCCGATACCACCGCGCTCGTGAACGAGGCGATACGCATCCATAAACTTTCCCCGCTGTCGGCGGCTGCGCTCGGAAGGACGCTCACCGTCGCAGCCTATATGTGTTCCTCCCTCAAAGACGAGCGGGGCGCGCTGTCCGTCACGATAAAGGGGGACGGCGCCGGCGGCACCGTTTCGGTGAGCGGAGACGCCGCCCTGCATATGCGCGGGTATATCGACGAACCGCAGGCGGATCTCCCGCCCAACGCGCAGGGCAAGCTCGACGTGGGCGGCTGCATCGGAAAACACGGCACGCTCACCGTCGTGCGCGACGACGGCGAAGGGCAGCCCTTCGTCGGCACGACCGAGCTCGTCAGCGGGGAGATCGGCGAGGATTTCGCAGCCTATTACGCGTACAGCGAACAGCTCCCCACGGCGATCGCGGTGGGGGTAAAGGTCGGCAGGGAAGGGAACTGCCTCGGCGCGGGCGGCGTGTTTTTGCAGCCCATGCCGGGCGCGTCGGAGGAGAACATCCGCCGCGCGGAGGAGTGCATCGGGCAGTTTTCCGCCGTGAGCACGCTCATGCAGGAGCACACCGCGGAAGAGGTGCTGCGGCACTTTTTCGGCGAGGTTAATTTTTACACGCGCTATCCCGAATATAAGTGTAATTGCAGCAGACATTATATAGAGGGGCTGCTCGCGGGCATGGGGGAGGAGGAACTGCGTTCCATCCTCGCCGAACAGGGAAAGATCTCCGTTCACTGCCATTACTGCAATACCGATTACATCTTCACGCCCGAAGAGGCGGAGCGCCTCATGAAGCGTACATAAGCAAGGATCACGCATGGAAGAAAAGACGATAAAATTCGATTTAAGCGCGGACACGCTGCTCGACATGGCGGATGCGCGCATCGACGACGGGAACTATCTCTCCGCGCTGCGCCTGCTGCACAAATCGCTGGATCTGTACGGCCCCGCGGCGGACGAGTACGCCTCCCTCGCGGACGCATACGACGAGATGGAGCTTTACGAGGAATCCGCCGACTGCTGGTTCCGCTTCCTCGACATATGCGAAGAGGACGAGCTCGTGGACGCTTACGAGGGGCTCGCCGCCTGTTTTTACAATCTGGGCAACGAACCCGCCGCCAACTATTATTATAAAAAGATGCTTTCCGACAAGTATCTTTCCCCCTCCAACAATATAGAGATGGGGGAACTGTTCGAAAAGCATCCCCGCACCGCGCTGCGCGTGGCGTGGCCGCCCGAAAGCGCCGATTATTCCGAGGAGATCGACGCCGGGCTGAAGGCGCTGCGCCGCGGGGATTTCGAAGAGGCGGAAAACAGGTTTGCTTCCGTTCATCCGCAGTCGGAATACGGCGCCGCGGCGATGAATTACCTCACCGTCACCCATCTTCTGGCGGGGGAACCGGAAAAGGCGGAAAAGGTCTGCCTGAAACTGCTGGAGAAGGAGCCGGAAAACGTGCAGGCGCTCTCCACATATGCCGCCGTCCTCACCGAACTCGACCGTCCGCAGGACGCGCGCGCCGTCGCGGAAAAACTCGCGAAGCTGCCCGCGGAGAGCGCGGACGAGCTGTATAAGATCGCGACGGTCTGCTGCGAAAACAAGCTGTACGACGAGGCATACGAAAAGTTCTGCCGCCTCGAAACGATGGTCGGGTACGACAAGACGCTGCTCTTTTTCAAGGCGGTCGCCGCGCTGCGCAGCGGCAGGGTGCAGGAATGCCTCGCCTCTTACGGGAAGATCCTCGACATCTATCCCGCGGCGGCGGTCACGCGCTATTATTACCGCGCGGTGCGCACCTATGCCGAAGAGGGCGGGGCGGTGCCGGAGACCTCCTTTTTCTACCGCATTCCCCGGGAGGAGAAGGAGGCGCGCGTCAATTTTCTTGCCGCGCTCGCAAAGATGAAGACTTCCGATCTGCGCGCCTATTGCCGGGAGAGCGATTTAAGCGAACTTTTCGAGTGGTGCTTCGACGAGGGGGACGGACAGGACGGAGACCTGCAGATCCTGGGGGCAACGGTGGCGGCGCGCTGCGGATACAACAATTTTGTCTGCGGGCTGCTGCTGGGAGGCAGGGTCGCCGACGGAGTAAAACTGGAAACGCTGCGCGCGGTATGTATGCAGAACAGGGAGTTTTCCTGCGGGATCGTGCTCGGAAACGTCTACCGTTCCGTCGATTTTGCGCGCCTGAACGTGGGGCGGAAAAAGCACCGCCTCTTCCTCGAAGCGTATGCGTCCTGCTTCGCGCGCTTCGCCGTGCCCGGCGGGCAGGACGGCGAGGCGTACCGCCGCGCGGCGGAAGGGCTGTATACGACATTGGAGGCGCGCGGGCTGCTTTCCGAAGTGTCGGACGCGGGCAGCGTCGCCTGCGCGATCTGCATGGCGGTGCTCGGCACCGACGCGAAGGGCACGAAGCGCCTGCTCGAAGCTTTGGGAGCGGACGCGCGCCTCGTCGCGCGCATTTTGAGCGCGCTCCGCGATGCCGCCGCAGAGGCGGAGGCAGCGGCGGCCGACGGCACGGAAGACAAAGGCGAAGCGGAAAAAGAGGAAGCAAAACCGGAGACGGAGGGAGACAAGGACGATGAAACTCATTGATTTCGACGAAAAGTTCAACAAAAAGATGGCGAAAATGATCGAACGTCATGCGGGCGAGCGCACCGAAGAGGAATGGGAAAGCGCCATCGCCGAAGAATATGCGAAGTTCGGCGACGCCTATATGGGCGAGCTCGGCATGACGCCGCGGCAGTACTTTGCCGCCATGACCGACGTGCAGCTCGTGGAAATGCTCAAAGAGTATATCCTGCAGGGCGTTTCCGTTCCCGACCTTTTGTGCGAAGAGATCGAGGAGCGGGGCGCCTTCCCCGCCTTGCTTTCCCTTCTGGAGGAGAGCGACGAAGAGCTCGTGCACTATGCGCTCAACCTTGTCGGCACCGATGCCCGCGCGCTGCCGCGTTATGCAGCCATGCTTGCGGAGGACGTGTACGACGAGCATATCAAAGACAACGTTGCGGAACTTCTGAAACAGCGCGCCGACGCCGTCACCGAGGAAATGCTCGCATTGCTCGGAACGGAGAACGAGCCGTATGCTCTGGAGATACTCTCGGGCACGAAGAAGCGCGACGACCGCGTGTACAACGCGCTGCTCGCAGCTTTCCGCGAGGCGGAGGAGGCAGACCTTCCGCTGTATGCGGGATACCTCGCCGCCTACGGCGACGAGCGCGCCCTGCCCGTGCTTCTGCGCGAGATCGAGCGGGAGGATATCGGCTTTGTCGCCTTTCAGGAATTGAAATTCGCCATCGAAGCGTTGGGCGGAGAGTATGAAAAGCAGCGCGATTTTTCGCAGGACGAAGCCTATAAAAAGATCATGGCGGCGAGCGCCGGTTCGGATATTTTCGGCATGAAAAAGAAATAAACGGATTGCATTCCGGCGATCGGAAAAGAGGGAAGCGGCTTTGCGGGCTGCTTCCCTTTTTATGTTACAAATTTTCAAAGAATGCTTGACAGTGACATATGGCGGTGTTATGATAGAAGCGGATAAGATAAGGAGGTCAGACCGACGGAGAGGGTATGAACAGCTTCAAAAAAATTTTGAGGAGGGAAAGCATGAGAAAGAGGATAATCGGCATTGTATTTGCCGCAGTGTTGGTGCTGCTTTTGGGAGTATCTTTTGCCGGGTGTAAGCCTGACCGCTCGGAAATAGAGGAGGGCATCTATTCGTTCCGGGAGGCATATGAGATAGGGCTGTTGACGCGCGAAGACGTGATGCACGTCAGCTACTTTATGAATGGAAGGGTTTACGAAGGGAAGGAAAACTCCAGCCGTGAAACGTGGGAAGAGATAGACTTTACGCCGACGCAGGAGGAGCGCGAGCTTACGGCGGAAGAGGAGTTTGCGATCAAGGACAGGTGCTATCAGGAAAGTGATGGGTACTATGAAGAGTACGGATATGTAACGCAGGAAGAAACAATGGAAGCCATGGAAATATTATTTTACGGGGAGTATGAAGGCGCATACGTTGTAGATTGCGGCATTGATATTCCGGGGGTAGATGGAGATACAGCAGTCCACGTTTATTGCGTTGACGGAATCATGCTGCCTTATTTACCGAGGGTTTACTACTTCAAAACAGAGCTATAAAAGAGGAGGGAAATATGAAAAAAAGGATAATCGGCATTTTGTTTGCCGCGATGGTGGTGTTACTTTTGGGTGTATCCTTTGCCGGGTGCAAGCCCGACCGCTCGGAAATAGAGGAGGGCATTTACTCGTTCCG
>ERZ1643249.584-NODE-584-length-41142-cov-10.074525_pt1 | contig 41142 bp, 29 predicted proteins | sample MGYA00579263_ERZ1643249 | MGnify/ENA primary metagenome ERZ1643249 (study PRJEB29033, sample SAMEA4952264) | chicken gut metagenome | biome: Broiler Chicken; feature: Gastrointestinal Tract; material: Caecum | place: Ireland | collected 2018 | study: Broiler...
CCCTTACCGCAGCGCAACAGGATGGTGCAGCAAAACCCCCGGCGGCGGGAACGCCCTAGGCGGGTTTTGGTGACTTTTGCCCGAACAAAAGTCACCCCCAGCGGGGAGCGTCCCAACCGGGCTGGCAAGCCGGAACCCTGGGTGGTTAGAGCCCCGGTTCACGCCGGGCCACTCCCTGAGGGAGGCTTTGGGCCTGGAATAGCCCGGAACATTGCCGAATTTCTTGGGCCGCTGGGGTAGGGGCCGTGGCTTGCCCGGCCCGCTGTATCCTTACCCCAGCGCTCACAGAGGCGTCCGTTTGTCACTGACACACAGAATATAGTCAATGCTGGTGTGATAAAATTTTGCCAATTGAATGAGGACCCGGGTGGGAATGTCATTTTCTCCCGTCTCATATTTGGAGTACCCCGTCTGAGACATGCCCAGAAACTTTGCCACCTGGGTTTGGGTCAAATCGGCGTCTTCTCGTAAATCTCGCAATCGGTTCATCATACTTCACCTCTTGCAGAGTATGGCATAACCTGAAACAGAGTATTGACTTCTAACCTGTTTCAGGTTAAAATGAGCAAGAGATGGAACTGTGTTCCGTTATTGGGAGAATGTGGACACAGATTTCCGGTGAAGAGGGAAGAAAAGCGGACCAAACCGTCCATAAGGCCCACCAATATGCCCCCTTCCATATCATGAGAGAAATGGAGTGGAAACAATGAAAAAGAAACTTCTCAGCATTCTGTTGTGCGGCTGTCTGGTTGTGGGGATGTTTCCTGCTGTAGCCTGGGCCGATAACACCCAGGCCACCCAGTCCCCAACCGTAGTAGCAGAAGAAGCAGCCACCAGCGGGGAGTGTGGCCCGAATTTGACCTGGGACTACGACCAGGAGACTCAGACCCTCACCATCTCCGGCATTGGGGAAATGTGGCCTAGACAAGATAACTGGTTTAGTCTTGACGTTGCCCATGTCATCGTGGAGGAGGGAGTTACCTCCATTGGTTCATCTGCTTTCTCTGATTGCGAAAATCTGAGAGATGTTGTCATTCCTGAGGGGGTCACGACCATTGAGTCTGGGGCGTTTCAAAACTGTACCAGCCTAACGAAAGCCAGACTTCCTGAGGGGCTGACGACCATTGGATCGAATGCATTTTTTAGATGTTTTGAACTGTCAGAATTTAATATTCCTGAAAGTGTGACGGAGATTGGAATGTTTGCTTTCAGTGGGTGTAAGAGCCTGACGGAGATTGCCATTCCGAAAGGAGTCACTGCTATTTGGCCCAATGTCTTTGATGGGTGCATTGGCCTGACAAAGGTCAGCATTGCAGAGGGTGTGACAGAAATTGGAATGTATGCCTTCATGGGATGTACCAGCCTGACTGAGCTCGTCCTCCCTGAGAGCGTCACTACCATTGAGAGCTGCGCCTTTTCAAACTGCGACAATCTGACAAGAATTAGCCTTCCTGAGGGGCTTACCACCATTGGGGGAGTTGCCTTTGGTGGGTGCGTCAGCTTGACCGAAATTACCATTCCCAAAGGTGTTACTACCATTGAAAAAGATGCATTTGAAGGATGCAGAAACCTAAATACCATTTTCTTTGGCGGAACCATGGAGGAATGGGAGGCACTGAATGCAGAGGCGTTGTCCTATAATCCATTTATTGTGACCATCGTCTGCGCTGATGGCACCATCCCGGTGGCAGAGCCCAAGGGCGTTTGCGGCGATGATCTGACCTGGAGCTATGATCGGGACTCCAAAACCCTCACCATTTCTGGCACTGGGGATATGTGGGAGTATGATATGACTCCCAGTGATTGGAGAGATTTTGAGATTGCTCACATCGAGTTGGGAAAAGGCATCACCTCCATTGGTAACGGCGCTTTCTACCAATGCTTTGAGCTGGAGGAACTTGTAATTCCCGAAGGGGTGACATCCATCGGAAACAGTGCCATTTACGAATGCACCAGCTTGAAAGAGGTTACCATTCCAGATAGCGTTACCCTGATTGATTACACGGCCTTCCATCGATGCGACAATCTGACCACAGTCTACTACACCGGAACCCAGGAACAGTGGGCAGCCATCTCTGTGGGCGACTACAATGGTGTCCTCGCTTCTGCGACCATCCACTACAACTACAATTCTGGTGAGCCTGAGCCCACCCCTGAGCCCACACCCGAGCCTACCCCTGTCCCCACTGCAACCCCCGAGCCTACGCCCACCCCGGCTCCCCAGGACAAGGTGGACATCCCCGTCAGCGGAGACAAGGCTGAGGCCACCGTGGGCGGCGTGGACCTGGTTCTGAACAACGCCGGGAAGGTGTTTGCCTCCGGCACCACCGTCACCGTGGAAAACATCACCCAGGGCGCCATTTACGACAGCGTCACCAAGGCCCTGGCTCAGGTGGTAGACAAGATGGACCATACCGCCATCTTCGAGTTTACCGCCACCCGGGACGGCAAGGCCGTCCAGCCCGACGGCGCTCTGTCCGTCACCTTTGGTATCCCCCAGAACCTGACCGCCGACCACCTCAAGCTGTTCTATGTGTCGGAGGACGGCAAGTATCAGGAAGTGGAGATCACCGTGGACCCGGACGCCCGCACCGTCACCGCCAACCTCACCCATTTCAGCACCTATGTGCTGGCCAATGTGGTGGAGTCCTCCGGTAGTGAGCCAGTACCCCCCACCGGGGACCACGCCCCGCTCATGGCCTACCTGGGTATTCTGACCCTTTCTGCCGCTGCCCTGCTGATTCTGGCCCAAAACAAGCGCAAAGCGTAACGAAACCGAATCCGCACCCCTGGAGCAAATCCTGCTCCAGGGGTGCTGCTATTTGCCCGGAAAGGCCTCAAACATCGCCACTCCTTGTAGCCCTCTCCGTCACAGCTGGCGCTGTGCCACCTCTCCCAAAGGGAGAGGCAAGGCGGGGTGCCGTACGCTGAAAAGGCTTTAAACAGTTCCACTTTCCCTGGTTTTTCGGCCGTAGGGGAGGGGCTTGCCCCTCCCGAATCCTCCAGAGCAATGCCAGGGAGCCAACGGGCCGGGCAAGCCACGGCCCCTACCACAGCACACCACAGGAAGGGACGCAAAGCCGGGAGCAGGCCCCCCTCCCTCTTGCCTTTTCCAGGTGGAATCTGATATAATAGTCTGTCTTATCATGGGCAAATATCGCCCATCCTCCCACGGGAAGATGGGCCTGCGTATGGGATGTGAGGCAGATGGACAACATCATCTTAATTGGAATGCCCGGTTCGGGAAAGAGCAGCGTGGGCGTGGTCCTGGCCAAGACCCTGGGCTACGACTTTCTGGACGTGGATTTGCTCCTTCAGCAGCAGCAGGGGGCACTGCTGCAAGAGCTGTTGGATGAAAAGGGTGTGGAGTGGTTTCTGGACGCGGAGGCGGACGCCATCGCCTCGGTGCACTGTTCCCACACCGTCATCGCCCCCGGCGGCAGCTGCATCTGCCGGGAGCGGGCCATCGAACACATGCGCAGTTTGGGTACCGTGGTCTATTTGCAGCTGACCCTGGAGGAAGTGGAAGGGCGCATCCACAACATGGCCACCCGGGGCATTGCCCTCCAGCCCGGCCAGACCCTGGCCGATGTCTACGCCTACCGTACCCCGCTCTATGAAGCTTGCGCCCATCTCACCGTCCCCGTGCACAACCAGAGCCTGGCGGAGACGGTCGTATCCGTGCAACAGGCTTTGACGCAATACAAGTAAAGGAACGATCACATGAATTTCAAACAACTGGGTCTTTGTGACCCCATCTTGAAGGCCCTGGCAGAGCAGGAGTACACCGCCCCCACTCCCATCCAGCAAGGGGCCATTCCCCCCGCCCTGGCCGGAAGGGACGTGCTGGGCTGCGCCCAGACGGGCACCGGCAAGACCTGCGCCTTTTCCGCCCCCATTTTGCAGCGTCTGTCCAAGAAGGTCCCCAACCCCCGGGTCATCCGGGCCCTGATCCTCACCCCCACCCGGGAGCTGGCCATCCAGATCCAGGACTCCCTGGTGGCCTACGGCAAGCACCTGCCCCTCCGCAGCGCCGTCATCTTCGGCGGCGTGGGCCAGCAGCCCCAGGTGGATAAAATCAAAAAGGGTCTGGACATTCTGGTGGCCACCCCTGGCCGCCTCTTAGACCTCCACGGCCAGGGCCTGCTGGATTTGAGCCACATTGAGATGTTCGTCCTGGATGAAGCGGACCGGATGCTGGACATGGGCTTTATCCACGACGTGCGCCGGGTGCTCAAGCTGCTGCCCCGCAAAAAGCAGACTCTCTTCTTCTCCGCCACCATGCCCCCCGAGGTCATGGAGCTGGTCAATGCCCTGCTCCACGACTACGCCCGGGTGGCTGTGGACCCGGTGTCCTCCCCGGTGGAGGTCATCGGCCAGAAGCTGTTCTACGTGGATAAGAACAACAAGACCAAGCTGCTGTGCCACTTAATCCAGAAGTGGGACATTCCCGCCGCCCTGGTGTTCTCCCGCACCAAGCACGGGGCCAACCGCATCGCCCGGGACCTCAACGCCCAGGGCATCACCGCCGCCGCCATCCACGGCAACAAGAGCCAGACCGCCCGGGTCCAGGCCCTCAACGACTTCAAGGCGGGGCGGGTACGGGTGCTGGTGGCCACCGACATCGCCGCCCGGGGCATTGACATCGACGAGCTGTCCTGGGTGTTCAACTACAACCTCCCCGACGTGCCCGAGACCTACGTCCACCGCATTGGCCGCACGGGCCGGGCCGGCCACTCCGGCACCGCCATCTCCTTCTGCCAGTTTGACGAGAAGGCCGAGCTGAAAGCCATTGAGAAGCTGCTGGGCCGCTCCATCCCCGTGGTGGAGGACCACCCCTTCCCCATGGTGAATCTGGAGGCCCCCAAGCGGGATAAGAACGGCCGCATCATCAACGCCGAGGACGCCGAGGCCCGTCAGGCCGCCCGGGACCGCCGCCGTCAGCGGCAAGAGGAGGCCCAGGCCCAGAAGGCGGAGAAGGCCGCCAAAGCGGAGCAGGCCCCCAAGCCGGAGAAGCCCGCCAAGGCCGACAAGCCCAAGCAGGAAAAGCCCCGGAAGGAGAAGCCTCGCCGGGAGAAGGCCCCTCAGCCTGCCCCCGCTCCCGCTCCCATCCCCGAGGAGCCCCACCACCACAAGCGTGGCGTGCGCCAGGGCAAGCTATCCGACACCCTGCCCCAGCAGCCCGCCATGCCCGAGACCGACTTCTACAAGCCCAATCCCCTGGATTCGGACGTGATTATGGACGCCACCGCCCGGCTGCTGGCCCCTCGCCGTCCCGTCCAGCCGCCCCGCAGCGAGAAGCCGCAGCGGGAGCGCAAGGGCCGGAAGGAGCAGCCTCCCAAGCCGGAGAAACCCAAACAGGAGAAACCCCGGAAGGAGCAGCCCAAGCAGGAAAAGCTCAAGAAGGAGCCCCAGCCTCCCAAAGCCCAGGAGGGCAAGGGCGGCAAGAAGCACAAGGGGGAGAAACCCTCCATTCTGCCCCCCTCTCTGTCCGGCAAGCGCCGCCGCTCCCGGGGCAACGATCGGCCCCGCCCCATCGAGTCGGCCCCTCGCTCCAACCGCCAGAAGGACTCCACCGAGCACCGCAGCCTGATGCGGCCCTACTACCTCCACGATGAAGATTAAAAAACCGCTGCGGGCCCTGGGCGCTGCCCTGGGAGTCACGGCATGTATTTTAGGGGGCGCCGCCTTCCTCAACTGGCAGTTTTGGGGGCTGGAGGTGACCCACACCCAGGTGCCTGTCTCCGGCCTGCCCCAGGGCTTTGAGGGGATGCGGGTGGTGCACCTGTCCGACCTCCACGGCCACCAGTACGGGGAGGGACACCGGGACCTGCTGGAGCAGATTGCCGCCCAGAGCCCCGAGCTCATCGCCCTCACCGGGGACATCATCGACCAGGCCAGCCAGCGGGGCACCCTCCCCGCCCTGGCCCGGGGGCTGTCCGCCATCGCCCCCACCTACTTCGTCACGGGAAACCACGAGTGGGCGGTGGGAGACATCCGTCAGACCAAGGAGCTTTTGGCCGAAAACGGGGTGACGGTGCTGTCCAACCAGTACGTGGTGCTGGAGCGGAATGGGGACCAGGTGGTGCTGGCCGGGGTGGACGACGCCAACGGCTACGCCGACCAGAAGACGCCCCAGGAGCTGTACGAGGAGATCCAGCAGGACCATCCGGGCCTGTGCACCCTGCTCCTGGCCCACCGCAACAACTACTTTGACCGATACGCCGCCTGTGGCTACGCCCTGGTGCTGTCCGGCCACGCCCACGGCGGACTGGTGCGCCTGCCCTTCACCGACGGGGTGTTCGGCTCGGGCGGGGACCTCTTCCCCACCTGGACCGCCGGGGTGTACACCCTGGGGGAGAGCACCCTGTACGCCACCCGGGGTCTGGGCAACAACACCACCCCCATTCCGGGATTTCGGATGTTCAATCGGCCGGAAATCTCGGTACTGGAACTGACGAAAAAATGAATGATGAAGAATTGTGGTGTGCCGCAGGTGCGGCACGGATTCATAAAAGAGCGCAGTTCCGGTAGACTGTGGTAGGGGCCGGGCTTGCCCGGCCCGCTGGCTCCCCTGGTATTGCCCTGGGAGATTCGGGAGGGGCAAGCCCCTCCCCTACAACGCCCTACCGAAAGCCTGACTCCCGGCGGCGGGAACGCCGCTTGCCGGGGTAGGCCCGGATGTGGAAACCACCCAGCTGTAGGGCCAGCTGCCCAAGGGGGCCTGGTGTGGTGGCACGACTAGGCGCCACAGCAAGACAGACGGGCCGAACCCAGACTTGACGCACACCCAGCCTGGTACCCCAGGGGGGTACCTAGGGGGGAACGCCCTAGGCGGGTTTTGGTTCCTTTTGCCCGAACAAAAGGAACCCCCAGCGGGAAGCGTCCCCACCAGGCTGGCAAGCCTGAACCCGAGAGGCGATAGAAGAATAGCCTCCATATAACCGCCATAAACCAGCGTTTTCCGCTGGATTCAGAGAAAAAAGGACTTGTTTTCATGGCCTATCAAGCAGGACAATTTGACATTGCCGTCATCGGGGCGGGCCACGCCGGGGTGGAAGCAGCGCTTGCCGCCGCCCGGCTGGGTCTGCGCACCCTGTGCTTCACCATCAACCTGGACGCCGTGGGCAACATGCCCTGTAACCCCGCCATCGGCGGCACGGGCAAGGGCCACCTGGTGCGGGAAATTGACGCCCTGGGCGGCGAGATGGCCAAAGCCGCCGACGCCGCCTGCATCCAGTACCGGATGCTCAACCGGGGCAAAGGCCCCGCCGTGTGGTCCCTGCGGGCCCAGGCAGACCGCAGACGGTACCAGGAGGTGTGCAAGCACACCCTGGAACTCCAGCCCAACCTGTGGGTGAAACAGGGGGAAATTGTGGACATTCTCACCGACGAGGCGGGGGCGGTGTCCGCCGTGGTCACCGAGACCGGGGCCACCTACCAGGTGAAAGCCGCCATCATCGCCAGCGGCACCTACTTGAAGGGCCGCACCATTGTGGGCCCTGTGGTGCGGGACTCCGGCCCCGACGGCATGGCCGCCGCCCAGTCCCTGTCCACCTGTCTGGAGCGGCTGGGCCTGCGCCTGCGCCGCTTTAAGACGGGCACACCCCCCAGAGTCCACCGCCGCAGCGTGGACTTCTCCCCCATGGAGCTGCAAGAGGGGGACCAAGAGGTGGTGCCCTTCTCCTTCTCCACAAAGGAGCTGCCGGAAAATCAGGCGGTGTGCTACCTCACCTACACCAACGAGCACACCCACGCCATCATTCGGGCCAACTGGGACCAATCCCCCCTGTACGACGGCACCATCGAGGGGGTGGGGCCCCGGTACTGCCCCTCCATTGAGACCAAGGTGGAGCGGTTCCCCGACAAGCCCCGCCACCAGCTGTTCATTGAGCCCATGGGGCTGAACACCGAGGAGCTGTACATCCAGGGCTTCTCCTCCTCCCTGCCTGAGGAGGTGCAGGTCCAGATGCTCCACACCATTCCGGGACTGGAAGAGGCGGAGATGACCCGCCCCGCCTACGCCATCGAGTACGACTGTGTAGACCCCACCCAGCTGCTGCCCACCCTGGAATGTAAGGGCGTGCCGGGCCTCTATGGGGCCGGGCAGTTCAACGGCTCCTCCGGCTACGAGGAGGCCGCCGCCCAGGGCTTGATTGCAGGCATCAACGCCGCTTTGAAGCTGAAAGGGGAACCACCCCTCATCCTCTCCCGGGGAGACGGGTACATCGGGGTCTTGATTGACGATCTGGTCACCAAGGGCACCGACGAGCCCTACCGCATGATGACCTCCCGCACCGAGTACCGCCTCATCCACCGCCAGGACAACGCCGACCAGCGGCTGTGCCACCTGGGATACCGGGTGGGGCTGGTGAGTGAGGAGCGGATGCAGGCGGTGGAGGAGAAATACGCCGCCGTGGAGCGGGAGGCCAAGCGGCTGGAACACACCGGAGCCGCCCCCTCCCCCCAGCTGGATGAGATGCTGGCCGCCCGGGACGAGCCCCCCTGCCCCCACGGGGCACGGCTGGCGGACCTGCTGCGCCGTCCACGGGTGACGTACACCGATCTCACCTCCTTCGACCCGGACCGCCCGGAGATTTCCACAGAAGTGGCGCAGCAAGTGGAAATCTCGGTGAAGTACCAGGGGTACATTGAGCGGCAAAAACGGCAGGTGGCCGAGATGGCCAAGTTGGAGAGCCGGGCCATTCCCCCCAATACCGACTACAACGCCATCCAGGGCCTGCGGCTGGAGGCCCGGCAGAAGCTGAGCGACATTCAGCCCTTGAACCTGGGCCAGGCGGGGCGCATCAGCGGGGTGAGCCCGGCAGACCTGGCCGCTCTGATGATCTGGCTGGACCGGGGCCACAACCCGTCAAACTGAGAAAAGAGGCTGGTACCATGAGACGATTTTTAGCCATCATTCTGTGTAAATTCATGCGCCTGGTGGGCAAACTGCTGGGCCGGGGCTCCTCCCTGCCCGGGCAGTTCGCCTTAAAAGTGTGTCCCGACGTGCTGGGCCGGGTGAAGCTGCCCCCCTACGTCATCGCCGTCACCGGGTCCAACGGCAAGACCTCCACCGTAGAGATGATCGCCGCCATTTTGAAGGCCGCCGGGAAGAACGTGGTGTACAACGCCGAGGGCTCCAACCAAATTGAAGGTGTCACCACCTTGATTCTGTCCCAGTGCGACCTGGGGGGCCGGGTGCGGGGAGACGTGCTCCTGCTGGAGAGCGATGAGCGGTATGCCCGCCACACCTTCCACTGGTTCCACCCCACCCACTTCGTCATCACCAACCTCTACCGGGACCAGCTCACCCGCAACGGACACCCCCAGTGGGTGTATGACGCCATTCTCCCCGCCATTCACCCCTCCACCACCCTGGTACTCAACGCCGACGACCCCCAGGTGGCCTGCTTTGCCCATCAGGGCAACCCGGTGAAGTGGTTCGGGCTGGAGGCCTGGCCCGGGGCCACAAAAGAGCACCACGGCATGTACCACGACGGGGCCTTCTGCCCGCTGTGCGGCGCGCCCATGGAGTACGAGCTGTACCACTACAACCACATTGGCCACTATCGCTGCACCCAGTGTGACCACCACCGCCCCCACCCCGACTTTGCGGTGACGGGCCTGGATTTGGAGGCGGGACAGCTGGTGCTGGACGGGGACACCCCCATTCAGCTGGTCTTCCGCTCCATCTACAACGTGTACAACATCCTGGCCGCCTGGTCCGCCTGCCGCATGATCGGGGTGGACAAGGCCACCGCCGCCGGGGTCATCAACAACTACATTCTGAAAAACGGGCGCATGGTGCGCTTTACCCTGGGCCAGCACCACGGCACCCTGCTGACCAGCAAGCACGAGAATTCCGTGGCCTACGACACCAACCTGCGGTACATCCGGGACACCAAGACCCCCTGTTCCGTGCTGGTGGTGGTAGACGCCATCTCCCGGAAATATTTCACCGGGGAGACCAGCTGGCTGTGGGACATTGACTTCGACATGCTCGCCGCCCCTCACGTGCAGCGGGTGGTGCTCTCCGGCCGCTACGTCAACGACCTGGCCCTGCGCTTTGCCTGCTCCGCCGTGCCCCAGGACAAGGTGGTGCTGGAAGCCAGCATCCCCCAGGCGGTGGAGTACCTGGAGGGCAGCGGCAGCGAAGATGTGTACGTGGTCACCTGCTTCTCCGACCGGGACAAGGTGTTGGACCGGGTGGAGCTGGAAGACAAGTAAGGGGTGAGAGACATGAAACTGCAATTTGTGCATCTGTGTCCCCAGCGCATGAGCCTGTATGGGGAGTACGCCAATCTGGTGGTGCTCCAGCGCATGGCTCAGGCGCTGGGCCATGAGGTGGAGGTGGTGGCCGGGGAGAACCCCGACCTCTCCAACGCCCACCTCATCTATATGGGCTGCGGCACCGAGCAGGCCCAGAAATTCGCTCTGGAAGGGCTCCGTCCCCAGGTGGAGGACCTGAAAGGGGCCCTGAACCGAGGGGCGGTGGTGCTGTTCACCGGAAACGCCATGGAAATCCTGGGCCAGTCCATCACGGACACCCAGGGCAAGGTGTGGCAGGGGTTGGGTCTGGCGGACTTCACCACCATTGAGACCCGCCAGCGCACCCCCCACGATGTCATCGCCAACACCCCGCCGGGACATTCTCCGGTGGTGGGCTTTCTAAACAAGTGCTCTCTCACCGCCGGGGTGTCCACCCCCCTGTTTGAGAGCCTGGAGATGGGCTTCGGCAACGACTGTCAGCGGGGCCCCGAGGGGTACATCCGGGGCAATCTGATGGCCACCCATCTCACCGGCCCGGTGCTGGTGAAGAATCCCGCCCTGGCCCACGAGGTGCTGCGGCGGGTGCTGACCTGTGCCGGGGCAGAGGTGCCCCAGACCCTGCCGGTGCTCCCCCACCAGCAGGAGGCCTATGACGTGACCTTGCGGGAACTACGCAGCAAAGGAGAGAACGCAGGATGAGCGAGCGCTGGTTGGAAGTGACCCTCCCCGTCCCCGCCCAAGACATGGACCGGGTGTGCGACACCCTCACCAATAACGGCATGACTGGGCTGGTGGTGGAGGAAGAGGGCGAATTCCTCAAGTTTTTGGAGCAAAACCGCCAATACTGGGACTATGTAGACGAGGATTTGGCCCGCCGCATGAAGGGGGCCAGCCGGGTAAAGTTCTATGTCCCTGACAATGAAGAGGGAGAGGCCCAGATGAGAGCCGCCCTCCGGGGCCTGGAGCAGTACGAGCCCCAGACCGTCTCCCTGCGGGAGGAGGACTGGGCCACCTCCTGGCAGAAGTACTATCAGCCCATCCCGGTGGGTGAGCGGGTGTACATCGTCCCCGAGTGGATGAAGGGTCAGCCCATCCCCGACGGCCGGGTGCCCCTGTACCTGAATCCCGGCCTCACCTTCGGCACCGGCTCCCACCCCACCACCCAGCTGTGCCTGGAGCTGATGGAGCAGCACATCCACGGCGGTGAGAAGCTGCTGGACCTGGGCTGCGGCTCCGGCATTCTGGCCATTGCCGCCCTGGGTCTGGGGGCAGAGCACGCCGTGGGGGTGGATATTGACCCCAAGGCGGTGGATGTGGCCTATGAAAACGCCGCCATGAACGGCATCGGCAAGGACCGCCTCACCGTGCTGGCGGGCAATGTCCTGGCCGACCAGAAGTTTGGCGACCAGCTGCGCCCGGGGCAAAACCAGGTGGTGCTTGCCAACATCGTGGCGGACGTCATCATCCCCCTGTCCGCCGTAGCCCATCGGTTTTTGACCCCCGACGGGGTGTTCCTGTGCTCGGGCATCATTGACTCCCGGGCGGAGGAAGTGGCCCAGGCCCTGGAGCAAAACGGCTGGACCATTACCCGCAAGCTGGAGCGCAAGGGCTGGTTTGCCTACGAGGCTAGAAGATAAGAAAAAGCGGAGAACTTGCCGAAAGAGGTTGCAAGTTCTCCGCTTTTTCCACGTTTGTTGTGTGTGTTGTTGCCCTGTTTTTGGACAATAAAAAGAAGTAACCGCCTCGCTCCCCAGCACGCGGTTACTTCTACGTAATCACCGGGGGACAGCCGTCACCGGTGGCACCCCTTTTCTATCTTCGAGTATACCCCGGAAATGGTGTCCTGTCAAGGCGGAATAGAATCACTCTTATAAATGAAATTTTCCCTCCAGAAAATGGCGGTATTCCTGGTAGAGACGCTGTGCAAACTTAAAATTTCTGGTCACAAAAACAGTTGACAAACCCCCGCCAACTGGATAAGATATAGAGGTTAAATGCGTGGAACAGGACGAGTACCCATCTGTCCCCCACCAGAGAGCCGCTCACTTGGGTGGAAGAGCGGCAGGGCGGGCCTTGGGGAATATCACCTGGGAGCTGCAAACCCAACGGGCAAGTTTTGCCCCAGTAGGCTTTGCCGGGTTGGTCTCCGTTATTGGGACCCGTCGAGGGGTCTGTGCGTGGCACAGGCAACGAGAGTGGTACCGCAGAGGTTATTCACACCTTTGTCTCTCATTTCAGAGGGACAAAGGTGTTTTTTATTCGTTGAAAAAGGCAAAAGCCTTTTCCAACGGTGATTTACACCCTGCTGCGCGCAAAGTTCGTCCGCAAACATCGCGGCCGAATTCACACTTGCAGGGCGAGAAGTATTTTCTCCCGTGCGCATGTCCCGGGAGAAAATGATTTCAATTTTTTGCGCCTGAGAGGCGCAAACTCTGCGAGGCTTTTGACATCGTTTAAAATGAAATTCTATTATGACACAGGAGGAATCCCACCATGGATTACAACAAGACCGTACACCTCCCCCAGACCGACTTCCCCATGCGGGCGGGCCTTCCCAAGCGGGAGCCTGAGCTGCTCAACGGCAAGTGGGAGGTGGAGACCTATCACAAGCTGATGAAGAAGAACGAGGGCAAGCCCAAGTTTGTCCTCCACGACGGCCCTCCCTACGCCAACGGCCACATCCACATCGGCACCGCCCTGAACAAGATCCTCAAGGACATCATCATCCGCTACAAGAACATGACCGGCTTCCAGGCCCCCTATGTCCCCGGCTGGGACACCCACGGCCTGCCCATCGAGTCCGCCATTTTGAAGGACAAGAAGATCAAGCGGGACGAGCTCACCGACTCCGAGTTCCGGGACAAGTGCCGGGACTTCGCCCTGAACTTCGTGGACATCCAGCGCAGCGAGTTCCAGCGTCTGGGCGTCATCGGCGACTGGGAGAACCCCTACCTCACCCTTAGCCCTGTGTTCGAGGCCAAGCAGGTGGAGATCTTCGGCAAGATGGCCGAGAAGGGCTACATCTACAAGGGCATGAAGCCCGTGTACTGGTGCCCCCACGACCAGACCGCTCTGGCTGAGGCCGAGATCGAGTACGCCGACGACCCCTGCACCACCATCTTCGTGAAGTTCCCCGTGAAGGACGACCACGGCAAGCTTTCTGGCGTCACCGACCTGTCCAAGACCTACTTCGTCATCTGGACCACCACCCCCTGGACCATCCCCGGCAACTACGCCATTTCCGTCAACCCCGACTTCGACTATGTGCTGCTGCAGGCCGAGAGCGGCGAGGTGTATATCCTGGCTGAGGGCCTGGTGGAGTCCGTGTGCAAGGCCGCTGGCCTGGAGAAGGATTCCTGCACCGTGCTGGCCACCTTTAAGGGCAGCGACTTCGAGCTGATGCGTGCCAAGCACCCCCTGTTCGACCGGGAGAGCGTCATCCTCTGCGGCGACCACGTGACCCTGGACGCCGGTACCGGCTGCGTCCACACCGCCCCCGGCTTCGGCGCCGACGACTTTAACATCTGCAAGGCCTACGACGATGCGGGCAAGACCCACATCGGCACCCCCGTGCCCGTCAACGCCAAGGGCGTCATGACCGACGAGCGGTACAACGGCCAGTTCTACGCCAAGGGCAACGACCTGGTGGTGGCCGACCTGGAGGCCGAGGGCTTCCTGCTGGCCAAGGAGAACATCGTCCACTCCTACCCCCACTGCTGGCGCTGCAAGAACCCCATCATCTACCGTGCCACCGAGCAGTGGTTCTGCTCCGTGGACGCCATCAAGGATACCGCTGTGAAGAGCTGCGACAACATCTCCTGGCACCCCTCCTGGGGCAAGGACCGCATGACCTCCATGATCAGCGAGCGCAACGACTGGTGCATCTCCCGTCAGCGCAAGTGGGGCGTGCCCATCCCCATCTTCTACTGCGACCAGTGCGGGGCCGACCTTGTCACCCCCGAGACCATCGCCCGCGTCTCCCAGCTGTTCCGGGAGCACGGGTCGAATGTCTGGTTTGAAAAGACCGCCGACGAGCTGGTGGAGGGTCTGGGCCTGAAGTGCCCCCACTGCGGTGGCGTCCACTTCTCCAAGGAGTCCGATATCATGGACGTGTGGTTCGACTCCGGCTCCACCCACGCCGCCGTGCTGGACGAGCGTCCCGAGCTGACCTTCCCCGCCGACGTGTACCTGGAGGGCGGCGACCAGTACCGTGGCTGGTTCCAGTCCTCCATGCTCACCTCCATTGCCGCCAAGGGCGTGGCCCCCTACAAGCAGATCATCACCCACGGCTGGACCGTGGACGGCGAGGGCAAGGCCATGCACAAGTCCCTGGGCAATGCCGTGTCCCCCGACGAGGTCATCAAGGACTACGGCGCTGACATGCTGCGCCTGTGGGTGGCCTCCGCCGACTACACCCAGGACATGCGCATCTCCCCCGAGATTTTGAAGCAGCTCAGCCAGGCCTACCTGAAGATCCGCAACACCGCCCGCTACATGCTGGGCAACCTGGCTGGCTTCGACCCCAACGCCCCTGTGGCCGTGGCCGACATGATGGAGCTGGACCGCTGGGCCGTGCACCAGTTCAACAACCTGGTGGCCGCCTGCCGCGGGGCCTATGAGCGCTACGAGTTCCACGCCGCCTACCGCGCCATCTACAACTTCTGCGTGGTGGAGATGTCCAACTTCTACCTGGATATCATCAAGGACCGCCTGTACTGTGGGGACGAGAGCTCCCGCCGCTCCGCTCAGACCGCCCTGTATATCATCGTGGACGGTATGACCCGTCTGCTGGCCCCCATCCTGGCCTTCACCAGCCAGGAGATCTGGGCTGCTGTGCCCCACGCTGACAGCGACGACACCGAGTGCGTGCTGTTCAACGACATTCCCGCAGTCAACCCCGCCTACGCCATGACCGAGGCCGAGGACGAGAAGTGGAACCGCATCATTGCCCTGCGGGACGACGTGAACAAGGCTCTGGAGATCGCGAGAAGCGAGCAGGGCATCAAGAAGAGCACCGACGCCGCTCTGTCCCTCACCTTCACCGCTGCCGCCTTCGAGCAGTTCCAGGCCATGAACCTCACCGAGGCCGATCTGGCCACCCTGTGCATCGTCTCCCAGGTCACCGTGGCCCAGGGCGAAGGCCAGGGCTACCAGGGCGAGGAGTTCGAGGGCCTCACCGTGGCCGTCTCTCTGGCCGCTGGTGAGAAGTGCCCCCGCTGCTGGAACCACGACACCAGCATCGGCACCGATCACGGCCATGCCGAGCTGTGCGCTCGCTGCGCCGCTGTGCTGGGCGAATAATCCATCGCAATACCAAACCCTCCGGGAAATTGTACAATTTCCCGGAGGGTTTTTCTCTCTCGTCCACCCTTGGCCCTAAGGGGTTCATTATGGTATGCTGAACATACAAGAGAAAGCCTGTAAACTGCGCTCAAAAGGCTGCACCAATAAGGAGGGATATCTCATGAAAAAGGCAAGCATACGCAAATCTGCCCTTAAAATTGTGGCGGTGTTGGTGGTCCTGGTGGCGGTGGCCACCGCTGCGTTCTTCCGCTCCAAACCCATGCTGGACCCCGCCGATTCCCCCCGGATTTCCCTCATTACGGCCGACTACGAGAACGGCGGGGAGAGCTACCGCTCTACCATGGAGCAGACGGACATTTCCCAGAACTTGAACAACCAGCTGATTACCCTCTTTCAAGGAACCCAGATGCGAAATGTCCGTTTCCTGCGCCCCCAGTCCTTCCGCATGGAGCCGGACTCTGTGTATCTCAACGTCTGGGTGGAGACGGACCGCGGGTCCATGCTGGTGAACCTCTCCACCAACTCCGACTACAATTCTGCCCAGTTTGGGGACACCCATTATGCCATTGTGAATGGCGCCGACCTGTACCAGAAGGTGTATGATCGGCTGTCCCCCCTCCTGGTGGCCCACGGCTCCCCTTGGAGCTCCACAGAGCCACCCACCCCCACGCCAGCCCCCACACCCACCATGACCCCGCCACCGGAAGAGCCAGAGGGCCCGCCCTCCCAACTGCCGGAGCGGGTATGGTCCTTCACCGACCCGGACCAGGTCAGCCAGGAGCGGTTTTCCTACTCCCAGGTGGAGCAGGACGCCGCTGTGGCTGCGGTGAGAAACGAGCTGGAACAAGAGGCGGAGCAGGAGTATACCATCTCCCTCACCATCGGGGAAATCACCCCCTCTCCCGCAGAGACGGCGTGGTGGTGGAAGGGCTATTTCTGCCCAGAGTCGGAACGGTTTTCAGACTGGACGGAAGAGGATATGCTCACCCGATTTATGGTGGTATCTGCCCAGTATGATGTGGAGTATGACAACACCAAGACATTCATGAATTCGGGAAAGGTAACACAGAACTTTTTCCTCACCAAAGAGGACGGAGTCTGGAGCGTGTGGGATCGGCAATCCCCCTATGTAACCTAAGTACGTTTTGGACTCAGAGTATGGTTCTAAGCACCTATGAGAGGAGGGACATTCCATGAAACACAGGAAACATATGCTTCCAATTGCAGCGGTGTTGGTGGTCCTGGTAGCCGTGGCCGCCGCCGCATTCTTCCGTTCCAAACCCATGGTGGACCCCGCCGACACCCTCCAGGTGCGCTCCATCAGCGCCGACTACTGGAACAGCGGGGAGACCTATCACTGTGACATCTCCCAGGAGAATATTCCCCAGAAATTGAGTAGCGATCTGGTGGCCCTCTTCCAGGGGGTCACCATCCGAAACACCCTCTTTCCCCGTCCGAACACCTACACCGTGGAGCCGGACTCGGTGTACATCAGCATCCAGGTGGGGCTGGCTGAGGGGTCCATGCGGGTAAACCTGAGCACCAATTCCGCCTACACATCCGCCCAATTCGGGGACACCCACTGCTCCATTGTGGACGGTCAGGACTTGTACCAGAAGGTGTATGACCGGCTGTCCCCCCTCCTGGTGGCCCATGGCTCCCCTGGAGCCCCAGAGGGAGAGCCCAGCCCCACCCCGAGCCAGCTGCCCCAGACGGTGCCCTGGGAGGTACCGGAGCAGCCGTCGGTGTCCTACGAGGAGTATTTTGAGCAGGAGCGGGAGTATGACTTTGAGGACCTGGATTATGCGTGGTTTTACGACCAGTGCGACTTTGAGTATCGAGACGGCGCTCTGTATCTGGTGGACAGCCAAAAAACCGGGGAGGCGCTGTGGAAGGTCTGGGACACGGACAACTTGGAGGTCAAGGCGGTGGACCCGGCGTGGATCTACGGCATCGTAGACGGCAAGACCCTCATCCGCATGGACTACAAAGGGAACCACCAGGAGACCCTCTTTGTGGATGACAGCGGCCTCATTTCCACCATGAACCGGGGCATTTCCAACCCTCTGACTGTGGCGTATACCTATCGCTATGATGGAACGCCTGCGCCCGCCTGCATCCAGAATCCCCTGCCTCTGGCCGACCGCTCGGTGCTGTACTTCTGGGCTGGAGCGGAAGATGGGGACGGGGCGGCTCTGTACCGCCTGTATGTGCACGACGGACACACCGACGTGGTGTACCAGTACACTCAGGAGGAGCTGGAACAGTATCGCTTCCCCGACTACCCGGAGCTGGAGGGCACCGGGCCCTACTACCGCATTTCTGCGCCGAACCCAGTGTCCAATGTGGAGGTGCGCTGGTCTGTTGGGAACCCGGAGTTCTTCCAGCGGTTTGAAGCGGAGGTGCAGGGGGACTTTGGCAAGCTCACCGACACGGAGCTGATCCACCATAATACCATTGGCTACCATCTGCACAGCCAGCTCAGCTGCACCAAAAATACCTTCACAGGCGCTTTCCAACAGGTAGAGCCGGAGTGGTAACAAATCAGGAATGCAGACCCCCAGGAGCTCGCCATTTGGCGGGCTCCTGGGGGTCTTTTTTATCGGTGGGTCACCCCGGCGATGAGGTCGTCAGTACGCCGGGCCATGTCCTGGGGGGACTCGGGGCAGCCCCGGGACAGCCAGTCTTTGATGAGGCCCATGCCCCCCGCCACGCAGAAGGTGTAGCGATAGGCCACATCCGGCTGGGTGCGCTGCAAGGGGGTGAGAATGTACTGGGAGAGCATCTCCTCAATGTGGTGGAGAAAGCCAATGTCCCCCCGGGGGCCCAGCAGGGCGGCGCAGATGTCCCGGTTGGCAAAGAGAATGGAGAACACATCCTCCAAAAAGGCCAGGGTGTCCCCCTCAAACCGCCCGGTCAGCGTCTGCTCCATGGCGTGGCGAATCTGCTCATACAGCTCCTGCTCCACACACTCCAGCATGTGGGGAATGTCCCGGTAGTGGAGATAGAAGGTGGAGCGGTTGATGTCCACCAAATCCACCAGTTCGGTGACCGTCACCTCGTTGACGCTCTTCTCCCCCATCAGCTGGGCCAACCCCTGGCGCAGCTGGGCCCGGGTGCGCCGCACCCGTCGGTCTGGTTTCCGCTCCATCCCAAGTCCCTCCTGTCTTGTAAATCTTTTTTGAACAATGGACATTCTGTCGTCACTCTGTCTAGTAATCCACAGAACGCCGACCAATTGTCGGTTGTGTTGTCTCATCCCCTCCAGTATAATGCCTCTTGTAAAAAATCACAATACCGAGATGTATAGTAGACACTATGTCTACAAAACCTGGAAGGAAGGGTTTGACGTTGAAACGACAAGAATGGAAGCGTTTGCTGCACAATCCGCTGCTGTTGGTGGTGATGGTGGCCATTATCGCCATTCCCACCATCTACACCACCCTGTTTTTGGGCTCCATGTGGGACCCCTACGGGAATGTGGAGCATTTGCCGGTGGCGGTGGTAAATCTGGACCAGCCGGTGACGGTGGAGGACGAGACCTATGACATTGGGCAGTCCCTGGTGGACAACCTGAAGGAGGACGCCTCCCTGGACTTCCACTTCATGGGCCAGGAGGAGGCCCAGGAGGGGCTGGCGGACGGCACCTACTACATGGTCATCACCATCCCGGAGGACTTCTCCCAGCGGGCCGCCTCCATCACCGAGGCCCACCCCCAGACCATGGAGTTGAAGTACGAGACCAACCCCGGCACCAACTACATCGCCTCCAAGCTCAGTGAGAGCGCCATGAAGGAGATGGAGCTGGGAGTGCGGGAGGAAGTGACCCGCACCTACGCCACCACCATGCTGGAGCAGATCGGCGTGGTGGGAGACGGCATGACCCAGGCCGCTGACGGCAGCGGGGAGCTGAAAGACGGGGCAAACACCCTCACCCAGGGAGCCCAGTCCCTCACCGACTATCTGGGGCAGCTGGCAGGGAGCTCCCTCACCTTTGTAGACGGCTCCCAGCGGCTGAGCCAGGGCCTGGGCGAGTATCTGGCGGGGGTAACCCAGGTGGCAGAGGGCAGCGGAGCCCTCAACGACGGCGCCAAGCAGCTGGAGGACGGGCTGGGCCAGCTCCAACAGGCCACCCAGCCCCTCACCCAGGGCGTGGAGCAGCTGCAAGCAGGGGCCCAGAATTTGGCCCAGGGAGCCGGTCAGGCGGCGTCCAGCAGCGGCACCCTATCCCAGGGTGCCGCCCAGGTGGATGAGAGCCTGGGGGCCCTCCTGGCGGGCCTCCAGACCCTGCAAAGCCAGACCACCGATCTGCCCCAGAACGCCCAGGCCCTGGCCCAAGGAGCCAAGCAGTTGGAGCAGGGGCTACAGGGGCTGTCCCTGGCCATCCAGAGCGGCCAGGTGAGCACGCAGCAGCTGCAAGCCCTGGTGGGCCAGCTGCAACAGGGGGCAGGTCAGCTGTCCCAGGGGCTGGGCCAGCTCAATCAGCAGGCCCCCGCCCTCACCCAGGGCATTGCTCAGGCCGCCCAGGGAGCCGGACAGCTGAAAGACCAGGGCACCGCTCCCCTGCGCTCCGGCGCTGCCCAACTGCAACAGGGCCTCGACACCCTGGCCCAGGGCAGTGAGACGCTGTCCCAGGGCGTGACCCAGATGCAGGGCCAGCTCCCCGCCCTCACTCAGGGAGTGGACAAGCTGTACCAGGGCGCTGCCCAGCTCCACCAGGGCACCCAGACCCTGGTGGACGGCGCTGGCCAGCTCATGGACAACAAGGCCCAGCTGACGGAGGGCATGGATGCCCTGACCCAGGGCTCGGTGCAGATTCAGGACGCCGCCGGACAGCTGCACCAGGGGGCCCAGACCCTCACCGACGGGGCCCAGGCCCTGGAGGATGGAGCCGCCACCCTCCAGGACAAGCTGGCCGAGGGTGCTCAAGAGATTGCCGACACCAACACCTCGGATGAGGTAGCGGATCAGATGGCCGCTCCGGTGGACACCCAGGAGAGCCAGCTCACCCAGGTGCCCAACAACGGCCACGGCATGGCCCCCTACATGATGTCGGTGGCTCTGTGGGTGGGCTGCATCGCCTTTAGCTTGATGTATCCCCTGACCCAGTACAGCGGAGAACTGAAAAGCGGCTTTGCCTGGTGGCGGAGCAAGGCCTCGGTGCTGTACACCGTGGCCATTGCGGAGGCCCTGGTGATGCTGGGCAGCCTCCACCTGTTCAACGGGTTCCAGCCCGTGGACTGGGGCCGCACGGTGCTGGTGGCCCTGGTGGCCGCCCTCACCTTCATGTCGGTGATGTACTTCTTCACCTGCCTGATGGGCAAGGTGGGCAGCTTCCTGATGCTCATCTTCATGGTGCTCCAGCTGGCGGGCTCGGTGGGCACCTATCCCCTGGAACTGTCCGGCTCCTTCGTCCCCGCCCTCAACGGCTGGGTGCCCTTCACCTACACCGTGCGGGCCTTCCGCAGCGCCATTGCCGGAGGCCAGGACATCACGGGTTGCCTGGTGTATCTGGGGGTGTGGTTTGTGGTGTTCACCGCCCTGACGCTGGTGGTGTTCCACGTGCGCACCCGCCGCATCCGCCGGGGGCAGCCCACCCTCATGGTGTGGCTGGAAGAGCACAGCCTGGCCTGATTTCCTACAAAAGATACAGGGTCCAATGTCCTTTCGGACATTGGACCCTGTTTTCTTATGAGAAAATTACTCGGCGTCCACCAGGGAGATGCCGTAGGTCATCTGACCGGTGTACAGCACGCCCTTATACTGGCTGGAAGAGAAGCTGATGACGGGCTTGACCTGGAAGGTCTTGGTGCCGTTGCCGGTGAAGGACACCAGCTCGGTGCCGTTGGCATTGTCGGGAGCGGTCTCCACCACGGTGCCATCCTCCAGGATGAACTGGTAGCGGGTATAGCCGGTCTTGCCGTCCTCGGTCTTGCCCTCCATGAGCATCTGGTCCCGGAACTGATCGGTGCCGGCGATGGTGACGGAGATCTTCTTGCCGTCCAGGTTGGCCACGTTCTCGGCCACGATGTTCACATCGCTGCCGTCCTTGTCCATGGTCACAGCGTCAGGGATGGTGACGGTATAGGTGGGGTCGTTCTTGTAGTCGAAGCTGAAGGTGGTGCCGATGGCCTCGGTGCTGTTCTGGTCAAAGCTGGCGGCAAAGCCGGGCAGAACGGCCAGAGAGAAGCACATGGTGGCGGCCATCAGGGTAGCAAGGGCCTTTTTCATGGTGAGTTCCTCCTAGAAGTGTGATGTATATGTCAACCGCAGCAAAAAACTGGCGGCGGTTGTCTACGAGGCGACAATGAGGTCGGCAGACACCACAGCGTCATTTTTGGCCGCTCCGGTCTCCCGGTCGTAGGGCTGGACGTGCACTTCCAGGGTGTACTCCCCCTCCTCCAGGGCCCGGTCCAGGGTGATCTCCTGGACTGCCTTTCCCGGCTCAATCCCCTCAGAGACATACAGGGGAGTATCCTCTCCGGCCAGAGACAGGGTATAGACAAAGATGCAGTCGTTCTCCTCCGGGTTGTACAGGGTGATCTGCACGTTTTTCTCCCCGGCGGGGAACACCACGGTGCCGAAACCGGGGATTTTGGTGCCGGAGCCCTGGGAGTTGTCCACCAGAGCCGAGGGCTCCCAGGCCTGGGCGTTGGGGTCCAGGGCCATACCGGAAGACTGCATGGTCCCCAGCCGATAGGCCACGGCGATGCCCGCCAGCAACACCACCACAATGGCTGCGGCCAGCAATATTCGACGTGTTCCCTTCATATCCCACTCGCTCCCTCTTTGATCGTCATTGGTAGACACAATCTACCAAACCCATGTATAAACTGCCACCAGGGTTTGGTAAAGAAATGGTAAGAGGGGCGAAACAGGCGCAAAAAAAGGGCTCTGCTAAAAGCAGAGCCCTTTGAAATGGTTTTCTTACTTGTGGTCCACGGAGTACATGTGCTTGATGAGCTCCAGAACCTTGTTGGAGTAACCCATCTCGTTGTCGTACCAGGACACGACCTTCACGAAGGTGTCGGTCAGAGCGATACCAGCCTTGGCATCGAAGATGGAGGTGCGGGAATCGCCCAGGAAGTCGCTGGACACCACGTCCTCGTCGGTGTAGCCCAGAACGCCCTTCAGCTCGCCCTCAGAAGCCTTCTTCATGGCGTCGCAGATCTCAGCGTAGGTGGCGGGCTTCTCCAGGTTGACAGTCAGGTCGACCACGGACACGTCCAGGGTGGGAACACGCATGGACATACCGGTCAGCTTGCCGTTCAGAGCGGGGATGACCTTGCCCACGGCCTTAGCAGCGCCAGTGGAGGAGGGGATGATGTTGCCGGTAGCAGCACGGCCGCCGCGCCAATCCTTCAGAGAGGGACCGTCAACGGTCTTCTGGGTAGCGGTGACAGAGTGCACGGTGGTCATCAGGCCGTCCTTGATGCCGAAGTTGTCGTTCAGCACCTTAGCGATGGGGGCCAGGCAGTTGGTGGTGCAGGAAGCGTTGGACACGAAGGTCATGTCGGAGGTGTAAGCGTCCAGGTTGACGCCGCACACGAACATGGGGGTGTCGTCCTTGGAAGGAGCGGACATGATGACCTTCTTGGCGCCGGCGTCGATGTGAGCCTGAGCCTTCTCCTTGGTCAGGAACAGGCCGGTGGACTCCACAACGTACTCAGCCTCCAGCTTGCCCCAGGGAATGTCAGCGGGGTTACGCTCGGCGAAGACAGGGATCTCCTTGCCGTTGACAACGATGCCGGTCTCGGTGGCGGAAACCTCGCCCTCGAAGTGGCCGTGCATGGTGTCGTACTTCAGCATATAGGCCAGGTAATCAGCGGGACACAGATCGTTGATACCCACGATCTCGATCTCGGGATGATTGATGCTGGCGCGGAAAACCATTCGGCCGATACGGCCAAAACCGTTAATACCTACTTTAATGCTCATTGGTATCACTCCTTATAAAATTGGATGATCGCGTTTGCGCAAGGCTATTATACATCACATTCCAGCCAAATGGAAGGGGGTTGTGAAAAATTTTTCAAAGTTTCTTTGCCCCAGGCAGCACAGGAACCCTCTGGCTGCAAAAAGCCGGAAAAATCCTCCATATGGCAGAAACTCGGGCCAAAAAAGAGCGGTTGAACCGGCAGCAACCGCGAAAATCCGGGGCAAAACCGCCAAATTCTCCAGACAAATCACGTCAAATAATCCAAAAAATTTGTAACATCCTGGGCCCTGCTTGAAGGATATGCACACGCATGATATGATGGAACCAAAAAGGCGCAGCTATGCGCCCAAGAGAGACGAGGAAAGGAGTTATGAACCATGAAACACAGATGGATGGCATTGCCTCTGGCCTTAGGACTGACTCTGACCCTGGCCCTGACTGCATGCAGCAGCAGCGACCCCAAGGAGAAATTGGTGGGCACCTGGTCTGGTCAGGTGGATGTGATGGACCAGGTGGTGGAGGGAATGCGGGTGACCGCCCCCGAGATCGCCGACGAGCTGGAGCTAGAGAACTTCTACATTCCCCTGGAGATTGAATTCCGGGACGACAACACCTATATCATGACGGTGGACCAGGAGAAGCTGGACGAGAGCATGGATGCGCTGATTCAGAAGTCGGTGGATACCATCATGGTATACATGGAGCAGATGCTCAAGGAGCAGGGCATCACCGACATGACGGTGGACGAGGTCCTGGCCCAGTCCGGCATGGACCGGGAGAGCTTCACCGACTTGATGGAACAGAACATGGGCAATCTGAGCTCCTCCGTAGTCCAGCAGATTCAGACGGAGGGCCAGTACCGGCTGGAGGGGAATCAGATGTACACCTCCGATGACAAGGACACGGAGCCGGGCAGCGATGGGGCCACCCCCTACACTTTGGACGGCGACAAGTTAAATATGGATTTCAGCAACGTCAGTCTGGGTGAAGTGACCTTCACCCGTGGCGGCTGAACCCACATACCCCGGGCGGGGGGAGCGGTTTGCTCCCCCCGCCCTTGACAGTGCAGGGAGGGGGGGAATATAATCGAAATTACCAATGTAACCGTAAAGGGCGGGAGGATATGAGAGAAAAAGCGAGGGATTTCTGGGGCAGGGTCAGCCCCACGGCAGGGGCCTGGGTCCACTGGACCGTGTTGGCGGCTCTCACGGGTGTGGTATGCGGGGCGGCGGGGTCCGCCTTTTCTCATGCCATCACTCTGGTGACCGCATGGCGGGGACAACACCCCTGGCTGCTGTTGTGTATGCCCCTGGCAGGTCTGGCCATTGTGTGGCTGTACCAGGTCTGTGGCATGGAAAACGACAGCGGCACCAACCAGATCATCGCCAGCGTGCGCTCCGGCCAGCGGCCACCCCTGCGCCTGGCCCCCCTCATTTTCATCGGCTCGGTGCTCACCCACCTCACCGGCGGCAGTGCGGGCCGGGAGGGAGCGGCCCTGCAAATTGGCGGCAGTCTGGCCTGCCAGGTGGGTCAGCGGGTACACCTGGGGGAGCGCCAGATGAATGTGGAGGTCATGTGCGGCATGAGCGGCCTGTTTGCCGCCCTGTTTGGCACCCCACTCACCGCCACGGTGTTTGCCATGGAGGTGGTGAGCGTGGGCATCGTCCACTACTCCGCCTTTTTCCCCTGTCTGCTCACCGCCCTGGTGTCCACGGGGGTCACCGTCCTGCTGGGGGTGGAGGGGGAGCACTACACCCTGGACGCCATTCCCACCCTGGGCGCGGCGTCTCTGGCCCAGATTGGGGTGCTGGGCGTGGGGTGCGCCCTGCTGGCCATCGCCTTCTGCGTGGTGGTGCACCAGACCGGGCACTGGTACGCCCACACCTTCCGCAATCCCTATCTGCGGGCCGTGGTGGGCGGCGTGCTGGTGGTGACCATCAGCCTGCTGGAGGGCAGCGGCGACTACAACGGGGCAGGGGGCCACATCATCGCCCTGGCGGTGGATGAGGGCACCGTGCACGTGCCCTGGGCCTTTGCCTTGAAACTGCTGCTCACCGCCCTCACCCTGGGGGCGGGCTACCGGGGCGGCGAGATCGTGCCCACCTTCTTTGTGGGGGCCACCTTCGGCTGTGCCGTGGCCCCGCTGCTGGGGGTAGACCCGGGCTTTGGGGCGGCGGTGTGTATGATCGCACTCTTTTGTGGCGTGGTGAATTGCCCCCTGGCCAGCATCTTTTTGAGTGTGGAGCTGTTCGGCAGTGAGGGGCTTCTGTTCTTCGCCCTGGCCTGTGCCCTCAGCTACCTGCTCAGCGGCAAGTTCTCGTTGTACTCCAGCCAGAAAATTGTCTATTCCAAGCTGGAGCCCCGGTTTATTGACGAAAACGCGCACTAAAAAACACCCTGGAGGCGGTGCTTCCAGGGTGTTTTTCTCACTTCTGATACTCGAATTCCAGGTTGTACAGGCACACCAGGTCGCCGTCGGTGACGCCCTTGGCCTCCATCTGGTCGAAGACGCCCGCTTCCCGCAGCCGCTTGTCGAACCAGTTGCGACTCTCGTAGTCGGAGAAGTTGACGTTGGCCATAAGCTGGCGCAGCCAGGGCCCGTCCACCAGCCAGGTGCCGTCGTCGTCCCGGGTGATCTCCAGGGGGGCGGAGGTGTCCACCTCGGGGGGACGCTCCACAAAGGTGGGCTCGAACACCAGGATGGGGGGGAGGTGGGCCAGCTCGTCGGCGGCAGCGTACATCAGCTCTTTGGTGCCCTGGTGGGTGGCGGCGGACATCTCAAAGAGACGGCAGCCCTTGGCCTCCACGTGGGCCCGCAGCCGCTCCAGCAGCTCGGGGTCCTCCATCACGTCCACCTTGTTGGCAGCCACCAGCATTTTGCGGGAAGCCAGCTCGGGGGACCACTGCTCCAGCTCGGTGCAGATGGTGTCGAAGTCCTCCACCGGGTCCCGGCCCTCGCTGCCAGACACGTCCACCACGTGGATGAGGAGGCGGCAGCGGTCAATGTGGCGCAAAAAGTCGTGGCCCAGGCCAGCGCCCTCGGCGGCGCCCTCAATGATGCCGGGGATGTCGGCCAGCACGAAGGAGCGGCCCTCCTCCATGGGCACCACGCCCAGGTTGGGGAAGAGGGTGGTGAAGTGGTAGTTGGCGATCTTGGGCTGGGCACGGGTAACCACGCTCAGCAGGGTGGACTTGCCCACGTTGGGGAAGCCCACCAGGCCGACGTCGGCCAGCAGCTTCAGCTCCAGGATGACGTCCCGCTCCTGCCCGGGCAGGCCCGCCTTGGCAAACCGGGGCACCTGACGGGTGGGGGTGGCAAAGTGCTGGTTGCCCCAGCCGCCCTTGCCGCCCTTCGCCAGCACAAAGGGCTTGTCATCGGACATGTCGCAGATGATTTCCTTGGTCTCGGCGTCCCGCACCACGGTGCCACGAGGCACCTTGATGACCAGGTCCGCCCCGTCCTTGCCGGTGCAGCGCTTGCCGCTGCCGTTCATGCCGGTTTCGGCCACATACTTGCGCTTGTAGCGGAAGTCCATGAGGGTGGACATGTGGGGGTCCACGGTGAGGACGATGTTGCCGCCCCGTCCGCCGTCGCCGCCGTCGGGACCGCCAGCGGCCACGTATTTCTCCCGGTGGAAGGAGACGGCGCCGCCGCCGCCCGCCCCGGCCCGCACCAGGATTCGGGCGGTATCAATGAATTGATTGGCCATGGTAGGCACCTCCATTTCGAAAAAAGTGAATAACGAATCATGAAGAATGAAGAAGTATGGTGTGCCTGCGGCACAGATTTCGATTGAGCGCCCAGGTCAAAAAGCCCTCGGCAGAGTTTCCCCGCCTCCAGGCGGGGAAATAAATTAAATCACGTCTTTTCCCAGGACATGCGCATGGGAAAAGACACTTCTGGAGCCCGCCAGTGTGGAATTGGGTCGCCCTTTGACCCAATTATGCATGCAGCGGGCTGCAAGCTCCCACAAAATGCGTGCATTTTGTGGGATTACAAAAACGTCCCGGACAAGAGCTATGTCCGGGACGTTTTAACAGCATTACTGAGCGATCTCGTACACGGAGACCTTCTTGCGGTCCTTGCCCATGCGCTCGAACTTCACCTTGCCGTCCACCAGGGCGAACAGGGTGTCGTCGGAGCCCTTACCCACGTTGGTGCCGGGGTGGATGTGGCTGCCGCGCTGACGAACCAGAATGTTGCCGGCCAGAACGAACTGACCGTCGGCACGCTTCACGCCCAGGCGCTTGGACTCGGAGTCACGGCCGTTCTTGGTGGAGCCGCCGCCCTTCTTGTGAGCGAAGAGCTGGATGTTGATCTTCAGCATAAGTCGTTACCGTCCTTTCTAAAGGCTGATTGAGGACCTCAGTCCTCGTCATCATCGTCCAGCAGAACGATGAGATTGTCGGGGTATTCCTGGCTCAGAGCCTGGAGATAGACCATCAAGCCAACCATCAGATTCTGGCTGGTGTGCTCATTTCCCTCGCTCAGGCCAGTAGGAAGCCGCAGAGACAGGTGGGCTTCCTCCTCCTTGACCTTTACCGGCGCTCCCAGACCCAGCACCTCATTCAAAGTGCACTCCAGAAGGCCCACGGTAGAGGAGATGGCGGCACAGACGATGTCGGACCCGGCATCGGCGTAGCCGCTGTGTCCATCCACCACAACGCCGTCCATGCGGCCATTGCTTGCGTGGAATGTGACGGTGGTCATATGGCGCCTCCTAAATTAGGCGTTGACCTTGGTGATCTCCACCTTGGTGTAGGGCTGACGATGGCCCTGACGACGGCGGTAGTTCTTCTTGGGCTTGTACTTGAAGACCAGCACCTTCTTGCCCTTGCCGTTCTTCACCACGTTGGCGGTGACGGAGGCACCCTCCACAACGGGAGCGCCGAAGGTAGCGCTGTCGCCGTTCAGGACAGCCAGAACCTTGTCGAAGGTGATGGAGCTACCGGCCTCGGCATCCAGCTTCTCGATGTAGAGGACGTCGCCCTCGGTCACCTTGTACTGCTTGCCGCCGGTCTCGATGATTGCGTGCATACTTTGCACCTGCCTTTCCTTTATTACGGGCTCGCTGTCGGGGGAGGAAGAGAACGCTTCACTTATGTCCCATTCAAAGCGGCTTTGACATTATATCAACGCCTGGGGGCGTTGTCAATGGTTTTCTCTCAATTCTTCAAAGAAAACCATTGGCTTTTTTCTCTTTCTCTGGAGGCCTGTCCTTCCCCGATTTCTCAGGCGCAGACCAGCGCCCAAGCCGGGGACGCTCCCGGCCAAAGGCTCCCCCTGAGTCAGGGGTTGACCGTCTAACCGTCCCTGTTTCCGGCTTGCCAGCCTGGTGGGGACGCTTCCCGCTGGGGGTTCCTTTTGACTGGCCAAAAGGAACGAAAAGCCACTTAGGGCGTTCCCCCCTAAGGACCTCCCTTAGGGTACGAGGCTGCCCCTGCGTCAAGGCTATGTTCGGCCCGTCACCCTTGCTGTGGCGCCTGGTCATGCCACCACACCAGGCTACCTTGGGCAGCCGGCCCTACAACCAGGCAGTTTCCACATCCGGGCCTACCCTGGAAGAGCGGCGTTCCCGCCGCCGGAAGCCGGGCCCCCGATAGCTGGGAACAGCGGCACACCAGGGTAAGGCCCTGGGGGCAGAAGGATTATGTTTCAGAAAAGTAGGTATGTTTGGTAGAAGTTCCATGCTATCTATGTGACCCCACCAGTCCAAGGGCCGAAAAGAGGAGGACGCAGGGACACCCAGTACCGCGGGGTGGATTCCACAAGGCGGGGGAAGGCCCCGCCTTTGGTGGTCTTTGGTTCCTTTCTGGCAGCAGAAAGGAACCCCCAGCGGGGAGCGCGTTCTCCAGGCTTACAAGCATGAAAAAAGCCCCCAAAGCCAATACAGCTTTGAGGGCCTGAATTCAAAGTTTTGCCTGAAACTCCGCCGCCTGGGCCTTATGCTGGCAAATCCGCTCCCAGCTCTCCAAATACTCCTTGGGGTACTTGGGGTTGGACAGGCGGTCAATCTTCCCCGTGGCGGGGTTGACCAGCTTGGTGATGCCGCCAGCCCCCAGGGAGAGCACCGACTGCAGCTCCTCCATCATGATGATGTTATAGGCGCATACGGCACCAGGCTTGGCCCAGCCCACATTTTCAAAAGAGCCGGACATGTACTTTTGCCGATACAGGTAGTAGGGCACATATCCCGCTCCCCGCAGGGTGTTCTCGGCATAGGCCAGCATGTCCGCCACTTCCTGGGGGGTGCACAGCTTGCCCTGCTCCTCCATGAGCTTGGCCCCCTTTTTCAGGGCCAGGGTGTGGACCGTGATGTTGGCGGGGTCCATGGCCACCACCTGCTCCAGGGTGCGGGCAAAGCCCTCCACGGTGTCGGTGGGCAATCCCGCAATCAAATCCATATTTACCATGCCGCCGTAGGCGTCACGGGCCAACTCCATGGCGTCCACGATCTGGGCGGCGGTGTGGGCCCGGCCCATCTCGATGAGCACCGAGTCCTCCATGGTCTGGGGGTTGATGGAGATGCGGTGGATGTGGTGGGCCTTCAGCACCTCCAACTTTTCCCGGGTAATGGTGTCGGGGCGGCCCGCCTCCACCGTGAACTCCACGCACCCCTCCAGGGGCAAGTGCTGCTCCATGTGGGTGAGCACCCGGTCCATTTGCTCAGCGGACAGGGTAGTGGGGGTGCCGCCTCCCATGTAGGCGGTCTTGACGGTGACGCCGTGGGCTCTGAGCTGCGCCCCGGCCTCCTCAATCTCCCGGCACAGGGCGTCCACGTAGGGCTCCACCAGGGCCAGAGCCCCCTTCACATCGGCGGAGATGAAGGAGCAGTAGGCGCACCGGGTGGGGCAGAAGGGAATACCCACGTAGAGGGAGAGCTGCTTAGGCTCCAAGCTGCGGATGACGGACAGGGTAGCGTGGGCACAGTCCATGGCCAGGTCCGCCCGGGAGGGGCTGACCCGGTAGAGTTCTGTCAGGGTGTCCCGAGCCTGCTGGGGGGTGTCGCCCGCCACCATCTGGCGGGTGGGCAGCTTCACCGGGCGCACCCCGGTGAGGGCCCCCCAGGGGGGCTCCTGGCCCAGGGCAGCCACTCCGGCGTCGTAGAAAGCCAGGCGAATCACCCGCTGGCGCACCCGGTCGTCCTCCAGCCCGCCGGTGAGGTTGGTCTCCGGCTCGCTGCGCTCGGCCTCATACACACCTCCGTCCCACCACAGCTTGGCATGGGCCACCACGGCATGCCCCCGGGTGAACAGTTCCACCTGGGCCATGGACTGGTCCCAGGTGGGTGGTGTGTCGGGATATTCGGGTTTTTGGCCGGGGAACAGGGTCATCATCATCTGCTCCACGGCGTACTGGTACTGGTGGCCCACCAAATACAGCTTCATCCCCGTCTCATGGCCTCCAGCATGCAGAAGTTGGTGGTGCGCTCCCGCTCCAGGGTCGAGGAGCCCTCATGGCCGGGGAACACCCGCCAGTCTCCGGGCAGCTGGGCCAGGCGCTTGAGAGAATGGAGCAGCTGAGTCTCGCTGCCACCCTCCAAATCGGTGCGGCCCATGGAGCCCTCAAAGAGGGTGTCTCCGGTAAACAGGGCGTCTTCCACCTGGAGCACCACGCCGCCGGGGGTGTGGCCGGGGGTATGGAGCACGTGGACGGTGAGGCCGCCTACCTGCACGGTGTCCCCCTCCTGGTAGGGCAGCACGTTCCCAAAGGAGCTCACCGAGGGGAAGGTGGTACCGAACAGGGAAGTGGTGGTCTCGTCGGAGTTTACATCCGCCGGGTGGCAGTATACGGGCAGGTTGGGCCACTGAGAGCGCAGGCCGGGAATGCCCAGGATGTGGTCAAAGTGGCTGTGGGTGAGGAGGATGGCCACGGGATTCAGGCCACGGCCCTGGATGAAAGCGGCCACCTGCTCCCCGTCGTCGCCGGGGTCCACCACGGCGCAGTCCAGGGTGTTCTCGTCCCAGAAGATATAACAGTTGGTTTGAATCATGCCCAATTGCATGCGTTTGATTTCCATATTGTCACCTCGAACAGTTCCCCCGCCTGGGGCGGGAGAAGGTCATAAATTGTCGGTAACATCATACCTTGTTTGATACAAAATGTAAAGATGGAACCGTTCGACCCCCTTCAACGCACTTCGACGTTTGACACATAGGGGCGCATTTGGGCGGCAAAGCCCTCCATGGTCTCCCCATCCCAGGCGGAGAGCCCCGGACACAGCACCGTGTCCCGGTGGGTGAAGGTCTGGAGGTAATACCGCTTGGCCCCGGCAATCCAAGGCCCAATCTGGGCAAAGGACTGGGCATCGTGGAACTGGCGCACCACGGTGGTACGAAATTCGTAGTCCACCCGGCCCTCCAGCAGCCAGGAAACGCTCTCCCGGATGGGGGAGAGGTCCAGCCCCGGCACGCCCACGGTCTCTGCGTACCGGGCGGGGCTATTTTTGATGTCCATGGCCACGTAGTCCACCAGGCCAGATTTCCACAACTCCACAAGCCGCTGTGGAAAACTCCCGTTGGTGTCCACCTTCACCAGATAGCCCAGGCCCTTGACCAGCTCCAGCAGCTGGGGCAGCTGGGGATTCAACAGGGGCTCGCCGCCGCTGACGCACACCCCGTCCAGCAGCCCCTGCCGCCGGGTGAGGAAGTGGTGCAGCTCCTCCAGGGTCATGGCAGGGGAGGGGCGCTCCCCCTCCACCAGGGTGGCGTTGTGGCAGAAGGGGCAGCGGAAGTTGCAGCCTCCCAAAAACACCGTACACCCCACCTTGTTGGGAAAGTCCAGCAGGGTCATGGGCTGAAATCCATCGATGGTCATGGCAATTCCCCCTTTTTTGTTCTCCCATTCATGGTAGACGGGTGGGGAAGGGTTGTCAAGGGTGACGCTCCCCGCTGGGGGTTCCTTTTGTGCGGGCAAAAGGAACCAAAACCCGCTTAGGGCGTTCCCCCCTAAGGACCTCCCTGGGGTACGAGGCTGTAAATATGTCAAGCCTATGTTCGGCCCGTTACCCTTGCTGTGGCTCCTGCCACTGCCACCACACCAGGCCACTATGGCAGCTGGCCCTATGGCTGGGCGGTTTCCACCTCCGGGCCTTCCCTGGAGAAGCGGCGTTCCCGCCGCCGTCAGCCAGGCCACCGATCGCTGGGAACAGCGGCTCACCAGGGTGAGGCCCTGGGAGTAGAAGTAGCATTTTTCAGAGAAGCAGGTGCATTCTGTAGAAAGACAGTCTATCTATGTGACCCCACCGGACCAGGGCCGAGAAGAGAAAGACGCATCAGGCAGCCCCGTACCGGCGGGGTGGATTCCACAAGGCGGGGGAAGGCCCCGCCTTTGGCGATTCTTTCCCCCATTTCTCATCGGCGAGAAATGGGGCCCAGCGGAGCGTCCCTGGCAGGGACACGCTTGAATACACAATATCTTGTGTCAAAAATATAACACAGCAATATATGTTGATTTTCGTCAGGGGGCGTGCTATCATGAAAGAGCACCGCCCGCCGGGCGGAATTCGGAATACCCAGAGAGGAGAATGGTTGATGTACCAAGTGACCAAGCGGGACGGCTCCACCGTTCCCTTTCAATTAAGCAAGATCATCGCCGCCATGACGAAGGCCTTTGAAGCCCAGGGGCAGCAGGCCCACCCGGAGGTGGTGGAGCTGCTGGCGCTGCGGGTGACGGCAGATTTTCAGCCCAAGATTCGAAACGATCTCATCGCCGTGGAGGACATCCAGGACAGCGTGGAAGTGGTGCTCATCCAGGCGGGGTATGACCAGGTGGCCAAGGCCTACATTCTCTACCGCAAGCAGCGGGAAAACGTGCGCCACGCCTCGTCCACCCTCCTCAACTACAAGGAGCTGGTGGACAACTATCTGCGCATCAACGACTGGCGGGTGAAGGAGAACTCCACCGTCACCTACTCAGTGGGGGGCCTCATTCTGTCCAACTCCGGGGCCATCACCGCCAACTACTGGCTCAGCGAGATCTACGACCAGGAGGTGGCCCAGGCCCACCGGGACGGGGACCTGCACCTCCACGACCTGTCCATGCTCACCGGATACTGCGCCGGGTGGTCCCTGAAACAGCTCATCTATCAGGGTCTGGGGGGCGTGCCGGGAAAAATCACCTCGTCCCCCGCCCGTCACCTGTCCACCCTGTGCAACCAGATGGTGAATTTCCTGGGCATCATGCAAAACGAGTGGGCCGGGGCCCAGGCCTTCTCCTCCTTCGACACCTATCTGGCCCCCTTTGTCCGGGTGGACCACCTGAGCCAGGACGAGGTGAAGCAGTGCATCCAGTCCTTTGTCTACGGGGTGAACACCCCCAGCCGCTGGGGCACCCAGGCCCCCTTTACCAACATCACCCTGGACTGGACCGTGCCCCCCGATCTGGCGGGACAGCCCGCCATTGTGGGCGGGAAGTTCATGGACTTCACCTATGGGGACTGCAAAAAGGAGATGGACATGGTCAACCGGGCCTTTTTGGAGATCATGATTGAAGGGGACGCCAATGGCCGGGGCTTCCAGTACCCCATTCCCACCTACTCCATCACCCGGGACTTTGACTGGTCGGAGACGGAGAACAATAAGCTGCTCTTTGAGATGACCGCCAAGTACGGCACCCCCTACTTCTCCAACTACATCAACTCGGACATGGAGCCCTCCGATGTGCGCTCCATGTGCTGCCGCCTGCGGCTGGACCTGCGGGAGCTGCGCAAGAAGTCCGGGGGCTACTTCGGCTCCGGCGAGTCCACGGGCAGCGTGGGGGTGGTGACCATCAACCTGCCCCGCATCGCCTACCTGTCCAAGGACCCGGAGGAGTTCTATCAGCGGCTGGACCACCTCATGGACCTGGCCGCCCGGTCCCTGCACACCAAGCGCACCGTCATCACCCAGCTGATGGAAAACGGCCTGTATCCCTACACCCGCCACTATCTGGGCACCTTCCGCAATCATTTCTCCACCATCGGCCTGGTGGGGATGAACGAGGTGGGCCTCAACGCCCCCTGGCTGCACCACGACCTCACCCACCCGGACACCCAGGCCTTCGCCGTGGAAGTGCTCACCCACATGCGGGAGCGCCTCTCCGACTACCAGGAGCAGTATGGGGACCTCTTTAACCTGGAGGCCACCCCGGCGGAGTCCACCACCTACCGCTTTGCCAAGCACGACAAGGAGAAATACCCCCTCATCCGCACCGCCAACGACCACGGCACCCCCTACTACACCAACTCCTCCCACCTGCCTGTGGGGTGCACCGACGACCTGTTCGCCGCCCTGGACGTGCAGGACCAGCTCCAAGTGCTCTACACCTCCGGCACGGTGTTCCACGCCTTCCTGGGGGAGAAACTGCCCAGCTGGCAGTCTGCCGCCGCCCTGGTGCGCAAAATCGCGGAACATTACAAGCTGCCCTACTACACCATTTCCCCCACCTACTCGGTGTGCGCCGACCACGGATACCTGCCCGGGGAGCAGTTCACCTGCCCCCACTGCGGCAAGCCCGCCGAGGTGTACAGCCGCATCACCGGATACTACCGCCCGGTACAGAACTGGAACGACGGCAAGACCCAGGAGTTCCACGACCGACAAGTCTATCAAGTGGGATAAAAAACGCCCGTACCTGCCTCACATTGGGGCAGGTACGGGCGCTGTCTTGCAACAGGCGGAAGTAACCGCCCGGCTCCCAACCATGCGGTTACTTCTCTGATTTAACCCGGGGGGACAGCCGTTGCTGGCAGCACCCCTTTTCTATTATTAGTATACCCGTAATAAGAAGGAGTGTCAATCATGAAACAGGGATATGTGCGTTGTGCAAGCTGCAAAACAATTTGTCCGCCACGGGAACAGAGGGAATCCCTGTTTCTGGAAGAAATATTATCTAATTTTTACAAAAAATTATACTTAAATCTGCCGAACCTCACAAATTTGGGATTTCGCACAAGAACATGTACCGATGGCAAGTGGGGTATGGTATGATATAAATGAAAAACGGCGCGTGTCCCACAACGTGCCGCACGTATGAAAGGAAGGAATGTACATGAAAGGAAAACGTCCTGCTAAGCGCGGTTTGGCTCTGGCTTTGGCGGGGACCATGCTGGCCTCTACTGTGGTAGGCACCAGCTTCCCGACTGCTTGGGCCGCAGAGCCCACCTACATCGGGGATGCGTCTCTCACCGACAACGCCACCCCAGCCCCCACCCCGGACACCGTTTTGCCCAACGCCAATCAGTATTGGTATCAGAAGGCAGAGCTGTCCGCATTCTGCCACTTTGGCCCCAACACCTTCAACGAGATCGAGTGGGGCGAGCACTACGGGGACAAGACCCCCGATGAGATCTTCAAGCTGGAGACCGACTTCGACGCTGACACCATGGTCAAGACTCTGAAGGACGCCGGCTTCCAGATGCTCATCGTCACCGCCAAGCACCACGACGGCTTCTGTATCTGGAACAGCGCCTACACCGAGTACGATGTGGCCAACACCAGCTACAAAAACGGCCAGGGCGACATTCTGGCTGAGCTGTCCGAGGCCTGCACCAAGTACGACATGAACATGGGCCTGTATCTGTCTCCCTGGGATATCCACGACGACAGCTACGGCTACTACGACGCCAACGGCAACCCCACCAGCAAGGAAAACGACGTGCTGGACTACAACGAGTACTACAACAACCAGCTCCAGGAGATCCTGGGCAACGACAAGTACGGCAACGACGGCCACTTCGTCGAGGTGTGGATGGACGGCGCCAAGGGCTCCGGCGCCAACGCCCAGGAGTACGACTTCCAGAAGTGGTTTGACACCATTCAGAGCAACGAGGGCAAGAAGGCCGGCTATGAGGCCGACTGTATGCTCTTCGGCGCTGAGGCCTACACCACCGTGCGCTGGATCGGCAACGAGAACGGCTACGCCGCCGACGACACCTGGTCCAAGTCCATGGTGAACTACGAAAACAACACCATCAACAGCGGCTCTCAGGGCGGCTACACCGTGGGCCTGGAAAACGGCAACCAGTGGACGGTGCCTGAGTGTGACGCCCGCATCACTTCCGGCTGGTTCTGGGGCACCACCAAGAACACCCCCAAGACCATTGCCGCCCTGGGCGAGATGTACTTCCGCTCCGTGGGCCACAACGGCACCTTCCTGCTCAACGTGCCCCCCAACAACCAGGGCACCGTGGACCAGGCCATTCTGGACCGTGTGACCGAGTTCGGCCAGAACGTCCAGGAAACCTTTAAGAAGAACCTGGCCACCTCCGTGCAGGCCACCAACGTCCGCGGCAATGACGTGGCCTACAAGCCCGGCAACACCATCGACGGCAACGACGCCACCTACTGGACCACCGAGGACGGCACCAACGAAGGCACCCTGCTCATCGACCTGGGCGGCGTGAAGAGCTTCGACGTGGTGAGCGTGGAAGAGGCCATCCAGAACGGCCAGCGCATCAACTCCTACAAAGTGGAGTATCGCGATGCCAGCGGCGAGTGGCACGAGATGCAGTCCGGCCAGACCATCGGCGCCAAGCGTCTGGTGCGCACCGGAGCCGTCCGGGGCGACCAGGTGCGGATCACCGTGTCCACCCCCGACGGCAAGGTGCCCATGATCAGCGAGGTGGGCGTGTACAAGGCCAGCGAGGGCTTTGAGCTCTCCGGCGCTGCCCCCGACGGCATGGACGTCATCGACATCAAGAACGGGGCCTTCCAGTTCTCCAACGGCTGGACCGACGAGACTGGCTCCCAGTTCATCGGCGGCACCAACAAGTGGGCCAACGCCGGTGCTACCTTCACCGTCAACTTCACCGGCTCCAAGATCTACCTGCTGGGTACCAAGGACCCCAACCACGGCAAGGCTGACATCTACATCGACGGCGAGAAGGTGTCCACCATCGACACCAACGCCTCCGCCCGTGCCCTGGGTCAGTACATCTTCGTCTCCGAGGACCTGGCCGACGGCGAGCACACCCTGGAGCTGCGGGTCACCTCCAAGGCCATCGGCATCGAGGCCGCCTACACCATCAACAACGGCGGCAAGGGCATGATCGGCATCGAGAAGAGCCGCTACACCATGAACGAGGACCAGCGCATGGACGTCAAGCTGGTCCGCGTGGGCGGCACCAGCGACGAGCCGGTCACCGTGCGCCTGTCCCCCAACCCCGGCTCCGCCATTCAGGATGACTTCAACACCGAGCTGAACACCGAGGTCACCTTCCAGCCCGGTGAGACCGAGAAAACCGCTCCGGTGGAGACCCGCCGCAACACCAACATCACCGGCGACCGGGAGTTCACCATCGAGCTGTCCTCCGCCGACAAGGACGTCATCCTGGGCTTCAACCCCATCGCCACCGTCACCATCAAGGATATGGACTCCGCCTCTCGTGAGCAGCTGGAGGCCCTGGTGAATGAGGCCGAGGGCAAGCTGGGCGAGTGGTACTCCTCCGGCTGGGACGCCTACGCCCAGGCCGTGGCTCAGGGCAAGGAGCTGCTGGCTGCCACCGATGCCGACCAGGAGGCTATGGCCCAGGCTGTGGCCGCCATCCAGGCCGCCAAGAGCGCTCTGGTGGAGCGTGAGCAGTACTCTGCTGACGACCCCGTGCCCTTCCCCTGGCAGCCCAACTCCACCTACACCGTGGAAGCTGAGTTCGCCATTCTCAAGAACACCGGCGAGGGCGAGACTTGGCCTCTCCAGGTCTCTGAGGCCAGCTGGGCCAGCCACGGCAAGTTCGTCAACTGCCTGAACCAGAACGACACCATCTCCTTCCCCTATGTGGCCGACCGCACCGGCACCTACACCGTCACCGCCACCTACCGCAGCGGCGACACCAACAACTCCCTGGCTTGGAGCGAGGTGGACGGTAAGATCACTTCCGGCACCGTCTCCGCTGGCGCCGGGGACAGCGCCACCGCCACCCACACCGTCACCTTTGACATCGAAGTCACCGAGGCTGGCGCTGGCACTCTGGTGTTCACCGGCCCCGCCAAGAAGTCTCCCCAGCTGGACAAGCTGGTCATCACCCCCAAGAACATCGACTACCAGACCTGCAACGTCACCGTGACCGCCAACGAGGGCGGCACCGTGTCTCCCGCCGGCACCACCGCTGTCACCGAGGGCGAGTCCTTCACCCTCACCATCACCCCCGACGCCTACTATCATGTGGAGTCCGTGGTGGTCAACGGTGAGACCGTCACCGTCACCGACAACACCTACACCCTGGACAGCGTCACCAGCGAGACCACCATTGAAGTGACCTTCGCTCCCGACGTCACCCGCGACGACCTCCAGGCTCTGGTGGACGCCGCCGACGGCAAGGTGGGCGAGTGGTACACCAGCGGCTGGGATGCCTACGCCAAGGCCATTGCGGACGCCACCGAGCTGCTGAAGGAGGAGAACCCCTCCGTGGCCGCCATGGCTGAGGCTAAGACCGCCATCGAGACCGCTCTGGCCGCTCTGGTGGAGCGTGAGCAGTACACCACCGAAGATCCCTTCTACTTCCCCAACGAGAAGGGCGTGTCCGTGACTCTGGAAGCTGAGTTTGCCATTCTGAAGAATACTGGCGAGAACGAGGATTGGCCCCTCCAGATTGCCAAGGCCGACTGGGCCAGCCACGGCGAGTTCATCAACTGCCTGAACCAGCAGGACACCATCTCCTTCCCCTATGAGGCCAAGACTGCTGGTACCTACACCGTCACCGCCACCTACCGCAGCGGCGACACCAACAACTCCCTGGCCTGGAGCGAGCCCGACGGCAAGATTGCCTCCGGCACTGTCTCCGCTGGTGCTGGCGACAGCGCCACTCAGACCCACACCGTCACCTTCGAGATCGAGATCACCGAGGCCGGCGTCGGCACTCTGGTGTTCACCGGTCCCGACAAGAAGTCTCCCCAGCTGGACAAGCTGGTCATCGAGCTCAAGGAGGCCGCTGAGCCCCAGCCCGAGGAGTACACCGTCACCGTGAACACCCAGGGCGAGGGCACCGCTACCGCCGAGCCCACCACCGCCACTGCTGGCACCACCGTGACCCTGACTCAGGCCGCTGCTGAGGGCTGGCACTTCGTGGAGTGGCAGAGCGAGACCGTCACCGTCACCGATAACACCTTCGTGATGCCCGAGGGCAACGTCACCGTCACCGCTGTGTTTGAGGAGGACGAGACCCCCGAGCCCGGCGATGTCAACAAGACTCTGCTGGAGAAGACCGTGGCCTATGCCGAGACCCTGTCCACCAACGGTGTCACCGACACGGCCAAGAAGGCCTTCGAGGACGCTCTGGCCAACGCCAAGACCGTTCTGGCTGACGCCAACGCCACCCAGGACGAGGTCAACGCCGCTTGGAACCAGCTGCTGGAAGGCATCTGGGGCCTGGGCCTGGTTCAGGGCGACAAGGACGAGCTGAACCGTCTCATCGCCAAGGCCGAGGACATGATGGCCAACGCCGACAAGTACGTGGAGGAGAACTGGCAGCAGCTGGTGGACGCTCTGGCCGCCGCCCAGGACGTGGCCGCTGACGGCGACGCCATGGATGAGGACATCAAGCCTGTGGCTCAGGCTCTGCTGGACGCCATCCTGGCTCAGCGCTTCAAGGCCGACAAGTCCATCCTGGAAGACCTCATCGGCAAGGCCGAGGGCATCGACCTCACCGGTTACACCGCCGAGTCCGTGGCCACCTTCCGCACCGCTCTGGCTGCCGCTCAGGCTGTGATGGCTGACGCCACCCTGTCCGAGGACGATCAGAAGGTCGTGGACGACGCTGTGGCCGCGCTCCAGAGCGCCATGGACGGCCTCACCGCCGGTGGCGCTCCCGAGACCACCGACAAGCCTGAGGCCACTGACAAGCCCGAGAGCACCGACAAGCCTCAGGCCACCGAGAAGCCCGCTGAGAAGCCCGCTCAGACTGGCGACTCCGCTCAGCTGATGCTGTATGTGGCCGCTCTGGGCGCCGCCGTGGTGGCTCTGAGCACTGCCACTGTGGTGCGCAAGCGTCGCAGCTAAGGCACTCTCAGGTCTCTGAGACCCAAAGCATGACAAAGCCCCGGAGGAAGCAAAAGCTTCCTCCGGGGCTTTTCTGTTTTCCTCTCCCAGAGTAAAGCCTCCCTTGTGTAAAGGGAGGTGGCACAGCGTCAGCTGTGGCGGAGGGATTAATCGTCTAACCATCCATGTATCAGGCTTGCCAGCCTGGTGGGGACGCTTCCCGCTGGGGGTTTCTTTTGAGCGGGCAAAAGAAACCAAAACCCGCTTAGGGCGTTCCCCCCTAAGGACCTCCCTTGGGGTACGAAGCTGGAACTGCGTCAATTCTATGGCCGGCCCTGGCCTTGGTGGGGTCACATGGATGCTCTGGTACATCTATAGAAAGCATTCCCTTCTCTGTAAGACTGTGCCTCTGTTTCCAGGGCCTCACCCCGGTGTGCGGCGTTCCCGCCGCCGGGAGCCTGGCTGCCCATCGCTGGGAACAGCGGCTTACCAGGGTAAGGCCCTGGGGAGTAGAAGCACCATCCGGCAGAGAAGTAGGTGCTGTCTATCGTGCCTCCAAGCCATCTATGTGACCCATCCAGGACCAGGGCCGAAACCAGGAGGACGCAGGTGCATCCCGTACCGCGGGGTGGATTCCACAAGGCGGGGGAAGGCCCCGCCTTTGGTGGGTCTT
>ERZ1643249.589-NODE-589-length-41040-cov-61.314579_pt1 | contig 41040 bp, 50 predicted proteins | sample MGYA00579263_ERZ1643249 | MGnify/ENA primary metagenome ERZ1643249 (study PRJEB29033, sample SAMEA4952264) | chicken gut metagenome | biome: Broiler Chicken; feature: Gastrointestinal Tract; material: Caecum | place: Ireland | collected 2018 | study: Broiler...
TTCCCGAGGTGATTCGAACACCCGACCTACCGCTTAGGAGGCGGTCGCTCTATCCAGCTGAGCTACGGAAACATAAATAATATTCATATCTTTGATTATTTTATCCATTCTCACTGCAAATGTCAATCAAAAAAATGAAAAATCAGGCGGCCAAGGTTGACTTTTTCTTGTTTTTTCTTTAAAGTAATAAAACAAGATAGTATTATGATAAAGACAGTAGTGATATGAACAAAGGAAGGCGAATCATGAATAAGGTATTTGTATTTTTAGCAGATGGATTTGAAGAGATTGAAGGGCTTACAGTGGTTGATCTTCTGCGCAGAGCAGATATTGATACAGTGACGGTATCCATCGGTGATTCCAAAAGCATCATAGGATCTCATCATATTGAAGTAAAAGCAGATATTATGTTCCATGAAGTATTAGAAGCAGAAGGCACAGTGTTTGTGCTTCCGGGCGGAATGCCGGGAACCCTGCATCTGAAGGAACACGAAGGGCTTGATAAGCTGCTTAAGAAGGCATATGCCAATGGAAAATATATTGCGGCTATCTGTGCTGCGCCAACAGTTCTCGAGAAATGCGGACTGCTGGAAGGAAAGAAAGCAACTTCCTATCCTTCTGTGCAGGAAGAACTGAAATCCGCAGATTATCAGACAGACAAGGTGGTTGTGGATCAGAATATCATCACAAGCCGCGGAATGGGAACTGCAATCGAATTTGGAGCAAAGATAGTAGAACTCCTGCAGGGAGAACAGGCAAAAGAAGAATTATTAGAAAGTATAGTTTACGGAGATTAATGTATGGAAGGAACAAAAAAGCTGGGCTGGCTGGAACAGCTTAAGATTGCCTGTCTGAAGCCAAGGGAATATCCACGGCTGCTTCAGGTTGGCAAGGGCAGAGTCGTTTGTTTTTTCATCGTTATTAGTTTTTTGATTACATTTCTGGGCTATGGAGTCAATATGATCGGCTTCAGTGTCAGCGTGGGAGGCGCGAAGAATTTTATTCTGAACCGCCTTCCGGCTTTTGAACTGAAGAATGGAACACTGGAGATGGAGAATCGTCTGGATTTTGATTTTGGCGGAATTCATATTGTCGCGGATACGACAAAAGATACCGTAGATACGAGTGATTTCAGCCCAGATTATTCCGGAGAGATTTATTTCGCAAAGAACGAAGCGGTCATCCAGACCAATTCAGTGCAGCCGATGCGGTACAGGGTTTCATTTTCTGATCATAAGAATGTTGTGTTTAACAATCATAAAATGCTGGCTCTGATCCCCGCAATCCGCATCTTTATGGTGCTCATGTTTTTTATGACATGGCTGATGCAGATTCTGCTGTATCTGTTTTTGTGTCTGTTTATCAGTATGTTTGTATTTATGAATCAGCGGGTTCGCAATGAAGAAGTTTCATTTGGAAAAGTATTCCGCCTGTCAATTTATGCCAGGGTGATTTTCGAACTGATCGAGACACTGGGATCCACAGCAGGGATCGCATTTTTTTCAGGCAGTATATGGATGATCATTTCTTATCTGGGAAGTTATCAGCTTCTGGGAATGGCGTTTATAAAATCAGAAGATAAAAAATAACAGATGAAAAAAGAAAAAACCGCGGATATGTTCCGTGGTTTTTTTCTTTCTGGAGTAAAGTATAGGTCTTTGATGTCCGTCTTCTAGTCTGCCTGGTGTCATAAGATAAGTCAAAAATTTGTCATACGTATTCAAGTCCACTGCAAGTCAAAAACTAGTCATCAGCTATACTTTATGATATTGCCTGCAGATGGCCTTCTACAGGCAATATCATAAAACGAAAAAAGGCATTCCAATCCCTTCGGATGGAACACCTTTGTTCTCGATGTTTTTTATTATACTCATATATGACGATTTGTCAAGAAAAAAATTGAAAAAAGGGAGAAAATCATGAAAAAACAAAAAGTAATGATCTTAGCCGTACTGGCTGCTTTTTTATGGGGAAGTGCTTATCCCTGTATTAAAATCGGATATGAGCTGTTTGAAATTGCAGCAGATGATCTTGGAAGTAAGTTTTTGTTTGCAGGAATCCGGTTTGTAATGGCGGGACTTATGGTTTTGGCATTTACTGCGCTGAAACAGCCGAAAGACTGTATTCCTAAAAAAAATATGGCAGGAAGGCTGGTTCTGCTTGGAATCCTGCAGACGACAATCCAGTATATCTTTTTCTACATAGGGCTTGCCAATACGACCGGGGCTAAAAGTGCGATCATCAATTCTTTGACAGCCTTTTTTCCAATCGTTCTGGCTCCCTTGTTTTTCCGGGATGACCGTCTGACGGTTAAAAAAGGGCTGGGATGCCTGATCGGCCTTGCAGGTATTGTGATTATCAATCTGGATGGCAGCGGTCTCGGAGGATTTAAGCTGACGGGAGAAGGATTTGCGGTGTTTGCGGCAATGGCTCAGAGCCTGGCATCAATCTACAGCAAAAAACTGGCCAGATATATGAATGTTATGACCATAACGGGATATCAGCTTTTTATTGGAGGAATTCTTCTGGCAGCGGCAGGGGTTCTGACAGGAGGAACACTTACAGCTGTATGGCAGGGAGTACTGCTGCTTCTTTATATGGCGGCTTTGTCGGCGGTAGCTTTTACCGTATGGACCTATCTCCTGTCTCATAATCCGGTCAGTTCCGTATCCATTTATAATCTTTTGATCCCGGTATTCGGAACAGTTTTGTCAGGAATCTTTTTACAGGAAAATATTATGACATGGACGCATCTGATTTCCATTGTGCTTGTGTGTATGGGAATCGTGCTGGTCAATAGAAAACAAAAAGCTGAATGAAAAAGATCCTCAGAAAAGGTAAAGAGAGCAGATAGGGAAATCTGCTCTCTTTGAGGGGAGTATAAATAAATTAATAAGGGGTTATAAATCGAAAATATAATATACCTTCGATAAATGAATCATAACCCATTTACCAAAAAAAAGCAATCGTTTTTGATAAAAAAGTCAAAAAGTTTCTGTAATCTTAATACATAATTTTGAAACCTTTCGTTCAAAATAAACTTGTAAATCAAAGAAAGGAGAATGATTATGTCAAAGAATTATTCCAACTCAAACAACAAAAACCAGTCATCTGGCAGCTCCAGGAACGCGAAAAACGGAGGACAGAACTGTATGAGGAACTCCTCTAAGAATAAGAGCCAGAATAAGACGCAGAATAAAAACCAGAATGTAAATGACGAATATTAGAGAAAGTCAGGAAAACAGCTTTCCGGAAATTTCAATTTCCGGGGGCTGTTTTCTTTTTTTCGCATAGTCTATTTATTATAGAAGGAAAAAGGATAGGGCAATGGAATTTATTAATGTATCATTAAAAGACGGGCTGAAAATGGCAGAAGAAAAAGAAAAATACAGGCTGATTGACGTAAGAGAGCCTTACCGGTATGAAAAAGAGCATTTAAAAGGGGCAGTAAACCGTCCCTACGGAATCTTAAAGCAGGAAGATTACAACGAGAAAAAAGATCTGATTGTGTATTGCGACTTTGGAGGCCAGAGCATGATGGCGGCAAGACATCTGGCAAAAGAAGGATTTCGGGTATATAATATTGTCGGAGGAGTGTATTATCATCTGGAAGAATGGAAAGATGGTTGACGAAAAAAATGGAAAAAGGTAGAATAGGGAAAGAATTATATCAAAATAAGGAGAGATAAGTGGACCGTATAGAACTGATTGCTCCATGTCATTTTGGACTGGAAGCAGTGTTAAAAAGAGAAATCAAAGATTTAGGTTATGATATTGTTCAGGTGGAAGACGGCCGTGTAACGTTTGCGGCAGACCTTGGAGGAATTGCCAGAGCTAATCTTTTTCTGAGGACAGCAGAAAGGATTTTGTTAAAAATAGGCTCTTTCAAGGCAGTGACATTTGATGAACTGTTTGAGGAGACCAGGAAGCTTCCATGGGAAAATTATATTCCGAAAAATGGAAAGTTCTGGGTAAAAAAAGCCTCCACAGCCAGGAGTCGTCTGCACAGCGCGCCGGACATTCAGTCGATTGTAAAGAAAGCAATGGTAGAGCGGCTGAAAGGCAGATATCATGTATCGTGGTTTGAAGAGAGCGGCGATGACTATCCGGTCCGTGTTTTTATATTGAAAGATCAGGTAACCATCAGTCTGGATACTTCAGGAACGCCTCTTCATAAAAGAGGATACCGGAAGCTGGTCAGTGAGGCGCCGATCCGTGAGACGCTTGCCGCAGCGCTTCTGATGCTGACGCCGTGGAACAAAGACAGGATCCTGGTGGATCCATTCTGCGGAAGCGGTACCTTTCTGATTGAAGCGGCGATGATGGGAAAGCGGATCGCGCCGGGAATCAATCGTTCGTTTGAAGCGGAAAACTGGGATTTTGTACCGAGAAAAACATGGTATGCAGCAGCCGATGAGGCAGGAGACGCAGTCCTGGAACATGTACAGATGGATCTGCAGGGATACGACAAGAACCCGCAGATGCTGAGGATTGCCAGAGAAAATGCCAGAGACGCAGAGGTCGATGATCTGATTCATTTTCAGCAGAGAGAAGTAAAAGATCTGCGGCACAGCAAGCCATATGGCTTTATTATTGCCAATCCTCCGTATGGAGAGCGCCTGGAAGACCGAAAAGATCTTCCGGAATTGTATGGGCAGATGAGAGAAGCGTTTGATCGTCTGGACACCTGGTCCAAATATGTGATTACCTCATACGAGGATGCAGAGAAATATTTAGGAAAAGCTGCAAGGAAACGAAAAGTATACAATGGAATGATACGGGGAGAATATCTTCAGTATCTGGGACCGAAACCACCAAGAAGGGAGCCGAGATGAAAAAGAAACTGATTTTCGCTACAGGAAATGAAGGGAAAATGAAAGAAGTCCGTGAGATTCTTGCGGATTCCGGCTACGAGATCCTGTCCATGAAGGAAGCAGGAGTGGATCTGGAAATCGTGGAAGATGGAACAACATTTGAAGAAAATGCTTTGATCAAGGCAAGAGCAGTTATGGAAGCCACAGGGGAACTGACGCTTGCAGATGATTCCGGTCTGGAAATCGATGCCTTTGACGGAGGTCCGGGTGTGTACTCTTCCAGATATCTTGGGGAAGATACCCCATATACGGAAAAAAATCAGATCATATTGGATAAAATGAAGGATGTACCGGAACAGGAGCGAACAGCGAGGTTTGTTTGTGTCATTGCAGCAATATTTCCTGATGGACAAACCTATACGACTCGTGGTACTATGGAAGGGATTATAGGATATGAGGCGAGCGGAGAAAATGGATTTGGATACGATCCGATCTTTTATCTGCCGGAGCTTAAGAAATATAGCGCACAGCTGAGCAGCAATGAGAAGAATGAATTGAGCCATCGCGGAGAGGCGCTGAGGAAAATGAAGGAAGTTCTTTAAGGAGATGTTTTATGAGAATATTGGTAATCAGTGATTCTCACGGCCGCAATGATGATATAAAAGGGGTCCTCGATCAGGTCGGGGATATCGATATGATGATCCATTGTGGTGATGTAGAACGCGGAGATTCATACATACGGGAGATTGCAGGATGTCCTGTGGTTATGGTCGCAGGAAATAACGATTATTACCTGGATCTTCCAAGTGAAGAAGAAGTACAGATTGGAGATTATAAGGTCCTGGTAACTCACGGACACGGATACTATGTAAATTCCGGTGTGGAATATCTGAGAGAACATGCTTTGGAATATGGATATGACATCGTAATGTACGGACATACCCATGTACCGTTTATAGAGATTGGCGAGGATGTGACGATCCTCAATCCTGGAAGCATTTCATATCCGAGGCAGCCGGGAAGAAAGCCGACATTCCTGATGATGGAGATCGACGACGAAGGGCAGGCGCATTATGCCCATGGATATTACAGAGAACAGTTTGGAGAACTGATGCTTTACTAGAAGAAAAAGAAGATAGGAATGCAGATGGACATTTCTGTCTTTTTTTCTGCGAATATGAAACATGCGCAAATCAGGAGATGGAAGCGGACTTGTCCGCTTTTTTCTGTCATACATAAGAATAGAAAGGAAAGAAGATGAGGAAAAAGGATATTATAGAAGGGGTTGTGGATCATGTGGAATTTCCAAATAAAGGAACATTTTCATATGAGGACAGGACAATTACAGTAAAAGGTGTGATCGAAGGACAGAAAATCCGGGGACAGGTGACAAAAAAACGCAGGAATGGAGGACAGGTCCGTCTGCTGGAAGTGCTGGAGCCGTCAAAACTGGAAGATGTGCAGCCGGAATGTGAACATTTCGGCGCCTGCGGCGGATGTTTTTATCAGACTGTTTCTTATAAAAATCAGCTGAAAATAAAAGAAGGACAGGTAAGAGAATTATTAAAAGATTTTGTTCCGAATGAAAAATGGAACGGAATCAAAGGAAGTCCGAAGCAGTGGGGATACCGTAATAAGATGGAATTCTCTTTTGGAGATGAAGTAAAAGACGGCCCTCTGGCTTTGGGAATGCACAAAAAGAACACGTTTCATGATATTGTGAACATTACAGGGTGTAAAATTGTGGATGATGATTACAATCGAATCGTCCAGTGTGTATTAAACGAAGTAAAGGATATGGGACTGCCGTTTTACCACAAAATGCGCCATGAAGGATACTGGCGTCATCTGGTAGTGCGCAGGGCAGAATGTTCCGGAGATATCCTGATCAACATCGTAACAACCTCCCAGGGAGCGGCGGATTTTACAAAACTTGTGGAGGCGCTGGAAGTCCTGAAACTCCAGGGACAGATTGTAGGAATCCTGCATACGGTAAACGACAGTCTGGCAGATGTGGTACAGGCAGATTCTATGGAAATCCTTCATGGGCAGAACTATTTCTTTGAAGAAATCCTGGGGCTGAAATTTAAGATTTCTCCGTTTTCTTTCTTCCAGACCAATTCGCTGGGGGCAGAAGTGCTGTATGAGACAGCCAGAGATTATGTAGGAGAAACAAAAGATCAGGTGATCTTTGACCTGTACAGCGGAACCGGGACCATTGCCCAGATGCTGGCGCCGGTGGCAAAGAAAGTTGTCGGTGTGGAAATCGTGGAAGAGGCCGTAAAAGCAGCAAAGGGAAATGCAAGGCTGAATGGACTGAATAACTGTGAATTTATTGCCGGAGATGTGCTGAAAGTACTGGATGAACTGGAAGAAAAACCGAATATCATCGTGCTGGATCCGCCGAGAGACGGAATCCATCCGAAAGCGCTGCCGAAGATCATCGGCTACGGCGTGGAGAAAATGGTGTACATCAGCTGCAAGCCGACCAGTCTGGCAAGAGACCTGGAAATGTTCCGGGAAGCAGGATATGAAGTAGAACAGGCGGGATGTGTTGATATGTTTCCGGGCACCGTACATGTCGAGACGGTTGTCTTGCTTTCCAAGGGAGAAATCGACTCAAAGAAGATTCGGGTGGAGTTCTCGTTGGAGGATATGGATATGTCGGGATTCCAGAAGGGCGCTACATACGGTCAGATCAAGGAACGGATATTGCAACAGACAGGTTTAAAGGTTTCCTCTCTGTATATCGCCCAAATTAAGCAGAAGTGCGGGATTATTGAGCGGGAGAATTATAATAAACCGAAGTCGGAGAATGCCAGACAGCCGAAATGTCCGCCGGAAAAGGAAAAGGCGATTATGGAGGCGTTGAAGTATTTTGGGATGATTTGAAATGACAGCCTAACAAAAATAGATTGTCAATATTCGCCGCCGGTCTTGGCAATGCTTTGGGGATTGGAGAAAGAAAAATGGATGATGTTTTGAAGCTCCACCAACTTGGAAATGTGAAGAAAATACATAAAGGCTGGTCAGGTGACCAAAAGTACTATGCGGAGAACATAGCAGGGGGAAAATTTCTGCTTCGCATTTCCGATGTGAGCGAATACCGCAAGAAGCAGAAAGAGTTTGCAGCGATGCAGAAAATGGCGCAGGCCGGTATTAAAATGTCCCTGCCCGTGGCTTTTGGCGTATGCAATGACGGAAAGAGCGTATATCAGCTTTTGACCTGGTGCGAGGGAGAGGAAGCAAGGGAAGTCCTTTTCAGACTTTCTGAAGCGGAGCAATATGCCTATGGCCGCAAAGCGGCAGAAGTCCTGAAGCGCATGGAAACCATCGATGTACAGCCTGCATCCGGCGAATGGGCGAAGCGTTATAAACAGAAAGTAAACCGCTACATTGAGCTTTATCAGAGCTGCGGCTATACCTTTGACGGTGACGATGTGGTTCTTTCTTTTTTACAGGACAACATTGATTGCATTGGTGAGCGGCCTACGGCTTTGATGCACATGGATTTTCAAACGGACAACATGGTAATATCTCCTGATGGCGAGCTTTTCACCATTGATTTTCAGATGTGCGGAGAGACAGACCCATACCTTGTCTTAACGGGGATGGGCGTGAGTGCCATGCACAGTATTCCCTTTGCTATGGGGCAGATGGATGAATATTTTGGAGATGCTGTACCGAAAGAGTTCTGGACAATATACAATTATTATATGCTTGCGGAAATGCTTTATGCCTTTACGGTTGGTGTCTATATGGAAGAAGAACGGGAGGATACTCTTCACATGTTTGACAGCGAGGTGGAGCAGATCCGGCATGGCAGTTCACTAATTCCTAATTGGTATCAGCGGGGTAGTTACCGATGAAAAACCGCTGCAATTTTCATCCCCTTTAAGGATGGGAGTTGCAGCGATTTTGCATTTTCTGAGCATTGGTGTCAAACTGGATTTTTACATTCTCAGAGAAAATACTTCTTACTCTATCCTGTTCTTATCTCCCCATTCGCAGAGGCTGTCCAATATCGGTATCAGGCTTTTGCCCCGTTCTGTCAAACTGTATTCGACCTTCGGCGGTATCTGCGGATATTCCTCCCGGTGGACAAGATTGTCACTTTCCAGTTCCTTCAAAGTGACGCTCAAGGTCTTAAATGAGATTGTACCAATATATTTTTTCAGTTCATTAAAACGAACAACCTCAAATTCCATCAGGGCATAAAGAATGAACATCTTATATTTCCCCTGAATCAGAGACATTGTGTAGTTGAAGCCGGTATCCTCCAGCTTTGCATTTGCTATACAATCCAGTGCCATCTTACACTCTCCTATAAGTAAGTATATCACTTTGATGTGCGTACTTGTTTTTAGTTCTATGCTTGATATAATTCTAATATAAGCAGCGGGAGAAGTCAATCCCGCAGAATTGGAGGTTGCTTCTTATGAGTAAGAAAATTGTTGTAATCACAGGCAGTCCGAGAAAGAACGGCAACAGCTTTGCAATGACGGACGCATTTATCAAGGCGGCTGAAGCAAAAGGCCATATTGTTACTCGCTTCGATGCGGCCATGATGAAGATTGGCGGTTGTCATGCCTGTGAAACCTGTTTTAAGACGGGAAAAGCCTGTTCCTTTGACGATGATTTTAATCTCATCGCTCCGGCGATTCTGGAGGCGGATGCCATTGTGTTTACCATGCCCGTCTACTGGTATTCCATCCCCGCACAAATTAAGGGCGTCATCGACCGCCTATTCTCCCTTGTGGTGGGCGGCAAGGATGTGGCAGGCAAAGCGTGCGCTTTGATTACCTGCTGTGAGGAAGATGATATGTCTGTCATGGACGGCGTTCGGATTCCCATTGAGCGTTCTGCGGCTTTGCTCAAATGGCACATGGTTGGCGAGGTTTTAATTCCCGGTGTGCTGAATGTGGGAGACATTGAAAAGACGGATGGTTGCAATCAGGCCGCTGCATTGGCAGACAAAATTTAAGCAGGAGATAAAATATGGCTAAAAAAATTGTTATACTAAATGGAAGTCCACGCAAGAACGGCAATACCTCCGCTCTGACAGCAGCCTTTGCCAAAGGCGCCGTGGAGGCGGGACATCAAGTAACCGAGTTCCATCTTTCTGGTATGAAGATAAACGGTTGCCTTGGTTGCTGGAGGGGTGGCAGGGACGCAGAACATCCCTGTTCCCAGAGAGATGATATGGAGCAAATTTATCCATTCTATCGGGAAGCCGATGTGGTCGTGCTGGCGTCGCCGTTGTATTACTGGTTCATCTCTGGCTTTCTCAAAAATGCCTTTGACCGATTGTTTGCGATTGCCGAGTGCGATCCAAATTACCGCAATCCGAAAAAACAGAGCGTGTTGATCATGGCTGCTGAGGGAGCGGGCTTTGAGGAAAGCGAATATTGGTATGACCATCTGGGAAAACACATTGGCTGGGAGAGCCTGGGGAAAATACTATGCGGTTATGTAACACAGCCCGGCGATATCGAAGGTAAGCAGGAGTTGAAGGATGCTTATGAATTAGGAAAATCCATTCAATAAACGATAGAAGCTGTTTTGCATTATTAGAAAAAAGCTGATATGGCAATACAAAAACCGCTGTAATCTTCATCCCCATGCAGGATGGAAGTTGCAGCGGTTTTGTATTTTCTGAGCATTGATGTCAAACTGCATTTTTACAGTTTGGCTGCTTTTGCGAAGAAAATATGCGGGTGTCCAGAGGGGCGCAGCTCCTTTGGCTCTGGGTTTCCAATAGGGGCGAGAGCATCCCTGTTGGCACACGACTTTCCACGGAAAGTCTAGTGTGTTATACCTTTTGCTCCCGCTGGCGCTGGAAAGGGGCTGCGTTTGTGGCCGCACAGACACTTTCCAGTGACAGCAGGACAGGCGGATTTTGCCGAATTGAATACGCAAAAGCTGAATGAAGCATGAGCGAAATCTGCCTGTCCGTATGTAGGCGGTGAGAGGAAATCCGAAGTGAAACGCAGGATTTTCTCGTGCCGCCGGAGGGAGCAAAAGGGATATATAATCTGCTCACTAAAACATAGCTTTGCAATAACAACCAAATCTCTCGGCACAAAAAGGCCGCCATCTCAACACCCAAAAATTGAGATGGCGGCTGACCATGTGTATATCCCGGATTATCGGCTGCCGTGCAATCAGCAGATCTGTACCGGTAAGAAAGGCGGGAGAGATGGGCGGAATCTTCCCTCTCGGTAGATTATCCAGCTGATTTTCGTAGCCAAGATGTCATCCCACCGGCTGTCTGCATCATAGCGTCCACCGAAATAGCTCCGTGGGTCATAGCCGTAGGTGAAGGAGTCGCCATACATAGCAGATGACATTCATCGCTCATTCCCTCTCTTTGCATTACTCAAACCGCCGGTAATAGTCTTCCAGCTTCTCATCGCAGATCCGCTCAATCTCCTGCTTTTCCTCCCGGGTCAGCTTCTTCCAGACGGACTCGTCCACCTGGATCACGCCCAGGGTCTTGGTGTGATGGAGCATCTGCATATCCTCAAACCGCTTGAAAGGGTTGGACAGGATATTCCGCTGAGCCTGGGCATCGGTGTAGCTGCCCTTGGCGTAGATGCTGTTGGCCTTCTCCACCACCAGCCCCGCCGCCCGACGGGCCTCGTAGAACTCCCGGAAGTAGGTGACAATGTCGCTGAGTTTTACCCGGCCCTTGTCATCGGCAAACAGCAGCACCGCCTTGAGGAGTACCGGTTTGTAGGAGTAGCTCATATCCATCTGCCGCACCATATCCAAAAACAAATCCTTGCGGTTGGAGTCGTCGATCAGCGTCCAGCCGTACTGTTCCGCATACTTCTGTAAAGTTTCCTCCTTGAAATACTTGAAGGTCCGGTGCTCACTCATGGGCACCACCAGATCGGGCACCAGCATTCCGTCCCGGACATACCGCTCGATGGTCTCTGTCTGCACATCCACCCGGCGGACAAACTCCATCTGGGAGATCATTCCGGCGGCTTCTTCCTGCCAGTTGAAGATGTCCACCAGCTCGTAGTCCAGGGCATCCACCGGCCAGTCGATGAGGGCATTGGGGCGCTCGCCTTTGTCATAAAGCCCCTGTTCAGTGGTTTTCTGCTGTTTTGTGCCCAGCACCAGTGCTCATGTACGGTAAAGAAGCAAGCAACCGAAAACAAGAGATAGACCGCCAGCACCACACTATTCCGAACAAAAGAATCAAAGAGCAAGACCAAAAGAAAAGCATTATGGAAATGTGCATAACAGGCTATTCCGTCATGGATAACTCTGTTCACAGAACATGGAAAAGCTAAAGTGCAGCTTTCCCACATTCTGCAAACAGAGTTACCCACAACTCCATAAGCCAGCCAGTTATACACATTCCCACAATGCCGACTACTGCGGAATCCCTCTCATACTTATCTGCAAAAACATGATAAGGATTCAATACCTTAATTTGGAAATATTTGTTGGCAGAAAAAATACTTGCGTGCGCACGCATATTGATGTATAATACGTTCTGATTGGAGGTATATATCTATGCAACTATTAAAATGGCTTTCCGTAACAGACCGATTTTACAAAATCTATTTGGACAAGCAACTTGCCCCCTATGGAATCAACAACAGTCAATATATGTTCTTAATCAAAATCTGTCGTTCGCCTGGCATTTTACAGGATTCTTTAATGGATATGTTCTATGTTCATCCAAGCAATATTGTACGGACGGTTGCGACATTGGAAAAGCAGGGAATGATTACACGTTCTCCCAATGATAAGGATAAGCGGACATGTAAATTGTATCCTACAGAAAGAGCATTGTCTATTATTGACGAGATACAGATGATATGCGAAAAGACAGAAGCTCTTTTATTGCAGGGTATGAGCGAATCCGAGCAGAACCTTTTTATGGATTTCTTAATACAGGCGGGCAGAAATATCACATCGGAACTCCATATAGAGAAAAAGGGGGAGGAGTTCAATGACTGAAAATCCTCTGGGCTATGAAAAAATTTCAAAGCTGTTGAAAAATTTTGCTGTTCCCAGTATTGTGGCGTCTCTTGTCGGCTCAATCTACAATATTGTGGATCAGATTTTTATTGGTCAAGGGGTCGGTTATTTGGGAAATGCAGCAACCAATGTTGCCTACCCGTTTTCTACCATCTGCCTTGCCATTGCACTACTGGTCGGAATTGGCAGTGCTTCCCGTGTTTCCCTCTGTCTTGGACGCAAAGAGCCGAAAGCTGCCGCCAAAGCAGCGGGAAATGGTATTGTTCTGATGGGAATTTTCGGAATTATTTATTTGCTGGTTGGAGAAACTTTTCTGTCTTTGCTCCTAAAGGCATTTGGGGCAACGACAGATGTATTTCCATATGCAAAGCAGTATGCCAGCATAACATTGATTGGAATGCCGTTTCTCATTGTAACGAATGGTATGAGCAATTTGATTCGAGCAGATGGAAAACCAAAGTATTCAATGGTCTGCATGGTTGCGGGAGCTATTATCAATACCATTCTTGACCCCATTTTTATTTTTGTTTGCGATTGGGGAATTGCCGGCGGAGCTTGGGCAACGGTTATTGGGCAAATTTTTTCTTTCATACTCGCACTCCGTTATCTATGGCGTTTCCAAACAATCCATTTTGAAAAAGAGTCGTTTTTATTGGACATTAAAGAAAGCCTGAAAATTTGCAGCATGGGGATAAGCAGCAGCTCAAATCAGATTGCAGTTACCGTGATTCAAATCATTCAGTACAATTCGTTGACTTATTACGGCGCATTAACAAAATATGGAACGGATATTCCCTTGGCAGCTTGCGGAATTGTTATGAAAACAAATGCCATAATCCTTGCGATTGTTGTAGGAATCTCGCAAGGGACACAGCCGATTATCGGTTTCAACTATGGAGCAAGGCAATATCATCGGGTACGGGAGGCTTACCTGCTTGCAGTAAAGTGGAATCTCGTTGTTTCCATTATTGCTTTTATCGCATTTCAATTTTTCCCGCAATCTATCATTTCACTATTCGGAGACGGGGACGAGCTGTATTTTGAATTTGCTGTTTTGTTCATGCGTACCTATCTTTTCATGGTGTTGGTAAATGGTGTGCAGTTGCTTTCTTCCAGCTTTTTTACCGCAATAGGAAAAGCGTTAAAAGGTGCTCTGTTGGCATTAACAAGGCAGACCTTTTTCTTGATTCCGCTTACCCTGCTGCTCCCGCTCCGTTTCGGAATTATGGGAGTATTGCTAGCGGGGCCTGTTGCTGATTTTTCAGCGTTTGTGCTATCTATTGTGTTAGTGGGAACAGAATTAAGAAAGCAAAAAAATGCAACACATATTAGTCCACAGTAAAATGAACGGGCTACGTCCGCTATTGACAGCCCCGCCTGTCTTTGCTTTTAGGCAATATCAACCAGTCACAATGCTCTTTGTGGGAGAAAGGAGGAGTTTTCTATGGCTTACACAAAAGCATACAAGGAACACATCATGTATACTTTTAACGGCTTTTGCAAAGTCGTGATACGCTATGCGGCTATCAACGCATGGCGGGAACGGAGCAGGCGGCGGCAAAGGGAAATATCCTTTGAATACCTCACAGAAGAAAAATTTTACCCATTCAGTACATCAGATGAAGCACCTTGTCCCGCCACAGCGTCACGCCCTAAAACCACCACGGCAGCTCCAGCCAGAGATTGTCCATGGCTTCTTCCTCCAGCTTCTTTGCCCGGCTCTCCCGGAGGCTGAAATGGATTGCCGTCCCAATCAGCGTATGCTCCGTATCGTCTGTAAAGCCATAGCGATACAGGAGATATACCTGCTCTCGCTCGGAGAGTTTTCCCAAGCCCTCATACAGCTCCTGCATTGTCTCCCGGTCAATGTAAATCTGCTCCGGGGATTTGGCTGCGGAATTGGCAATGGCCTCGATCCTCAGCATCCGTTCATCGTCAGGCAGGATTTCATCCAGCCGGACTTTCTGAAGTCCCGGCCCGTTTTTCTTGTCGGTCATTCGCTGTTCATACTGTGCAAAGGCAGAGCGCACCAGGTCAGTCATGGCGTTTTTGATAGAGGGCGCAGCATAGGTCAGAAACTTAATGCCCTTGCTGCTGTCAAAGTGTGAGATGGCATCCAGCAGGCCGATGCTGCCCTCCTGCGTCAGATCATCCATCTCAATTCCAAGGTCACTTTCTCCCAGATTCATACTCCGATATAGTTCTGCAGCAGTTTGGCAGATAAAACCATAATTCTTTTCCAGAAGAAGGCTGCGGGCATTTTCGTCCCCTTTTTGAGCCTGAGCGCAAAGCCGCTCATTGCTCCGGGTCTTCATTCTTGTTCTCCTGTTTTGCTCCCTGTGCTATACCATATATCAGGTCAGTCAATGCCTGACCGAATTTCTCCAACACATCTGAAGAAGCCCCCTCCATGCAGGAAACGCTGTCCAGAACGGCTTCTGTGATCTGTTCCGGCGTGATGTGGGGATTCTCCATATCCTGCCCTTTCGTCAGCTCCGTAAACATCTGTTGGGCGATTTCCTTGGTGAATGCCTGCTGGACAGAAAAGTCATGGCCGATTTCTTTTTTTATTTCTTTGACCGCCAGCATAAACTGATTTTCTATGGTAGCAAGGTCTGCCTGATAGGGAGATGTCCGCAGGCGGCTGATGTCCTTTGCAGTTTTTTCTCCGGATTTGGATTTTACCGTTTTCCGGGTCAATGCGCTGAGAGTGGCATACATTTGATTTTGTGCGGCGAATCCGGCGGCAATGGTGTCATTGAAATACTGCTCCAGCGTGTAGGTCAGCTCCGCAAAGCGGGGGCTTTCCAGCAACCGATTCAGCACCGCTGTATTGACTTTTTCTGTGAATAGATTGCGTGCTGCTTCTGCGGATAAGCCCAACTCGTCAATGGCATAATTCTTCCGGTCGGGAACATTGGTTATGCCCAGCAGGAAGTCGGTGGACACGTTGAACACTCTGGCAATGCGAATGATATTTTCATTGCTGAGTTTATCAGTCTGCCCGGAGATGAAACGGCTGAGAACGCTGTCTCCGCAGCCGATTTTTCTGGCAAGTTCCGTCTGTGTTACCTTTTGGTCTTTCATCAAATCGGTAAGCCGTTGGCGGACGTCACCGGGCAAAAAGGTTTTCTCCATTTAGGGTGTCCCTCCTTCCTCTGACTTGAGTTTTCTGTATTTCCCGCTTTTGATCCGGGCGTCGGCGGGTTTTTCTGCGTCTTCCGGGATAATCCAACGGCTCCCCGCCCGCTGTGCGCCGGGGATTCTGTTTTCATTGCAGAGGATGGCCACACGCCGGTGAGAAATCCCCCATTTCTTCGCAACTTCAAAGGTTGATAGGTATTTCATTCTCGTCCCCTTCGTTTGAAACTAGCAACATAGAAAAGATTATTTGGCTCCAGCTCTTTGAGCATTTATTGCTGATCTGGCTGCATTCTTTCTTAATGCCGGGATATCTTTATCCTGCAAATGATTCGCAGTTTTAGGAATGACATTTTTGATGAGAAATTCGTCCGTCAGATTTTCATAGTTCTCTGGTAAAATTGCTGGAGCAATTTCTTCTAATTTGTTTAATGGCAATCCGTGTTTCCAATCATGCCGCCGATTATAAGGACAGGCATCCTGACAATTATCGCAGCCGCATACCCACTGCTCATACATCTCATCAGAAAGTCCTTCCGGTGTATCGCTATTTCCAAATGTAGTCAGAAAAGAAACACACTTAAACGGATTCATTGTGTATGGTGCTTCCAAAGCCTTCGTCTTACAAGCACGTCGACACAAATCACATTTTTCAGAACAAGGCGGAGCGCTGCATGTATGGATAAGTTCACACTCCTGATCAATCACGTAAGCAAATAAATTGTTATAGGAGCCGTTCTCCGTATAAAAGAAATTATTTTTACGGATAATACCCAGTCCGGCTTTCATTGCCATATACCTGAGAGGGCCAACGCTGAGTGAGCCAAACTGCTCTCCGCCTTTCGCTTGGATACCATTTTCATAAAACCAGACTTCCAAGCGTTCCAGATCGAAGCGTTCCCTACTTTTTTTCTCTGGTTCCAGAAAAAAAGCTTTTCCGTATTTTCCCTGTAAAGATTCTGGGAACCTATACTTTCCATAGTCAAATACAAGAATTACGATGGATTTGGACCATGGAAATCTCGAATTTGTTTCTGTTAAATTTCCAACGCCTTTATAAAAATATTGGCTTACCGGAACATCATTAAGCCTTTGTTGATATAACTGTTTAAATCCGTCCAGTGCAGAAATAGATATGATTCCGCATTTATCAAATCCGCAGCGCAATGCCTGGTCGTAAATTTTTTGAGATAAGCTGTCCATTTTCCCGGTCCTCCATCTAAAAATAAACAACAAAGAATGTTATTGACTAAGTGACTTGGTAACTCAAATATATTATAGTCGATTACTGGAATAAAATCAAGATGAAATAGAACATACGTTCTATTTTGACATTGCATTTTTGCAAAAAAATCCGGGCGAAAATTTCTTTTTTGCAAAAGTGCCGGATTTTCCGGCTGAGAGCTATTTTCTCCGTATATTCAGGCAGACGGGCAGAAACCGTCAAAAAATATACGGAGGTATGACGCATGAATCTATTTGAAACAGTTAAGGCGGCTGTCACGGTACGGCAGGCCGCCGAACACTACGGTTTGAAAGTGGAACGTAGCGGCATGATACGCTGCCCTTTCCACGATGACCGTCATCCCAGCATGAAGCTGAACGAGAGCTATTTCTACTGCTTCGGCTGCGGAGCTACCGGCGATGTGATCGACTTCGTTGCAAGGCTGTTTGGCCTGAGCAGCTACGAGGCAGCACAGAAGCTGGCTTACGACTTCGGCATTGACCCGGACAAGCCGCCCGCTGCGGCGGCGCTATCAAAACCGAAATACCCGCTGGCAAGGGCGTTCCGACAAGAGGAGCTGCACTGTCAGCGGGTATTGTGCGATTATCTGCACCTTCTGGAGAGCTGGAAGGTGCAGTATGCACCAAAAGCACCGGAAGAAGTCTTAGACGATCACTTTGTGGAGGCTTGCCAGATGCTTGACCGTATCGAGTATCTGGCGGATATTCTGGCCTTTGCAGAGCTGGAAATCCGTGTAAAAACGGTGGATATGCTCCATCGGGACGGCACGATTGAGAAACTGGAAGAACGCTTGGAGCGGCTGAAAAAGGAGGCGAGAACCCATGAAGAACCGGAAATTTGCTGATGGCCCCGTCTGGTTTGACGGCACCAATATCAACGAGGCATTGTTCTGTGATGAGTTTCTGAGCCATCGCAAAATCATCTTTGCCAACGGCGCTTTCTTCACGCCGGACGGCAGAGTGACGGATGTTCTTCCTCTGCGTGGAGAGATTTATGAGGAATTGAAGTGCTGCGCTGTGAACAACATCCCCCGGAAGATCACCAACATTCTGGAGGTATTGAAGCTGGCAGCTCATGTGGATGACTTCCCGCCGGAGGCAGACCGCATCCATCTGACCAACGGCACCTTGAAGCTGGATGGTACGTTCACCGAGGGCAGGCCAGAGATTGTGCGAAGCCGGTTGCCGGTGGCCTACAATACTGGTGCGCCTGTCCCTTCTCAGTGGCTTGCATTTCTGGATGGCTTGCTCTATCCAGAGGATATCCCCACCCTGCAGGAGTTCATCGGTTACTGCCTGATTCCCAGCAACAAAGGGCAGCGGATGATGGTGATTAAGGGCGAGGGCGGCGAGGGCAAGTCCCAGATCGGCGCTGTGCTGTCTGCTTTGTTCGGCTCCAATATGAAGGATGGCAGCATCGGGAAAATCTCTGAGAACCGCTTTGCTCGTGCCGATTTAGAGCATATCCTCCTGTGTGTGGATGATGATATGCGGATGGAGGCCTTGCGGCAGACCAACTATGTAAAATCCATCGTTACCGCCCAGGGCAAGATGGATTTGGAGCGTAAAGGCAAGCAGAGCTATCAGGGATGGATGACCGCCCGGCTGCTGGCCTTTTCCAACGGCGATTTGCAAGCGCTTTTTGACCGCAGCGATGGCTTTTACCGCCGTCAGCTCATTCTCACCACCAAGGCGAAGCCAGCGGACAGGAAAGACGATCCAGATCTTGCGGAGAAGATGAAGGCCGAGGTAGAGGGCATCTTCCTTTGGGCATATGAGGGTCTGCGGCGGCTGGTAACGAACAACTTCAAATTCACAGAGAGCCAGCGCACCAAGGAAAACCGGGAGGCTGTTAAGCGGGATAACAACAATGTGTATGATTTTCTGGAATCCGAGGGTTATATCCGGCTGAAAGCGGACAGCAGCATCAGTTCCAAGGAGCTGTATGAAATTTATGGGATGTGGTGTGATGAAAACAGTTTGACCGCCTTGAAACGGCGCAGCTTCAGCGATGCGGTGATTGCCAGTCAGGGCAAGTACCATTTGGAATACTGCAACAAGATCACCAACGCCGCCGGGCGGCGGGTATGGGGCTTCTACGGGATTGAAGCGGTCGCCAGACCCAATATAAACGGTTTTTTTGAAGTTTCGGAACGTACGTACGTACCGGAGGAATGGCGGGATTGATTCACGCTCCAACTTCGTGTACGTATGTACGCAGCGATTTACCCCAAAACACCAATAGTATGATTTTCTCGTGCTGCCTGTCCCCTGTTTTGGGTGCTGGAAATCAGGTCAAATGAAAACAGGAAACTATTTGACCCGATACAGAAATCTGTTCACGGAAACGTGCTTCTCTGAATCGTGCAACAGATTTCTGGAATCATGGGGAAATGCACGATTGCAACCAAAGTCACATGAAACAGGAAAGTCGGTAGGTGGCACTTATGGGCAGAGCATCATACCGGCCAAGGAAAATGCAATTTATGAAAAGCAAATATTTCACGATACAGCGAAGCAGATACGCCATTGAGCGCATTGGCTTCGCTGTTTCGTTATCTCAGAAATGGAGGATTTGAATATGAGTGTACGCAACGAAGTCAAGGCACAGATCATTCGTGCCGGTTATACCATGCAGGAGGCTGTTGACCTTTTGCATGACGAATACGGCTGGTCGGACAGCGTTTCCAACCTGTCCGCCAAGCTGCAACGGGAGAGCATCCGCTATAAAGAGGTCAAGGAGCTGGCTGATGTGCTGGGCTATGACATTGTCTGGGTAAAGAGGAGGGACGAACGATGATGAAACCGCAGCACGCTATTTTACGCTTTGCAAAGTATAAAGGCCCGGAGATTGCCAATATCGAAGCCCACAACGAGCGCACGAAGGATAAGTACGCCAGCAACCCGGACATTGATCCCAGCCGCAGCCACCTCAATTTCCATCTGATTGAACCGAAACACAGATACCGGGCGGAGGCAGAGCGGCAGATCAAGGAGGCCGGATGCCGCACCCGCTCTGACAGTGTGCGGCTGGTGGAGGCTCTTGTGACCGCCTCACCGGAGTTCTTCCAAGGCAAGAAAAAGGCTGAAATCAAAGCCTTTTTCCAGGAAGCGGTCACCTTTATCCAGCAGCATCAAGACCCCAAGACCATTGTTTCCGCAGCGGTGCATATGGACGAGAAAACGCCCCATATGCACCTTTCTTTTGTCCCACTGACCGAGGATGGGCGGCTGTGTGCCAAGGAAATCCTTGGGAACAGGAAAAAGATGACTTGGTGGCAGGATCAGTTCTGGGAACACATGGTACGGAAATATCCCGATCTGGAGCGTGGTGAGAGCGCCAGCAAGACCGGGCGTGACCATATCCCTCCGAGGGTGTTTAAGGAAATGACCCGGCTGAGTAAGCAGAAAGCCAAAATCGAGGAGGTTTTGGCTGGCGTCAACGCCTTCAATGCGAAAAGCAAGGCAGCGGAGATTGAGAAACTGCTGGATCAGTATATCCCAGCGGTGGAACAGATGCACACCACTTTGAAGAAGTATCAGATAGCATTCACGAAAACCACCAAGGAAAACAAGAAGCTGAAAAATGAGAACGCACAGCTGGAGGAATCGCTGGATAAAGCCAATCAGAAAAGCACCTTGAAGCAGCTTGCTGATGCGAAGCTGCGACGGGACTATGAGGACGCTGTGGTGGTGCTGGAGCGGATTCCGAAGGAAGTGCTGGATGTGTATGCTCGTGGAAGTCGCGGGAGAAAGGAGCGGCCTATTGAGCAAAGTTTATGAAAATCCGAAGTATAATGCGGCATTTGACCGCTGTATTGATGTAATGGCGAAATTGATGTTGAAATATGGCAATCAGGTTTTGGAGAAGCGGGAGGGCATACCTCCCCTTTCTCCAGATGGACAGCCTGACAAGAAAGAAGCCGGTATTTTCGGTCAAGCCGCTTAAAGATAGAATTTACACGTTGCGTAATTATTGTGCTTGTGCTATAATAGTTACGCAACGTGTTTTTTTGTTTGTGGAGATGATGTGATGGACTGCAAAACCAAAATCAAAGAATTGCGGGAATTGACCGGCATGAACCGCAAGGAATTTTGCAAATATTTTAATATCCCCTATCGGACAGTGACGGAATGGGAATTGGACAATCGTCATGCGCCGGAATATGTCTTGCGACTGCTGGAGTATTACATTCGCAAAGAGGGATTGGTAAAGCTACCGGCAGATATAGAAAACGCCGGAGAAAGGAGTTCCTGCCATGAAAAGACGGACTAAATGTTACATCTATACGAGGGTATCTACAGCTATTCAGGTGGACGGATACAGTCTGGATGCCCAAAAAGATAAGCTGCGTAAATATGCGGAATATGAGGATATGATTGTAGCGGCTGAGTATTCTGACGAGGGCTTTTCTGGAAAAAATATACAGGGTCGTTTAGAATTTCAGCGGATGTTAAATGACATTCAGGAGGGCAAAGACGGGGTATCCTATGTGCTTGTCTTTAAGCTGTCCCGCTTCGGTCGCAACGCCGCTGATGTCCTCAATTCCTTGCAGCTTATGCAGGACTTCGGTGTAAATCTGATTTGTGTGGAGGACGGTATCGACTCCTCCAAAGACTCAGGCAAGCTGATGATCTCCATCCTCTCCGCTGTTGCGGAAATTGAGCGTGAGAACATCCGCACACAGACTATGGCGGGCCGGGAACAGAAAGCCCGTGAGGGAAAGTGGAACGGTGGCTTTGCTCCTTATGGTTATCGCCTTGAAAATGGAAATCTGGTGATTGCAGAGGACGAGGTGGAGGTTATCAGAATCATCTATGACCGCTATATCCACACCAACGAGGGGTTGTCTGCTGTAGCGAATTACTTGAATAACCATGGCTACACAAAGAAGCTCCGTCAAAATGGCACGATTCCCAGCTTTTCTTCCAACTTTGTAAAGGATGTTCTGGACAATCCGGTGTATATGGGGAAGATCGCCTACGGCAGACGCAGAACAGAAAAAAAGCTGGGCACAAGAAATGAATTTCATGTGGTTGAGAAGGATGAATTTCCGGTTTATGAGGGCCAGCATGAGGCCATCATTTCAGAGGAAGATTGGAATTTAGCCCAGGAGAAACGGAAAATCAACGCCTTTAAGCGGGAAAAAGTACATGACCCGGAACACGCACACATCCTGTCCGGTATTCTCAAATGCCCCTGCTGCGGCAAGAGCCTGTACGGGAATATCGCCAAGGCGCACAGCAAGGACAAAAAGACCCGCTATTACTACTATTGCAAAAACACTGTGGGCGCTACCGGCCACAAATGCACCTTCCGTGTGAACATCGAACAGCAGGAAATGAATCGCATGGTGGCGGCAATCATATCCGCTATGGTGAATGATTCGCAGTTCTCAAAGGCGATTAAAGAGAAAATCGGCACGTCTGTTGACACGGAGGATTTGGAGAAGCAGCTTGCTGCATTGCAGGCACAGCTCCGACAGACTTTGGGCATTAAGACAAGACTGGAACGGCAGATGGATACAATGGACATCAACGATCCGCACTTTGACCGAAAAATTCTGGATTTACAGCGGCGATATGACGAGCAGTATGGCAGGATAGAGGAAATCGAGGCGCAGATGGATGAAGTAAAGAGCCAGATTCAGAGCATCCGGCAGAAGAAAATCTCCGGTGATAATATCTACCAACTTCTACTGATGTTCGATGAGGTGTATGGAGCCGCTACGGAATTTGAACAGAAAGAATTTATGCAGGCGTTCATTGAGCGGATTGATCTGTACCCGGAAAAGCAGGAGGACGGCAACTGGATCAGGAACATTGTGTTTAATTTTCCAGTGCCAGTGAACGGACAGGAAGTGAAAGAATTGCCCTTGGAAACCGGGACAACTCTTGAGACTGTGTGTTTGCTTTCCAAACATTAAGAAAACAGCGAAGATGGGATGTGGATAAGCATCCCATCTTTCTATTCTAAATGTGGATATTTGGAAGGAATTAAGAACAGATATGAGTTATAGGAAAAGAATGTCGCAGATAAAATAATACAGCTTGCAAAAGAAAATATATGGAGCGAACTTTATGTGATATTTTGCGTAAACGAGGAGGAATAGACAGGGGTGTTATTGCAGAAGCGTTCAAACGATATGCAGTCAGGAAGGACAAGAACATCCTGCTTCTGTCAGAGTATGCGAAGAAGTTTCGCAGGTTTAGACACCCGTGCCACTATGGACATGGATGCAGCATCCAAGAAACGAGGTTCATCGGAGATTCTGAAGGATTATAAGAATATCATTGATGTTGTCAGAAACAGTGATGCGATGATAAAGCAGTGGAGGACTTATCAGAAAGATTGTGAAGATGCCGCTGATATTAATTTCGATGAGATTTGTGATGCTGTAGTGCAGATAAAGATGATGAGGAGCATGTAAAAATTTCAGCGTTTCTAAGAGGAAATTAACCTGTCCTATTTTATCTTAGCAGCGGCAGACTTCCTGTAAGTTGATTGATTTTCTTTTTAGAACCGCAGATGGCAAGTCCAAAGTACTGCAGCGTATTTTCGGATGTTTTTCTCATTTTATCGGTAAATTCATCATAGGTTTTGCAGCTCTGAGCCAGATCGGAAAAGTCAACCACGGTTAAATCCTGAAAGCCGGGCTGATGGAGTTTTTCACGGATTGTTTTGATGGTTTCCGGTGAACCTTTTAGGACTGGCACGGGAAACGTGATGATGCCGAGATGCTCATTTCCGCTTTGGTCTGTGACATTTTGACCTACCACTTCCGGCATTTCCCTGCCTAAAGTAATCCCCATAATAGCCGCTGTATTTGCAATAATGCCAAGCGGCAGATTTTCATCAATGATCATGACACATTTTTTGTTTTGTAAACTCATTTCAGATTTCCTCCTGCTTTCTGTGAATGTCTTTGTATATGTTTTTGCTCTGTGATATTCATTGTAGCATCGAAAAATAAAAAAGGCTTGTAAGATATCCTCATTTTTTAAGAGATGCTGTGAAGAAGAAAGCCCCAAATATCGTACCGGAAACAAGAAAGGAAGCAGCAGGATTTATACCAGGGATTCAGCAAGTATATTGACATGATGTCAAAAACATCGTATTCTAAAAACAGACAAGTTGTTTCATCTTTTAAAATGATGAAAATGAAAAACAGTGAGCGGCTGTTTTCTGCTCCCAGGCAGAATCCGGGAGACGAGGATATTTAAAAAGAATCATTGTCACAAATTTAAGAAAGTGAGGAAAGTACTATGAGCATCACAATGAATTTGTATTATACAGGAAAAGACGGAAATGCGCGTAAGTTTGCTGAGGAAATGGAGCAAAGCGGAACGGCTGCATTAATCCGTGCAGAAGATGGAAATGAAAAATATGACTATTTTTTCCCAATGAGCGATCCGGAAACAGTTCTGCTGATTGACAGCTGGAAAGATCAGGAATCCATCGATGTTCATCATGCCTCACCTATGATGAATACGATTGCGGAGCTTCGGGAAAAATACGATCTGCATATGAGAGCGGAACGATATATTTCTGACGATGAGAGCATCTCTGATGCAGATAAAAAATTTATCAAAAAGTAAGCAAAAGAAGCAGCTGGTGGTTTTGGAAAGAACTCTACAGAAGCTGCTGTCATGAAATTTTCCCAATATAGAAAAAAGGCGTCAAAAGTTTTGGCGCCTTTTTTGGGGGAAAAATGTCACTTTTATTCATTTAATATGTCTATGAGAATATCTTGTCTTAAAGATACAGTTCACATTCTTTTCTTTCAGAACATACTTTTTTCAGCATGGCGTTAACGCCGGCAAGCATAACGCCGTTGATCTTTCGTGCAGAGTGAGGACAGACGGAAATGCAGCGCATGCAGGAGATGCAGGCCTTGCTGTCGGTCTTTTTAGGATTTGTTTTGTCAATGGCCTGAACCGGGCATTTTTCAGCGCAGATTCCGCATTTGACACAGTCTTTGGAAGGTTTTGGAACCATGCCGGAGCCGCCTCTTTTCTTATATGGACGATTGCCGGGAATGGATGGCTCGTCAATATTGCCGGAAGAGATTTTTTCACGGAGCTGTCCGGCAAATTCTTTTAACTGTGTCTCATCTTCGGAATCCGGACGACCTGCGGCGAACTGGCGGGCGATGGAATGTTCTGCAATGGCTGCGACAGCGGATATCACACGGAATCCTGCCTGTTTTGCAGTATCCTGCAGTTCAGCCAGAGTATCTTCATATGCGCGGTTTCCATATACACATACAAGAACGGCTTTCGCTCCGTTTCCATTTATAGAAGCAAGGCGGCTGACTGCCGGTTCCGGAACCCTTCCGCCGTAAGATGGTACAGCGATGACAGCAGTATCATCATCAGAAAGAGAGATATCGGAAAAATCTTGCTTGCTGTCAGTCAGATCAATCGGATGGATTTCAGAACTTAGTTCATTGCTTAAAATATCAGCTGCTTTTTTTGTTCCGCCGGTAGGGCTGAAACAGATTTCATAAAATTTCATTTTGTGTTCCTCCAATCATTTCGATTCCGTTCTGGAAAGGACAGAGCTGCAGGCTTTTGCTTGCAATCCTTTTACAGACCATGTAAAATGTGAAGATGTAAAATAAAAAATTACATCTCTTGTCAGAATATCACCAAAATGATGTAAAGTCAAGATTTACATCTAATGAGCTGAGAGAGATCGTGAAAGGGTGATACAATGCAGATCAGCATGAAGTGTTCAGTGGCAGTACACTGTTTGATTTTTATATATGAAGCAAAAGGAAGAGCCAGAGTGACAAGTACACTGCTGGCACAGAGCACCGGATGTAATCCGGTCATAATTCGAAATATACTTAGTGCATTGAAAAAAGCAGGGATGATTTCAGTCGCGCGTGGTCCTGGAGGGGCAGAACTGCTTAAAGAACCATCTGAAATTACTTTGTATATGATTTATGATGCGATGGAACCAGAGGGGCTTTCTTCTCTGATCGGGATTCATTCCTGTGAAGACCGAAAATGTCCGGTAGCGAAAAATATTCGATTTGTACTGCAGGATCCTTATCAGAAAATAGAAGATTCTATCCGGCAGACCATGGAAGGCATCACTCTGGAGTCCATGATTGAAGAATTCCATAAAAGAGTGAATCCTGTTGATTATGAACCGCAGGATGGCAGTTCTTTTTCATAAATTTCTGCATATCATAGGAGTGTTTCGGGGGATAATATGATATTAGAATCATGCTTTGACGGAAGGCTGAGATATTGAAAGTCAGAGAAAAAAAGCGACAAAAACAGACATTTTTTTCTATTTCTACTTGCCAGTACAAGACAAATATCGCTATACTTAGAGAAGATAAAAATGGGGTAGTGAAAAAGGAGAATTGTCATGAGCATAAATGGTTTGTGGAAGAAAAAAAGGATATGGGTCATTTCCGTTTACGGCTTTTTTTATATGGCGGCCTTTGTTTTTCTGGAGAATAACAGCAGTGCTAAGCTGCATATGATTCATTCAGTCATTGATGATCAGATACCATTTTGTGAATATTTTATTATTCCTTACCTGATGTGGTTTTTATATATTACCTGCGTGATCTGCTATTTTGCCTTTGGGAAGAGAAGCAGTAAAGAATATTATCAGCTGCTTGTTTCATTAGGAACCGGAATGACGGTATTTATCATTACCTGTTTTGTGTATCCCAATGGGCAGGCATTACGGCCGGAACTGACGGGAGACGGAATTTTTATCAAGCTGGTGGAAATGCTGTATCATATGGATACGCCGACGAATGTCCTTCCAAGTATGCATGTCTTCTGTTCTTCCGCATGCTGGCTTGCGTTGTATGAACATACCAGAGGAAGAATAGAAAAACAGAAAGATAACAGGAAATTAAAACAGCAGAAAGCGGGACTTGCAGGAGCCGGAGTGCTGACGGCAGCCATCATTTTATCAACGGTATTCTTAAAGCAGCATAGTGTGATTGATGTAGCATCAGCAGTTTTGTTAAATATCATATGCTATCAGCTGTATTATAAAATTATACCAGTACGTTATAAAAAGCGGGTGCTGTCAGGAGAACGGGAAGAATCCGTTTCTTATTTTTAAGGTGTCTGCGGGGCAGCGGAAAAATGAATCAAAACAGAGATAGACAAGGAGAGGATGAAGTCCTCTCCTTTTATATTGCAAATTATGTACAGGTTTACGCTTATAGTATAATCCTTATTGATTTGTCAGATTCAGGTTGACCTGAAGTGAAGTTTAAGTGTTAAAATGATAATATAGCAATTGAAATCATGAAGAGGAGGGAATTAGCATGTGTGATAAAAAGATAGTTCCGGGAACCGGAGGAGAACATTATATCCCATACGAAGAGCGTACAGGAAATGAGTCTATCGTATATTTTACAAGAGATTTATCTGCTGAGGGATTAAAGAAAATTTATAAAAGAGTCAGTGCGGATCTCTCTGGCAAAGTAGGAATCAAACTTCATACGGGAGAGAAAAATGGACCGAATATTATTCCGAGGGAATGGGTGAAAGAATTAATTCAGGATGAACTCCCGGATGCTTCCATTATTGAAACAAATACCTATTATGAAGGTGACCGTTATACGACAGAACAGCACAGAGAAACACTGAAAGTCAACGGCTGGACCTTCTGTCCTGTGGATATCATGGACGAAGACGGTACGGCAATGCTGCCGGTAAAAGGCGGAAAATGGTTTTCTGAAATGTCTGTCGGAAAGAATCTGTTAAATTACGATTCCATGCTGGCGCTGACTCATTTTAAAGGTCATACCCAGGGAGGTTTCGGCGGATCCAACAAAAATATCGGAATCGGATGCGCAGATGGAAGAATCGGAAAGAAAATGATCCACACAACGCCGGGTTCTGATGATATGTGGGATATCAAGACGGAAGAATTCATGGAAAGGATGACAGAATCTACCAAAGCATCCATTGATCATTTCGGAAAACAGGTAACCTATATTAATGTAATGCGCAACATGTCTGTATCCTGCGACTGTGAGGGATGCGCTGCCATGCCGGTGGTAACGCCGAATATTGGAATCACTGCATCCACAGATATCCTTGCGGTAGATCAGGCGTCTGTTGATCTTGTATATGCGCTGAAAGAAGAGGATCACAAAGATCTGGTAGAGCGTATGGAAACCCGTCATGGCCTTCGTCAGCTCACTTATATGAAAGAGCTGAAGATGGGAAATGACAAATATATCCTGATCGACATTGATAACAATGATGCCCGCATCACCCTGGAAGACGCGGTAAAAGATGTAAAACCATTTGTAGATGAAAAATAAAGCCTGATCAGGCAGAAGAAAAAGAACTTCAGGACACAAGACCTGAAGTTCTTTTTTTTCATTTCCTTAATAAATTTAATAGAAACGCCATATTCTGCCCTAGATTTTTCATATTTGCCAAACCTTCGGAATCCGCGTTTACATCACCAGGCATCTGTCCGTAAGCTATGTTCCAGTAAGTGGAACCAGGAAGAATCATTTCGTGATTCAGGAAAAAATGATTCATGGCATCGACCGCCTGGAGTCCGCCTCCTCTGCGGACTGCTGCGACAGCGGCGCCTGCTTTATGAGACAGCAGACCAGGATTCATATCGGCTGCGACGGCTGAGCGCTCCAGAAGTGCCTGCATGGCAGAAGAAATATTGGCTGAATAAACGGGAGAGCCAAGCAGAATGCCGTCAGATGCTTTCATTTTTTCAAAAATATCATAGAAGTCATCATTTTTATGAAAGCAGTTCTTTTGACCGCTGCAGGCCCAGCATGCTCTGCAGGGCTCTATTTTATGTTCGGAAAGCTGGATCATTTCTGTTTCAAATCCTTCTTCCTGTAATACATCCAATACCTGCTGAATGAGAATTGCTGTGTTTCCGTTTTTTCTGGCGCTTCCGTTAATTGCGAGAACTTTCATTTATTTCCTCCTTTTTAATACCAGTCATGTTTTTCACCGCGGTCCAGGTCATGGATCTGCATCATTTCATCATCGGTTAGTTCAAAATCAAAAAGTTCTGTGTTTTCTTTGATGTGCTCTGGATTACTTGATCCGGGAATTACAACAACGCCTTTCTGCAGATTCCATCGAAGGATTACCTGGGCAGAAGATTTATCGTGGTGTTCTGCAATTTTTGATATAACCGGATCGTTCAGAAGTTCCTGAGTATGGCCTCTGCCGCCAAGAGGATACCATCCCTGTACCGTGATGCCATGTTCCTGGATATATGGAATAACATCATTTTCCTGATAATATGGATGGATTTCATTCTGTACCAGAGCAGGAACGGTATCAACCTGAGGAAGAAATTCTTCCAGTTCTTCTATATACCAGTTCGACAGACCAATGGAATGAATTTTTCCTTCCTTAACTGCTTTTTCCATGGCTTTGTAAGCTTTTACATCTCCATTCCCGGGATGATGCAGGAGCATCATATCAATATATCCAAGGTCAAGCTGATCTAAGGCCTCTTCGATGGCGGCTTCCGGATCGGAAAACTGATCCGGATAAAGTTTGGTGATGATAAAGATTTCCTTTCGGGGAACGTCAGATGACCGTACTGCTTCACCTATTTCCTTTTCATTTCCGTATACATGAGCGGTATCAATCAGCCGGACGCCATTATTTAATGCGGCTGTAACGGAAGTTTTGCATTCCTTACCATGCAGGCTGTAAGTGCCCAGACCGTATACAGGCATTTGATAGCCGCTGTTAAGTGTTACGGTTTTAGAATCAAAATTAAAATTTCCTGGAGTTTCTGATGTCTGTCTGGATGCTGTCGATGAGGAGTCTGAGGATTTTTTCGTTTTTTCCTGACTGCATGCAGACAGAATGAATAAAAAAGAAAAAGTAATCAGAAGCAGAGTCAGTTTTTTCATGAGGATCAGCTCCTTTTATCTTTAATTCTGCGAATGACTTTTGCGGGAACTCCTCCGACAACTGTCATAGGAGGAACATCCTTTGTAACAACAGCCCCTGCGCCTACGACTGCCCAGTCTCCAATGGTAACGCCGGATAAGATTGTGGCATTGGAACCAATCCATACATGTTTTCCAATGATAATGGGAGCATAATGATTTTTTCTCATTTTAGAAGGTTCCAGGTCGTGATTGATGGTGGCGAGAACAGCGCTGTGGCCGATCATAGTTCCATCGCCAATGGAAATACCGCCTTGATCCTGAAAATGACAGCAGGAATTTATAAACACATCTTTTCCAAAAGTAATATTTTTTCCGAAGTCAGTATAAAAAGGCGGGAACAGCCGGAAACTGTCATCGACCTGTCTGCCGGTCAGACGGCTCATGATTTTGACGATCTCTTCCGGAGTATGATACCGGGTATTCAGTTCCATTCCAATCTGGATGGCTTCCTGAAATAAAACATTCGCATAAGCGCTTCTTTCCGGGTCATATGGTGCGTTTTCTCTGAATCCTTCAATTACATCTTGAACAGTCAAAACGAAATTCCTCCTTTTGAATTTTATCAGGTAGTTTCATTATAATTGGGGGCATTAGAAATGTAAAATACTTAAAAATTATTTATAGATATTTGAAAAATAAATAACTGAATCTGATATACTAAAAAAGGAGGAAATAAAATGGAATTACGAGTTTTGCGTTATTTTCTGGAAGTCGCCAGAGAAAAGAATATTACAAAAACAGCACAGAGACTGCACATTTCCCAGCCGACGCTATCGCGTCAGTTAAAAAATCTGGAGGAAGAACTGGGAAAGAAATTATTTGTACGCACCAATTACAGTATTAAATTGACAGAAGAAGGACGTCTGCTTCAAAAGAGAGCAGAAGATATACTAGATATGGTGGATAAGACAGCAGAAGAGATAAAAACTTTGGATGAAATCAATGGAGGAGATATTCGTGTTGGCTGTGCGGAATCAAACGGTATTCAGTATTTTATCCGAGCGATTAGAAAACTGCAGAAAGAATATCCTTTGATTCGTTATCATTTTTACAGCAGCGGTACAGATGCCGTAAATGAAAGACTGGGACAAGGCCTGCTGGATTTTGCGATTATTGTTCAGGAACCAGATGCTGTGAAATATAATTATCTGAAACTGCCTTCGATGGACCGCTGGGGCTTGATTATGCGAAAAGACAGTAGTCTGGCAGAGAAGGAATTTATCTGTCTGGAAGATCTGATTCATATTCCTTTGATTCTGTCCCGGCAGGCTATGGAGGATGAAATGCCAAGATGGTTTGGGGAAGCGCAGGATAAACTGCATATCGTGGCTACATATGATTTGCTGTTCAATGCGTCGGTCATGGTTCGTGAAAATTTTGGATATGCATTGGGATTTGACGAACTGATCTATACAGGAGAAGATGGAGAACTGTGTTTTCGGCCGCTGGAGCCTGCCTTGGAATCACCTATGTATATTATATGGAAGAAATATCAGACCTTTACTCCCGCTGCAAAATTAGTCATAACAGAATTGAAAAAAGAATTCTTATAAAAAAGACAGAAACCGACTATAAACTATAGGTTATAACTCTTTTAACGAATGGTTTCTTCTTTTGAGAAACAGACAGGAGTAGAATTATGCTGGAAGAGAAGCTGTGTGAAACAGCAGTCATAAGAAGATAAGGTGGGAGAAATATGAAAAAGATGGCAGTAATTTATTATTCCTGGTCCAATGGCAATACAAAGAGGATCGCGGAGCGGCTAAGTAAAGGAACAGGAGCGGATCTGATCAGGATCGACACCGCAAAGCCATATGAAGGAAGCTATGAAGATGTAGTGGCCCAGGGAAAGAGAGAAGTAAATGAAGGATATAAGCCGCAGATAAAACCAATTGGCGTAGATTTATCTCAGTACGATGTGATCGCGGTAGGAACACCGACCTGGTGGTATACCATGGCTCCGGCAGTCCATACTTTTCTGGAGCAGACAGATTTTACAGGAAAAACCGTGATACCATTTATGACCAACGGCGGCTGGCCGGGACATGTGATTAAAGATATGAAGAAAGCCTGCAAAGGAGCATCCTTTGCCTGTGAAATGGAAATTAAATTTGATTCCTCAGGAGGAGATCATCTGGAAACTCCGGATAAAGATATCGACGCATGGGTCGAGAAGGTAAGAAAAGAAGTGAATCAAAATGCGTAAAGGTGATAAACAACAGAAAGAAATGAAAGAAGATTCTGCAGCCAGGGAGGAGGAGATTTTTGCCAATGCGCCTGTTGGAAAGGCCCTGGCGTCTATGATCGTACCAACCATTGTCAGTCAGGTTATCATCGTGATTTATAATCTGGCAGATACATGGTTTATAGGGCTGACAGAAAATGCAAATGCCGTGGCGGCAGTTTCTCTGTGTCTTCCGGTGTATACGATACTTTCAGCCATCAGCAATCTGTTTGGAATCGGAGGCGCAGGATCGCTTGCCAGAGCTCTGGGAAGCAAAGATCATGAGAGGGCAAAGAAAATTCTCCGGCTGTCTGTGATCGGCGCTTTTTTCGGAGCGCTGATCTATGCTGTTTTGATCGGAATCTTTGCGCGGCCGCTTCTGATGCTGATTGGCGGCGATTCCGGAACCATTGACTTTGCGGTCACATATGCAGTCTGGACGATTGTAATCGGAGGAATCCCGACCATTGTAGGCCCGGCATGCGGACATTTGATTCGTTCTATGGGACATCCGAAAACAGCCAGTTTCGGAATGATCCTCGGCGGCGTGCTGAATATTATATTTGATCCGTTGTTTATGTTTGTGCTGCTCCCTCCGGGAAATGAAGTGGCAGGAGCGGCAATGGCGACAGCACTTTCCAATTTTATCGGATTGATTTATTTTGCCGTTTATCTCTATCGTCACCAGAGAGATCTGGATGATCAAAAGGGAAGAAAGAAGCAGCCGGGAGCAGGAGCGCTGCTTTACGATATTGTCAAAGGAGGAATTCCCGGATTCTGTATGGTTGCGCTGGCGATGTTTTCCAACTGTTTCCTGAATTCCATGATATCCACTCTGGGAAGCGAGGCAGTGGCAGGAATCGGAATTGTTCGTAAAATTGACCAGCTTGCCTATGCAGTAAACCAGGGAGTGACGCAGGGAATGCTTCCTCTGGTGGCATACTGCTATTCTTCCGGAAGAAGGTCCAGAATGTGGAAGGCAGTAGGAATATCAGCAGCATTTTCAGAAGGATTTTCGCTGATCTGCATGGCAGTTTCACTGATTTTTTCCAATGAGTTAATTACAATCTTTATCCGGGATCCGAAGACGATTTACTTTGGAGCAGAATTTCTCCGGATTTTATGTCTGGCAGTTCCGCTCTATACCCTCACTTTCGTGATCATTGCAGTGTTCCAGGCGGTGGGACGAGGGGTGGAACCGTTTGTTTTGTCCGTTCTCCACAAAGGCTCACTGGATATTGTGCTTTTATTCATTCTGCGCCGGCTGGCAGGTGTGGAGAGAATTCTGTGGGCAGCGCCGACTGCCGAAGTGATCGCACTGATCGCGGGAATCATCATGCTTGCGGCGTTCTGGAAAACGTTAAATATGAAGTATGCGCAGGTGCGTTGACGGTGTCTCTGCGGCTGTGATAGACTGAAAATACAAGGGTTTTCCTTATGACAGGATGAGGAAGATCTTTGTATTTTTTGTTATGGGAATCGATTTTGCTGAATGTAAGAGGAATGTTATGACAGAAATATATTATGTAGAAGATGATGAAGACATTGCAGGGATTGTAAAAGAATATCTTGAATCACGAAATTTCAAAGTGACGCTGTACAGGGCCGCAGAGGAAGTAAAAGAATCACTGGGAAAACAGCGTCCGGAGCTTATTTTGCTGGACTGGAATCTCCCGGATGAAGAAGGGAGCCGGCTTTGCCGGTGGATTCGCTCCAGATGGCAGGATCTGCCGCTGATGTTTCTAACGGTCAGGAATGAAACAAAGGATATTGTAAAAGGATTTCAGAATGGCGCAGATGACTATGTGGAAAAGCCATTTGAATTGGAAGTTCTGTATTCACGCATCTGTGCCCTGCTTCGGAGAGCAGGAATTGTTCCCGGGCAGACGGTGATATCCTGCGGGAATCTGACCATTGATAAAGAAAAAATGATGGTATTCTGCGGCGGGCAGGAGGTTTCCGTGAGCCGGTCAGAATATCAGCTGCTTCTTATTTTGATGGAACATAAGGGAATGACAGTGACAAGGCAGAGACTGCTGGAAAAAATATGGGATGAAAATGGAAACTTTGTGAACGATAATACACTGACTGTCGCCATGAAACGTCTGCGTCAGAAGCTGAACCAGCCGGCATATATCAAAACCATAAGGAGTTTTGGGTATCGTATGGAGGATGAAATATGACAGAACGGAAAATGAAGATTCTAATGGGGCTTGCCGCTTTTCTTATTGTCTGTTCTGTCTCTGCTTTTGCAATGTATCGGTATCAGGTGAGAGAACAGTACAGACTGCTGGACGCTTTTTGTGAAAGACTGCAGGAAGAACGACCGGATGTGGAACAGACGATGCTGGAAATTATCAAAGAGAAAGATGTTCTGAGAGAATCCGAAACTTCCGGATATCTGAAAACTTTTGGATATACCCCGTCTGATCTGAAATGGAACCGGGGAATTTTTCTGAAAAGCGCAGGCGCCGGGCTTCTGACAGGAGGCATTTTATTTTCATGCGTTTTTATATATTGGAAAAAGAATATATTTCAGCGGATCCGCACGCTGACAGAGAATCTGGAAAAAATGAATCATGGGGATTATGCGATGTTTCGAAAAGAAACAGAAGGAGAGTTTTCAAAATTACAGGATGAAATCTATAAAACCGTCACATCACTGCGGCAGACACGGGATCACGCAGTCAGAGCAAAAAATCAGTTTGCAGATCATCTTTCCAATATTGCCCATCAGCTGAAAACGCCGGTAACATCTATTTCTTTGTCTTTGCAGATGCTGCAGAGGACAAATTCATCTAAATATATTCTTCAAATAAAAAGACAGCTGAATCGATTAAAACATCTGGAAGAAGCACTGCTTCTCCTTGCCCGTATTGATGCGGGGACGCTTGTTCTGGAAAAAAGCAAAACCGATGTTTTTACTCTGCTGATGATGGCAGCGGATAATTTGCAGGAATTATCGCTGCAATATGGTGTTTCTATTGATGTTTTAAAGACAGAAGAGGCAGATATTCCGGCAGACCCGGAATGGACCATGGAGGCTGTGATGAATCTGATGAAAAACTGTATGGAACACAGTACGAAAGGAAGAAGAGTTTATTGTACTTATGAAAAAAATCTGCTGTATACACAGATAAACATATGGGATGAGGGACCAGGTTTTCCGGAAGAAGATATACCGTATTTGTTTGACCGGTTTTTCAGAGGCAGAAATGCACAAAAAGACAGCACAGGAATCGGTCTTTCCATTGCGAAGGAAATCATTGAAATGCAGAATGGGGTTGTAAGAGCATATAATCGTCCGCAGGGAGGCGCCTGCTTTGAGATTCGGATATATCAGAGGGAATAGCCGCTGCTTCCATATGTCACCGGAATGTCATTTTTCTTTGCTATGATAAGAAAAAATGAAGTCAAAGGAGGACGGAGATGGAGATTCTCAGATGTGAAGGCGTGATAAAGAAATTTGGAAAAGGGGAAAACCAGGTGACGGCGCTGAACGGGGTAAATCTGTCAGTGGAACAGGGAGAATTTGCAGCCGTGGTCGGGAGATCGGGATCGGGCAAATCTACACTTCTGCATATTCTTGGAAGTGTGGACAGCCCGACAGAAGGATCTGTCATAGTGGACGGGGTGGATCTGGGAACATTAAATGCTTCCGAAGCGGCAATTTTCAGAAGAAGAAAGATAGGACTGGTCTATCAATTTTATAATCTGATTCCCACATTGACCATTGAAAAAAATATTTTGATGCCTCTGCTGTTGGACAAGCGGAAACCGGAACGGGAATATTATGAACAGATCATAAAGACACTGGGGCTGGAGGAAAAGCGAAACATGCTTCCATATCAGCTGTCCGGAGGGCAGCAGCAGAGAGCTGCCATTGCAAGAGCTCTGATCTACCGTCCGGCTATTTTGCTGGCTGATGAGCCTACCGGGAACCTGGATCGGAAAAATTCCAGAGAAATCATGGATTTGTTAAAAGTATTTCACCGGAATCTGAAGCAGACAATCCTGCTGGTCACCCATGATGAAAAATTTGCTTTGGAAGCAGACCGCATTATTACGATGGAAGATGGACGTATCATCGCAGATCAGAGCAGGAGGTAGGATATGTGGAAAAATTATTCAGAAAGTTATCTGAAACATAACCGAAGGACCTGTATTTCTATTATGACGGCAGTATTCGGTGCCATGATGTTCCTGTCATTGATCTGTACCATGGCCTTTAATTTGTGGAAATATGAGATTGAAAGGATTGAACTGGAAGAGGGAGGATGGCAGGGGCGGATCATTTCTGAACTCAGCGAAAATGACATAAAGAAAATTCAGCAGTTTAAGAATGTAGAGCGGGCAGAGTTAAATGAAGATTTATCGGATGAGAAGACCGTGATAGATATTTATTTTAAAAATCTGCGGACAATTTACAGCGATATGCCTGGAATTGCCCGGTATCTTGGAGTGGAAGAAGAGGAAATCCAGTACCATGTACAGCTGCTGTCCTGTTATTTTATCACGGATCCGCAGGATAAAGAACCGCCTTTGCTTTTGCCGTTTTGTGCAGCGGTCCTGTTTTTCATTTGTCTGTCGCTGATTCTCATTATCAGGAATTCTTTTGAAATTTCAATGAGGGCGAGGATCCGTCAGTTTGGAATACTTTCAGGCATTGGGGCCACACCCGGACAGATCCGGACGTGTCTCCTTCAGGAAGCGGCAGCGCTGAGTATTTTGCCGATTCTTCTGGGAACGGCGGCGGGAATCGGAAGCAGTTATGCTGTCATAAAAGCAGTCAATCATTTCGCTGAGAATGTGGCAGGACGACATCCGGCCGTATTTCAATATCATCCTGTGATACTGACAGTTTCTCTTTTTCTCGCGGCAGTTACTGTGCTTTTATCTGCGTGGATTCCAGCCGTAAAATTAAGCCGGATGACGCCGATGGAAGCAGTACGGAATGAAGAAGGGCTGCATTTGAATAAAAGAAAGCGCCGGACAGTTCTGTCCGGAATTTTTGGAATCAAAGGAGAACTGGCGGGAAATGCAATGAAAGCGCAGAACAGAGCTTACAGGATTTCCAATGTGTCTCTGGTTTTATCATTTTTAAGTTTTGCTTTGATGCTGTGCTTTTTTACTTTGTCTGATATCAGTACACGTTATACGTATTTTGAGAGATATCAGGATACATGGGACGTTATGGCGGAAATTAAAAATACAGAGCTTGCTGATTTTGACCGGACACAGGAAATCAGGAATCTTCCGGGAATCCGTGACAGTATTTTATATCAGAAAGCGGAAATGCGAATTTCTCTGCCCCGGGAATGGCAGAGCCCTCAGATGCTGGCGCTGGGCGGGCTGGAAGCCCTGACAGAAAATGAAGTCGAAAAAGATAAACAGGGAAATGATACAGTGATATCGCCTGTCATTATTATGGATGATGAGAGTTTTCTGAAATACTGCAGAGAGATCGGAGCATCTCCGGGGCTGGACGGTACTATTATTTTGAATCGTATCTGGGACAGCAAAAACAGCAATTTCAGAGACAGAAAATACATTCCATTTGTAAAGGAAAATAAAACGGCAGCAGCGGCCGCGGAAGAAATTAAAATGCGGGAAATCCCTATACTGGCGTATACACAGGATGAGCCGAAGCTCAGAGAGGAGTATGCAGACTATGCTTTGGTTCAGTTTATGCCCCTTTCTCTGTGGGAAAGAATGGGAGCCCATACCGGTGAAACGACAACTTATATCCGGATTCTGGGGCGTCAGGGAATTGATCTTGAGGGATGCAGTTTGATAGAAGACGGGATAGAAAAGATATTGGATACATCTTACGATTATGAAATAGAAAACCGCATCCGGGAAAGGATATCAAATGAAGAAATGCTTCAGGGAGTCAAAATGATCATCGGAGGATTCTGCATTCTGATCGCAGTCATCGGAATTGCCAATATATTTTCTGTAACGCTGGGATTTGTACAGCAGAGAAAAAGAGAATTTGCCCAGTATCTGTCCATAGGCATGACACCAAAAGATATACGGAGTGTATTTTGTATGGAAGCATTTGTAACAGCAGGGCGTCCGATTCTGATCACAATTCCTCTGACTGCAGCAACGGTTACATTTATGCTTGCGGCAAGTCACCTGAATCCTGAGGTGTTTTTGCGGGAAGCACCGATCATACCGGTGGCGGCATTTGCAGCTGTGATTATATTTTTTGTGGGACTGGCGTATTTTATCGGGGGCAGAAGAGTTTTAAATTGTGATTTGAGTGAGATTTTGAAAGATGATACGCTGAATTAAAAGAATGTTTCAGAACCTGAGGATCAGACGATGTCTGTCACTCGGGTTCTGAAACCAAAAGATTATAATTCCAGCAGGAAGAAATCACAGTCTTTATACGGATGACTGAACCGGATTGGAAGCTGATCTTCCGTGATTTTTCGAAAACCGGCCTGTTCATAAAAGGCATGGGCTCTGTCTGTATTATAAGGAGTATCCAGAAGGATGGTTTTAAAGCCCTTTTCCCGGGCAAAAGTCAGGAGGCGCTGATATAGTTTCTGTCCGATGTGATACGGTTCGCCCTGATAATCTTCATATACAAAAAATTTCTTTAAGACGGCAATTTCTGGGGTGTACGGCATAATGCCGATGGATCCGATCAGTGTTCCGTGTCTGGCGGCAATCCAGAAATTGCCGCCTTTTTCTATATATTCACCGGTAATATTCAGCAGATCCGGCTGATCGTCAACGGAAACAGGCGGGCGGGTGCCGTCATTTTGAAAATGAAGGACCAGATCGATGACATCCCGGGTATATTTATCCTGAAATTGATGGATTGTGAATTCAGTCATAGTTCTTCTCCTCTTTATAATATTTCAAAAGAATAATATAATGGAACAAAAAGTATGTTATGTTGCGATTTGTGTGATATAATGATAATATAAATACAATATATTGTCAATGCAGGAGGAAAGAAAGATTGGATACAATGAATCAGATTGTAGCCGGGAACATCAGGCGGCTCAGGAAAGAAAAGAAGCTGACCATGGAAGAACTGGCAAAATTAAGCGGAGTCAGCAAAAGCATGCTGGCGCAGATCGAAAGGGGAGATGGAAACCCTACGATCTCAACGCTGTGGAAAATATCCAACGGAATGAAAGTGCCGTTTGACGCGCTGACTGTGCGTCCGGAAGTGACATATGAAATTGTAAAGACGGCAGAAGTGCAGCCGATTCTGGAAGATGACGGAAAAGTAAGGAACTATTCCATTTTTCCGGATGATGAGAACCGGAGATTTGCCGTTTATTATCTGGAACTGGATCCGGACAGTTACTGGGAGTCCGAAGCTCATCTTCGTGGAACGATGGAATTTATCACGGTGTTTTCAGGAACAGTTGAAATAAAAGCCGATGGAAAGCAGTTTCAGGTGTCAGAAGGAGAAAATATCCGGTTCAAAGGGGATACGGAACATTCCTATCGGAATTCGGGAGAAGAAACTGCGGTGCTGCACATGATTTTGTATAATCCGTAGAAAGGGAATGGAGGAAAAAGAATGAAAAAAAGACCTCATACGTTGAAAAAGGCGTTTGCCGCGGCATTCCCTTATACGATTCCAATTTTTGCGGGATTCTGGTTTCTGGGCCTGACCTATGGAATTTATATGAATGTTTCCGGCTTCAGCTTCTGGTATCCATTGTTTATGAGCATGTTTATATTTGCGGGTTCGGTAGAATTTTTAACAGTTAATATGCTTCTGGGAGCTTTTCATCCTCTGCAGGTATTGGCAGTGACCCTGATGGTCAATGCCCGTCACTTGTTTTATGGAATTTCCATGCTGGATCGGTACCGTGCGGCAGGATGGAAAAAGATTTATCTGATTTTTGGAATGTGTGATGAGAGTTTTTCCATTAATTATACGGCAGAAATACCGGATGACACAGACCGGGGCTGGTTTATGTTTTTTGTGACCATGTTAAATCATTTTTACTGGGTATTTGGAGCGACACTGGGCGGCATCTGCGGCTCTCTGATCCATTTTGACACGGAAGGGCTTGATTTCGTTATGACTGCCATGTTTGTAGTAATTTTTCTGGAGCAGTGGATGAAAGAAAAAAGACATACCAGTGCGGTAGTGGGAATCGCGGCTTCCCTGCTGTGTCTGATTTTCTTTGGAGCCGACCGCTTTATGATTCCGGCCATGCTGGCCATGTTATGTGTATTAACGTATTTACGGAAATTTTTGGAGAAAGGGGAAGAAGTATGACACTGGTACAAAAGATAATAATAATCGGAATGGCAGTGCTGGGAACAGCAATGACCAGGTTCCTGCCGTTTCTTGTATTTCCCGGGGACAAGCCTGTTCCAAAATATATTCAGTACCTTGGAAGAGTGCTGCCGTCTGCGGTTTTCGGACTGCTGGTCATTTATTGTCTGCGGGATGTAAACATTCTGTCCGGAAGTCACGGAATCCCGGAACTGATTTCCATTGCGGCCGTTGCGGGGCTTCATCTCTGGAAACGGCAGATGCTGCTGTCCATCGCAGGAGGAACGGTTTGTTATATGTTGCTGGTACAGATGGTGTTTTAAAAGGAATTACCGACGGTTAATATACTGCCGCGGAGAACATCCATAATATTTTCGAAAAGCTTTATAGAAGTTGCTGCTGTTG
>ERZ1643249.591-NODE-591-length-40920-cov-19.130136_pt1 | contig 40920 bp, 34 predicted proteins | sample MGYA00579263_ERZ1643249 | MGnify/ENA primary metagenome ERZ1643249 (study PRJEB29033, sample SAMEA4952264) | chicken gut metagenome | biome: Broiler Chicken; feature: Gastrointestinal Tract; material: Caecum | place: Ireland | collected 2018 | study: Broiler...
TCCGGTTTCTTGGTAAAAGTCTTTTCCCATTCTCCGTCAGCCAGAACGTCCATATATTCTTCACCGATATATACGTCAATGGCGTTATCTCTTTCCGCACGGCTGATGGTATCTTTAAATGGAAGTTCCAGTACCTTCGGGCACTGTCTCAGCCACCAGTTGTCTGCCTTCTGGCCTGCCAGACGGGTGCAGTGTACACGGGACTGCTGGCCGGCGCCTACGCCGATGGCCTGTCCGTCTTTTACATAGCAGACAGAGTTAGACTGGGTATATTTCAGGATGATCAGAGAAATCTTCATATCTCTCTTTGCTTCTTCTGTCAGCTCTTTGTTCTCTGTCACAATATTGGAGATCAGCGCATCATCAATAGCCAGTTCCTGACGGCCCTGCTCAAAAGTCACTCCGTAAACTTCCTTATGTTCCAGAGGTGCCGGTACATAGTCCGGATCGATCTGGATCACATTGTAGTTGCCTTTTTTCTTTAAAGCAAGGATATCCAGAGCTTCCTGAGTAAATCCGGGAGCGATCACGCCATCAGATACTTCTCTCTTGATCAGCATAGCCGTATCTTTATCGCACACATCAGACAGAGCGATGAAATCTCCGAAAGAAGACATACGGTCAGCGCCTCTGGCTCTTGCATAAGCGCAGGCAAGAGGGGAAAAATTCTTCCAATCCATATCATTTACCCAGTAGATCTTTGCCAGGGTCTCTGTAAGAGGAAGACCTACAGAAGCTCCTGCAGGAGATACATGCTTAAAAGAAGTTGCCGCAGGAAGTCCCGTAGCTTTCTTTAAATCCCTTACAAGCTGCCAGCCGTTAAAAGCATCCAGGAAATTGATATATCCCGGCTTTCCGCTGAGGACTTTGATGGGCAGATCAGATCCGTCCGCCATATAAATCTTAGAGGGTTTCTGGTTTGGATTGCAACCGTATTTCAGAGCTAATTCTTTCATAATTCTAACTTCCTTTCCATAGTTTCAGATGATTCCGGATTTCTCCGTTCTCCCTGTCTTAACTTTTTATTACTGATTTTTATTTACGATCCTTGTCTCGTATTTTCCTGTCTCAATGTCGATAAAACGAACAAAGAGAGAAACCTTATTCTCTTCGTTCAGGCTTTCCCATACTTCCTTGGTAAATCCGTCGATATCACCGGATATCTCTACCGGTTTGGGCTCTCCCTCAAAGCTTGGAAGAGGATTGCCGTCATGCATGTAAGTATGGATAAAACGTCCTTCTCCGTCAGCAGGATTCTCATAGGCAAAAGTGAACCTGCAGCAGGATTTGGGATCTCCATTGTTGCTCTTTAAAATAGACATGGCATAATTATAATGTCCGTTCTCAATATGCATGATTCCAGAAATTCTAGGGGTGTAGTTTGGTCCGTCCGGCTCAAACTCACGGCTTCTTAAAGACTGCTCAAATGTCATCTGTTTATCCATGCCTTCATAAATGGTATCTGTCTGATCCCCATTAGTCACAATCGTCTTATTTCCCAGTACGCGCACCGGCGCATAGATGATCAGGCTGGGATCTTCCATTTTAGAAGGATCAAATGCCTGGGTGCGGATTCCCTCGCCGCCTTCTACAAACACACGGTTTCTGCTGTTGCTGCTCCTTCCCATAATGAAATAAGCGGCTACAGCCTTCTTTCCATCCGGCGTTTTGCCAAGGACGATCCCTCTCCCCGGATATGCATTATTCTTCAGTTCTTCTGACAATGACAGCATCTTCATGAATTTCTCTCCTTTTCAGATAAATTATAAACAACGGTAATGAAAAAAGCCCACTATCCGAGCATTCTGCCCAGACGGTCGGCTTCCCTCGCTTATACTCCCCGTGGTCATTTCCACTTCCGTCAGTCATATAAGCACTTAAAACATAACATCTATGGTAAAAAAAGTCAATGATTTTTACGGGGAAAATAAATTAAACTTTCTACTTCTCCTCTACCACCTGAAAAATATAGAACTTCAGATAATAAGAATCCCCCGCTCCCCACAATATCGGATGATCCGGCGCCTGGGTCCTGAATTCCACCTGGCGCAGACGTTTATGGGCGTTCTTTGCAGCCTGTCCGATGGTCTGGGTAAACAGCTCATAATCCATAAAATGGGAACAGGAACAGGTGGCCAAAAATCCCCGGTCTTTCACCAGCTTCATAGCCCGGAGATTGATCTCCCGGTAGCCCCGCACCGCATTCTTAATAGAATTTCTGGACTTGGTGAAGGCCGGAGGATCCAGGATCACCACGTCATATTTCTCTCCCTTTTTCTCCAGCTCCGGAAGAAGTTCAAAAACATCCTCACAGATAAATTTCACCCGGTCTTCCAGCCCGTTGAGCTTTGCGTTTTCCCCTGCCTGGTGAACTGCCAGTTCAGAGGCGTCTACCCCTGTGACTTCCGCCGCTCCGGCGATCCCTGCATTAAGGGCAAAGGATCCTGTATGGGTGAAGCAGTCCAGGACTCGGGCTCCTTTGCAGAGCTTCTGGATGGCCAGACGGTTATATTTCTGATCCAGGAAAAATCCTGTTTTCTGTCCGTCCTTTACATCTACCTGGTATTTTACGCCGTTTTCCACGATCTCCACCAAAGGATCAAAGGGTTCTCCTATAAATCCCTTTACTTTCTCCATTCCTTCCTGGGTCCGGACCTTGGCGTCGCTTCTCTCATAAACGCCCCGGATCTGTATTCTATCTTCCGCCAGGACTTCTTTCAAAAGCTCTACGATAGTCTCTTTCATGCGGTCGATCCCAAGGGCCAGGGACTGGACTACCAGTATATCCGAAAACTTGTCCACCACCAGTCCCGGAAGGAAATCCGCCTCTCCGAAGATTACCCGGCAGCTGCTGGTATCAACAGTCTTTTTCCTGTATTCCCAGGCATCCTGCACTCTTTTTTTCAGAAATTCCCGGTCGATTTCCACATCACTTCTCCTGGTCATCATCCGGATACGGATCTTGGAATTCAGATTGATAAATCCCTTTCCCATAGGATATCCGTCAAAGTCATGGACCAGCACAATATCTCCGTTCTCAAAGCTTCCCATAATGCTTTCAATTTCATTGTCATAGATCCAGGGACCTCCTGCCTTTAAGGACCTCCCCTCTCCTTTTTTCAGTATGGCAACTGCGTTTCCCATTCTATTCTCTCCTTTATCTTCCATTCAGTTCTTTCCTGACTCTTTTCCAGTCCGGGAAAAATTCATCCATATATTTCCAGAAATCCCTGCCGTGTCCCGGCACCAGCAGATGGACCAGCTCATGAGTCACCACATATTCCAGGCATTCCCGGGGACAGGCCGCCAGCTGAATGTTCAGCCATATCCTCTTCTTTACTGTATTGCAGCTGCCCCACCGGGTTTTCATATCTCTCAGCCGCCATTCTTTTGCGTGAAGCCCTGTGGTCTGTTCACATTTTCGGATGACTTCCGGCAGTATTTCCATAAGCTGTTTTCTATAAGCTTCTTTTTGGAGTTTCTCCTCTTCCTCAGAAAGTTGTTCCCCGGCTGTGTTTTTCCTGGCTTTTTCCAGTCTTTTTCTGGTCTCCAGGATCCAGCTCCATTTCTCTCTGACAAAGATTTCTATCTCCTTTAAAGGCATGTTCACAGGAGCAGAAACATGTATTTCTCCATCTGAGGGAGAAATACGAAGATACATATTTTTGATCTTCTTTTTATCTATCCTGATATTTTCACCGTTTATCTGGATCCATAACTGTTTTTTAATATCTTTCCTCAATCCAGAAACTCCTTTTTCCATATTTGACCCCAGTGGCGGGCAGGCGCTAAAACCTGGATTTTCTCTCCTGTAAAAGGCTGGCGGAATACAGCTTTCCGGCAGTGAAGAGCAAGTCCCGGGAAATAAGGGTTTTCTCCGTTTCCATAAAGCACATCTCCCAGAATGGGATATCCCAGCCAGGCCATGTGCACCCGGATCTGATGAGTCCTGCCTGTGCAGATCTTCCAGGAAGTCACCGTAGCGTCTTCCAGAAATTCCCGGACTTCGTACCGGGTATCTGCTGTCTTTCCCTGGGGAGTCACCTGACATTTCAGCTTTTCCCCCGGGATCTTGCCTATAGGCTCCCGGATCCTTCCATTGACGTCTTCCAGATGTCCCCGGACAAGGCCGAGATACTCTTTCCAAAAAGTACCTTTCTCTTTTTGCATTCCAAGTCTGGCTCCTGCAGCCTGATTTTTCGCCAGGATCACCACTCCGGAGGTATCTTTGTCCAGTCTGCCAATGATCCTGACAGGGCAGGGCTCTCCTCTTTTTTCAAAAAGTCCCGCCGCCAGGTTCCCCAAAGAATCCCGGTAATGCCCCCTTCCCGGATGGCAAGGCATACCTGGCGGCTTATTTACTGCCAGAATGTCCTCATCCTCATAGAGGATCTCCAGTTCGCCTTCCTGAGGCGCTGATTTTCCCCTGTGGGTCCCTGTCTCCTCCAGACAGACGGTCAGGACATCCCCTGGCCGGCCCACATAGGAGACACGCCGCTTCTCTCCGTTGATGCAGATTCCCTCTTTACGGAACTTAGCCTGGCTTATCTGCCTTTTTGTAAGGCCCAGATCCTGTTTCATTACATGATCTAATGTGTGAAAAGCTGTCTTTTCATCTAATGTCAACTTTAGGATCTTCATTTTAGTAGGCCAGGACTTCCGTGCCCTCTTCTGTAACCAGAACCATGATCTCCCACTGGGCGGAAGGTTTCCCGTCTTCTGTATAAACAGTCCAGCCATCGCTGTCATCTACAAAAATCTCAGGGCCTCCCATATTGATCATAGGTTCGATGGTAAAGATCATACCGGGAACCAGGAGCATGCCGGTGCCTGCTTTTCCGATATATCCCACCCAGGGATCCTCATGAAACTCCAGGCCCACTCCATGGCCGCCGATCTCACGGACAACAGAATAGCCGTTGGCATGGGCATAATCATAGACCGCCTGGCTCATATCTCCCAGAAATCCCCAGGGTTTTACCTGGGCAAGGCCTTTTTCCACACACTCTTTCGTTATGTCTACCAGCCGCTGTTTTTCAGGGCTCACCTCTCCGATGCAGAACATACGGGAAGAGTCTGAAAAATACCCATCCAGTATGGTAGATACGTCTACGTTGATAATATCCCCTTCCTGCAGCACGATATCCTCAGAGGGGATTCCATGGCACACCTGTTCATTTATGGAAGTGCACACGCTTTTAGGATAGCCCTCATAGTCTAAAGGCGCCGGGATGGCCCCTGCCTCTGTTGTGATCTTATATACCCAGTCGTCGATTTCCTGGGTAGTGATACCTGCCTGGATATGCTCCGCCACATAGTCCAGCACCGCTATATTGATCTTAGCGCTTTCTTTGATCTTCTCGATCTGAGAAGGAGTTTTAATAATATCATGGGTGGGAATAAGCACTCCTTTATTCTCATACATTTTCAGTTTCTCATCAAAAGCCTCATGGCATTTTTTATATTTTTTTCCGCTGCCGCACCAGCATGGCGCGTTTCTCTCTAATAATTCCATTTTCTTATCTCCTTTTCCAACGCTGTCCGGGTATCCCTTTTGTTTTTCAAAGGAAACATCCTCTGTTACTATATCATGATTTATATTTTCAGGCAATAAAGAGGACCGGACTACAGAACATATTTCTAAACAAAGCAGAAATTCTCTTGAAAAAGGGAAAAAAAGATAGTATATATAATAAGGTCTGGAATAAATTTGCAATAGAATACAGAAAGGATCAATAAAGATATGAATCAAAATCAAAACCGTCAAACTTCCCCTCTTCAGTTTGTTTTTCGGATTCTGCAGGGGGCGCTGATCGGACTGGGAGCCGTGCTTCCCGGTATTTCCGGAGGAGTATTAAGTGTTATCTTCGGTATTTATAAGCCTATTATGGAGCTTTTATCCAATCCTTTTAAGAATTTTAAGACACATGTTCCAAAGCTGATCCCTGTTTTCATCGGAGGAGTAATCGGCTTCCTGGGAGTCGCTAATATTTTGTCTTTCTTCCTGGAAAAATACCCGGATCCCTCTGTCTGTGTCTTTATCGGCCTGATCACAGGAATGCTCCCCTCTCTGTTCCGGGAAGCCGGCGAAAAAGGCCGGAGCAAAGGCTCTTTTATATCTCTGCTGGTTTGTATGTGTGTGATTTTTGCTCTGCTCATCGGCCTCCAGATGACATCACTGGAAGTAAAACCTAATTTTTTCTGGTACTTATTCTGTGGTTTCTGTCTTGCCCTCAGTGTGATCGCTCCTGGGATGAGTTTTTCCACTCTTCTGATGCCTCTGGGATTGTACACTCCCTTTGTTGACGGGATCGGGCATTTTGACATGAATATACTGATCCCTGCCGGAATCGGCGCAGTGGTAACCGTAATTTGTCTGGCCAAAGCTATCAATGCTTTGTTCGACCATTTCTATTCCATTGCCTTTCATGGCATTATCGGCATTGTGATCGCCGCTACAGTAATGATAATCCCTGTATCAGGATTCACAACTCCGGGAACAGCCCTTGTCAATGGCGTCTGTGTGATAGCTGGAATTATTGCCGCGCTCGCTTTAGATAAATTCAACAGCAAAGTAAAAGTAGAGTAATACAAATCATTGCCCGGGAACTTAAAGCCGGATGAAAACTTAATGATCAGAAGTTTTCATCCGGTTTGTTTATTCATAAATTTTCTGAATTTTATGTATTTATTTACTTTTTAAACTGTTTATATTGTATTTTATTAAAAATTTTCAATTTTCTTCTTGACATTTTCGGATTCTGCTGCTATAATCTAATCATAAAATAAATCGAAAGAAAAAATAAAAGAAGGGACTGATACCACCAAAATATTAAAGTACAACTCATAATCTTAAAGAAAGGAAGGTACGGACCGCCAGAAACTTAAGAAAAATCCCTTAAAAAACAATTTGAAACAAAAATACGAAAAGAGGTATCCGCCAATGGATAACGAAATACGTTAAAAGGCATCATTCAGAATTAAAATTCAGAATGATGCCTTTTATTCATGACAGTCAAAAACCTTCCCAGCAGAAGCTGCCGCAAATGCGACAGCTCCTTGTCGTCCGCGGGAAATCACTCTGTTCTCTCGTCTCCCCAGAAAAACAATGCTACGGTACCTGGCCCCGTATGGGTTCCGATAACAGTGCCGATACTGTTGATCATGACCTTCCCATTAAGCTTTGGAAATTTCTCTTCTATCATATCCGCCACTTTTCTGGCGTCTTCCATGCAGGCGGAATTGGAGATAAAGCATTTGCCGCTGTAGTCCAGTCCTCCCTGGGCATGTTCCTCCATCCGCTTCACCATTTCCCGGATCACCTGTTTCTTCCCTCTGTACTTATTCCTGGGGATCAGCTTTCCTTCGCTGTTCACATTCATCAGAGGGCAGATATTCAGCGCCTGCCCAAAGAATCCTGACACCTTGGAGATCCTTCCTCCTCGGATAAAGCTGGTAAGATCCGTGGAAAAAAACCAATGATGGAGCTTATTTTTATTTTCTTCGATCCAACGGGCATTCTCTTCCAGACTCATCCCCTTTTCCTGATTTTCCAGGGCCTTATCCACCAGAAGTCCAAATCCTGAAGAAGCGGCCAGAGAATCGATCACCACAACTTTTCTCTCCGGGTACTTCTCTTCCATCTGAGTCTTCGCCATATTTGCAGAATTAACCGTTCCGGAGATTCCGCTGGAAAGAGCCAGGTGCAGCACATCCCGGCCTTCTTTTAATATTGGCTCAAACAGGTTCATATACTGTTCTACATTCACTTGGGCTGTAGTGGGTTGGGCTCCGTCAGCGATCATCTGATAAAAATCCGCAAAGGAAATAGATTTTCCCAGATCATCCGGATATTCTTTCCCGTTCAGAAGGAAATGGAAGCAGGCATAAGGTACTTTTTTTTCCTCAAAATATGAGGCAGGCATATCTGCTGTGGAACAGCATGTGATCACATAGTTACTCATGAAATTCTCCTCCCTATTCACAAAATTATATTAATCCAGCTTCAGGATCATCTCCAGGATCCTTCTGGCACAGACTTCCATTTCTTCTCTGGTGATCAGTCCTTTCTCCAGCGCTGTCAAAAGCCGGTCCGGATAGCCGCATCCCATCTTAATATCATTTCCTGCTTTTGTCTCTTTATAATGTTCTCCTCTGGTCCACCAGTCTGTAGTGACAATGCCTTTGAAGCCCCACTCTTCTCTCAGGATCCCGGTGAGAAGCTCCTTATTTTCAGAAGCCCTGTGTCCGTTTATAAGATTATAAGAGGACATAATAGTCCAGGGATCCCCTTCTTTTACCATTATTTCAAAGCCTTTCAGATAAATCTCTCTTAATGCCCTCTCAGAAACCCTGGAGTCACTGTCTTTACGGTTCGACTCCTTATTATTGCAGGCAAAATGTTTCGCAGAAGCAGCGATGTGCTGAGACTGGATCCCTCTTACCATAGCCGCCCCCATCTTTCCTGCAATAAGAGGATCCTCTGAATAATATTCAAAATTTCTTCCGCAGAGAGGGCTTCTGTGGATGTTCATAGCAGGAGTCAGCCAGATTCCTATATTATTTTCTTTCACCTCGCTGGCTCCGGCAGCTCCTATTTTTTCCACCAGATCCGGATTCCAGGTGCAGGCCAGCATAGTGGCGCAGGGCCAGGCTGTAGTGTAGACATGGCACTGAGGCTGGATACGCAGTCCGGCAGGACCGTCTGCAGTCATTACATTGGGCACTCCATAGTCTCTCAGATTTCCCATTCCATAGGTATTGGCCACTCCGGTGTTAGGCTGGCCTCCCAAAAGTTCTGCCAGTTCTTCCACAGAAAGCTGTTTCATAAATTCATCTAAAGAAAGCTTTCCTTCGGCCACTTCAGACAACAGATGCTTTTTGTCTCTGTCTCTTCTGGACGTCCGGCCGTATCCCCTGTCCGCCGGTTCCATGCCCTCCAGCAGTTCTTTATCCTGCTTAGGAAGTCCCAGAGGTTCCTCCTCTGATTCTCTCACCGGCAGCATTTCATAAGAACCGTCTCCTGTCAGCCTTTTTGGAAGCTGACAGGGAGCGCATTTACTTGTCAGCCGGCAGAGAACTTTATCCTGGGAAAGATTCCACTCCTGGTCCCATTTTTTCAGATTTTCTGAGGAATTACCCACATAGAAACTATAAGTTCCTGCTTCCAGCACATAGGCGGACCTGCTGATTTTTCCCAGATCGTCAAAAGAAGCCATATAAGCCACCGGAACAGACAGCCTCATAGTCTGAGTCTCCCCGGGAGCAAGCAGTCTGGTCTTCTGGAAAGCCCCCAGCTCCAGGGCCGGTTTTCCCAGCTTTCCCTGGGGAGCGCTATAATATACCTGTACAACCTCTTTTCCTTCTCTTTGTCCCAGATTGGTTACTTCCACCTTTATTTTTATCTCATCTTCCGTAATAACAAGATCCTTTGTCTGGATCTCAAAGTCTGTATAAGAAAGTCCAAAACCAAAGGGATAGATCACTGTTTTTCTGGCTTCCGGAAATGTTTCAAAATACCGGTAGCCTACATAAATATCTTCTTCATAGTTCACATAGTCCAAAGATTCATGGAATCCTTCTGTGGAAGGATAGTCTTCCAATGCGCCCGCAAAGGTATCTGTCAGCTTTCCGGAAGGATTCACATCTCCGCAGAGGATATCCGCGGCTGCCAGTCCGCCTTCCATTCCTCCCTGCCATGCCAGAAGAACGGCAGAAATCCCGGGATCATCCTTAAACCAGGAGGTATCCATCATTCCTCCTGTATTCAGTACCACCGCCACATTGGGGAAAACACTTTTTACCTTTGCCACCATTTCTTTTTCCGCCTCTGTAAGACAGAAATCCCCGTTTTCAAACAACCTGGCGGAAAGTCTGGCCAGATCTTCCTCTCCCGCGTCAGGAGTGGTATCTAAAATGCTCTTTCTGTCCCATCCTTCCCCGGAATAACGGCAGATGGTCACTAAAGCCGTATCTGTAAAGGCTCTTCCCTCTCTCAAAAGCTCTTCCGGAACCTGGGGCTCCACAGTCATGCCCGGGCAATAGCCTTCCTCATACTGCTTTTTTACTGCCTTTTCATAATACTCTGCGGCAGGCCAGAAAATTTGGACCTTTCCCTCCTGCTCTTTGATCTTAAGCCCTTCCATCAGGTTCCTGGTATAGGCTGCTGTAACGTCTCCGCTGCCGCCTCCCCCTTTTACATAGTCCACACAGGCTTTGCCGAATACGGCCAGCTTCTGTCCTTTTGAAAAAGGCAGAAACTCCTTTTCATTTTTCAGTAATACCATTCCTTCTGCAGCAGCTTTCCTTGACAGGTCGATATGTTCCTGGCTCCCTGTAACTCTTGCTCCTGTTTTTCCCAGGGGCAGACATGGCTGATAAAAAAATCTCGTCCACTTTTCCATCTGAATAGTCCTCCTGCTATCTTCATCATCTCTTATAATATATCAGCAATCTCTAAAATTCATATTTATAAATAAATAGTTCCAGATGCTTTCTCTGTCCTCCCAGATCTAAAATTTTTTCAGACTGGCGGATCCGGACGCAGCCCTTTTCTTCATAGAATTTATAGTCGCAAGTGGTATCTGTGAAAAAGAAGAAATTTTTACCGCCGTTTTCTTTTATAAAATCTTTTGCATCTTCCCAGAGCCGGGTTCCCATTCCTCTGCCTCTTTTATTTCTCATAATATTCAGATACACAAGCTCCCCGTCAAATTTCTCTCCGGTCTTTTTAAACATTTCCCGGTTCTGACGGTTTAATTCTCTGAACACCTTCAGATTCTCCCTGCCTTCCTGGTTTATAAGAAGCCTCAGGGCATAAATAAGACTCTTAAGTCTCATTCCCGGTTTTGCGCCGCCCTTTCCTTCTTTTCTTGCCAGGACGATACCCACAGGCCTTCCGTTGATCAGAGCTGTCCTGGCAAAGTTTTCCTGGGCCAGCAGAGTGGCCCAATAATATTTTTCCAACAGTTTGGCAATTTTCTGGTCCTTGCACCTTCTGGCAAAGCCCCAGGTCTCTCCTAAAATATTTTCAATCCGGGGATAATCCTCCTTTCTCAGTTCTCCGTAAGTGATCTCCTGTTTTTTCTGTACCATAAAAAGTCATTCTCCTTTGCTGCTGTTTTTATTGAAATGTTGCCTGATTTTTGTAATTCAGGGCAATATAGGTTTTTCCTCTGTTAATAGCAATTTCCTGACCGGACTGATCATAAAATCTCAGATAAGAATTCTCATTATTGGGATCTTTAGACCATATGATCTTCTGCACACCCCCATTAGAAACATAATATCCTGTGGAATCCGGACCTCCGTCCCAGTCGATTTCCTTGTGTCCCACACTGTCCCGCACAGAAATATCTGTTTCCAGTACAAATACGTTGGTAAACGCAAGCTGATTTCCGGTTTTTCCGTCAGTCTGGGCCTGGCCGTTGATCTGTTTTAGGTAGACCTTTCTTCCTGCATCATAGGTAAACGCAGAAGACTGGGCGCCAAAATTGATCTGCACATTTGTACAGTCGCTGCCTTCAGGCTTCAGTTGCTCTTCCAGTCCGTTAAATAAAAATGCCGGGCCTTTCTTGTCTTCTTTTAAATCTGTACGCAGTCCCTGAGACTCTATGTAGGAAGGCAGCTTTGTTCCGTCAAAATACCCTGTATGCTCCAGAGCATATCCCTGGTTCAGTCTGTCCTGATCTCTTCCGAAAAGACCCCCTGTATTGGTGATTCCTTCAATCTGATCCAGATCCAGAGCTTCCAGATACTCTCCAATGGTATCGTCGCTGCCCCAGTTCACATAGAAAGCGTCAAATCCCTGGGACAAGGCCGGGAAATAATACCGGCAGCTGCGGATGGGACAGATCTTAGGCACCTGAGTATAATCCCCGTACAATGCCATAAATCTGGTCGCGTCTCCTTCTACCGGGATTTCAAATATAATATCCGCCTCTTCCACTCCATACTGAGGCATGGCATAGGAAACATTATTCACCATCACCGCTACCGGCCTTTTTCCAATAGCTCCGTCTGTCAGATCCGGGACCCCTGTAAGGAGATTCTGATCAGCAGGAATCTTTTCCTCGGGCTCCTCAGGTTCTTCCTTTACCTCTTTCTCCTGTTCCTCTTCTTTTTGAGTGCTTTCTTCCGGCTCACTGCTCTGTTCATTCTGAACCTTCGGAATATCTTCTTCTGGTTTTTCTTTTCGGCCGCATGCGGCCACAGTGCCTGCCAGGACAAAAAACGTCAGCATCCATATGATCTTTCTGAACTTCATATACATACCCCCTTGTGCTTTTTACAACATCCCTTCACCCTGTATCTCCGATTCTATTGTAGCACAATCCAGGCGGATCTGCCTCTAATCTTTACATTTAACTCTATAAATTTTGCCCGCAGGGACAAATTAGAAAAGGACAGCCCTGCAGGATATAAATTCTATCCTGAAGGTCTATCCTTAGATTATAAATTTCTATTTTTCATAATAAGCGTTTGCAGTGGATCCGGGAGCACTGCTTCCCTTAGGAAGAATCCGGATCTCAATTGCCTCCATACGTTTGGCATATCCGGAGGTACCTGCCGGCTCTCCATTCTTGGCCCATCCCAGCCAGCCGTAGGTCTGGGAATGTACCCGGTAATATATGTCATATTTCTGGCTCATCTCGCCTGTCAGCCGGATCTTCACCGCCTCCATACGTTTCTGTTCACCGGTAGTTCCTGCCTGGACGCCATTTGACACAAAGTCCTGCCAGCCGTAAGTCTGTACATGGGTGCTATACTGGATATCACCGGAAAACGGCTGCTGGTTCAGCCGAATCTTCACTGCCTCTAACCGTTTCTGCTCTCCGGTGGTTCCTGAAAGAGCGCCGTCTGCTACAAAATCCTGCCAGCCGTAGGTCTGCACATGAGAGCTGTATTCAACAGAAGCAGCCGGAATAACCTCTTCTTCATTTTCCAGATAGGCGTCCTCTGTAGTTCCAGGCGCCTCTCCTCCTTTGGGTACTAACTGGATCTTAATTGCCTCCAGACGCTTAGCATATCCGGAAGTGCCTGCCGGTTCTCCGTTCTTGGCCCATCCCAGCCAGCCAAAGGTCTGGGCGTGTACTGAGTAATAAATATCATAATTCTCAGCCGCAGCTCCCGTAAGCTGGATTTTGATGGCTTCCAGTCTCTTAGCTTCTCCCGTAGTGCCGGCCACTGCCCCGTCAGAAACACAATCCTGCCAGCCGTAAGTCTGCACATGGGTGCTGTACTGGATGCCCCCTTCGGTACCGTTGCTCAAACGGATAGCAATAGCTTCCAGGCGCTTTTGTTCTCCGGTAGTCCCTGAAACAGCTCCGTCAGCGACCTCGTCCAGCCAGCCATAAGTCTGAGCATGAGTGCTGTACAGCACATGTCCCGGCTCCTCTGTGACTCCAGGAGTTGTATTGGCCCCATTATCTATAAGAAAGTTTAAATCCACATTTCCATTGATCCCATCTACCTGGCCTGTGGAAGAACACTGCCATAAATCATATTCGCCCTGATAATCGCAGGTAGGATTCCACTGAGCCACCCATCTTGACCAGTTGTTAAAAACAGGATCTGTGAGATAATCATTCCACCAGTATAAGCTGGAATACACTCCGGTCTCATATCCGTTATCTGTGATAATATTACAGAAGGTGGTGGCAATCTGAGTCTTCATACTGTCAGACAGCTCTAACGTAATATTATCCTCCAGGTCGTAATATACCGGATATGCAGGGTCATGTCCTTTCAGCAGACGAAGTACATGCTGGGCTTCGCTCTGTGCTTTTTCCAGGGTATCTGCATAGGAATACAGATAAACGCCGTAAGGAATGCCGAGGGCTTCACAGGCCTCTACATTGGCTTCCCAATAGTCATCATCCTGGCTTTCCATATCCTGTCCATATCCGCAGCGGATAATGGCGAAATCAATGCCGTCGTTTTTTACCTTTTCCCAGTCAATCTCTCCGTTATGCTCGCTGACATCGATTCCCTTCATTACAGCGCCGGGGATCACTTCACCATTGCTGTTCACAAACTGTCCGTCTACCTTTTCCCAGGCATTCGGATCGTCTGCATATGTACTTGGCATGCTGACAGGCTGTCCATCGGAATATCTCCAGCTGTTTTCTGCCGCAGGGTCCGGATCCAGGGCCTGGTCTTCTGTAATAGAAGCAACTTCTTCGCTTTTCAGGTTTTCTGGATCCTGAAGGGTCGGGGACTCCTCTGCTTCTTGCACAGTCTCAATATTATCTTTTATTTCTGTCCTAACATCATGTTCTGCTGCAAATGTCCAAACAGGAGCAGTCAAGATATTCCCGCCTGCAAAACATATAGCAAGTGCAACAGTCAAAACTTTTTTAATATTTTTCATTGAATCCTCGCTTTCCAAAACATAATCATTACATACTCATTATATAAAATCGTCTCTAAAAATCAATGGTCTTTATTATTCGCTTACTCTTGGAGTAATGCATTAACTTCAGTTATGGTAACACTTCTAACATTTCCATATAACAGGCCTCCATCTTCTGCCGACAAATTCTCAATTCTCCACCCTTGCTCTTCTTTACTGAAAGTAAAGCCTAAAAGATAATGATTTCCCTGATATCTGTAAACCGCCAAAAGTTCACAATAGTCCTTTTCTTCTTTCAGTTTTTTAATTCCAGTTAAATCCATATAAAAAATATTTTGAGGGTTGCATTGATCTACCAGCTGCTCTGAGGTCATGTCACCTAATTCTTCAAGAGTACTATCTCCGGGAAGGCCTAAAAGTCCATAGCAGCCTCTTTTGATTTGTATAAAAAAATCTGTTTGTATCTCTATAATCTCAGATAAACTCTTTTCCTGTTCCAAAGCATCATCCAACTTACTTCCATAAGACATAGCAGAAATAAAATCCCCTTTTTGAACAAAAAAAGTGAACCTTTCAACTATCTCTTCAGGCGATTTACCATACTGGGGAGAGATCAAAAAATAATTTGCAGGAAGTAGGGAATCATCTACATCCTCATTATTTAGAGTACCATCTTCGGATATTGCCAAATAGTTATTTAACTGATCTATACTTTCTTCATCACCTTTATAAGATTGACTGCCATCAAAATACTCTATCATTTTTTCTTTTCCCAACTCAGATAATTCAGAATCCATGGAAAATAGTTTCCAATAACCATTATATTTTATCAATGTAAACGGTGCAATATACTCTTCGTTTTCAAGCTGATAGATCGCATATATCTCACAAAGAGATTCCGCTCCGTAAATTCCGGAAATTTCCTGAACTTCTGCCTTAAAAGATTCTTCCATCTGCTTTTCCGGATATATATAATTAATTTCCTTTAATATCAGGCGGCTAACCTGATTTCTTTTATTACTTAAAGAAAACAGAATGCTTTCATAAGTTTGTGAAAAGAAATTGGAAATTTCACAAGCTGTAATCGAGGAATATAACTGATATGTAGATGCCGAGGCGGGAATGTCAGCTATAGTAAATTTACCTTTATAATTTATCAACCACGCAATATTTAAATTATGCGTAATTTCATCAATAGCACAACCTCTTAGGAACTTGTCTTCGTCACCCTCCTGTATAGCACAAGATAAGTACTCAACAACTTCCTGCGGGCTGGCAAATCCATCGATTGTACTATTCCTATCCAAATCTTCTGAAACATATTCCAAATTTGAAGCAGTATATTTTTCATAGCCGCTATATATAAATATGATTATTAGCAATAGCATGATTAATAGAAATCCGAATATAAATGTATATGTACCTATTTTTCTCTTCTTTTCCATCTACTTTTCTTTTTTTGCCTCTCTTCTATTCCTAACTCAGCGAACGCTGCCCATAAAAATGGATTATATGCTACATCCATCAAATGATGTTCTACCATACATTGAACGGCCATAATTCCTACAGCAATGATCAATATATAGTCCCTATTTATCTGTGCTCTGTAGTTTATAAAAAGAATGATTATTAATATGAGTGCAAATATCAATATTCCATATTGTAACAATATAAATAAGTAAGAACTGTCTAAGAAAAAGTAATTTGTTTGCGTCTCCACAGTTCCCCCATTTCCCTGCATTGGAACCCACTGTCCAAACAAAGAAAATCCATATACTTCAATTCCTTTTTTACCCAGATACAGGCGGTGCGTCAACAGCATGTCTAAAGAATATGTCACAATATTTTCCGCCGAATAAAACATTGAAGACAAAATCATTACAGCAGCACATAAGACCGGAGACACTGATAATAGTACAATTAATTTATTTCCTAAAATCTTTATATTTTTCTTTTTACAATATTTGCTTCGAAATTTATAGATTCCAAATGCTATCATAACAAGACACAGGCAAGCGCAGTTTAATCTGGCTTGACAAAATAAATATACCAAAACACTTAGGACACCAATTCCCAAAAGTTCTAAGTAAGTAATACATTCTCTTCTTAAATATGCAAAAGATAAAGTAATATACAGAATATGAGCAGAAAAATCTGTGGGATAAATACACCCAAAAGCAATCCTCGTATTTCTTCCTTCTTGTGTATATACTAAATTTTCGATAACACCGGTTAACGCTGATACCATAGTGATAAATAAAAGAACCGATGTAATTATAACATAAATTTTAACTAATCTTCTAAAAGGTATGCCTTTAGAACCGATTATGATCAAAGCTGCGTTCATCACTTCTTCAAATCCATTTAATTTGAACACAACTAATGAAATCAAAAGTAAGCAGAAACTCAAGACGGCTTCTTTAAAAGTATATTTTTCGCTATATCCCAGTCTTATCAGCGTAAATGAAAGTAAAAAAATTCTTACATAAAATAAATAGTTTGGAGGCCAGGTAATTTGAAACATTGTGGTCTGTAAAAATTGATATATTAAAAGTAAGGAAAATGCTGTCAAATACCCGATTTCTAACAAAAACTTTCCTGATTTATCCACTGCACTCATCAATCTCATCTTTTCTGCACTCCCAAATTATAGAATATTTTTTCCCATTCACATAAAATATTCCGGATATCATACTTTTCCAAATCTTTTCTTGCACTTTCTGAAAATTTTTTTCTAAGTGAAATGTCCCGCATTAATATCATTAATTTTTTCGAGTATTCTTCTATATCTCCTTCCTCTATCAGAAAGCCATTCACTCCATCATCAATGATTTCACTTGGCCCTTCTTTACAGTCAAAACTGATACATGGCAGTCCTTTTGCCTGAGCTTCAATCAAAACCAACACATATCCTTCATATCTTGAGGTTAGTGCAAAAATAGATGATTCTAAGTATTTTTCCTCAATGTTGTCTGCATATCCACATAAATGAATATTCCGGAGCTTTTTTTCCTGAATCATCTTTTGTAGTTGTCCACGCAGTTCACCCTCTCCATAAATATTCAGCGTCCAATCATTCATTTCCTCTTCTACTTTTTCCCATACTTTTATCAATAAATCAAAACCCTTCTGTTCTGTCAGACGTCCAACCGCAATAATATTCTTTTTTTCCATATCCGCAGTCTTATGAGCATCAAGGGCAAGTGGGTTGTAGATATTTACAATATGCTTTATTTTTCTATAATGTTCTTTATAATTAATTAGGTCTCTTTTTCCTAAAACAACTACATAGTCCGCAAATTTTGCTGCCATGGTTCTTCCTAATTTTGCCTTTTTGTCAACAGAAATATAATAATTAAAGTGTTCCCAGGCTATCCCTTTACAATAGCCAAGCTTTTGTAAAGGGAAAATATAGATATACAATGCTACATCTACAGCAATCATATAATCTATATGTTGACTGCATAAAATGTCTTTCAGTTTTAAAAAACAATATGCTTTTCTCTTCACTGAATTTGATATTCTTTCTCCATGCAGGGAATATAAATTAACTGATCGATAAACCGGAAAATGACTTTTTTCTCCCTCCTGACAGCTGATAATAGATATTTTATAGTCTCGTACTGATAATTCATTTGCTATTATAGATGTTACCCGCTCTGTCCCACCTCCCTTTTGCATATTCATTATTAAAAATCCTATATGTTTTTTCATAAATAAATACCTCTATAGTAGATGCAGGCATTTTTTAATTGCCTGTTTTAAAAATATCCCGTTTCTAACTTTATAAGATATCTTTTCCACATTATCTTGGATGTTTTTATACTCTGAACTACTAATTTCAGCAATTTTATCCGGAACTTCTTTTAAATTTTTTACTGTAATCCCCACCCTCATATTTTGGACAAATTTGGCGGCCGCTGCATCTTCCCATATGATTACAGGCATTCCAATAGCCATATAAAAAGACAGCTTGTGAGGATCATTATATCTTAAGTAATTACCATATCCCCCCTCACAAGAAAAAATACTGTCTCCATCCCATACAAGCCCCCACGATCCTTCAATTTTTTCTGGTAAAACATCAGGGCTATAAACACCTTTATACTTTATGTTTATTCCGTTTGATTCTTCGGTAAAACAAGGTCCGTATAAATTAAATTGAATCCCCCTTATATCTTTTAAGTTTAACAAATACCGAGCTTTATTACTATCAAGATTTCCAGCAATCACTATTTGATCCAGTGGAAATTCCTTGTTTTTTTCCCTTTGTTTTCCAACAATATAGTCAAATATTCCTAATTCTATTATAGGCTTTTCTATTCCTAAATCTTGCAGATACTTTTTCATTTCAGTATTATGTGCAATAAATACATCTGCTATATTCCAAAATGCCAGTTCATGTTTTTTCTGTTTCATTTCCTGATCCGGAAATCGAATAGAATCAATATCGTGAATCAGTAATATAACCTTCAGATACTTTTTTTCCTTTTCTTTACTAATTAATTTTGCAGCTATTTCATTAAAAATCAGACTATTTATCATTGGAAACTGTATCAACAATATGGCATGCTCTTCCAAATTATTTAATAAGTGTATCCAATCCCAAACTGTCCAAAAACCCATTCTAAAATAATGTATAATTTTATTCTGGCTCTCAATCTTTCTATGAATTAATTTTTCATTCCATCCAATTTCATCTAAAATATAACGAACATCCTGTCTCGCTTTTGTCAACGCATTTAGTTCATTTCCGTTCTGCTCATTTACATAATACACTCTTTGCATCTTCTATTCCTTTTTTATTATTTGTTTTATTCTTTTTCTATTCTTTTCTCCAATTATACGGGTAAGCAGTCCCAAAATTTTGTCTTTTCTCCGTTCTCTTTCAGATTTCCATGTACCGTTATAATGATGTATCGTATAGGTTTGCTCAGTAATGTTTGTTTTCATTGTCAAATAATTAATAGGAGAAAAGTATTCCTGAGGAAAGACAACAAGGCCATTTGAAAGTTTTTGCACAGTATGAGAATCCTTCAGATTTTCTTTGGCTGACAAATATTCGAAAATGTATTGCGAATTAGGTTTATTATCTATTTTACCTGTATCATCCACAAATTTTCTTTGGTCATATTCTGTCAATAAATCTTTCAGCCATCTTTGCTTTGGTTTTGCGCCTATTACAGCTGTACAAAGAGTATAACTGCTTTCCAAGCCGATAAATGAATCATATTCTAAAAAATCATCGAAACTTTTCAGCATTTCTATATCTGTATCTAGATATATCCCGCCATATTTATACAGTACATATAGCCTCATATAATCTGTAACAAAAGCCCATCTCTTCATTTTCATGGCATCCTGTAAATATATACATTCAATCTCCGAAAACGGGAATGATTCCTCATTCCATTCCATTATCTTATAATCTTTTAGAATACTTCTCCATTTTTGTATATAATTTTCCACATCAGATGGTTTTTCTGCATTACCAAGCCAGCAATAATGTATTATTTTCGGTATTTTCATCTCCATACTAACTCTTCCCTTTTTCTGCAATCTGATCATATTCTTTGTCTGTCAATTCCAAAATTTGACCTTTTTCTATTCCAAAAGACACACTGGATAAAGTTTCTATCAGCCATCCCCTCTCATACTGTTTAACCGTAAATCCTGATAGATAATGCTTTCCGTTAAAATAATATACTGCAGCATATTCCTGGTCATCTACTTGAAAAATTGTATTAACATCCAAATATAAAATTTCATCTAAATTAAAACTATTGCTAATTTGATCCCCTGTCATTCCCAACTCTTCTAATGATACGGTACTAATTGATGCATAATCATTTCCAAACAGATAGTAGTAGAAATTCTGTATCTCTTCAGCTGCTTTTCTTTGATTCAGCAGTATATCAGAGGTTTCCTTCTGTAACGGATTTTCATCTCCATAAATATCCATATAAGTCATAATACCAGACAAATCATTTTTTTGAACACATAATATAAACTCTTTTATTAAGTCCTCAGGTGTTTTGCTGAATCTTGAATTATAAAGCACATAGTTTAAAGGAAGCAACTGACTTTGAGTACTATTTAATTCTGCTCCATTCGAATTTAGAATTTGTTTTTCTCTCTCTTCATTTATCAACTTATCATATTCTGAATCAGCACACTTCCAAATATCCGTATATCCTCTTTCTTTTGCTAAATTTGATTTAAAACTATCTATTTTCCAAAAACCATTATACTTTAGCAGAGTCATCCCCATTGCATAGGTATCACCATTCATATCCAGCTTAATAATGAGTTCCATTCTGTCTTCGGCATTCCACATCTCACAGATTTTTGTGGAAGTACTAATGTATTCCTCACTGAACTGTATTTCCGGCAGAATAAAATTTATCCTATCTATTTCTACTTCTTTTTTGTTAAATTGATTTCTGATATTCTCAAATTGCCGTACATAATCTCCGGTTATTTCAGCTGATGAAATTGGAACAAATTGGCTCCACTGCGAAGGCATATAAGTAATATTAGTTGAAAATTCATTCAGAGAATCTATAATCATTCCCACATTTATTCCCAGCAGCTTCTCATCAATAGGAAAGCCTCTCAGCCCCTTATCAAGATCATCTTTCTTTAGTGCATCTATCATGTAATTGACCATATCATACGGATTCTCAAATCCATCTATGGTATTACTTCTTTTCATTTGTTCTGTCATAATAGCAGTTTCTGTATATTTATAGTGCAGATTAATTTTATATAATAAAATAATAATTGCTAGCAAAAGAATTGTAACTATTCCTATTAATTCCGGATAATATTTAAATTTATTGTGCTTTATTTTCATCTGCTTATATCATTCCTCCTGTATCACTCTCTTCGCTAAAACAGCCATTAAAAAAGGATTATACACTATTGATAGCATGTGATGTTCAACTATACATTGAACTGCAATTAATGCCACCGCCAAAAGCATTTCTATATCATTTTGTCTAGCAGCTTTAAAAGTTATTAAAAACCAACAAACTAATATTGTGAGCAGGATCAAAATTCCGTACTGCAAAAGTATATAGATATAAGAACTATCAAGGAAGAAATAATTATTTACAGCTTCTGTAGTTCCGCCATTTCCTCTCATTGGTATATACTGTCCCCATAAAGATATTCCAAAAATGTGAATTCCTTTATTGCTATAATACAATCGATTATTTAACAGATTGTTTAGTCTGACAAAAATTGGATTATAAGGGGAATAAATGATTGATAATGCAACCATAATAATTCCACAAAGAGTTGGGCTTAATGCAAACAAATATTTGAGAATGCTGTGCATTTTATAAATTTTATTATGTTTGCCACATCTTTTTCGCATAAAGATCAAATAAGAAAATGAAACAGCTGTCAATAACAAACAAATGGTATTCAATCTGGCGTCACAAAAGTAATATACAAGAGCACCTGCAAGGGCAATAATACCTGTCTCTATATATTTCAGTTTTTCTTTGCGAAAGTAGCAATAGATAACTGCTAAATAAAAAATATAAGCAGAAAAATCCGTAGGATAACATATTCCAAATGCTATTCTTGGTCGTCTGCCATCCTGATAGAAAATCAAATTTTCCACATTACCTGTTAATGCAGAAATTAAAGTAAATATTAACAAAATTAAAATGACTCCAAAAAAAATTTTTAAGATTTTTTTAAAATCTATATTCCTGGCCCCCCATATAGTCAGCAAGCATAGAAAAATCTCATCGCCTCCATTGTTTTTCCAAGATATCAAAAGAATCAATCCTAAAGCAGCCATTATAAGTAACTCAGGTATACTAGGTTTCTCATCTACCGCAGTTTTTAAAACTAATACTAAAATGATCATAGTTCTCAAATGTGTCTGTATAATTACAGGCCATTCTATAGAAAACATTGTGGTAAAGAAAAATTGATATATAAGTAGTATAGAAAATAATATTAGATAGATTTGTTCGAGAATTATATTAATTGTACAATTTTCCAGCTTATTTTTTATATAAAATATTAACTTCATAATTCACCTCAAATCTTTTTATCTTTAAACAATTTTTCTACAATTTCTTCAAATTTTCTATTAAACTCTTTGTTATTACTTTTCATCTTTTTAGGCATTTGTGAAACCAGGCAGTCATATTTTTTTATGATATTACCTAACTCTTCAACATCCTCCACTAAAATAATATTTTTTTGACGCATATAAACCATTCTCGCAAATTCTGCCTGGTGATTATTAATATGTTCTTCATATTCGGCTTTTCTAGGTACAACCACTGGAATCTTTCCTTCTTGTAATACCGAAATAAAGCTGGAAGGCCCCCCGTGAGTAATTACTATATGTGCTTTTTTAATCTTCTCTTGCATTTCTTTATAGGGAAGGAGCATTTTCCATTCACAGTACTGGGGGGAATATGTGCTGTATCCAGATTGAATAAAAACCTCTTCCTTTATTTCCTCGTCCCTTTTTAATTCGTCCATTTTTCGAATCAGACGATTAAACTGCTGCTCATGGGTTCCTACTGTTACGAAAATCATTAAAAAATCCCTCCCAGATTTATCGCCTTTTTATATACTTTCTTTTGTTCTTCCCATTGTACAATAAAACAATCTACAAAAGGGTATACAAGTTTTCCCGTCAAAGTAGCTTTATCAATTCGGTCATAAACCTCAATATAAATCAATTTTTTCCCCATTAATTTTCCTAAATAGAAAAAAGGCACTGCCACTGCTGCTCCAGAGGAAATCAGCAAATCTGGTTTTTCTTTTCGTAATACTTTCCATGCTACTGCTATATTACGTATCAGATTTTTAATATTACGATTTGTAGGATAATAACAAGAATATACTTTTTCTCCTTCTAAAATACTCCTTGCATCCTCCTTATCAAATGTCACCCAAAATCGCTCTTTGTCTTTCCAAAATGGCTTTAGCATATAAAGATGTGTTAAGTGGCCACCACTAGATCCAACTAAACAAATTTTCATTTCAGTCCTCACAAATTATTTTCTTTTTTAAACAGATCCTTTACCGGTTATCACTACTTTTACCGTCTGACACAAAATTTTCAAGTCCAGTCCAATATTCCACTCTTCAATATATTTCTTATCCAAAGCAACAACTTCTTCAAAATTAACAATGTCGCTTCTTCCGCTGACCTGCCATAAGCCTGTCAGACCAGGCTTTGCCGCAAGCCGTACCTTATGATGACGTTCATATTTCTCATATTCATCTACTGTTGGCGGTCTGGTACCCACAAGACTCATATCTCCTTTTAAGATATTGAAAAACTGCGGAAATTCATCAAGGGATGTTTTACGGATAAAATGTCCTATAGGTATAACTCTCGGATCATTATCCATTTTAAACATAAGCCCCTGCATTTTGTTTTTTTTCATTAATTCTTTTTTTCTCTTTTCGGCGTCAGGATACATAGAACGGAATTTGTAAATTCGAAATCTTCGCCCATTTTTCCCTACTCGTTCTTGAGAGAAAAAAATAGGCCCCGGACTTTGAATATAAATAATCGGTCCTAAAATAACAGTAAGAACCACCGTACACAATATCCCCAAAATTCCTCCCAAAATATCTAATAGCCTTTTTATGAGCAACTGACGAGTATCTGCAAACTTAATGCTTGTGGTAAGTACCATATGTCCTGCGAATTCTTCTACTATAGATTTTCCAGAAATTTGCTGATTACTGCCGAGATTATAATGAGTCGTAATTCCCATTTCACTGCAAGCAGCCATTATATTTTTAACATAAGGATTTTTCCTATTCCCATCGATAAAGACTTGATCCACAATGCTATTCTGTAAAATTTCGACAGCGTTTTTATTAATAGCAACAACCGGAATATTATTTATTTTTTTTTCTCCAGCGCTATCTAAAAGAATAATCCCACTAACATAAAAATCTGAGTATTCTCTAGCTTCTAGGCGTTTAATGGTTTCCTCTACACTATTTCTGCTTGAAACTAAAATCAGTTTTTCAAGGTATTTTTTATCTTTCATTTTTCTTCTGAGAAAAATTTTCCAGCTACATCTTGCGGCATAAGTGAAAATAATTCCAAGACCCCATACTTGTATGAAGACAGCTCTAGAAAATTCTTCTGAAGATTTTGTAATAAAAAGATATGTAAGGATAATCACTATTACAGTAGTAATCAATAGTACTGCTTTTTTAAATTCTTGGAAATAACCTCTTCTGATAATATTCTTATAATTTTCCGAAAAGAATCCAACACATAGTTCCGTCAAAGCCATTATAATTCCCATGTTTCTGTATTCTTGCCAGCTATATGGCATAATTCCTCCATGCCTCAGCATAAATGCACCAATGTATGCAATCTGAAGACATAATGAATCCAAAAGTATGAAATCCCAGTGTTTAAACCAACTATTTTTTCCTGTCTGATACATATCTTTTGGTCTCCTTCTATTTTTTTCTTTGAATTATATTTAACCCCATGTCTCTAATTTCAAGAATAATCGGTTCTTTCAGAAAAAGCAGCACTCCCCCATAAATACCAAAAAATATTATGGCCTCAACCGCTAAGACTGCAAGAGCCTCAACAATGGAGGCTGTTTGAATATTAATATTTATATGAAGTAATATACCCGCTGCACAAGCGCATACCAGGGCTATTAATATCTTTTTTAGATTAATATTTTTCATTAATCCCATAAGTATATCCCGTAAATAAAAACATTGAACAACCAAAACTATTAATTCTGCCATAACTGTTGCGAAAGCCGCTCCTGCTGAAGCATAATCGGGGATTAAAACCAAATTCAACAAAAAGTCAACAGCGGCACCTGCCAAAATAGATCTCAAAACTAAATTTTCCTGCCCCATTGGAGTAAGAATCTGTATCCCGGTAATATTAGACAACCCAATGAGGAGTAGTGTAATCATTAAAAGCTGCATAGGCAAAACTGCAGGTAAAAACTCAACTCCGGAAATAGCTAAAATAGATTCTCTTGCAAATATAATAAAGAAAATCATTAACGAAGAAGCGCTTATAATAACAAATCGAAAAGCTTTAGTCACAATCCGCCTAAAGGCTTCGTTTTCTCCCTTTTCTATATAAAAGGACATTCTGGGCAAAAGAACTGTTCCAAGAGAAGTTACTACGTTCACAAGAATCGTTTTAATCTTCACGGCAGCATCATAATATCCCACATCTGTATTTGTTTTCATAAACCCCAGCATAACCTTATCAAGATTCGTATAAATGCTTATAGATGCAGACATCATAAAAAAAGTCAAAATAGGAGCTATATGCCGTCTAAAATTGTAACTTTCTGTCTTCTTTAGCGAAACATATTTTCTCATATTAATAAAATTCAAAATTCCTGACCCATAGCTGGCAATGACATTTATTCCTCCATAAATAATATAATCTTTCGGAGAATGAATAAAAGCAAACATCAATATAATTCCCAGAATTTTGAAGGCCACAGTACATATTGTAATATAGGAATATTGTTCAAGAGCGCTGTATAACCAAGATATTCCCATTGTATTCAATACGATAGCAATACTGACAATCATAAGAATTTCTTTTTCCTGAGTAAATCTAGGAATCACGGCCAAAGCAAGAAAATACACAACATACATGATTGCTGTTGTTATTCCATTAATAATTAAAAGTTCCTGTACAGTCTGTGACAATTTTTCTTTATTATCTCGTACTTTTGCACATGCACGAATTCCATATGTAGGAACTCCAAGGGAAGCAATCATTGTGAAATATGAAACCACAGCCAGTGCAAACCCTATACTTCCTGTCCCCTCCGCCCCTAAGACACGAGAGTAATAGGGAAAAGTAATCATAGGAAAAATAACCTGAGAAATGGTCAGCATAGCATTCATAATAAAATTATACTTAATTGAGTGTGTTTTCATCCCTTATTCCTTTCCCACGTGATTTCTCTTTCTGCATAATTTAATGATCCATTTATATCCCTTAAATCTGGTTCTTCGAAGCACTCTTAAAGTACCACTTTCCTTCCCTGCTCTTTTATATATTTCAAGACTTAACTCTTGCAATTTTCTATCAAATTCGATAAACTTTTGCTTTATTACCTGATCAGTCTCAGGAAAGCTGACAAATATTGTAATCTGATCCCCTATCATCTGGGCAATTCTTTTTCCTATATAATTAGTCTTTTCGGAGATTCCCCATTTTGCATAATGATTGTAAAATTGTGTAAGATGATATATCACATTAATATGATCATCCATATGCTTCTGATATCCCTGGATACTAACACTTTGGGTTGTCACAGCTAGCCGATACATATAAACATATAAATCCCAAAATTGAACAGTACTTATATACGGTACCGGATATAATATATATTCTACATCCACATAAAAGCAATTTTCATCTAAACTAATATGATTATTTTTTAATATCTCTGTTTTAATAACCAAAGAATGCATACCAATCTGTACCATAGAAGCTACTTCTTCAAATTTCCATATTTTTTTGCTCTCAAGTTTTTTATAGTCTTTAGAAGTTTTTTCTCCACTTTTATCATTGACTTCGTAATAATTGGTTACCACATATTCTGCAGTACAGCTTTTCAATTCTTGAACCAGCTTTACAAAATCAGATGTATTAACCCAGTCATCTCCGTCCACAACTTTAAAATAGTCACCGTTGGCTTCCCGGATTCCTCTATTAATAGTTGAACCATGTCCTCCATTTTCTTTAGAAATAACCCGAAAGGTATCCGGGTATCTCTGTTCGTATTGTTTTCCTATCAAAGCAGTTCTATCTTTAGAACCATCATCTATAATCAATACCTCTATATCTTTCATTATATCTTCATGTATAAAGGACTCTAAAGTCTGATTCAGATATCTTTCTACATTATAGGCCGGAACTGTTACCGTAAGTACTTTTTCCATATAGTCTATCTCCTATTTTGAGTTTTAATATAGTCTTTTTTCTTTCTCATATCAGACAAGAGCTTCATCACTACATACATTTTTTTTTCCATAAGTCCAAGTAAAATTTTGTCTTTTACAGACATCTTTTTAATATATGGATTTTTCAAATAATCTGGATAATTTTTTATTATAAAATCTTTAAAATTTATAAGCCAGGGACTTGTAAAATCTTCTAATATAATTTCTTTTGACGGCACAAAATATCCATGTTCAAAAAAGAGATACTCTAGTTCATTTTTATACTGTTTATCAGCATTGTGATCTATAAAATACTTTCTGATAAAATCAAGTACTCGTGTTCTATCATGAAAACTCCTTTGAAAGTTCCTATTTCTCATAATAGATCCTTGCCGGAGCAGATAATAATAGAGTGGTTCCTCTCCTGTATAACAAATTCGTTTTGCTTCATATGTCAAACGGGGGGTCGTTGCCAAATCCTCATAGTACAGATTTTCCGGGTATTGAATTCCTGTACAATCCCAAAAGCTCTTTCGATACATTCTACACCAAGCAGCAGGGGTTTTAAGAAGTAATTCTGGAACTTCATTCAGTGTAAAGCTTCGATCTTGAGGTAAATTAAATCTATATCTATCTCTTCTTCCTGTTTCTGGTTCTATAGACTCAAAATCAAAGATTATCATATCGGCCTTATATCTTTCTCCTTGTCCTACCGCTTTTTCCACCATTCTTGGAGAAACTGTATCATCTCCATCTACAAAAAATATGTACTCGCCTTTACATTCTTGTACTCCTTTATTCCTTGCATCACTTAGTCCTTCGTTTTTTTTATGAATGACTCGGATTCTAGAGTCTTTCTGCATATAATAGTCGCAAATATCTCCACTTTTATCCGTAGCTCCATCATCGACTAATATAATTTCAATATTTTCATAAGTCTGTGCTACTAGACTTAGAATGCAGTTCTCTATATATCTTTCTATATTATACACCGATACTACAACACTTACTAGTTTCATATATCCACTCCTATCCCCAAAATCATCTCTTTCTGTTGCTTTCTCAGTTCTTTTAAACTATACTTTTCTTTTTCTCCTAACAAGCAAATCTCATCCCTGTTTTTTTTTCGATGGGAAAGCACAAAATCAGCCCATTGATCTGAAGATTTTTTTAAAGGTAAAAACCAGCAGTCTCTGCTTATTTTCGCTTCACTTGTAATATTTTCGCTCATCAAGCACGGTAATCCTGTGCACTGTGCTTCAATACTTACGGTAGGAAGTCCCTCAAAGCATGAAGGAAGAAGAAAAAAATCCATTCCTTGAAAAAGTCTGTTTATATCTTTTCGAAACCCCAAAAATTTTACAGATTCTTCAAGATTTTTTTTCTTCACAAAAGCTCTCACTTTTTCAAGGCGTACTCCTTTTCCTGCCAAAAGGAGCACCGCATTTTGGTCTTTCTCTCTGATTTTTTCAAATACTTTAATTAAAAAAAAATGATTTTTGGCATAAGAAAAACTGCCTACATTTCCTATAACAAAATTATTTTCAACTTTAAGTTCCTTTCGTACTTCTTCCCTGATTTGGTCATGAAAAGTATATTTCTGAAGATCTACAGCATTAAAAACTGTCTGAAAATCATTTGATTCAACAATTTTTTTAGGAAAAAGCCAAAGCCCCGCTTTTTTGGAACATGCATAATACCTTGTCGCTGTTCTATATAAAAAAATTCGGCAAACATAATGTAGTGCATTAAAACTTATTCTTTTCAAAAGATTTTCGCAATCATTCCCACTGGAATGACTATGGATCAGAATATGACTAACCTTTTCTTTTTTAGCTGCCCAAGCTGCAACACAATCAATAGCAGTAGATATATTTAAATAAACAATCTCATATTGTCCTTCTTTGATAATTTTACTAACTTGGTGAAATTGCCTTACAGGATGTTTCAAATTTGCCACCTGAAAAAGTTTGGAGTGATATTTACTAAGGAATTTTTGAAGTCTTGCATCTATCTTATTCGTAAGAAAATCTATCTGAACATCATTGGAATTTACATTTTTCAAAAAATTCAACAAATAGTTATCTACTCCACCACCATGTCCATCCATTATAAATCCCACTAAAATTTTCTTCATATCTTTTATCCTTTATTTTTCTGATTTTGTATACTATAATGCATCAGATATCCTAAAAAAGACCATAAAACAAAAACTCCTGGAGAATTTGTATGCAATCCTTCTAGTAAAAACAACATAGCAACTGCAACCACTAAACAGCAAGCAGAAAGAATGCCTATATAGTCTCTGTCATCCGCTGAAATACTTCGAAATGTTTTTACCCATCGACGAATGACCATCACTATAAATATTAAAAATACCGAAGCCCCAAAAATCCCCTGATAAACTAGAATGTTTAAATACTCATTGTGGAGACTGACATAATCTCCTTGAGGATTATTAACAACATAAGTGTTCGGTAAATTTTCCTTTACATACGGCAAAAATGAGTTATATCCCGTTCCTAAAATAGCTTTTGTTTTCCATACGTCAATTCCACTGGACCATAACGCAATTCTTCCATTACTTACGTCCTTTTCAATATCTTCTTCTCTGCCAACTTTCTGATTTTCTATAGGAGTATCATATTCTTGAGTATTATCCTCTTCCATACTAATATCTCCAATATTTTCATTCACGCTTGGAGAATTTTCAGCTTCTTTCTGGAATTTTTGTTGAATTTGATTGTTATATTGTAACTTTAATGTGGATGTTCCGCCAATGAATATTCCTGTAAAAACCAAAGCAGTCAACACATAGCGGAATAATATTGTCTTTTTTTCTTTTTTCTGTATCGCCGTATAAATCAGCCAGAAACTCACAGCCAGCACCATTGCCAGCTCCGCTGTTCTTGAATCGCAAAATACGATATATAGGTAGTCTATAATTATAAATAGAATATATGGGACTTTCTTATAATTTTTGTTACATTTTACAAAATAACAGCATAGCAAAACAGAAACTGTTGTAAAAACTCCTCCATAATTAGGATCCGTATAAACTCCCCAAAGTCTTCCCCACTGGAAACCTGCAATTAATAATTCACCATTTTCAGTATACCACATGGCTTGATAAGATTGAATCATTAAATAAAGACTTACAGCAGCAGCAATGACACTATAAATAATCATAATATGTGCACAAATCTGAAATTCTTTTTTATATTCCTGAAAAGTTCGTGTTGTATCACATATATACAGGATTAAAAACACAAGCCCCGTCCATATCAGCCATTTAAAGTCTGAAAAAAATGCTCCATATCGTATATTAGCTAACATAGATATCAAAAAGCTTATACAAAATATCCCTAACAGAATCCAGTATGGAGTTTTCCAATAACTTTTAAAAAATAGCAGCCTTCCTAAAATTGTAGCAATACCTAAAACAATACAAATTCTTACCAAAATTGGCTGTACAGCTGAATCATAGAGAAATACATTAAAGGTCACTAGTCCTAAAAACAAATATGCAATTTTGAAGCAAATTTCAAGAATTTTTACATACTCCTTTTTTACCAATTTCATCTGCTATTTCTCCTTAAAATTCCCTCTTCACTAATTTGAATGCGGATTCTATCACCTTGTCCATATCATAGTATTTATACTCTGCCAGTCTTCCTCCGAAAAGAACACGCTCCTCTTTATCTGCCAGTTCTTTATATTTCTGGTACAGGTTCTGGTTCTTCTCATCGTTGATAGGATAGTAGGGTTCCATACCTTCTGCCCAGTCTGCCGGATACTCTCTGGTGATCACCGTCTTTGGCTGAGTACCGAACTCAAAATGTTTATGCTCGATCACTCTGGTATATGGAGTCTCCCGGTCAGTGTAGTTTACCACAGCCACGCCCTGATGGTTTTCCTCATCCAGGATCTCTGTCTCAAATCTCAAACTCCGGTACTCCAGTTTGCCATAGCAGTAATCATAGAAAGAATCTATGGTTCCTGTATAGAGGATTTTTTCTCCCAATTCCTTATATTTTTCTCTGTGCTGATTATAATCCACTCCAGTTTCAATATCGCAGCCCTGGAAAAGCTTCTCTATAAGCACATTGTATCCTCCGATGGGGATCCCCTGATATAAGTCATTAAAGTAATTATTATCATAGGTATATCTTACCGGAAGTCTTTTGATAATGAACGCCGGCAGATCCCTGCAGTCTCTTCCCCATTGTTTTTCCGTATAGCCTTTGATCAGTTTCTTATAGATATCTTCTCCTACCAGACTGATGGCCTGTTCCTCCAGATTTTTAGGCTCTCCCTGAATACTGGATCTCTGTTTTTCAATGATTGCTTTTGCCTCTGCAGGAGTGCTGATATTCCACATTTTGCTGAAGGTGTTCATATTAAAGGGCATGTTGTACATTTCCCCGTGAAAATTAGCGACGGGAGAATTTGTATAACGGTTAAACTCTGCCAGAGAATTTACAAACTGCCATACCTCTTTATTGCTGGTATGAAAAATATGGGCTCCATATTTATGAACATGGATTCCCTCTATATCTTCACAGTACAAATTTCCGCCTATAGTGTCTCTTTTTTCCACAACCAGACATTTTTTCCCCGCTTTCTGTGCAAAATAGGCAAACACGCCGGAAAACAGTCCGCTTCCAACTAATATATAATCATATTTTTTCATTTTATCATCCTTCTCTCATTTAAATTTTGATATATCCATTATCTCTTGGATTTTACTTTAGAATAAATCATTGGCAGGCCTCCTCTGATCACATGGATTCCTCTTCCGAGAGCTGTACACAGCAGTACAGATCTCCTTTTAATACAGAACAGGGACAGGGCCAACGCTTTGCTGTCTTTTGCCTCAGCCTCCGGGATCAACCTGAGAAACAAGGGATCTGCGAAAACTTCTCTGCAGAACTTTACCCGGGCCTTATGTTTCATCTGAGCCCGTCTGTCGCAGTTCCGCTCCAGGGCAGATAATATGTATCTGCCATAAAGGCTGCCCAGTAAGGAACGGGTTTTCTGATCATCTCTATTCCAGTATTTCTGCTGATCATAAAGCATGGCGATCCTCCTCCGGTGGAGAGGGTAATAATCAGGAACAAACCTGGCGGTGAGATTTCCCTCCATTCTTTTCCCATAGTGATATGGTGAAATATCCAGCAGATTCATACTGTCAATATCCATACAATATTGAATATTAAATACAATATCTTCTATCAATGGAACATCCTCATAGGAAAGGCCTTTTGCCCTGATATAATCCAGATCGTATGCTTTGTTCCATGCATAGCCATAAAGGGTTTCCTGTTCCAAAGTGAGGATATGGCTGCGGACCTCCTCTGCCGTCCGGCAGAAGGCTTTCTCAGGCTTGATTTCGTGGGCATAGCTGAAACTCCCGTCTTTCTCATAGTATTCCTCCTTATGCCCGAAAACCGCCAGTTTTGCCGGATTATTGAGAAAAGCTTTCCACAGTTCTTCCAAAAGCCAGGGATCCACATAATCATCGGGATCCATAAAACAGATATATTTCCCTTTGCCATGAAAAATACCGGTATTTCTGGCAGCGCTTAATCCTTGGTTCCGCTCATGGTGTACCGCATGGATCCGAGGATCTTTTTTCGCCAGTCTTTCAGCCAGTTCTCCGGTTCTGTCCGGGGAACCGTCTTCCACAATGATCAGTTCCCAGTCTCCAAAACTCTGGGCACAGATACTGTCCACTGCCTTTTTTAAATATTTTTCAACTCCATAGGCAGGCATCACAACTGTAAAAAATGGTCTGTTCATATCATGTGAGCTCCTCGATCAATTCTATAATCTTCTTATAAGACTGGGGACGGTCAAACTGCTCCATGGCAATCTCTCTGGCCTTTCTTCCCATACGTTTTCTGCCTTCCGGATCTTTATAGAGATCTGCAACTGCATCTGCCAGGATCCTGGGATCCTCCGGAAGAATGTTGATGCCGAATCCGTCCTTTTCTACCTTCGTACGGAACTCAGGGCTCATGCAGGTATTGATCATCGGTTTCCCCGCTGCCAGGTAGTCTCCGATTTTAGTCACGATGCTCTGAGGAGCTTTTTTCACAAAGGAATTTACCAGAATGTCTGACTTTGCAAGCCAGGCAGCCATCTCAGGATAAGAAACATAACCGAGGAACTCTACATTCCGGCACCCCTGGTCTTTTGCCAGCTTTTCCAGTTCTTCCTTCAGAGGTCCGTTTCCCAGTATTTTGATCTTGATATTATCCATTTTTCTGTCCAGGAGCTCTTTTCCTGCAAGAACCATTGTCCGTATGTCATAACTGGTTCCGATAGTCCCTGCATAAGTGACCCAGAATTCCTCCCCTTTTTTCAGGATCTCCGGGCCGTATTGGCTGACCCCCTTATCAAATTCGGCGATTTCATTGCCTACATATACAGTCTTTTTTGGGACATCCAGCTTCTGATTTTTTAAAGGCCGGTCCCTGTATTCATCAGAGGTTCCCACGATACCCGATACCAGCGAATATACTTTTTCCGCATCTCTCTTAAGAGGATAAAAAAGGATATCGCTGACAACCGGTATATCCAGGACCATCCTCATGGCTTCCGGCCAGAGATCATTTACATCCGGCACAAAGGGGATTCCTCTGTCATGAGCATACTGAGCCGCCGCCAATGCTACGTCATTAGGCGGAATCTCGCAATAGATCAGATCATAATCCCCCTCTTTTTCCAACATCTTTTTTAAATTTTTTGCCGCTATCCGATGACTGAATATTCTTCGGATATCTATATTTTTTTTGTAGCCCGGCTCATAGATAAATTTCAGCCGGAACTTATATTCTTCTTTGTTTATAGCCTCCACATCTCTCTGTGCTTTCTCCCAATGCTGAAAAGTAGTAGTGATCAGATCCACCTGATACCCTGCATCAGAGAGAAAATCTCCGATATATCGGAAACGGCTGTAGCCTTTTTCTCCATTGAGTTTTACCCCCATAGAAATCACTGCAATTTTTTTCATATATTGTCTCCTGTTTACTTAATCACAGCCAGAGCTGTATCTGCCATGATTTTTAAATCTCCCAAAACACTGAAGGATTCTATATATTCCAGATTGTATTTCATCTTCTCCGGCAAAATATATTGAATATAAATTTCTTCTGTATCTTTTCCCGTTTTTATTTTATAAAAATCTATGGCGTCTTCCTCGTTTTTATAAGCAATACTTGTCCTGGAAGTAATGCCCGCCGGAAGAAGAAGCGTGGCCATCATCTCCGGGGAATAAGCGTCCACATATTTTTTTACCTCGGGGCGGGTTCCTACAAAACTCATATCCCCTTTCAGCACATTGAAAAGCTGAGGTATCTCATCCAGCCTGCATTTTCTCAGTTTTCTTCCCATATTGGTAATACGGGAATCCCCGCCGCGGGTAACCAAAGGCCCCTGCTTATCCGCATCCGCTACCATTGTACGAAACTTATAAATACGGTAAGGCCTCCCATACTGGGTAATCCTTTCCTGACGATAAAAAATCGGTCCTTTGCTGTCCAGCTTAATACATACTGCGAGTATAAGCATTACGGGCGACAAAAGAACCGTTAAAACAATTCCCAGGACTACGTCCAAAAAACGCTTGGCGAAAAGCGCCGGGCGTTTTTTGGCAAGATCCATATAATATTTTTTTACTTCTTCCTTTCTCATACATTCCGGAAGGCTGTTCCAATCTTTTAACATATCCTACAGCTCCTTGACAATTCTTCTATAAGTATGTATCACATATCCTATCTCCTCGTCTGTCAGACATGTATGAAGGGGAAGTGTGATCTCATTTTCAAACATGTGATAAGCATTCTGATAATTTTCAATATGGAACCCCAGATTTTTATAAGCCGTCATCATCGGCAGCGGCTTATAGTGAACATTTGTTGCAATACCTGCTTCCGCCATCTTATCGATCACTTCATTGCATTCTTCTCTGGTCCTGCCCGGGATCCTGGTAAGATACAAATGGCCGCTGGAGGAATGGTCGCCGCCATAATGATCTAATACAGATATATTTAAATCTTTAAAACCTTCATTATATCTTTCAATAATTTCTCTCCGCCGTTTCAGCAGTCCGGGATATCGGCTGAACTGTGCCAGTCCCAAGGCAGCCATAATATCCGTCATATTATATTTATAAAAAGGTGCTACGATATCATATTCCCAGTTTCCGGGCTTCAGTTTTACAAAGGCATCCTTGCTCTGCCCGTGAAGAGAGAGTTCCATATACCGGTTATAGATATCTTCACTGGACACTTCCGGTATTTCTTTCCAAACTACCGCTCCGCCTTCTGCTGTTGTCAGATTTTTTACCGCATGAAAAGAAAAGCTGGTAAAATCTGCGATCTCCCCGCACATCTTTCCATCCTTCCGTGCTCCAAATGCATGGGCGCCGTCTGCTATTACCGCAATCCTTCCCAACGCTTTCTGAAGTTTTCCCGCTGGATGGAAAAGAATTTTCTTTTCTGCTGCAATATCAAACATTTGGTTATAATAAGGATAAATAATACCCGCCAGGTCTACGCAGATTATGGCTTTTGTCCTTTCCGTAACCGCATTTCTCACCTGCTCCGGATCCATATCATAAGAATCCGGAAGAGTATCTACCATGACCGGAGTAGCCCCCACATGGCAGATAACACTGCAGGTAGCCGTATATGTATACGCCGTAGTGATCACTTCATCCCCAGGTCCGATACCTAATATACGAAGGCTTAATTCCAATGCGGCTGTTGAAGAATTTAAACAAACCGCTTTTCTGGTATGACAGAATCCCGCAATTTCTTCTTCAAACCGTTTTGTCTTTGGGCCGGTAGTAATCCATCCGCTTCTCAGTGTATCCGCAACTTCATTGATTTCCTTTTCTGTTATGTCTGGGGGTGAAAAAGCTATTTTCATCATCTGTCATCTCCTGAATTTTGTGTATATTTAAACTCATTATACCTAATTCTGGAATAAAAGCAAGACCATTAAGAAAATACTTCTTCGGACTCATTCTGGTAATTTCTGGTACTTACTTACGATTCCGCCCTGATTTTTTCTGTATATAATCCTTCAAAAACTCATACATTTCCTCTTCTGTAGGAGGGCATCCCTTCAGATAATGCCGGAATTTCCTGGTACATTGTCCGATCCCCAGCTCTCCGGTCTCTCCTCTGAATCCCTGGCCAATGCAGATTTTTTCTTTCAGTTCCTTTAGCAGGCCTTCTTCTTTCAGTTTCTGGAGGGCCGGTATCAGGTATCCGTAACAGGCGCTGCAGGACTCTACTTCCTCCACAGCATCCTGAAGTTCCACGATCTTTCTCTTCTTAGGAAGTATGGATTTTTCCTTAGGAAGATTCAGCTCCCGAAATTCTGCCAGCTCCCAGTCTTCCAGTCCGGCTCCCAGATCTGCGGCCATCTGGATATAAGGGATCTCTTCTAATTCGTACCCCATGAGATGAGCCACGTAAGCGTCACACAGTACCGGATCCGCCGCAGCCATGATCCGGTTCATGACTACCGGATTGCCTCCGTCTTCAAAGTCCCAGTCTCCGCAGATATTGTCTACCACAATAAAATCCTGATGGATCCCTGTTGCCAAATGGGCAATAGGTTTGTGAAGCCCCATAGCGTGGAACCGGCGTTTTTCCGAATTGGGGATCAGTCCCTTCATATTTTTCAGGGCGCAGGTGATCTTGGTCTGGCAGTGGCCTTTCATGACCGGCACATTGATCAGGAAATCCAGCTTCATCGCTTCATCGCAGATCTTCAGCTCCATCCCCTGGCAGTCATAGGTTTCATAACTATCCTTCTGCATGTCCAGGAATTCCACGCCGTACTTTTCTGAAAGATCATAGTACCCGCAGAGTCTGGCCGTATCTTCAGTCTTATCCCCCACCCAGGAGCCTTCCAGCATGACCAGATCTTTAAACCCTCTCTCCTGAAGATATTCAATAATCCCCGCCACGATCTCCGGATGAGTGGTGGCTCCCCAGGAAGGGTCTGAGGGAGAGACCAGGTTGGGTTTTATGCCAATGCGGCATTCTTTGTCCGGTATCCGGGAAGCCAGATCCGCCTCCTCCAATAATTGTTTTGTCATTTCCTTATATTCTGTTCCATAGATAGCCAGGATTTCTGTATTTTCCATAGTTTACCGCCTTTCCCCCTATAATTCATATTAGGTTCAGGAATCCCCCAGGTTCTCTATAAGTCCCCGGAACTCCATCTGTTTCTGTTATGTATAATCATAACGAAAACCCGGGGACCTGTAAAGAACAAACTCTTTTTCCGGAAATTTCTTCAAATTCCTGCACGAATTCCTCTTTTTCCCCATCTTTCTCTTTACAACCCTATGTAAAATTGTGTAAAGTAGTATCGATATTAATTACATACTATCCAGGAGGATTTACTTATGTCAAAACCCAAAGCTTCTATCTTTGAAATGGACGGTGTGCCGGAATTCGGCCAGGCCCTTCCTCTGGCGCTGCAGCATGTGGTAGCTATGATCGTAGGCTGTGTAACCCCTTCCATTATCGTAGCAGGCGTGGCAGATCTGGCTCCCGCTGACCGGGTGATCCTGATCCAGGCAGCCCTGTTTGTTTCTGCCATCAGTACCCTGCTTCAGCTTTTCCCTGTGATCAAGGGAAAAAATTTCCAGCTTGGAGCAAAGCTTCCCGTGATCATGGGCATCAGCTTTGCCTATGTACCCAGTATGCAGGCTATCGCCGGCCAATATGATGTAGGCACCATTCTTGGGGCTCAGATCATCGGCGGTATCGTAGCTGTCATCGTAGGTCTTACGGTGAAAAAAATCCGTATCCTGTTCCCGCCTATTGTTACCGGAACCGTGGTATTTACTATTGGTCTTTCCCTGTATCCCACAGCGGTAAATTATATGGCCGGGGGGACTTCCAGTGAAACTTACGGCTCCTGGCAGAACTGGCTGGTAGCTATTTTCACCCTGGCAGTGGTAACAGGACTGAATCACTTTGCCAAAGGATTTTTAAAACTTGCCTCTATTCTGGTTGGTATCATCGCAGGCTATATCCTGGCAGCATGTTTCGGTATGATCGACTTTTCCGGTATCGGTTCTTCAGGTTTCTTCCAGCTCCCTCAGCCTCTGCACTTCGGCGTAAGCTTTGAGCCTTCCGCCTGTATTGCCATCGGCGTTTTATTTGCCATTAATTCTATTCAGGCAATCGGAGATCTGTCCGCCACTACTGTAGGAAGTATGGATCGGGAGCCTACCACCAGAGAGCTTCAGGGCGGAATCGTCATGTACGGTATTGAAAATATCATCGGCGCTTTATTCGGCGGTCTTCCTACCGCTACCTACAGTCAGAACGTAGGTATCGTAACCACTACTAAAGTTATCAACCGCTGTGTGCTGGGACTGGCTGCCATCGTTCTGATCATCGCCGGACTGGTACCGAAATTCTCCGCTTTGCTGACCACCATTCCCCAGTGTGTCCTGGGAGGGGCAACTATCTCTGTATTTGCCTCCATTGCCATGACCGGGATCAAGCTGGTCATGCAGCAGGAAATGAATTTCCGGAATACTTCCATCGTAGGGCTGGCCGTGGCTCTGGGAATGGGCGTAACTCAGGCGCCTGCCTCTTTAGCCGCTTTCCCGGACTGGGTAACCACTATCTTCGGTTCCTCACCGGTAGTCCTGGCAACCATCGTAGCAATTCTTTTAAATGTGATCCTTCCAAAAGAAGAGAAAAAACAGAGCACTTCCGGCAAGTAGCAAGGGATGCTTTTACCTCTCATCTATTGTCACATATAGCAAAAAACTGTTCCGCCAAAGAGGAATCTTTCCCGGAGCTGTCCCATGAGTCATATTCTGGATTCTGATCCATGGGGCAGCTCCCGCAAGTTCACAGATTTCTTTTGGGATGGAACAGTTTTTTCTTTTCTCTGTATTTAAAATCCGTTTCCTTTTTCAAATACAAAAGGTACTTGTACAAATGATACATAAAGATATGATATCCCGGCCTCTTCCCATAAAGCACAGCACTGCCCTCATACCAGGGGCTTTCTTTTACATAGCCTGAAGAAAAGCCGCTCATCTTCCCCATCTTATTCCAGACATGGTTTGCCTTTAACTCTTCTTCCGTCATTCTTCCTGCCGCTGTCTGATCCCCTGTATCGAAAATATCATCAGAAAAGGGCTGATTTCCGAATATCTGTGCTTCCTGGAATTCCGGCTTTCCCATAAAACGGCTTAATGACTTCTCTGTTTCCTGTCTGTCTCTGATCAAATGGGAATCCTCTATATGTTTCATGGAGGCCGCCTGATTTCTCGCATATTCCAGCAGTATTTTTTCCAGCTCTTCCAGAAACCTTTTTCTCTCTTCATCTGTCCGGGCGTATACGGGTCTCCACCGCCCTTGTACTTTCTCATAACCTGTGGTCATACCCTGGGGCGCGCTGAAAATGCTCTCAAACAGACTGTTGCTGAAATAAACTTTTTTCCTCAGACCTGCTTCCGGTGAAAAATAGTAGCAGTGATAATCCTCTCTTCTGACTCCCTTTGGCAGTTCATAAAGCCCCCAGTAATATCCTGTCAGTCTTCCCTTTTTTCCCAGTATCCCCAGAGCCTGACAGATTTCTTTCTGCATAGAGCCAGTCCATCCACTGTCAACCAGGGCAATAGGCACTTCCTCCGTCAGCCCTTCCTGTTCCAGATAACCTAAAAGGGAAGGCAGTTTTTCCCGGGAATTTGTTTCCACTGCTTTCAGAAAAAAAGGACAGTCTTCCAGCTTCTGACGGATTCTCTTTAAATGGGGATAGGAAATAGGCTTCTTTCTTTGACCTGTCATTCCCAGCCGCTCCAGGGTGATCCTCTTTTCTTCCTCTTTGATGCCGGAACGGTCAAGGATCCTGTCCAGAGTCACTTCCGTACCGCCTCTGCATATATAATCCAGAGCCGCCCCCATATCCCTGTGATACATGGGCAGTCTGAGAGAGTACCGGGAACAGCACAGATATCTGCATTCTATGGGAAGGTGAAATCTTTCCACATAGATCCCGGCACACCGATACATCAGATACCCGTCCCTCGCAAGAAAATACAGCCGCCGGATCCCGTTGTTCTGTGCCTTATCCAAAATCCACAGCACAAAGTCATTTAAGGCTGGGGCCAGGATTTCCTTTGAGGTCTTATTAAAAACGTCTTCTTTTTTCATATTAAACACACCCAGCTGTTTTCTTTAGTATGTCCCAAATTTGAAAATGTCAGACAATAATATTATTGAATATCACCCGCAAATATGTTATATTATAAACATAAAAAGGAACAACCGCCCACAAGGGGTTGACCTGATAAGGTAAATCATAGAAATGCCACCCTAAACCGGTCAAAGTTATGAGGGTGGTTTTTCTATGCAGACAGCACTACTTTAAAAACGTAAAAACGAATGTCAGCAATGCAAGAACAAACATACCAAAGGCCATAAGGTCTTTAAAGTCAAACGGTTTTTTGTCCATCAGCACCACCCCATTCTATGTATGAATAGAGGTCAGCCACCCTACATTATTGACAATCTGTCTTCTCCGTGGTATTCTTATCACAATTCAGGAGGTGC
>ERZ1643249.592-NODE-592-length-40906-cov-5.329049_pt1 | contig 40906 bp, 43 predicted proteins | sample MGYA00579263_ERZ1643249 | MGnify/ENA primary metagenome ERZ1643249 (study PRJEB29033, sample SAMEA4952264) | chicken gut metagenome | biome: Broiler Chicken; feature: Gastrointestinal Tract; material: Caecum | place: Ireland | collected 2018 | study: Broiler...
TACCGCACTCAAACGAAAAAGCCCAGCTTTCGCTGGACTTTTTCGACAGACTGAGAGGCATGACAGTTGTCATGCCTCTATTTTTCTGCTTAAACAATACAGATTTTCAAACAAAATTATAAATCGTTCTCTGTAGTCTCCTGAAAAAAGAGACGCCAGATCAAATACCCCCAAGAGGCTAAAAATCCAATAAACAACAGGCCTTTACATTTCTTCGCAGTCTTAGAAAAAACTGTCGCGGTCCACGCCCCAAGGCATAAACAACAGACCTTCAGGATTGAAAAATCCAACGCATTCATGGTATGTGCTTTTCCAACCAGATATTGCACATAGATCCTAAATTTTTTACAACAGTCGTTGCACAATCTAGATTCCATTTGTGACTTCATACATCTTCCCCTTTTCTGTGGATAGTCGTCTGGTAATCGCCTTCTTGCACCGCAGGCTGCCGGGTATGTGTTTTATTTTGGGAATGCCGCTGCACAGTAGCCTTTTGGGCAACAGAACAGCTGCGTCGCCCTTCAGGCGAAATACGTCCCAATTGAATACCCAATTTTTCAGCCAATTCCCGTGCATCTGAACTCTGTGTTTTGCGCAAAGCATGCTGCAAAATTTCACCACAGGCATATGCATCAGACCCGGCTTCGTGGTGGTGGAGCGCAATACCTAATGCATCAGAGACCGTATTCAATTTATGATTTTCTAAATCCGGCCATACTTTCTGCGAGACTTTTACCGTACAAATATATTCGCAGGTCGGCAATGGCAAGTGATAAAATTCCAAACAACGGCAAAGTACCTCTGTATCAAATACAGCATTATGGCATACAACAACACTACCGTTAATTTTATCACAGATCTTTGGCCAAATCTTGTCAAAAGTCGGTTGGTTTTGCACTTGAGATCGACGAATCCCATGGATTTTCACATTATACCAATGGAATTTTCCCACGGATTCTGGAGGACGAATCAAGAACGCTTCCTGACCAACTAAATGGTCGTCCTCATAATAAGCTAGACCGATTGCGCAGGCACTAATATAGTAGCCATTGCCTGTTTCAAAGTCCATTGCAACATATCTCATAACCGATCCCCCTGCCCTGCTCGTGCTCGATCTCGTAGCGTGCATAAGAAATTATAAAATGGAGCAAGCTTTTGAAAATTCTCTAACATTGGCGTAACAAAACTTCCATTAAATACCGGTGCAAAATTTTCCGTCTCGATAAAATCAACGCCGAGTTGTTTACGGTTCAGCCACCGCTGATAATTGACACTGGCATCAGGATATTTCGGTCGCTTATAGCACTCCCCCTGCAATATCATGTCAGGGACCTTTTGAACCGCATGATAGGCATCTAAAAACAACTTATCTTCCCGTAAGATAAGCTCTCGCGCTATTGTCATCTCTCCACGTCCAAAGCCACCCCAACACCCGTATTTCCAAGATTCCGGGCCTAGCTCCATATAAAAGAAAGGAAGCTCCTCATACTGAGTCCGCGCCCTACGAAATAATAGCCATAAATTTGCGCGATATCGCGTTTTATCTTTTGTATACCTTGTATCACGCCGAACCCTAGAAACCATCCGACTGGGAACAGTAACAAAAAGCGGATCTATCAGCAACATCTCATCCCGCATGCGCTCACATAGTGCATAAAAGGGTTCTATTGCGAGACGCTTGATCTGCGCTTTATGTTCTTCATAAAATTCAAGGGAATTCATCATTCGATTTTCGATCAAAAGATCCAACCCCTGCGGATTAAATCCGGTAAATTCCATCTACGGAAGCACTCCTTATATATATGCATATATTTATTGTATCCTTTTTCTTTTAGAAAGGCAATAGAAATTCCAAATCGCAATTGGCTTTTGCCCGGAAAAGGAGTATAATATCTTTATTAAGCGGTTGTTCCGCTTTCTATTTTGAGATAACCGGGAGGGAATCTGATTATGAATGTAAAAGAGAAGCTTTTGACAATGCTTGAACAGGATGCAAGATTGACCCCTGCTCAACTAGCGGATATGTCACAAATCGATTTGGCTGAAGTAGAAGAAATTTTACGTGAATTTGAGAAAAATAATACCATTTTGGGCTATAAAACAGTAATTGACTGGGATAAGACCGATCGCGAACAAGTAACGGCACTGATTGAAGTCAAAATTACGCCACAGCGTGGAATGGGATTTGATCAGATCGCCCGTCAGATTTACTCACATCATCAGGTGGAGAGTGTTTATCTAATGTCCGGAGGATTTGACCTCACAGTCATTATTTCAGGCCGAACAATGCGGGATGTTGCTCGATTTGTATCTGAACAATTGGCGCCAATGGAAAATGTGCTGTCGACCGGTACGCACTTTATCCTGAAAAAGTATAAGGAGCAAGGCGTGACCTTTAATCCGGATGATACAGACGATCGGGAGGTCATGATCTAAGATGATAGATTATTCGAAGGCCTTATCTGATCGGGTACAGGCCATGAAACCGTCGGGCATTCGAAAATTTTTCGATCTAGCTGCGACGATGAAGGATGTAATTTCTCTGGGTGTTGGTGAGCCGGATTTTGAGACACCTTGGCAGGTGCGGCGGGCTGGCATTGTCTCTTTGGAGAAGGGACGCACTTTTTATACATCCAACTGGGGACTTCAGCAATTACGAGATGAAATTGCAAACCTAGCCTTTCGGCGATATGGATTACAGTACGATCCGCATGATGAGGTGCTTGTGACAGTTGGCGGCAGTGAGGCCATTGATAATGCGTTGCGTGCTCTGATTTCTACTGGAGATGAAGTGCTGATCCCGGAACCGTGTTTTGTCTGTTATACGCCTTTAACGCAGTTGGCCGGCGGCGTGCCTGTCATTATTCCAACTGTTGCGGAAGAAGGTTTTAAGCTGACGCCTGAGCGCCTGCGGGCTGCGATCACGCCGCGCACAAAGGCTTTGGTTCTCCCTTACCCCAACAATCCTACTGGCGCGATTATGAATCGTCAAGAGTTGGAAGCGATTGCTGATGTCCTGCGGGATACCAATATTATTGTACTTTCGGACGAAATTTACTGCATGCTGACCTATCAAGGGGAGCATGTCAGTTTTGCACAGATTGATGGCATGCGTGAGCGAACGATCGTTGTCGATGGATTTTCAAAGTCGTATGCAATGACCGGATGGCGGCTTGGATGGGCTATGGGGCCACGGGAATTGATGAAATCTGTCTGTAAGATCCATCAGTTTGGTATTATGTGTGCGCCGACGACTGCACAGTTTGCTGGTATTGAGGCAATTCGCACAGGTGATGATGATATCGCGCATATGCGTAGCCAGTATGATATTCGCCGCCGTTTTTTGGTCAGTGAGCTGCGCAATATGGGTTTGGATTGTTTTGAACCGCACGGAGCCTTTTATGTCTTCCCTTCCATCAAGTCGACCGGTCTGACATCGGATGAATTCTGTAACCGACTGCTGCAAGAGCAACGTGTAGCTGTCATTCCAGGTACTGCCTTTGGTGAGAGCGGCGAAGGCCATGTGAGAATCTCCTATTCCTATTCCATGGCACACTTGCAAGAAGCCTGTCGCAGAATTCGCGCATTTTTGCAAAGCCTGTAACGAAATATAAACCTCCGCATAGGTTGAACTAGAAGGTCTTTTCCTTCGAAATCAATTTTAGACGGAGGTTTTTTCTATGGCTGAAAAAATGTGTCCCGGCCCGCTCAGCACTTCTGCAGGATTCCGGGAAGCGGTATGTGTTCATACCAAAAAAGTTTATGACCAGTGCCGTAGCCGCGATTGTATGCGGGACCTGCGCGTATTCCTTCCCGTGGATGAACAGTGCTTTATCGATGCTAATGCAATTAGTATCAAAGCACGCTCGGCAGAGCTGCTTTCGGCAATTATGGATGTAGAGCCTGTCGCTTTTCGGCGTGGATTCTACAGCGTAGATATCCGGTTCTTCTACAAAGTCTCGGTGGAAGCATGCACGGGAATCGGATGTCCGCGTATTTTGGAAGGCCTGGCTGTTTATGATAAGCGATGCATTTTGTTTGGCAGCGAAGGCGGTGCCCGCATCTTTTCGTCCCAGTATGTAGCTGATGGCGCAGATGTGCAGTTGGCTCAGCGCAGCAACCTTCCAACTGCTGTTTTGGAAGCTGTCGATCCGATTCTTCTCGACGCCCGTGTGGTATATCCAACCCAGGCCTGCGCTTGTTCTTGTGGTGAAGTACGCGAAGTGCCGCGCGCAATTTGCGGATGCTTTGCTGGGCAGGATCTGGCATTCGATGCCACTGGCAATCAGTTGCTGGTTACCATTGGCCAGTTCTCGATCATCAAACTAGAGAGAGATATTCAGTTGCTCATGCCGGCATTTGATATCTGTATGCCCGATAAGGATTGCTGCGACGGTGTAGGTGGAGACAGTTCGGAGGACCCGTGCGATATCTTCTCTCGTTTTGATTTCCCGGTTGATGAATTTTTCCCGCCGCGCCAAGAAGCCTCTCATGGGTGTGGATGTGGATGCGGAACCAACACACCATCTCCCCGTAGTTGCGGCTGCACAGGGACTTCGGCTGCTGCGACCAATCGATCCTGCGGATGCAATAGCTAAAAGATTTTCTCCCTCATTTGTTAGGCCAGTGTGCCGGAAACGCCTGACACGATAAAACTATATTTCATACTTTTCATTATGAAAGCCCTCTGATTTCAAATCGGAGGGCCTTTTTAAAATAAAATACATTATAAGTCTTCATCTGTAATAAAAAATCTGTTTTGCTCTTCTTCACAGCGGCGATCCAGCTCAGAAGTCGTGCCGAGTTGTGCGCGGACCTGTGCATATGCCTCCTGGGCTTTGGGATTATCATGCTCTGTTCGAACTGCACGGATTAACAAGTTTTTGGGTGTATCCAGAGGAGAAATATACTCAACGACAGAAACCTTGTATCCTTCTGCTTCGAGCTTTAACGCCCGCATACTGTCGGTTAGGACATCATTAAATCTTGCCTTGAAAACGCCAAACTTCGTCAGCGGTTCTAGGCCCGGTAACCGATATTGATTCAGCAGTTCTTTGTGGCAGCACGGAACACAGGCGATATATTTGGAACGAGCCCGAATCGCTGTACTGAGCGCCAAATCGGTTGCAATGTCGCACGCATGCAGAGAAATGACGGCAGTTACTCCCTTGGGCGGCTGATATGTGCGCAAATCGGCTGCAATGAATTCCATATTATGATATCCCAAGCGTTGGGCAATTTTACGGCTCTCTTCCACTACATGCGGATTGATGTCGATCCCAATCACGCGGCAACGCCGGTGGAGCACATCGCGCAAATAATAGTTCATGACAAATGATAGATACGACTTTCCACAGGCGCAATCGAGCAATAGAAACTCTTCGCTATCATCTTGCGCAAACATCGGTGCCACCAATTCGACATAATGATCAATTTGATTATATTTTCGAATCATATCATTTTTCAGTTTGCCTTCTGCGGTCAGGATGCCGATTTCTCGAAGTAGATCAGAAGCGCGGTCTATCTGGATCAAATATTTTCTTCCATGATCCAAAAGGGGATGATTTACATCCGGAGAACCCGTAGCGGGAGCAGAACGCTCACTTTGCTTCATCGTAACACCTTTTTCGGTCACCAAAATTGATATCATAGTACCACGTTCGGTATAATTCAGCGTACAGCGATCATACAAATCGATTTGATTTTCAAAAAATGCAACAGCTTCATCGGGATCTATTGGACGTGAAGTGCCCTGGAACACTAGTGTATAATTTTGCGTCTCGTCAAGTTTTAGGGTTGCCTGGAATTTTTTCTTTCCTGATTGAAAGATGAAGTCGGTGGCGATAAAATAATCCCGATTTTGTTCTAAGCGTGCGCGAATACCAACCAGTAACAGCTTTAATTTATTTCGTTCTCCTTTTTGCATAAGAGCATCCTTCCAACTGTAAAAATTTCATAACTAGTGCATTTATTATAAACGGATTTTATTGGAGGTGCAAGTGTTTTAGCTCCATGAATCTTGCAATTGGAATGTGCGAGGATAAGATAAGTGTCCGGCCTTCGCGATACCGCTGGATACAGTGGATTGCTTGCAGGATATTTTGCTCATCTAGCCCAGAAAAAGGTTCGTCAAATACGAGAATATCTGAAGCAGCGGCTAAAGCACGCGCAATTGCGACCCGGCGCTGCATGCCACCACTCAGCTCTGAAACTGGCTGTGCGAGATCATTCAGATGAAGAAGTTCTTGCAATAGCCGTTCGATTTGTGCTATAGGCCAGTCTGAGACCAATCGGACATTATCCACAGCAGTTAATGTGGGAAGCAGACGGTTTTCTTGGAAGACGGCCGCAAAGCGCAAGCCATTTGTGCCCAAAATTTGACCAGATGTCGGCTTTTCCAACCCCATCAGCAGACGCAAGAGCGTTGTCTTTCCGATTCCGGAGGGCCCGTCGATCTGCCAAGTTTCATCATCTCCTATATGCCAGTCTATTGCTTGCAAGACAACTTTACGTCCAAATCGCTTACCGACCTGCTTGAAACAGATATCCATATTTTGATCCTTTCTGCCAGCGCTGATTAAATTGTTGCAGTATACGTATCACAAATTTTTCACACAGTAGACTGATTCCAATGATAACGATCGTCCATGCAAACAGATCGTCAATATTCAGATATAACTTAGCTAAATAGAGTTGATCTCCAATAGAGCAATCAGGCAGACCAATGATTTCCCCTGCAACACCAGCTTTCCAGGCCATGCCTACACCAAGTTGGCAGCTAGAAAGTAAATAAGGCATGATTTGTGGTAAATAGAGCGCGCGGAGTTTCTTTAACGGCGAGATCCGAAATATCGCCGCCATTTCGAGTAATTTGGGATCGACTTGCCGCAAGCCTTGGCTTAGGTTAATATATACCGCGGGGAATACAACAAAAAAAGCGACTAAAATTGAAATATTTTCAGAAGATATCCAAATCAAGGCAACGATAATAAAGCAAGCAACCGGAACTGTTTTCATAACTTGCACAGCGGGCTCGAGCAGAAATGCAACCGGGCGTACAAAATAACAGAGAACCGCGCATAGCAGGCCGCTCAAAAGAGCCAATAAAAATCCAGTTATAATCTTGCAGAGAGAATGTAAAATAGACCGCCAAAATAATAATGTCTGTATTTGCCGACATAAACTATTCCAAGTATTGAGCGGGCCAGCAAACAAAAGGTCCGGGAGATACCAGTCCAAAATACACCAAGCCGCCGTCCAAAATAGGACGACGGCCAAGCTTATTGCTAATTTCTTAGACATTGTAAAAAGCCTCATCGGGTAAATTCCCACCGACAAGCTGTGGATCATATGAGTATAGTGCATCCAGATACCCGGATAGCGCTGTATACATATCATTTCCGGTGAGATGGACTAGATTACAGCGCGGGATAGCCAGTTTTGCAATTTCTGCTTTTACAATATCTAGGGATTCGATTCTTTCTGCCGCATCCTCAGGATGCCCATTGACGTACTGCACAGATTCAGCCGCATCTTCACTGAATTGCAGCATAGCCGCGGGATGCGCATCAGCAAATTCCTTGCGTACAACCGTCACACCTGTGACAAGTTGGCTCCCATTATCTGCAACGCGATCCCACTCTTCGCCCAAGCTAAGCGCAATATGTTCGTTACCCAACTGGCGGATTGCAACTGTAGCAAACGGCTCGGGAAGAATGGCGAAAGCAGACGGATCTGCTTGCAGCGCAGAGATCACTTCAGTTGCCTCGCTCTTAAATTCCACTGTGAGGTCTTCCCATTTTATTCCGTTTTTTTCGATAAGATAGCGCAGCGAAGCCTCAGGTGTTGTTCCCTTCCCCGTCATATAGACCGTGCGGCCTTTCAATGGAGATAGATTTTCCATCTGTACATTACCGGGTGCTACGACCTCCAATACACTTAAAGTATTGATATTGACAACTTCAATTGCACCATTGGTCTTTTGATACAGAGTAGCTGCAAGATTTGCTGGGATCAATGCAATATCTATTTCATTTTTCGCGATCAGCGGGACAATCTCGTCTGCAGTCGCATAGATATCAAAATCATAATGTTCGTTGTCCGAGGTCATAAGGGCCGCCAACCCCATAGAGGTCGGTCCTTTTAACGAAGCAATTCGTGCGACTAAGCCATCTTCATATTCTGCAGTAATTTCCTGCGGTGCAGTAGGTTCTACCACCGAGGGAGCTTCACTGGGTTTGTTCGATTGTTCTACCTCCGATTGCGTTGATTGACCGCAACCGGCTAATACGAATAGAAGCAATGCGGCAAATGCAAGTAGGCGTTTTTTCATGATCAGTTCAAATCCTTCCATGAATCAAATCATTTTTCACAAGAAGGCGCCCCTCTGTCCAAAATACAGAAGGGCGCATAACTTATTTAAAAAAGTTCCGATGCGAAATCAAAAAATTTTCTACGCTGTGAAATTAATAGTTCTCTGCTTTAATCTGGAAATAAGCCTTAGGATGCGAGCAAACTGGGCATACTTCCGGTGCCTGTTTTCCAATCACAATATGGCCGCAGTTTGCACACTGCCAAATCATATCCCCATCTCTGGAGAAAACCAAACCACCTTCAATATTGGACAACAGTTTGCGGTAACGCGCTTCATGTTCCTTCTCGATCTCACCAACCTGTTCAAACAGGAAAGCGATATGATCAAAGCCTTCTTCCCGTGCCTCCTTCGCAAAGGTAGCATACATATCGGTCCATTCATAATTCTCACCGTCTGCGGCGTCCTTCAAATTTTCTTCCGTCGAAGGGATACCGTCATGCAGGAGCTTGAACCAAATCTTTGCATGCTCTTTCTCATTGTTTGCAGTCTCTAAGAAAATCTGAGCGATCTGCTCATAGCCATCCTTTTTGGCCTTGGACGCATAATATGTGTACTTATTGCGCGCTTGGGACTCACCTGCGAATGCAGCCATCAAATTTGCTTCCGTTTTGCTACCTTTTAAATTTGCCATAATAAATCTCCTTTCTATATAAACAAGAATTATTATTGTTTATAGTATACGACTTTATACATTTTTTGTCAACATTTTAAAATAAAAATTTTTTCACAGCCAGATCATACATAAGCGCTCCAGTTTTGTGCACACTGATACTGAATCACTTCAAGGAGGAATTCTTAATGATGAATCGAGAAAACAAGGCCATTCGTTGCACAGTGAAGCAGTGCGCACATCACGCAGGGAGCGCAGATTATTGCGCACTGGATCATATTACCATTGGCACTCATGAAGCCAATCCCTGTACGCAGCAGTGTACAGATTGTATGAGCTTCGCAACCAATCATTAAGAAGATACTAGGAAGGGCTGCCGTACGGCAGCCCTTCCTATATCTTCTTAATATTTTAGTAAATGTATGTCATTTTGAGACAGCCATAGATTACATACTGTTCCAGCATGGATATCCTGACTCGATGTGCGCCAATATAAAATTCCTTTAGACTCTTGCGGCTGAACGATTGCCATAAGACCCGTTGGTTCTGGAAGAATCCGAAGCACTTTTCCTGGAATGATACAGGCATTGTGTGCAGTAGGAAACACAGAAAAAGCGCTCGCTGAAACGGCTACGGCAGAAATGTCTATATCGGTATGAAGCGGTAACGTAATATTCCAATCCAAGATTTTTAAGCCAGCAGAACTTTTTTGGATTGATACTACATTTTCTAGACCAATTAGGCGCGCTTCTACACTTGTTGCGGGATATGAAAATAGGGTGTCTTTCTTGCGCATTCCCAAGGTATGTCCCTGCTCTAGGACAGCCACTTGATCGCAAAGTCGATAAACTTCGCTGGGGTCGTGTGATACTAAAATGGTTGTTCCCTCAAAATTTTCTATCAATTCGGCGATCTGACGTTCAACCTGCCAGCGCAGCGCGGTATCGAGTGCCGAAAAAGGTTCGTCCAACATAAGGATATGGGGACGGCTGGCGAGAATTCTCGCCAAGGCAACACGCTGCTGCTGCCCTCCGGATAATGCGCCAGGTAATCTTTTTTCAAGCCCAGATAACTGGAATCGTTGAATTAATGAATCGATTTGTTGTTGGTTTCCCGTACGGCGTGCGCCGCACGCAATGTTTTGGCGCACTGTCATTGTTGGAAATAATGCGTAGTTCTGGAACAACAATCCTGTTTGCCGTTCTTGCGGAGGCAAATTGATACGCCGCTTGCTATCAAATAAGGTTTTCCCATCTAAAACAATTTGTCCACGATCTGGAGTCTCAATACCTGCGATACATCGCAGAGTCATAGATTTTCCACTCCCAGATGCACCCAATAAAGCAATGGGAACATCCTCGGCTTCAATTTGAATGCTTAGAGAAAAACCTTGCAATCGTTTTTCAATATCCAGATAGATTGCCATATAGTTTCCCTCGTTTCCGATCTAGCAGATTCACTGCCATCAATACGCAAAATGAAATAGCTAAATTAATGAATACCCAGCGGTACGCCAGCGCAGTATCTCCTTCCCTCCATAGTTGGTATACTGTTGTAGCGATGGTGGCAGTTCGTCCGGGCGTGTAGCCAGATACCATGCTGGTCGCGCCGTATTCTCCCAATCCGCGCGCGAATGCTAGAATGACTCCAGAAAAAATACCCTGCTTGCAACCGGGCAATAAAATCCGCCAGAAAATATATGGACCTGGCAGGCCCAAAGTACGCGCGGCATCTAGTATATTGGGATCAAAGGCTTCAAATGCACCGCGCGCCGTGCGATACATGAGCGGGAAAGTCACGACCACAACAGCAAAAATCGCAGCTGGCCAAGTCATGATAATTCGAATATTAAAACACGACAGTAACCACGCGCCGAGACCATCTTTTGGGCTAAGTAGCTGAAGTAAAAAAAAGCCTACCACTGTCGGGGGAAGTACCATAGGAATTGTCAGTATAACATCGCAGATTCCCTTGAGACTGCGCGGTAGATGACATACCCAGCAGGCTGCAAAAATTCCGAGAAAAAACGTTAGACAAGTAGCAGCTCCAGCAATGCGCAGAGAGTTCCATAACGGAAACAAATCCAAATCTGTTTCCTCCTTACTTAGACGCCGCAGATTTCATAGCGGGACGTGTAAAGCCTACGGACGAGAATATTGCCATGGCGTCTTCTGTATTTAAGTAATCTAGAAACGCTTGGGCTTCTTCAGGTTGCACTGCATTGGTTAAAACTGCAGCTGGATAGACCGCTGGGGAATAAAAATCTGCTGGGGCCTCAGCTACGACCGCAATATCAGGTTCGCTCGCGGCATCTGTCCGATATACTATACCACAGGAAACCGCTGCTGCAGCTACTTGCGCTGTGACCTCTTTGACGTTAGATCCGAATGTAATCTTTTGTTCTGCGTTCAGTTGATCCCATAGTCCCATATTGCGCAAAATCTCTTCTGCATATTGCCCTACCGGAACATCAGAGTTTCCTAATGCAATAGAAGGCGCATTGGCAAGCTCATCAAAAGAAGATGGAACATTTTCAGCATGCTTCGGGACGACTAATACAACGGTATTTTCCAATAAATCAACGCGGCTATCCGTAAGAACTAGATCCCCAAGTGCATCCATTTGCTTTTGTCCCGCCGAAATAAATAAATCACATATAGCGCCCTCTTCGATTTGTGTCTGTAGTGTTCCGGAGGAATCAAAATTGTAAACTAGCTCAATTTCCGGATGCTCTGCCTCATAATTTTCTTTAATCATATTGAGCGATTCCGTTAAGGACGCTGCAGCAAAGACGGTAAGTTCTGTTGGAGTTCCTGTATCTTGCGCTTGAGATGATATCTCAGAATTCGTGCAAGCTGATAAGACAAGTGCTGTAATACACAATCCAGGCCACCACTTCTTCATAGGCTACCCTCCGATTCAATCGTTATATTATATAAAGTATATCGTAAGTATAGCAGAGTTTCATATAAAGCGCAAGCAGGAAAACAGCTGATTGAACGCTTCAATCAGCTGTTTTAGGTTTTTTTGCAGTCACCATGCGAAGCGCATGGTACTGATTTGTAATTTCAACGCACCGGGTTTGTCCGCCAAATTCCCCATCCAAGGTCCACGAAATTTCCTCGTCAGAGCAGACGCACAGCCAAGATGCTTTGCATCTAACCAAAAATTTATAGTTTTCTTTTGGCTGGAGTAGTTCATTGAATATTGTTTGCCAATCCAACGGGGTCCTAGGTTGTCGGATTAATACGACCTCAAATAGTCCGTCATCCATTCGGACATCACGTGGAGTGAGCTCCTTAAATCCACCAATAGAAGTTGCATTGGATATCATGCCATAAATAAATTCGCCTGTAATCTGCTGCGCGTCAGGGGTCTTAATCTGAATCGAATAAGGCTTTAAACGCGGCAACGATTTAATCCCTTCCAGTATATATGCCGTCCGCCCAAGCAGATTTTTTTGAACTTGCGGTGTCGTATAGGATACATTTGTAAAAGCCCCAAAAGCTGCAATATAACAAAAGTTGCGGTTACCAAAATATCCGACATCAATAGGATGAATATCGCCTTGGGCCGCAATTTGCGCAGCCTTTAACGCATTTTTCGGAATCCCTAGGCTCGAAGCAAAATCATTGACGGTTCCGGCAGGGATATATCCGAGCGGGATATTGTGACCGGATTGTAACAATCCGGTCACGACTTCATTGAGTGTGCCATCCCCGCCGGCACATACAATTCTGTCAAAATCTTTTGCCCGCCTGCTGATTACTGAAGTGGCATCTTGGGCTTTTTGAGTCGTATATACACTGACATCAAAGCCAGACTGCACAAATGTATTAATACATCCGAGTGTGCTTGTCTGAATTGCCCCCTTCCCCGCATTGGGATTAATGATAAACAGCAGCCTCCGGTTCATTTAGACCACCCCTTCTTCCGGGATTTATGCAAGCAGGTCGCAGACAGTGTTGGCGTAGGCAACAGGGTCATCGATTGGCAACCCTTCAATCAATTGGGCCTGTGCGTATAATACTTGGGCATACTTTTTTAGCTTTTCGGGTTCTGCCGTCTTGATTTTCTGGAAAATGGGATGCTCTGCATTTAATTCCAGGATTCGTTCTGCATGAACCTTATCCTGTCCCGGCTGCTGATTCAGAACCTTTTCCATTTCAAGTGACACAATGCCCTTTGTCGTCAGACAGCAAGGATGGCTCTTCAAACGGCTTGTAAACTGAACAGCAGTCACTTTGTCGCCTAATGCCTGTTTCATCTGATCCAAAATCGGCTGATATTCCTTTGTCAGGGTTTCAATCTCTTCCTTTTCATCCTGCGATTCTAGATCAAGATTATCGTCCGAAATCGACTTGAATTCTTTTCCCTGATAGTCATGCATCATCTTCATGCAGAATTCATCAATGCTATCTGTCAGGCACAGCACATCATATCCTTGGTCACGCAAGCGCTCCATTTGAGGTAAAAGTTCAATTTTAGCTTTTGTTTCGCCACAAGCATAGTAGATATACTTCTGACCATCTTTCATGTGCTCAGTATATTCACTAAGCGACATCATGGCTTCCGAACCAGCCGTATGGTATAACAGTAAATCCTGCAGCAGTTCTTTATGCATACCATAGTCCATATAAGCGCCATATTTTAGCTGTAATCCGAATGCCTGGAAAAATTTTTCATAGTCTTCTCGCTTGTTTTTCATCATGCTGGCCAATTCATTTTTGATCTTCTTTTCCAGCGCATTCTCAATTAGCTTCAAGTGGCGGTCATGCTGAAGCAGTTCACGAGAAATATTCAGAGATAGATCAGCTGAATCTACCAGTCCACGAACGAAACTAAAATAATCTGGCAGTAAGTCGGGGCATTTATCCATAATCAAAACGCCATTGGAATACAGCGCCAGCCCTTTTTCATAATCCTTGGTATAATAGTTCATCGGTGCGTGACTGGGGATGTACAGCAATGCATGATATGTCACAGCACCTTCTGTGTACATATGAATGTGATGGATGGGGTCTTGATAATCAAAGAATTTCTGTTTGTAAAATTGATTATAATCCTCATCTTTCAATTCGGATTTAGACTTTCTCCATAGCGGGATCATAGAGTTCAGCGTGATCAACTCCATGTACTCTTCCCATTCCGGCTTGTCTGGATCGCTACCTTCTTTTTTCCGGGAACGCGGCATTTCCATCTGAATAGGATAGCGGATATAATCAGAATATTTTTTGACCAACTCCTGGATACGATACGGCTCTAGGAATTCACTATACTGATCCCCTTCACTGTCTGGCATAAGAGTCAACGTGATATCAGTTCCCACTTGCTCCTTTGTTGCAGGCTCAATCGTATAGCCGTCTGCGCCGTCAGAAATCCAGCGATTTGCAGCATCGGTGCCTTGCGCGCGTGAAAGTACTTCTACCTTCGCCGCTACCATAAAGGCTGCATAGAAACCAACGCCAAATTGACCGATGATATCAATGTCATCTTGCTGCGTATTTTCCTGCTTGAACTGTAAAGAGCCAGAATGTGCAATGGTTCCTAAATTTTCTTCCATCTCCTCAGCTGTCATGCCGCACCCATGATCGGAAATCGTTAATGTACGTGCATCTCGATCAATTTTGATTGTGATTGGCAAATTATCACGCAGGATACCAGTTTGTCCCTGCTGCATTGCATGATAGTATAACTTATCTGTTGCATCGGAAGCGTTAGAAATTAGCTCACGCAGAAAAATATCCTTATGGGAATAAATAGAATGGATCATCAAATCAAGCAACCGCTTAGATTCCGCTTGAAATTGCTTCTTTTCCATAATTGAGAAACACCTCTATTGCAAATAATACCGTTAGCACTCTAAACAATCGAGTGCTAACGGTATTATGATAATCCCTTGGCCAATAAAAATCAAGAGCCTATCCATGCATTTTCACAGAAAGTTCATGATTCTATTTCAATTTTTCGCGCGGGATCTTCCGCTCTTTTAATCGCCCATAAGTGTAGCGCCGTATCAGGGCATAGATTACGGAAAATAACGGAATATTGATCAGCATACCCAAAACACCCATTGTGCTTGCACCGGTGGTAACCGCAACAAGCACCCAAATAGAGGGTAATCCGACTGAATTTCCTACCACATGCGGATAAATCAAATTCCCCTCGATCTGCTGTAATACAAGGAACATAACAATAAACCAAAGTGCCTGTATGGGATTGGTAATTAAAATTAAAAAAGTTCCGAGGAAGCAGCCAATAAAAGCGCCAAAAATAGGAATAAGTGCCGTAAACGCAATCACAATTCCGACAACCGCCGCATAGGGAAAATTAAAAATTGACATGACGATAAAGAAAAGCAAGCCTAAAATGCACGCTTCTAAGCATTGACCAGAAATAAAATTTGAAAATGTGCGTTGAGTCAAACTACAGATATCCAAAGCGGTGTCTACATGTTTTTCCGGGCACCAGGCATATAAAATTTTTTTGCACTGAGCAGCCAATTTTTCCTTCTGCAATAAAATATAAAACGCAAATATCAGGCCAATTACCGTGTTCGTCACGCCGCCAATGATGGAGTATGCCATGGATACCGTGTGGTTGAGCAGATTCCCATTACGTAAGAAATCCAATAAGTTTTGAAGCTGTTCTGTCCATTTGATTTCACCTAAAGCTTCCAGGGCGCTGTTAACATAAGTAGCAATTGCCGGATATCTTGTAATTAAGTCATTTCCCCAATCGGTTACTTGGGTGACAAATCCTGGAATGGCATCCCGCAAAGTACGGATGGAGCTAGCCAGCTGGGGAGCTACAATGAATACCAGTAATGTCAAAACGCCTATAATGGCAAGCAGCGTAAGAAGTAGGCTGAGCGGCCGATGGATTTTTCGCGCAAACTTCCATCGGCGTTGGAGGCGCTCAGAGAACAGTGTTCGTTCGATCGCCCGCATAGGAACATTGATAATAAAAGCAATCATGCACCCAATCAAAAATGGAAGCAAGAACCGAAATACAGTACGGATTGCTGATGCCCACAAACTAACATTCTGTAATCCGAGAAATAGTATAATGCCAAATGCGACGAGTATCATGAGCTGCTTCATGTTTTTACGGTTAAATTCCATGTCGATTCACCGGAGCTCCTTTCCTAGAACCAATATATCGCTTTTAATTATTTTACCATTTTTTTGTCTGCAGTGTACGACTTATTTGTAAATAAACCTCGATCTACTTTTTTTCTTCAGGAAATTGTGCGATAATAAAAGAAAGCAGACGGGAGGATGACTTCATGGAACAGAAAACTATGCCGGCAGTCGTCTATCAATCTGTGGGACATTTTGCATTGGAGGAGCGACCGCAGCCTGTATTGCAGGAAGATACGGATGCGATTATTCGAGTGACACTCGCAGCCATTTGTACAAGTGATCTGCATATTAAGCATGGAAACGTGCCAAAAGCTGTGCCAGGAACTATTGTAGGACATGAAATCGTGGGAGTTATTGATCAGCTCGGCAGCCAGGTAAAAGGATTTTCCGTTGGCGAGCGCGTAACGGTTAATGTAGAGACATTTTGCGGGAAATGCTTTTTCTGTAAACACGGCTGGGTCAATAATTGTGTGGATCCATTTGGCGGATGGGCATTGGGATGCCGGATTGACGGCGGGCAGGCTTCCTATGTTCGAGTACCCTATGCTCAGAATGGGCTTAACCATATTCCTGATGGACTACGGGACGAACAGGTGCTTTTTACTGGCGATTTGTTGGCCACAGGCTATTGGGCAGCAAAAATTAGTGAGATTCATCCGCAAGATACTGTAGCGATTTTAGGTGCAGGTCCAACCGGTTTATGCGCATTACAATGCGTTCGTCTATATCACCCGGAACATATTGTTGTGATTGACCCGCAACCGGAACGTCTGCAATTAGCCAAACGTATGGGGGCAAACCATATCATTGATCCGCGCTTACAAAACCCAGAAGAATATATTCAGAATTTGACCGTTGGTCGAGGTGCAGATGTCGTTTTAGAGATTGCTGGTGGGGTAGATACTTTTCAGACAGCGTGGAAAATTGCTCGGCCAAATGCGATTGTTTGTATTGTCGCGATGTACGAACAACCGCAGGTTTTACCGCTCCCAGATATGTATGGAAAAAATTTAATTTTTAAGACAGGCGGCGTAGATGCGGCCGACTGTGAGAAAATCTTGCAGCATATTGCCCGCGGTGATATAGATGTCACGCCGCTGTTGACACATGTTTATCCTTTACAGCAAGCGATGGAAGCCTATCAACTGTTTGAATCACACGCAGATCATGTCATGAAAGTTGCGCTTCGGCCATAATACCAAGCACATAGAGCAATCCCGGCTATCTACATCGGGATAGCCGGAATTTTTTAGATATAAAAATTATTTTGCCGCGTCCAGGCAATGTTTAACAAAGATATCTCCAATTCCAGGAATATCTCCGAGCCCTCGTAGCAAAACTTTTACCTCATACCCCTCAGCTGTCAATTGTGATTTCCAGCTATCAGTATCATCTCCTGCCAAATCATTTCGGGCATGATCTCCTGCTACAATCATAAAAGGGGCTAACCAAACAGTAGAAACATGATGTACTTTTAAACGCTTTTGTACATAATCCAGAGCTGGGAATCCTTCAACCGTTCCCACATAAATACGTTCAGCGTCTAAAAAGCGAAACGTATTTTCAACTTGACTGTATGCTGCATTGACCGCATGCTCTGTGCCATGTCCCATGTAGACAATCGCTTCATGAGGCTGTAGGTTGGGCATAAATGATAGTAACGCTTGGCAAGTTAAGAGATAATCTTCCTGTGAAGTCAGCATTGGATCGCCAATCATTACCCGCATGTTGCCCGACGCATTTTGAATCTGCATGCACATCTTCTCAAATTCTAATCCTGGAATTACATGAAGGCTCTGGCATACAACCTCTTCATAACCAGCTTGCGCCAGTTGCCTCATCAATTCCTCAGGATTTGGAATATGGATACCTTCTTCCCGTTCAATCTTACGGATGATCATTCCTGAGGTAAATGCACGGTAAAAATCATATCCAGGCATCGCGGCTTGCAGGGATTGTTCCAGCGTTTCAATTGCACGGCGAGCCTCTGGATAACTTGTGCCAAAGCTGACAATTGCAAGTGCTTTTTTTGACATATTTACTCAAAATCCCTCTCTTTTTACCAGCTGATATTGGATCGCATTGATAATCGCCGCCGCTACGTTACTGCCACCCTTCCTGCCGCGCGCAACAATATAAGGCGTTTTTCCATCAATAAAAAGCTCTTTAGATTCTACAACATTGACAAACCCCACAGGGACTCCTATAACTAGGGCTGGCTGGCAAGCCCCCTGTTCAATCAGCTCATGGAGACGAATCAGTGCAGTTGGTGCATTTCCAATTGCAAAAATCAGCGGACCATGTAATTGGCATGCGTGTTCCATAGATACAATCGCACGAGTAACGCCCCGCTCTTTTGCTTCAGCTGCAACAGAAGGATCGGATATAAAGCAACGCGCCTCACCACCTAGGCGGCCCAAAATAGTTTTATTAATGCCTGACAGTGCCATGCTGGTATCAGTCACTATGGTTGCCCCTTTTTGAAGCGCATTCTTGCCAGAGGAAAGTGCATCTTCCGAAAAGCACAATGTATCCGCGTAATCAAAATCCGCCGTAGTATGAATCACGCGCTTTACGACCTCTGCTTGCCCGTCAGGAAAGATATGGTTTCCCAGTTCTTTGGTAATAATCGCAAAGCTTGTCTTTTCGATTTGTGCTGGCTGTATAATCTGGTTCATTGTTCGATTCCCTCCCTAGCATCAATTCCTCGATCAAATGGATGCTTACGCTTACAAATTTCTGAAATATAATCGGAGGCGTCCTGTAATGCTTTGGATGGATTGCGCCCGGTCAGGACAACTTCCAGATCCGCTGGTTTTGTTCGGAGAAACTCCAGAACCTTTTCTTCCGGTAAGAATCCACCTTGAATCGCCGCGCATACTTCATCCAAAATCAATAGGAACACATGTTTGCGAATCGCAAAATCTGTCGCAGCTTGAAAGGTGCGTAAAATAGCATCTCGAGTTAAGGCTTTTTCTTCGTCATTCATGGCAAAAGAAAATTTCCCCACCGGATTTGCCGCAAGGACAGTTACATAGTCTAATGTACTTAAAAATCTGCACTCACCGGAGGTTCCCTTCTTTAGGAACTGTGCAATAACTACAGATTTATGGCGCCCGACACAGCGCAAAGCTAAGCCCATCGCAGCGGTCGTTTTACCTTTCCCATCTCCGCAATATAAGTGTACAAGACCTTTTTCACGCATAGCTACCCTCCAAAATTTCGTAGATTCGCTTCATGTCTAGAGATGCACGCATCAGATCGGCAAGTTTGTCATACTGTTGCTCTTTATACTGTACAGGATCGAAAGCTTCTACGCGGTCAGCAGATAGCCCTTTTCGTTGTAGCAGCGCTGAGACGAGAGGCTCAAGAACCGAAGGTTCGTCCAAAATCCCATGCAAATAGGTCCCATATGCGTGATCAAACCAACAGCCATCCTGTACAACCGTATGGCCACGGGCTAAGGTTTGTAGCGGAGAGGCACCATCTAGCAATATGGTTTCTCCCATATGGATTTCATAGCCTGCTGTGTGCGCGCCAGCAAGGCAAGAAAAAATACCGCCTGGTGCCAATATTTCACCATTTGCCTGCGTTGTTGTCTTCTCGGCGTGAAAGATAGTTTCGGTTGGTAAAAATCCCATGCCGCGTATTTCACCGCCGCCTTCAACGCCATACGGATCAGATAAACGTTGCCCCATCATTTGGTATCCGCCACAGATTCCTAGAATAGGCGTATTGGCCTGATAAAGCCGATGGAGCTTGGATTCCAATCCATGCATACGCATCCACTTAAGATCATCTATCGTACTCTTAGTCCCGGGGATAATAATCAAATCAGCTTCTTCCAACTGATCAGGTGCCTCTGCGTAACGCACTCCAACTGCTGGAATACGCTCCAAGGCGCTGAAATCTGTAAAGTTGGATAGATGAGGCAGTCTGATTACCACAATTTGTACCGGGGCGTTTGTAAACCGTTTCTCTTCCAGCCGCTCAGATAAGCTGTCTTCGTCGTCAAGATCCAATTTCACGTATGGTGCGACCCCCACAACGGGCTTACCAGTCAACGTTTCCAGTTGTTTTAATCCTGGCCGTAGGATTTCCAGATCTCCACGGAATTTATTGATAATTAACCCTTGAATACGTGCCTGCTCATCAGGATCCAACAACTTGATCGTTCCATAAAGGGACGCAAAAACGCCGCCACGATCAATATCTCCAACAAGCAAAACAGGGGCTCCCGCCAATTTTGCCATCCCCATATTTACAAGATCGTCTTGCTTGAGATTGATTTCAGCCGGGCTCCCCGCCCCTTCGATTACGATGATATCGTATTCGTCTGATAAGCTTTCATAGGCTTGACGTACAAATGGCAAAAGACTTTTTTTGTCGCCCCAATATTCCTGTGCCGTACGATTTCCGATCGCCTTTCCATTTAAAATCACCTGGGAACCCACATCGCTAGTGGGCTTGAGTAAAATTGGGTTCATCCGTACATCAGGGGCAATGCCAGCTGCTTCCGCCTGCATAACCTGTGCGCGGCCCATTTCTAGGCCATCCTGTGTAATGTAAGAATTTAAAGCCATATTCTGCCCTTTAAAAGGGGCTACACGATATCCATCCTGCCGAAAAATACGGCAAAGTGCTGCAACTAGAACGCTTTTGCCGACATTAGACGCAGTCCCTTGCACCATGATTGCTTTCGCTGGCATGGACTAGCACCTCCTTCATAGTTTGTATGAAAACTTGATTATCAGCCGGAGATTTGACTGCGATACGAAAGTATTGTGCGCCCAATCCCCGATAATTTGCGCAGGAACGAATCAAAATTCCTCGCTGCATCAGTTGCTCTTTTAGGTCTTTTATAGGACTCGAAAACAACAGATAATTAACCTCTGAGTGAAAGACTTGAATACCAAGCGCGGTCAAAGCCGAAGCAAGCCATTCCCTCGACTCAGCAATCTGCTTTGCGGTATCCTTCTCCCAATCTGTACAAGCCAACGCGGCAATACCACAAGCCTGCGCAATAACAGACACATTCCAAGGTTGTCCAGCAGTTTGCAATTGCGATATCAAATCTTGGTTACGACTCATGCACCATCCAAGACGCACGCCGGGTACAGCATACATCTTTGTAAAAGCGCGCACAATGACCAAACGGTCATATTGGTCTAGCCACGGACGCATTTCATGCGCTTGGGCATCGATTAAAAAATCTCCAAAACATTCGTCTAGAATTAGCCAAATGCCGAATCGTTGACAATGCTTGGCAATTTGTTCCAAAAGTTCTTGCGCAATGGTACATCCCGTCGGATTGTTCGGATTACATAGAATAACGACATCCAGATTTGGCTTTATTTCCTCTAAAATACTGGATGTAACACAGAAATTATTGCATGCTTTTAAAGGATAAAACTGCATCGAACAGCCTACTAGAGCACAAGCTGTCTCATATTCCCCAAAAGTTGGAGCTGTCAGCAAAGCCGTTTTGGGTTTTATGCAGGCAGCAAGACGATAAAATATTTCCGCTGCCCCATTGGCACAAAAAAAATGTTCTGGAGAAAGATTCCAGCGGTGCCCAAGCGCCTTCCGCAATTCACGGCAGGCCGGGTCCGGATAGTGTATACATTGATCGATTGCTTCATGCATTGCGTGCTGAACCGACAACGGGATCCCACGTGGATTAATATTTGCAGAAAAGTCCAATGGCTTTAAGCCCCCAAATCGTTCAGCATAACTATAGACGTCTCCGCCATGTTGATACCGCATATCCAAACCTCTTTCTGCTTATATACTACATGTCAGACGTACTGCGATTCCCAAGGCAAGCATAATAAGGGATGCAGCAGTCATTAATCGCTCCGACCGCGCGATATCACTGCGATCGATCGGCCGATCAGGTTCCCCAATAAATGGCTTTTCCATTTTTTGGCCAAAATACGAAGCATCGCCAGCCAATTGAATGTGCAGTGCACCGGCACATACCGATTCCGTCTGCGCAGAATTTGGGCTCTTATGATTTTTACGGTCTCGTCGGAAAATACGCAGCGCATTCTGATTGTCAAAATGCAACAGTCCTGCACCTGCAATCATACATATTGCCGCAAGCCGTGCTGGAATAAAATTGAACAGATCATCCATCTTAGCAGAAAATTTCCCGAAATATTCGTATTGGCGATTGTGATAGCCAACCATAGAATCCAATGTATTAACCGCCTTGTACAAAAAGCCCAGTGGTGCGCCACCAATAAGCATATAGATCATAGGCGCAATTACACCATCTGTCGTATTTTCTGCAATCGTCTCAACGGTTGCCTTAATGACTCCAGTTTCATCCAATGCCTGAGTATCGCGGCCAACATACATAGAAACCGCCTTCCGGCCATCTTCCAATGATCGTCCCAATGCGATATAGACCTCTTCTCCTGCATCAGCAAGACATTTTCGTGCAAAAATTTGGTAGCAAAAAATGGTGTTTGCAATCCATGCAAGCACAGGATGTATATGCGCAAGCATCCATAATAGCCACAGTGGGATTATGAAACTAATGCCACAGACGAGAAACCAAAGTATGACGCCTGCGGATGTAAGTGCAGCTTTTGTTTCAGGAAATATACAGTGTAAAAATTTCTCGCATGCGGAAATCAGTTTGCCAATCAGACAAACTGGATGCCACCATCCTGCCGGATCTCCGAGTAGACTATCCAGTAAAAATCCAGTCAACACTGCCAGAACCGTTGTCACAGCTTTCTCTCCTTAATGCATTGTGCAATTCCTGCGCGCACCCAATATACCGCATCTGCGCGCTCGGCCAAATCGCAGCATAATCGCCCAGTCGCCTCTCTCCACCGCTCTATATCTGGATCTATCGGAACAACACCACATCCTAATTCATCACAGAGTACGATGTGCCCATCTAGACGGCTCAGTAAATCCTTAACAGACAAACCGGCAGCTAGCATACGGCGTACGAGAAGGTGGGTTTGGTCAATAGCAATTTTATGAATTGGGCCGTCTAATGGCATCTGCGCACCATCGAGAAATGCGTTGGATGCTAACCCGAAAAAAGACTCGGCAAATTTTCGTTTTCCTTGATAGGCCCCTCCGATTATTAAAATATTCATCCGCATAGCCCTCCAATTACTGCCGTAAATAAGAAAATCAATTCTGTTATTGAGATTAAAAAACCAGCCAAATCCCCTGTAATTCCGCCGAAACGTTTTTGGCATAGCCTACCATGCACGATAATCCAAAGTAGACAGAAAAACAATGCGACAATGCTCCAAATCGTCCGAGATACCAACAAAAGCAACAGACTTCCAATAATTCCCTCAACCAGTAATATTTGTTTGGTGCGCTGTTTTTCACTGTTTTCTGCAAAGATATGTGCAAGTCCAGTATTTTTTGCACAAGGCATGGATACAATCGCCCTGCCGCCTACAATGCGGGCGATAAAAAAACCGAACAGCATGATTTTAACATTGTACGGGTTTTGGTAGAATTGCGCAAACAACGCGACCTCTCCAAAGAGAAATGCAAGCATCCCTAGCACGCCAAAGGCGCCTACGTGGGGATCTTTCATGATTTCGAGCCGTCGCTCCGGTTCGCTGTGAGAACCCAATGCGTCACAGGCATCTGTTAAACCGTCTAAATGGATACCGCCTGAAATGAGAATGGGCAACAGCGCTGCGCCGATGGCGTAAAATATTGTATTTGCCTGAAAAAACTGGCAGAACATGAGCCAGGCATATTCGCAGGCTGCAACCAATACGCCGACTAGCGGTAAAAAGCACAGCGCATACCGCATGGTTTTCTTTTCCCATGGAAGCTGTGGCATGGGCAGCAGCGAATACATTGAAAATGCAACACACAGCCCGCTGAGAAGACCATTCATAATAGATGCGCCCCCTTCAGCGGTACCGGAATGCCAGTGACCACATATACAACGGCATCGGCTTTCCGAGAGAGAGCCTGATTAATTTCTGCAAGCATACGCACATATTGCATTGTTTGCTCAGAGTAAGTCTCTGCATCGGAAAAAATTTCATTTGTCACAATGACCATATTACGGCATTGTTTCAGATATAGCGCATCGATAGCCTGTAAAATAGCGGATACTGCATCTATACCAGAAGCACCAGGTGTAAACATTTCATTTGCCAATAAATTTGACATACATTCGACCAAAATTCCATCATACATCTTGGGTAGGATCATACTTGCTAGGTTAGTATAGCGTTCAATCGTCTCAAATCCCTTGCCTGCTCGCAGTGCATGATGCCGTAACATCCGCATATGCGCCGCTTCTCCAAGTGGTTGCATAGTTGCAAGATATAGGCGGCTACCTGCAGCCGCGCGTTCGCACAAAAGGCGCTCGGCATGGGCGGATTTTCCAGAGGCAGCCCCGCCTGTGACCAAAATCAGCATTTTTGTATCCTCACGTCAGCGGCTGATATGCTTCGATTGCAGTATCCGCAAAGCAAGGCATTTCATTATAAACCGAGAAAGCTAAATCAAGCAGTGCAATCGCGGCAACAGCTCCGGTTCCCTCGCCCAGCCGCATACCTGCAGTGATAAATGGCTGAACATGCAAAGCGTCCAATAGTAATTTCCCCGCAGGCTCTTTGGATTCATGCGAAAATATAATGTAATCTCGTACGGCGGGGCAAAGTCGCACAGCACATAATGCTGCTGCCGCAGTGATAACTCCATCTGCAACGATAGGCATTCGGTTCGCTGCAGCACCCAAATAAAATCCTGTGATGCCGGCAATGTCAAATCCGCCCACTTTGGAAAGCACATCAATGGGATCGGTAGGATCTGGACGATTTCGTGCAATCGCTTGTTCTATTGCAGAAATTTTCCGGGCAAGGCCGTCGGAAGACAAGCCCGCGCCGCGGCCTGTTACGTCTGCAGGGGCATACCCTGTCAAAACCGAAGTCACCGCAGCGGTAGATGTCGTATTGCCAATCCCCATTTCTCCGACTGCCGTAATCTGATCTCCATCATCTTTACATTTTTGCGCCATTTCTATCCCAATTTCCAGTGCCTGCACACATTGCTCTCGGGTCATTGCTGCCTCTTGGGTCATGTCTTTTGTACCATAGGCAATTTTCCGCCGAATAATTTTCTGGCCCGTTATATCGCATGCAACACCGATATCAATTGGCAATACCCGGACACCAGTATGTAATGCCATTCTGCAAACCGAAGTTTGCTCTTTATCTAAGTTCTCAGTCACAATTGCTGTAACGTCCTGTCCACACTGGGTCACACCTTGTGCCACGACACCATTATCGGCACAGAATACGGCAACCGAGCGGTGGGAAATATTGGGATGCGCCTGCTGTTGAATGCCCGCAATCTGCACGATAGCGTCTTCCAACAATCCCAAACTACCGAGTGGAATGGCAATAGACGAAAAATATTGTCGTGCTTCTGCCATGCTCTGTGCACATAGCGGTTGAATTTGGCGCATCACCTGCTCTAAAATCATTTCGATCCTCTCATTTCTATACAGGTCTTTAGGAATTTTTGAATGGACGGCAAAATTGCTCGAAAAGACAGATGTGGATATCCGGCAAATAATGTCCTTGTCGCATGAATACAATCCCAGGTTTTCCCATTCTGTTTTTCTGCGTAAAAATCACTACCACAATCGGTAGATTTCGAGTAATGAAACTCATGTGCCGGCAGTGTTTGCCCTATGTTACAGAGCAGATTTGTATGTTTAGCATGTAATGTGATATATCCAAAGTTTTGAAGTCTTTGGGTGAGTGTTGTTTGGCTCGAAAGCACACCGACCATCGGAAAGTTCCCTTGTTCTGTGGTAATGCTTGCTCCTAAGTACATAAAGCCACCACATTCTGCAATCGTGGGTAAACCATGTTCGATTTTGTGTTTTAGGTCAGCGCGCAATATACGATTCGATGCCAATCTTGCGGCATATAGCTCTGGATAACCGCCGCCGATATAAAGCCCGTCCGCTTCAGGAAGTTTTCTGTCGTGTAACGGAGAAAATGGGATCAGTTCCGCCCCCATCTCCTGCAGTACATCCAAATTATCCTGATAATAAAAACAAAAAGCAGTATCTTGTGCAACGGCAATCCGAATGGGCGTTTCTGCCGCAATCACACAAGCTTTCTGCATTTGCGGCAAGACTGGCGCAGTATATGCCAGTTTTAACAAAGCATCAAGATCTATACTTGCTTCTGCTGCATCTGCAAGGTGGTCCAGCTTTCTTTGTAGGTCTCCGATCTCGGCGGCCGTGACCAAACCAAGATGCCTATCGGGAATCTCAGATTCGGGTACAATGGGTAAATATCCATAACACGGAATCCCTTCATGCTCCAAAACGGATCGGTAGAATGGATACATACGCTCAGAAACGCCGTTGAGAATAACCCCGTGTAATGTATTTGGCCTAAACCGAAAGTAGCCCTGAATCATAGCAGCCAATGATAAAGACTGTCCTTTCGGTCGGACGATCAATACGGATGGCGTTTCAGTCACACGGGCCAAATGCGCTGCTGATGCACGATCGCTTGTTCCTCCAACGCCATCGTAATATCCCATGACACCTTCTACGATACCTAATTTTCCGGTTGTTAGGTGCCTGCCCATTAGCTCACGAATGCTTGTTTCGGGCAGAAAAAATAAATCTAGGTTGTAGGATGGCAGTTGTAAGGCCGCCTGATGGAACATGGGATCAATATAATCCGGGCCGCATTTAAATGCACAAAGGGATAGGCCTCTACGCTGAAAGGCGCGCAGTAAGGCACTGGATACTGTTGTCTTACCACATCCACTGCAAGTACCTCCAATTAAAATACGAGGTTGCATGCTGATCATTCGTTTCCACCTCCGGAGATTAGGAATACCGGATTATTGGCTGTCATCATGGTATACCCGGCAACCTTTTTCCCACGAGCCGCACTGATCTGACAGATTTCAATATTGGAAAACTGCAATTTTTTCATACTATCCAGTGCAAAATTTAAGGTTTCCAGGGCAATAGCGCTGATACAAATACGAATAGATGGATTCTTTCCTTTCAACCAGGTGAGGATCTCTAGGAGCTCGCCTCCGCTGCCGCCAATAAATGCAGCATTAGGAATCGGTAACTTAGAAAAAGCGTTGGGGGCATATCCAGCAATCGGGATGACATTTCCTGCACCAAGATGCTTACGGTTATCCCGAATCAATTGCAAACCAGCATCGTTCCGCTCAATCGCATAAACCAGCCCGTCGGGCACGTGCCGCGCCATTTCGATCGCTACAGACCCTGTACCTGCACCAATGTCATATACAATATCTTTACTATGCAGATTCAGTAGATTCACAGCGGTCCATCGGACTTCCTGCTTTGTCATTGGCACCTGTCCACGGATAAAATCGTTATCTTTCAGTGCTGTATTTCGATTAACAGCCTGAGGATTGATAATGAGCAGCACAGCTAACTCTGACGCAGACTGTTTGGCAGCATCCTCCGCATGGCCCTCAAAAACTCGTTCTCGTTCGCTTCCAAGATTTTCTCCCAAATAGACCATTACTTGGCCCATGCCAGCTTCTGTTAAGTCCTGACATATACTTTGTGCCGTGTGATTTCCGCCAGTCAATACAAATACCTTTTTGTGATAGCTGACCGCACCCAAAATACTTCCTTCTCTTCCGTGCAGACTTAAAATATAGGCATCGTCATAACTTTGTCCACATTTTGCGCATAAATATTGCATGCTGCTAAGTCCAGGTAAAATTGTAACCGTGCCATAGCTCTCCAATTGGACACGTAATGACTTTGCAAGGCTGAAAAATCCGGTATCTCCGGAAACGATCAACGCCACAGGGAAAGTATCGCTGGAGACCGCTAATCTAGTCATCTCCGGAATCGTTGCAGGCGTAATTTGACGTAACATTTCTAGGCTTTTTGCAATTCTAGGTGCTGCAAAGACCTGTGCTGCACCTAGAATCGTCTCTTTGGCCTGATATGTCAATCCGGAAATCTGTCCCATTCCGGCGCCGATGATTATAAATTGACGGTCCATACTATTCCCTTTCCCTTTTTGCACTTACAATGTTTTCAGAACATCATCAGCCGCAGCACAAAATGCATCAATATCAGACTGAGAATGGCTGACATTCACGAAAGTTGCTTCATACTGCGATGGCGCAAGATAGAGGTTACGCCCAAACATTCCCCAGAAATATTTACGGAATCTTTCCAAATCCGACTTCTGTGTATCTGCAAAGCAACGCACAGGATGCTCTGTAAAGTATGGGCATAAAAGTGCACCACATTGATTCACCTGAACCGGCGCGTTTGCCTTAACCGCAGATTTTCACATGTTCTCAGCCATTAACTTGGCATGCCTCTCCAGCGCATCGTAATACTCTGGATGATTTTGCAGGATCTGCAATTGAGTCAGTCCAGCCGCCATAGCCACTGGATTGCCCGACAAGGTACCCGCCTGATAGATCGGACCCATCGGTGCTACCTGCGACATGATATCCCTGCTACCTGCATATGCGCCAACAGGCATACCGCCACCAATAATCTTTCCGAATGTCACGAGATCTGCTCGAACACCAAAGTATTCCTGTGCGCCGCCCCGGGCCAAACGAAATCCAGTAATTACTTCGTCAAAAATCAGCAGGGCGCCATGCTTGTCACATAGCTTGCGTAATCCTTCTAGGAAACCTGGTTCGGGCGGAACAACACCCATATTTGCAGCGACAGGTTCTACAATAATTGCAGCGACCTGTGCAGGATTAGCATCTAACAATTGCTCGACAGACACCAAATCATTATACTGTGCAGTGAGTGTGTCTTCAGCAACAGCCTGTGGAACCCCCTTAGAATCCGGAGTTCCTCCAGTCAAAGCACCAGATCCCGCTTTGACTAACATTGCATCGCTATGTCCATGGTAGCAGCCTTCAAATTTAATAATTTTGTTTCGGCCTGTCACACCTCGCGCAACACGCAATGCGCTCATGACTGCCTCTGTGCCAGAATTTACCATGCGAACCATATCGATGTTGGGGACCATAGATATGATAAGCTCTGCAATTTCTACTTCAATTTCGGTGGGTGCACCAAAGGATAAGCCATTGACCATCGCACGGCTGACCGCCTCTAAGACCTCGGGATCGCTATGTCCCAAAATTAATGGTCCCCATGAGCCGACGAAATCGATATATTCATTGCCATCTACATCCCAAACATGGCTTCCTTTTCCTCTGACTAGAAAAGGCGGCGTACCTCCGACAGAGCGATAGGCACGTACGGGAGAATTCACCCCTCCGGGTAAAACTTTTTGTGCACGTTCAAATAATTCCTTGGAGCGTGATTGATTCAGCATCAGCCGATTTCTCCTTTCCGGATTGCGTCCGCCAGTTCGCATGCAAAATAAGTAATCAAAATATCTGCGCCTGCACGGAAAATGCTTACAGCAGATTCGCACATAACACCGCGTTCATCAATCAATCCTGCCTGGGCAGCGGCCTTGATCATTGCATATTCACCACTTACTGCATAGGCTGCGATGGGAAGATCAAATCTTTGGCGTGCCTCATGCACCAGATCTAGATAACTCATTGCCGGCTTGATCATTAGGATATCAGCGCCTTCCTGGACATCCAACGCGCATTCTCGCATGGCCTCTCGACCATTATGCCAGTCCATCTGATAGGAGCGTCTATCTCCAAAGGACGGGGCAGAACCTGCCGCATCGCGAAACGGTCCATAAAAATAAGAAGCATATTTCGCTGCATATGACATAATCGGGATATTCTGGAAGCCATTGGCATCTAAAATTTCTCGGATACGGGCAACGCGTCCATCCATCATATCGCTTGGCGCCACCATATCAGCACCAGCTTTCGCATGACTCAGTGCGGTCTTACACAAGACTTCTAAGGTCTTATCATTGTCTACATCATGTCCGCACAGAATGCCACAATGTCCATGCGAAGTATACTCACACATACAGACATCAGTGACGATATACATATCTGGTGCAAGTTCTTTGATTTTGCGGATTCCCTGCTGAACGATCCCATTTTCATCCCATGCCCCAGATCCATATTCATCTTTATGTGCTGGAAGCCCAAACAGAATAACCCGGGAGACTCCGTGGGCCCGGGCGCGCTCAACCATTCGATAGAGTTGGTCAGGGCTGTAATGGTACTGTCCGGGAAGAGAGGGGATTTCTTCATAAATTCCGCTACCTTCACATACAAAAATTGGCCAAATTAAGCTATCTGGTGAAATGCGTGTCTCACGTACCATACGGCGTAGGCAATCCGAAGTGCGCAAGCGGCGCGGGCGAATGGTTTCATTAAACATTACGATTCCTCCAATAAACAGTCAATCATTGCATCGATCGTTGCTTTCTTTGCAATTTTTACGCGCATCCCATATTTCTTTGCACAGGAAGCGGTCTGTTCCCCAATGCATACAGCCACAAATGTTCCGGTGTCGATCGGGCCAACCGCCTCCATAAATCCTTTTACGGTTGAAACGCTTGTAAATGTTACAATATCTAGCGTTCCATTCGCTGCCGCGTCCCGTAATAGGTCAGCTTTATCTGTACGAAATCGAGTCTCATATGTAGCGACATCTGCAAAAGTAATTTCTGCTTCACGTAAACGCGCAGTAAGCTCCGGTGAGCCCTGTGCAGCCCGCAAGATTAGGATACGTTCCTCCGGGCCTGCGGCTTCAATCAGCGCCTCGGCCAGGTGTTTTGCATCATAGATCTGTGGCATCACGTCTGGTTCTATTCCGTATTGAGTCAGGACCTTTGCAGTGCCTGGGCCAATCACCGCAAAACGCATACCATACAGTGCGCGTAGATCTGTTCCTGCACGTTGTAACGCATGGACCATGGCAGAAACGCCGGTTGGACTGGTCAGTACAACCCAATCCCAAGATTCTGTTAGCTCAAATTTCAAAAGAGCAGGATCTTCTACTTCGACCGTTTCAATACAGGGGCATTCCACTACATTTGCTCCAAGCGCACGAAGTTTTCCGGCCAATGTGCCGCTTCGCTCTTTTGGACGGGTTACGGCAATGGTCTGACCATGCAGTGGCAAAGGGGTGAACCAATCTAAAGATTCATTTAGTTCACATACCTTTCCCACGACAATCAGAGCCGGACTCTTTAATGCAGCTTCATGAACCCGTTTCGCCAAAGTCATAACTGTGGCGATCACCTTTTTTTGATTGCCTCGTGCTCCATTGGAAATTACTGCTGCAGGCATAGTTCCGTCCATACCGGCCTCCAATAGGCCATGCATGATTTCAGGTAAGGCCGTTAATCCCATCAAAAAAACCAATGTACCACCAGTTTTTACAAGTGCATCAAAGGGAATATTCAATGGCTGACCCGCACGGGCATGTGCGGTAATAACGTGTACAGAAGAACAATAATCGCGATGCGTCACCGGAATTCCAGCATATGCAGGCACAGCAAAGGCAGAAGTAACCCCCGGTACAACTTCAAATGGAATGCCATGCGCCAATAGAAATTCGCATTCTTCGCCTCCTCGGCCAAATAGATAACAGTCCCCACCTTTTAGGCGGACTGTGTTCTTGCCCGATTTTGCCAGTTGAACCAAAATACCATTGATCTGCTGCTGCGGTACGGGATGATGATTGTTTTCTTTGCCAACGTTGATCCGTTCAGCAGAGTCTGGAATCAGATCTAAGATTTCGGGGCTAACCAACCGATCATAGACAACAGCTTCTGCCTGATGTAAAACTTCAGCCCCACGTAAAGTTAATAGATCCCGTCCTCCTGGCCCAGCACCAACTAAAGTTACCTTTCCAACCATTAATCCTCACCTCGCTGCAAACGTCTTGCTAACTGTGCGCCGAGCTGCTCCGCCTGTTTCCGTTCACCTTTACAGCTCCCAAATCGCACTATAGTTTCATCTTCATTTACATACATACCTATTATCCTGATTACATCTCCAGTGAGCTCTGCATATGCGGCAACCGGAGCAGAACATCCACCATTTAATGTCCGCGTGAAGCTTCTCTCTGCCAGTGCGCAATCCCGAGCATCTGCATTGGAAAATTTTGCAAGGCAGGAAAAATCTTCCCCTTCTCTGCCCTGCACAGCAATGATACCCTGGCCAGCTGCTGGAATGATTTCATCTGGCGAAAAATAATGATGTATACGGTCATCTACGCCCAATCGATGAAGTCCGGCTGCAGCTAACACCAATGCCCCATACTGCCCCGCATCCAATTTGCGTAAACGAGTCTGCACATTGCCGCGTACTGGACGGATATCAGCTTGCGGGAATAGGCGTTGTAACTGAACTCTACGTCGAGCGCTTGCACACCCAATGGGAAGACTGAGATCTAATTTTGTGAGGCCTCGTGCCAAAACCAAGGCATCTCTCGGATCTTCCCGCTTAGAATATGCCACAATAGGTAGCCCTGGCGGCTGCTCCATTGGCATATCTTTTAAACTATGTACGGTAAAATCAACCGTTTTCATAGCCAAAGCGCGGTCTAGTTCTTTGACAAAAAGCCCTTTCCCTCCGATTTTATCCAGTGTTTTATCTAGAATCATATCGCCGGTTGTCTTCATCGTAATCAGCTCACAGGGGACAGATATGCTCTGCATCACCATCTCTGTCTGAATCACAGCGAGCTTACTATCCCGGCTGCCTAATTTAATCGTATTCATCGATTACTCCATTATTTTACGGATTTTTTTCGCCATTGCAGATACCGCATGATGATCCGTTCCATTCGATATCACTCCTGCAATTAGCCCCTGGCCCTGACAAATTGCAGGAAAATAGAACGTACTTTCTGCGGCGCAGTCTGCGACACTGACAGGAATGGCTTTCTGTCGACATAGCAGTGCAATCTCACGGTTAACTGCGCGGATATTGGTCGCAGCAATCACCAATGCTGCATCCTGTAAATCATCCGAGCAAAATACTCTTGGTTCAAAAAATATACCTTCGAGTGAGATATCTTTGGATTTTTCCGGAGCAATTACGTGAATTTCCGCTCCAAACTTACGTAAAGTATCAATACGTCTCGCAGCAATTTTCCCCGCGCCTGCAATGACAACTTTCTTACCCCATAGTGATACAAACACTGGAAAACGCGGTGGAAGAATATCGGAAATATTCAATCGCCTTGCCAAATATCTCTGTAATTCCTCCAGCGTAAACCCCGTCTCAATCTGTGGACGGGCTATCATAAGCACTTGCGCGCCCACCGCATGTGCCGCAGAAAGCTTTTCCGAGAACCCTCCGTTTTTACCTGTATCCTTGGTCACTAAAATAGAGGCTTTCACTTTTTTTAACAATGCAATGTTCATTTCGTATGAGAACGGGCCCTGCATCGCTATAATAGAAGCTCCTGGAAAGCCCAATGTTGTACATTTTTCCAATACTTCCGCAGTAGGAAGCACACGAGGATAGATGCGGCTTTGATAATCCGGAATTGCTGTATACGCTTCTAGCTCTTTACTGCCCGTGGTCAGCAGAATATTCCCTGGGTGATCACACAACCATTCTACTGCCGCAGCAGTATTTGGTACCGTTATTACATCGTCTGCTTGCTGTTGTGGACGTACTAAGCGTAAATATTCTGCTCCGCTCTGTCGACAAGCTGATCGGATATTTTCTGTGACCTGCTTTGCATAAGGGTGGGTCGCATCAATGACTAGAACATCCGAATGAAGCTGCCTATACATGTCCTCCGGAGATAATCTTCCCGTATGTACGGCAATCCCTGGCAAAGGTTCCATGACAGCTTCTCCATATGCAGTTGCGACAAAGACTTCAGCTGGAATATGATGAGCTGCTAGGAAACGGCATAGCGCATGCCCTTCACTGGTCCCTGAAAAAATTTGTATTATCATACGTCACGATAACCACGCGGTGTTACAAGTCGACCATTTACGATTTTAGTCACTGAATTTCCAACAAAGACAGTCGTCAACATATCAACGGTCGTATTCCGAAGTTCCTGTAAGGTCGTTAGTTCAAAAGATTCCCCTTCTCGTCCGATATTCCGGACCAAGCCACACGGGGTATCTGCAGAACGTTCTGTCAGAAGGATATCACATGCGCGCTGCAAATGATCGGTCCTGCGCTTACTGGCTGGATTATATAAACACAGGCAGAAATCTCCTTGGGCTGCTGCATAGAGACGCTTTTCAATGGTCTCCCATGGTGTCAGCAAATTGCTGAGACTTACCACCGCGAAGTCATTTGTTAATGGTGCTCCCAATACAGCGCCGCCTGAACAGGCAGCTGTAATACCTGGTATTACCTCAATCTCAATTTCAGGATATGACTGGCAAAGTTCAAACATTAGACCAGCCATACCATAAATGCCCGCATCTCCGCTGGAAATTACTGCGACCGCATGCCCAGCCAGAGCCATGTCTCTTGCTGCAGTGCAACGATCGACTTCACGTGTCATTCCAGTCTGGATTTGTTCTTTCCCTTGGATTAAAGAGCGGATTAAGTTCAGATATAAGCTATATCCTGCAACGCAATCACACTGCTCCAACGCGCGCACTGCACGTAAGGTCATCTGGTCTTCCCCGCCGGGACCAATACCGATTACATACAATTTCATTTTCCGTTTCCTTTCTGCATCTTTGTCAGGCACGACTGCACCTGAGCTGCAGTTAATATTTCTTTCATGCCACCCAACAGCATGTCAATTGTTTTATGGACGGCAAGCTCGGTTAAACCATCCAAGTCCCCCTCTGCATATAGCCCCGGGAATGCATGGTCATATTTTACCCGTTCGACTGCGGTATCCTTAATTTCAGCAATCAGCGGCAACGCCTTTCGATATTCATACCAGGCTTGAAACTCGGCTTGCTCTTCCTCTAAAATCTGATGTGCTGCTTTGCGTTCCTCTGCGTTCTCATCTGCCAACTGCCCCAAATCATCCAAGTTCAGCACCTTAGTAAGCGCACGTGCCGCTTCATCAATATCCCGAGGCATCGCCAAATCGATAATCAGCTGCGGCACGATTTGTAATGCTTTTAACTGCTCGTATGTCAAAGTAAAATGCGGACTGGTTGTCGCACTGATTACTAGGTCTGCGCCATCAATAATTGTTAACCGATCATCATATGCGTGGGTCTTGCATCCGGCAGGGACAATCGTTTCTCCATGGCGATATGTGCGTAAGGTAATTGTTACATCACAGCCGTCTTGATACAGCAACGTAGCTGCGAGCCGTCCCATCTCCCCATTGCCAATGACAACTGCGCGTGTGCCGTGGAGAGAACCGAGGAGCTCTTTTGCCATTTCTACGCCACGGTGCGCAGCAGACGTTGGCACACCAATTAAACGGGTCTCTGTTTTGACACGTTTTCCACCTGTCACCGCATGCCGAAATAAAGTATGCAATACATTATCTGCACAATTGAGCTTACGAGACGTTGCAATGGCCGCTCGTACTTGCGATAAAATTTGATCATCCCCAAAAATCTGAGATTGCAGCCCAGAAGCCACCTCCATCAAATGCCGGACTGTATCCTCATTTTTCCGCACAACCGCGATCGGGGTATATATATCATAGGCGACACCAATTGCCTGCGTTAGCACAAATAAGGGGTCAACTTTGTTATGCGCAGTATGTAAATACAGTTCTGTCCGATTACAAGTTGCCAATAGTACGCATCCCAAGACTCCATCAAATGCTCGAATCTTCGGCAAAAGCGCCTCTACCTGTCCCTGGACAAGGGATACCGGTTCACGAACCGCCAAATTGGCGCATTGAAAATCAATGCCAGCCATATAGAGATTCAAAATTGCACCCTCCAATCTTGCACCGCAAGTGCAATTGTAACGCCGCTGACCGCTGTCTTTCTATATAGTAACGTACCATTTTGACTAGATAAAACGGCCGCGCGCTCACAAACATTGTCAACACCTACTATACTTTGTACAAAATCAGAACCTGTATAATTGCCGGATGCCTGGATCAATTGCTGGGCTGAGTACGTAATCAATGGTATCTGATGGCGTTGACAAAACTGACACAGACCCAGTTCATCTTTTTTTATGTTGATTGTTGCAACCTGCTTTATAGCCGACAACGGAATGTTCGCGGCTGATAAAATATTTTGTGCTGCGGTTTCTATTTTTTCATATGGGATTCCACGCCGACATCCAATTCCCATATGTATAATTTTCGGAACAAGATGCAAGGTATGCAAAAAAGGCTGTTGATGTACATGGACCGATAGAACAATACCGCACGGGCATTTATCTGTAAAATATATATGCTCTGGTAGATCACCTTCCACAGGAAAATCGCTTTGTATTCCAACGGTATCGCCTTTCAGCAGTGCACCAGAAATATATTTAATTTGTGGGACCTCATATACCGTATAGTTCTGATTTTTTGCCCAAGTATCAACAGCAAAGATTCCCCGATTGTCTGTCGCCGTTGTGATGACTGGCTGCGCCTGCAGGTCTCGGGCCAATCGGTCAGCAAGTGCATTGGCGCCACCTAAATGTCCAGACAATAATGAAATTACAAAACGTGCATTCTCATCAATGACAAGAATGGCGGGATCATACTGCTTCCCTTGCAGATACGGCGCACACGCTCGAACAGCGATTCCGGTCGCACCAACAAACAAAATCAAATCACAATCTACCATGGCCTGCTGTACCAGGCGGGATAGCTTTGTAGCCTGTAAAGATAGATCAACGTTTCTTGCATATTGCTCAACACAGGCGCCAGATAATGCAGCGGCAATTCGTTGTCCGGTTTTCGCACCCCGTTCTGTAAAAGAAATCACTTTCGCGCGAATCATTTACTTGCCTCTCTAAACTCTGTAGTAAAGGTCGGGTCATATAGTTTAGAGCGTTCATACTGATCTCCAAGGAAATTCCCAACTGTAATAAGGGCTGTTTTGGTAATGCCAGCAGATTCAGCTGCGCGTGCCATTTCACCAACTGTCGTACGCACCACTTTCTCATCCGGCCAAGTCGCCTTGTACACGATGCCTACAGGCGTCTCTGCTGCATATCCGCCCTGCATGAGCCGTTCGGATAACTGCTCCATTTGTCCAGCAGATAAAAAGATAACCATCGTTGCTCCATGTGCGGCGAGCAATTCGATCTTTTCCTTCGGTGGGACTGGGGTGCGGCCTTCCATGCGCGTCAAAATGACCGTCTGACTGACATCTGGAAGCGTATATTCAGCCTTCAGAGCGGCTGCGGCACCACAAAATGAAGATACGCCTGGTACAATTTCATAAGGAATCTGCTGCGTATCTAGAATGTCCATTTGCTCCCGGTGGGCGCCATATACGCAAGGGTCACCGGTGTGGAGCCGAACAACCAGTTTCCCCGCTTGGGCCGCCGGGATCATAACCTCCATCACTTCTTCCAAGGTCATCTTTGCACTATTGTAAATAGTGCAGTCGTTCTTACAATCTTTCAGAAGTGCAGGATTAACGAGAGAGCCTGCGTAGACGACTACATCTGCTTTTCTCAACAATTCTGCGCCACGCACAGTGATCAAATCTGGAGCGCCGGACCCTGCGCCTACAAAATAAATCATCCCTGTCCCTCCCGTACTAGAATTACAGAAAAATATCCCGTTGGATCTTCCAAATCACGTAGATCTCGAACCACACGCTCCCCTTCCATACTACACCGTTCTACCAAGGCAGCATTATCCAGTTTACCATCCGCCTCTAAGAGGTCCCGCACTTCCAAAATAGAGCGTCCGGCTTTCATCAAAATCTTGTTGCCAGGCAATGCAAGTCCCTCTCTGGTCGAAGTATGCGAGGCGGGAATAATATGCAGCATCTGACTGCCTTCACATAATGCCTGCCCCAGCCGCGCAGCTGCCGCACAAAAAGATGGAATCCCCGGAACGATCTCTACCCCGTACCCTCGTGCCGCAACACGGCGATGTACATACCAGTAGGTTGAATAGATGGCTGGATCTCCAATAGTTAAAAAAGCGACATTTTTTCCTACATCTAACTGCGCGCAGATGATATCCGCAGCTTGTTCATGACATGTATCTAAAACCTTTTGATCTCTCGTCATTGGCATCTCGCAATGGAGTACCGGCTTTTCTCGGATAAAATCTGCAGCAATGTTTAGTGCCGTTTGTTCACCTGTTCCTCCTTTAGGAACGGCAATAACATCGCTTTCCTGAATAATTCGGACCGCTTTCTGCGTCATTAACTCTGGATCTCCTGGCCCGACGCCAACCCCATATAATTTTCCTTGTTTCATACTATCCCTCGAAATTCTTCACAAAATTTTTCTGCGTTCGCAGACTGTGCTAAAATACCATTTTGATTGGTAAACATCAGATACTCAATTTGCGCCTTCCTGCGCACACGATTTTGGAGTCGTGCATCAATTGCACGCCCAATCCGCTGCAATACAGAATCCCGCAAGCCAATCTTCTCTAGTTCAGTGATACAAGCATCAATTGTAATAGAATCCATAAGCGCTTGAAGGGTTTCCCTAGGTGCCCCACATAATGCCGCATGTGCAGTAAATATTTCTTGACGGCCATCGGCAACAGCAGAATGTGTATTCATAATACCCGCAGCAATCTTAACCAGCTTGCCAGCATGTCCTACTAAAAAAATATGAGAAAATCCTTTCCAAACAGCATAATCCAAAGCATCCCCAATAAAATTCGAACATTTGACCGAACGTGTTAGATCCAATTTCAAGTGATCTCGTGCAAAATCGGTTCCGTAATTTCCAGGGCAAATCAAAACGCTATGTTGTCCCTGCGCATATAAACTGTCTAACTCTAAGTGCGTTGTTTCCATCAGTGCGGATTCGCTCATCGGTTCTACGATGCCGCTTGTTCCCAGAATTGAAATACCTCCAACAATCCCCAAATGTTCATTGTATGTCTGAGTCGCAATCCTTGCGCCGTCCTTTGCCGAAATTATGATTTCAATGCCTCCTGGATAGCGTAACATATCTTTTGCAGCCTTTACTGCCTCTCGGATCTGCCTTTGTGGGCCCGGATTGATTGCCGCTTGTCCCATAGGGATCGAAAGCCCTGGACGTGTCACACGTCCAATCCCTTCGCCGCCTAGGATACAGATACCATCTTCAATAAGTCTCGCCTGTGCATAGATTGCAATTCCATTGGTCACATCGGGATCGTCTCCACTATCTTTTCGAACACAGCAACTAGCTACTTCTTTTGTTGCTGTTGCATCCTCGGGATGTAGAGCAAGCACAATTCCCTTCGGGGTGCGTAAATGTATCGTATCTGGTAAATGCCCTGTCAGAAGCAATAAGACGGCTGCATGTGCGGCAGCCGCAGCACAAGATCCTGTTGTATATCCACAGCGCAGCATTTTTTGATTTTTATATACCCGTTCATCCATAGGGAATCCTTTCTAGCGCAAAAGTGAGACCTAGATGGTTTGCTTAATACACGAAAAAATACAGCCATCCAACGGTGTTACGCTGGATGGCTGCGATTGAATCTGTTAAACAATCGGCATGATAATAATCCTCTATTATCTGCTATCCTCACAACAGCCGGTCCCCGTAGCTGAGTGTTCATTTGCTAAAAAGGCAGGTTTTCTGACTCAGAGATCAATCGCCAGGTACGGACTTCCCAGTAAATAATACCAGTGTCTATGATTGTACTTGACTCTCTCTTCACAGCGGCGGGTCCGTATGGGATTTTCACCCAATTCCCTTTTACCCTGTGTTTTACAGGCACCTCTTTAGCTGGTGGAACAATTGATTGTTTTTATTGTAACGCCTTCCAGTTTTATTGTCAATCCACTGGCCGCATTCGGGCACATTTATCCTAAAATTTACAAAATCGTCCAAAAGCAGATATCATACATAAGACCGCATAAATTGTGAATGCCAAAAATGTTCAACTATGCTATAATAAGACAAATATTTTAAGGAGGCGTGTCTGTGTATTTGCTTAAGCGGCTTCTGCTCTATGCTGTTGGATTATTCATTATGGCGGTTGGTGTCTCATTCTCGGTCTTATCAGGGCTTGGCGTTTCTCCTATCGATACTATTCCATATGTCACCAGTGAAATTTTACAATGGGACATGGGGCTATGTACCGCCATTATCTTTACGCTCTATGTCGTATTGCAGTTTTGCATTTTGCGTAAAGATTTTCCATTACGAAATTTATGCCAAATTTTAGTGGGCGTCTGCTTTGGAAGTTTTATTAGTATAACAAATCGCCTGCTCGAATTTGCATTGCCAACGACAAATACTTATATATTGCAACTACTTTATGTCTTCATCAGTATGGCATGTATAGGATGTGGGATCTCTCTTTATATCCAAGCAAATATTATTTCTATGCCTGCTGAAGGTGTTGCGCAAGCAATCTCACAGAAATCTCGATTGGAATTACCGACTGCCAAAATAGTATTTGACTGGTCTGTAGTGGCCGCATCTCTGATTTTATGTTTAGCCTTTTTGCCAAGTATCCGTGGCATTCGAGAAGGTACCCTGCTTGCCGCATTTGGAGTCGGGTTATTTCTAAAATTGTCACTGAAACTCTTTCAACCATCAATTACTATGTTTCTTTCTTCTGAAGGCAAAAAATAAAAGATTTACAATAGTCGAACGAAAGTTTTGATTTTAAAAGATATGCTTTTTCTAAAAGCATATCTTTTTTGGTTTTTAATGTTTGATTTTTGTTGTTTAGTTTTATTTATCCCAGGTTTTGTATAATTTACAGATCCAGCAGTTATCGGAGGGTTATAACCCTCCGATAACTGCTGGATCTGT
>ERZ1643249.596-NODE-596-length-40746-cov-8.324077_pt1 | contig 40746 bp, 40 predicted proteins | sample MGYA00579263_ERZ1643249 | MGnify/ENA primary metagenome ERZ1643249 (study PRJEB29033, sample SAMEA4952264) | chicken gut metagenome | biome: Broiler Chicken; feature: Gastrointestinal Tract; material: Caecum | place: Ireland | collected 2018 | study: Broiler...
ATATCCAGCACTTAAATTGTACCACATTTTTAATTTCCGAACAACTCTAATATAAGTTTTACATTCATTACATTGATAATAGATATATTTCTTTTTCTTTCCTCCTGGTGCTTTACAAGCCATTATTCTATGACAATGTGGGCATATAATCTTTTGAAAGAAAATATAATCATTTCTTCTCGTATAATTACGAGTATTTTTTCTTGATTGTTCTTGGCAATCTTCCCATAATTTTTTACTTATTATAGGTTCAACTACATTCTCATAAAGTACAGGTGTTCCAGTTCTGCCACCACTTATAAAATCTCCTTTATAAAGTGGATTAGCGAGTATCTTTTGTATGGTTGTATCATACCATTTTTTATTTAATACTTTTTCTTCATTAAATATATTAGCAATCTTTTGATAACTCTTTCCTTTTAAATATAAATCAAAGATTCTTTCTACTATTTCACTTTCTGCTGGATTAATGACTAGTTTTTTATTATCTCGCATAAAACCTAGTGTTTTTCTTACTGGAATGTGTCCATCTTTGATTGCTCCAACCATTCCGAATTTAGTTCTTTCTGATACTCTTTCTATTTCTAGTTGTGATAAGACTGTTAGCATTCTTACAAAGAATCTACCATTAGCAGTAGAAGTGTTTATATCATCCATTGCACATTCCAAACTACATTCGTATTTTTCTAGTTCAGTAATTAATACTTCTAAATCTCTAACACTTCTAGTTAGTCTATCTAGTTTATAAGCAACTATGACATTAACATTACGATTCTTAACATCTTCTAGCATTTTTTGAAATTGTGGTCTGTGTTCCATATCTTTAGCACTTATTCCTGCATCTTCATAAACTCCATAAACATTATAATCTCGAAACTTACATAAATCTTTTAACTTTTCTAATTGTTCTCCTAAAGAATAACCCTCACGGGCTTGATCTTCCGTACTTACACGACAATAGATTGCTGCGTTCTTTTTCATATTTCATCAACTCCTTTTTCCATAAAAAAGAGGAGTCAAAAGCACTAGCATTAAACTAATACCTTTAACTCCTTAAACAATCGTTATTAATTCTATTACTATATCGTTTATTCCAATGCATAGAATCCCACCAATCTAATAAATGAGAAATACTGCATTTCATTTATTGGTTTTATATTCTATCACTTATTTCTTCTTTGTCAATAGGATTAGTTTTTATGCTTTTTAATATAAGTTTCTAATTCATTAAAAGGTATAAACATTTCTAATGTATTAATATAAACATTCTCACATTCATTAAAGAATAGATAGGTTATATTATTGATTACTAACTTATGTGGTTCTATATAAGCAATGTTAGTTTTAGGAACGTGAATAATATTGCCTTTAATAATTTTAGATTTGATATTGAGAAATTTAAGTGTGTTTTTGATTCGTTTTTCTAACTCATCATCAATATCTAATTTTTCCTTTATTATCTGCATAACTAATCAACTCCTTTCAAGCATATAAAAAAGGCTAACCGAAATTAACCTTTCATATATTACAAGTCGATTAGTTCGACTAATTTCCCTATGGTGCCTGTGGTGGGACTCGAACCCACACGTTATCGCTAACACTGGATTTTGAGTCCAGCGCGTCTACCAATTCCGCCACACAGGCATAAGTAGATTATATCATAAGATTGTAATTTTCAAACAAAAAAATGAAAATTTTCTTATCTTTTTCTACTCCTCTTCATATTTTGAATGATACAAATCTACCGGTTCAGATTCTTCTTCCTCCCTCTCATCAGCTAAAAAATCTCTCATATCAGGTAAATCATCAATCGTCGCAAGTCCAAAATAATCTAAAAACTCACTCGTTGTTTCATAGATAATCGGTCTGCCAGGCATATCACTTCTACCACTTTCCTTAACAAGTCCCTTCGCTACTAACTTCCGAATCATTTGACTACTAGAAATTCCCCGATAAGAATCTACTTGCATTCTTGTTACCGGTTGATTATAAGCGATAATAGCTAAAGTTTCTAAAGCGGCTTGACTCAAAGAATTATTCTCTTCATTCATAAGTAGTTTTTGATAGTAAGAGCTATGTTCTTTTTTGGTTGTCAACTTTAATTTATTGCCTAAAAAATCAATTCGGATTCCTCTTTTGTTACTAAGATACTCTTCTTGTAGCTTCTTAATCGCTTCTTTGACCTCTTCTTCCCCAATTTCCAAAATAGAAACTAATTGATCCAAAGAAAGTCCATCATCTCCTACCACAAACAAAAGGCCCTCAATCACTGCTTCATACTCCACTTTCCTTCACCTCACAAATAATATCTGAAAATAATTCATCCTGCGTAATAATTAACTCTTGACTCTTTGCCATCTCTAAAATAGCAAGAAAAGTCGCGACAATATAGTCTTTTGATGACTCTGGAAAAAGTTCAAAAAAACGAGCTCTTTTCTTTTTCTTTAAAAAGGAACGAATTTCTATTTTACGAGAAGAAACCGAAATCTCTTTTAAAGTAACTTTGGTCTCTAGTGGCTTTTCTTCTTTTTTACGCACTAAAAATTTTTTAAAAGCATCCACCAATAAATCAAGAGAACCTTCCCCTGTAAGAGGAACATCCTCTTCCATATAAGAATGAATATCTTCGGGCAATTTGGTATGAATTTGTTGTCGTTCCTGTTCCTTTTCTTTTAACTCTTTACTAATTTCTTTATAAGCTTGATATTCTAAAAGTCTCTCTACCAAATCATTTCTTGGATCTTCCAAATCTTCTTCCTCCTCCTCTTTTTTCGGTCGAGGAAGAAGCATTCTTGCTTTTAATTCCAGTAATTCACTAGCCATAACTAAATAACTGGAAGCCACTTCTAAGGAAGCATCTTGTAAAGAATGAATATAAGCAAGATATTGTTCGGTAATTTGATTCACTTCGATATCAAAAATATTCATCTTGTTTTCTTTAATTAAATGTAATAATAAATCAAGAGGTCCTTCGAACTGTTCTAACTTTAAATCCATCTTTACACCTCCTCACTACTCTTAAGTCATTATAACAATATTTCCTTGTTTTTTCAATGAAATTCCGTTATGATAAAATGGAAAAGAGGGATCCTATGAAACGATTTAATATGATGGATGAAGGGTTTGTTTGTAAACATTGTAAAAAGAAAGTAGAACCACTCAACTACACCGCAAGAGACCACTGCCCCTATTGTCTTTATTCCAAACATGTTGATATCAATCCAGGAGATCGCAGGAATCCTTGTCAAGGCCTGCTAAAACCAATTGGAATTGAAAAATTTAAAGACACTTACAAAATTATTTATCAATGTAAAAAATGTCAAAAGTACCATAAAAATATCATCGCCAAAGACGATGATATGAATCAAATTATTGAAATATCAAAAGGAGCTTTTTAATCTTTTGCTTTAAAAAACAAAGTAAAGACAAAAGAAAAGATAATGGCCGCGGTAATACCGGAAGCAGTCAAATCAAACATCCCCATTAAAAGACCTAAAAAGCCATTTACTTCAGCCGAATTTAAGGCCCCATGAATCAAAGAATGCCCAAAAGAAGTAATGGGAACCATTGCTCCTCCCCCACATTTAGCAATAAAAAAGTCATAGATTCCAAACGCATCTAGGGCCGCTCCACAGACGACAAAAAGACTGGTAATATGCCCAGGAGTTAATTTGGTGTGATCTAAAATAAACTGAGCAATCAAACAAACAACTCCACAAAAAAGAAAAGAATTAATCAAATAGTTCATTCTGTCGCCTCCAAACATACAAGATTTGCAATGGATAAAATTGGCTTTTTCTGATAGACAAAAGTAGGACTAAACAAAGCTCCAGTCGCGATGAGTAAGACTCTATGATACGTTCCCTCATTTAACTTTTTCATAATCATTCCATAATTCACCAAAGCACTACAAACAGGACCCGATCCTCCCGCATTCACTTCTTTTTGTTTTTTTAAATCATATAACATCACACCACAATCATTATAATTATCCCCTAAGATAATCTGATGATCAATTCGCATTAAATCTCTTAAAATTTCTTTGCCATAAAGGCCTAGATCCCCTGTCAAAATTAAATCATAATCCTCTGGTTTTGTCTTTGTATCTCGAAAATACTTAGAAAGAGTATCCGCTGCCGCCGGAGCCATGACTGCTCCCATATGAAAAGGATCTTTCTGATCATAATTGATCATCGTTCCAATCATGCCATTGACAACTTTTACCTTACTTTTTTGATCGGTCAAGAAAATGGAAGCTCCTCCCGTTGCCGTAAAAGTCGCCGTCGCTGGTTTCGGTGCCCCATACTCCGTAGGATTTCGAAACTGTTTCTCACTAGACATATTATGAGAAGAAGTGGCTGCAATACAAGTATGAATCTTCTTAGCATCAATAAAAGTACTACCGATCAAAATGCCTTCCACACTCGTCGCACAAGCGGTATAAATTCCTAAGAAAGGACTATGTAATTGCAAAGCAGAATAGGTAGAAGAAGTAATTTGATTTAATAAGTCCCCTGAAATAACCAAATCAATATCCCTTGGTTCTTTTTTTAACTTTTTTAATAAAATTTTTAAACTGTCTTCTAACAATTTCACTTCTGCCTGTTCAAAACTTTTCTCCCCACAATATAAATCTTTTTGATATTTCTTATCAAAAGTCGTTCGTAAAGGCCCTTTCGCTTCATAAGGTCCTGCTATCGTACTAGTACCTCCCACATAGACATTATGAAAGTGTAGAATCATAATCCCACCTCAATCAAATAACGAATAAGGCCAAAAAACCAAGCTGCTACCACTCCATATAAAATGACTGAGCCGGCCAACTTAAAGATATTGCTCCCAACCCCATAGATAGGGCCCTCTTTTTTATAATCAATGGCTGCACTCGTCATGGAATGGGCAAAACCCGTAATGGGAATAATCAAACCACATTTGGCTTTCAAAACGAGCTTGTCAAAGAAACCAAGAGCCGTGAATAAAGAAGCAAAAAAGATTAATGTAACGATCATATAAACCGAAGCATCTGCTCGTGAAACTTCCAAGGCTTGAACATAAAAACGTAATAAAATTTCTCCTAATAAACCAATCGCCCCCCCCACTAGAAAAGCCACAATCGCATTTTTTACCCAAGGTACTTTAGGTGTGTATTGCACTACTAATTTTTCATATCTCTTTTTTTCCATTTGAAATCACCCTTCTTATTATGCAACAAAAAAAAAGAACTATACCCTAGTTCTATTTTAAAATATAAGGATCACTGATTGTACCAGTTCCCGAACGTACCATGACACTACTATTCAACATAACAACTGGTCTCATGCGTCGATAATTACTAGCGATCGAAGAATCTACATAACCAGATTGATTGACAAAAAATACTTCTGACGTATTAAGAGAGGAAGCCGTAATTAACCACCAAGCTTTATCAGTAACCAAGTAATTATAATTCTTACAAGCTTGATCACCAGACTTTTGACAATTACTATCCAAAGAAGCATTAATATAATCACTTACCGTCAATAAGCCAATCATCTGATCTGCTAACACATCACTACATTCAATGGTATTGGTATTGTCTGTATCCGCTTCTCCTCTTTTTCCAAGACAAAGATTAAATGGTACTAATTTTTCTTTATCATTATCACTTAAAATGATATTATCTTCATATCCTGTCTGATATAATGTTTTCAAATAATCTGCCATTCGACTCAATCGATAATTATTGATACCACTATCATATCTACGCTCTGAGTTATAACGGTTATCCCAATCAACCGAGAATGTACTTGTATCGGTACCCCCTAAAATCAATAACATTTTATTATCATTCATTACTTTAACAATACGATAAACCGCTTGATCTAACTGAACATAATTATTGACATATTCGCCCCGGAATACATGCTCTCCATTCATTTCATAAAGACCATTCCCTTTGGAATCAATGCCCGTTTCTAATACCGCTTGATAAAGCTCTCTGGAAGAATAATTCTCACCACAAGTAAGATAAGGGGTATAGACATATTCCTCGCCTACTTTTTCTACTACCACACGTCCCGTACACTCTTCTCCAGGATGTAACTCACTCAAAGGTTTCATAAACTTATATTCATCACTTGCTAAGGTATCAGCATCCACTTCCGAAGTCTCTCCATCTTGTTGGGGAAGAAGAGAATCCTGCACTTGATAAAATTTTATGGCTGCATTTTTTAATTGAGTTTCCAACTCATCATAACTAAGATTTTTCCCTCGAAGAGAACTTAGAATGGCCATTACAATTAATAAAATGACAACCACTCCTACGATCACCCCAGCCAAGAGAAATAACTTCTTTCGCAAGGAATGACTAGAAGAGCTAGAAGAACTACTTTTGAAAGCATTACGAAAACTAGAAGAAAGAATAGCCTTCCCCTTATTTTCTACTTGAGCCTGATTTACATTGGTTGTATTCGTTGTTTCTTCCTTTTTAGGCTCTACCGCCTTATCTTTTTCTTCATTCATATAATCCACCTCAATCAATTGGAATCAAAAACATTTCATTCCCTTTACTCTCTTTATTCTAAGCTTAACATTAGAGAAAACATTCGTCAAGAATTAACTATTCATCAAAAAAATCATCGAAGAAATCATCATCGTCATCATCATCCAAAGTCAAAGAAGGAGATGATTTTTGTTCTACCGTTGGAATAGAAGAGACAGCAAAAGGTGGCTCTTTCTTCTCTTCTTTCTTTCTTTTTTCCTCTTCCGCTTTCTCTCTTGCTTCTTCCGCTTCTAATTCAGCAATTTTCGCATCAATTTTCTTTACTAACTCATCCACATCGAAAGATGGAGATGGCGTTGGTTGTTGTTTTTTTGGCTCTAACGCTGGATTCATCCTTGGTTTTTCCTCTCTACCCACCGGATTCATAGGTGAATTCTGGAATAAATTAGGTGGCGTAAATGGCGTTGGATTTGACATACCAGGAAAAGATCCAAAACCACTTGGCACCGAAGGATTTTTATCCACCTCAGGAGCAGAATTCATCATTTCAATTAACTTCTTTTTCTTCTGCTCTTTGACAAAGGTTTTAATATCAAAAGTATGAACTTCCCGTTTTTCACGTTCTACAAATTCTGCTTTTGGATACTCTTCTCCCCAATCTATTTTCCAATCTGGAGTTCGTTTCGTTTTAAATGGTTGTTGCCGTAATCGTAAAATAATACAATCATTTTCTTTCATACGTTGCAAATCAGAAACCGTAACCAAAGGGGTACTAGCAGTTTTATCATCTTTTTTACTTTTCACTTCTCCACACATTTTAGAAATTTCTTCCAAAGCAGCTAATTCTGCAGAAATTAAGTAAATAATATTACCACAGTTACCACGGATAGTCTCAGCCTCTTCTTTACCATACACTTGATTCAATTGAGCATAGTTTTGAATAATCATCGTAAAACGCATATGACGACTACGCGCTGCCGTAATCATCGTTGTCATATCTTTTAACTTCGGCATATTCGCAAACTCATCCAACAAAAAATTCGTTCGAACGGGAAGAGCTCCTCCATTATCTTGGGCTACATCAATTAAGGTCTCATAACATTGTTTCAACAAAATCGTAACCAAAGGATGATAGGTTGTTTTTTCATCTTGAATAACAATAAATAATGCTGTCTTTCTTCGTCCAATATCAGCAAGGTCCACATCACTATGACTTAACATTTCGGATAAATTATCACGAGAAGAAAATAGTTTTATCTTTTGCCGGAAAACAGATAAGATAGAACCCTTGGTTTCCGTCGGAGCCGAAATGGTACCCGAAGCATTAATCGCCGCCGCACTCGCTGGATCTTTCGCATCAAAATATTCTTTGATATAAGTAGAACCACCAAATTTTTCTTCGCCAACCGTTGTTACTAAACTAACACTATTAAGGTTAATCTCATCTTCTTTGGCATCTTCAAATAAACCTAACACGACTCCAGAAAAATAGTCAGCAGAAGTCTTCTCCCAGAAAGGATCGGCATTCGCATTCGAAGAATCGTATAAAATGTTTAACGCCAAATCATCGAGTAACTCAATCGCCTTATCTTGATTTCCTTCTTTATACATGTGATAAGGAAGAGATAAAGGATTCCAACCACTTCCCTTTTGCGGATTACGGAAGTTCAAAACCAAAACATTATAACCTTTCGCCCGCAACATATTCGCCGTGCTTTCATAAATTTCACCTTTCGGATCGGTAATAATCATCGATTCCCCATTTTTAGCCAGTAACTTAGCCGTTGGTTTAATGACGGTTTGTGTTTTACCAGAACCAGTCGCACCAATAACAATCGTATGATATTCTCCATCATCAACCCATGCTTCATGCTCATTTAAAATTAAAGGAATTCCCCCAGCCTCTGCGGTAGGCGCTTGAATTGGGACCATTTTAAGTTCCGCTTTTATTTCTTTATCTTTTGCCCATCGAGAATACCCTTTGTCTTTTTTTTCCGTTGTAATGCCAAATCCCTTTTCCATTTCAAAAAAGTAGGATTTCACACTAACAAATAAACCAAACAAAGATCCTAAATAAATGACTAAAGTAAAACCAATAAAATCAGGTGCAAAAGCAGGAAACGGATTTAAACCGCTCAAACTCCCTGTTGTAGCAAAACTATGTAAATTAACCACCGCAATCGCTACAACATATAAAAGAAAAATAGCAAAAACTACAAATATCATGATATCTTCTTTATCTGCTCTAAATTTTAATTTCATGACAAGTCCCTCTTTCAAAAAACATTATAACATGGATCTATTCTTATTCACAAGATTTTACTTTCTCATACTTCCCATGCACCTTCTCATATAGTTCGATACAAGTACCTTGATTACTATAATAACTACAACTCGTAATTAATTCAAAAGTACCATTGCCATCGAGATCAACAACATAAGCAACCGAAGCACTACAATGATGATACATCTTGTCATAAGTATCCACTTCTTCTAAAACTGGTATTATTTTACCACTATCTACGACAAAAATAAAGTTAAAAATATTTCTTGGTACTGTGGTATATTCGGTAATAAACATATTAGATACCGTAAATACTTTTTCCTCTTCTCCATCTTGATCCAAATCATACGAGAACATCTCACAAACCGTAAAATCACGAGTCGTAATATTATGTTCATTTAAAACCTCTTCTACATAACCAATATTTTCTTGATCTACATCTACAGTATCATAAAAAGCAAACTCATAATCTTGATTACTACGAATTGCAAACAAAGAAACCCCATCTTTTTTTACTGGATTGCGCTCATCATCATAGATATGCCAACCATTACTATCAAGAAGAAAATATTTGCCAAGTTCTTTTTGATTTTGATAAATATCAAATTTTTGCCAATTATAAAGTTTTTTCTCTCCTATGGAAATATCCTGCCATTTACGATCTTCGTATTTCCATTTTGCATCATTATTCACAATGACATAAGTTTCTCTTTTTCCATCTTTCATAGCAGGATAAATCACAAAAATAAACATAACGACAAAATAAATACCTAACAATACAAATATAGTTATATAAAGTTTTTTTCTTCTATCCATTTTTCTCTCCTTTAATTTGTGGTAAAGCAAACAATTCTTGAAGTATCATACCAGTTATAAGTAGCCCATGCATCCGTGCTTTCACTAGCAGGATCCATCATCGTAATGCTATTTCCCGTTACATTATCAATCGCTACCCAGTGTTGTGCGCCTTGAGTTGCTCCTTTTACTTCAATAGTACAATAATTTCCACTAACACCAGCATAATTACGTATCGTTTCTAATTTTTCTTGTTGACTAAGACCACTTAAACGAACATCAGAACCTACTCGAAAAGCAGGAACAACTTGATTAACAGCACTCCATATTAAATTACCACCAGAATCAAAACCCCCAACTTGATTCATCGCTTGAACAAAAGTTCCGGGATTAAAGTTACTAGAATTTACTAAGGTTGGCGTAGGAGTCATATTTAAAGCCCCACTCTTCATAATTAACATTGAAATACTAGTAGCAAGACAACCTATATTACCTAAAGAGCGCGTGCTATCGCTTCCTCCTCCTAGAACAATTCCTGACCAAGTAGGATCATTTTGTTTCCAGCTTGCATAAGTTGCATTGCTAGAAGAAGTACAGTTCATACTCTCAATCGTAATACTTCCATAAATATGTACTAATACATCAACATAATCCCCTAACGAATTAGCAAGCCCTTCCACATTAGTAGAAGATCCATAAGTAGCAAGTACGACATTTCCACTATCATCCACAATAACTTGACCAGCTACTTCATCAGCCCAAGTACGATGAATATCATCTTGTGCCATAGCATCTTTGTAAGTATAAGCATGAGAATTCGCTCCACTATAAACCATACCCCATTGATTGTTCGCTGGAACATCTTTACTACAACCTTGATCCGGATCACAATATACTTGAGCCGCTACACTATTGGGAATCTCTAAAATCCAAGCCCCATTTTCTTGATAAGCATCGGGACCAAAACGTGCAAGGGCAAAAGATCGAGCCATCAATAATTGAGACTTAAAAGCTTGTTCATTACTAACGGGACCAATTTCCGCATAGGCAACTCCTAAAACATACTTTTCAAAGTCAACAAGCTCTTCTCCAGCAATCGGCTCTCCATAAGTTCCACCTAAATCATGACCAACCACAACACCAGATTGCATAAGTCGAACCTTCACATTGGATAAAGCAAGACCTCCCACATTATAAGTACAACTTCCACCAGTAGAAACTGCTACAGAAGCATCATCATCAGTAATCATATCTCGATAATCAGTCAAATAGGTCGTAACTTCTTCTGCTAACTGTTGATAATACTCTTCACTTTCCCCCGGCATAACATTAGGGAAAAAATTACTAGCAAGTTGCTGTTGAAAATATGCTTCATCATAAGTAGTACTTCCATCAGGAAACATCATCGAAGCAATATTACGCATAACTTCTTCGGTCATATCTTCATAATCATAATCCGTCGCCTGATCCGCTGAAGTAATTGTAAAAACAGCAGCGATCGCTTGTCCAACTAAAACTCGATTATCCCCACTATATTCACTAGAAACTTGTTGAAGTCGAGTATAAAAAGATTCTTCCTCAGCACTCGAAAAAGTAACTTCTTCATCCGAAGTTAAAAGATTGGTAGCGGTTTGTGAAACATCATGACTATTTGAAAAAACCGTAGGAATTAAAGCTACTATAGTAGCGACAACCACGACAAGACAAGCTGCTACGACAATTCCAATTTTAACAGGCAAAGAGATTTTGCCAAAGGCCCTACCTATAAGGTTAAATCCATCTCTTCTTCTCCGTCTAGAAAAAATTCCACCAGCGAAGCCACTACTTTCTTCCTCGCCTTCTCCATCACTTTCTTCTTCCTCAGGTTCTGAGCCAAGCAAATTGGGCTTAGGAAAACCGTCTCCAATTCGAGGATGCGCTCTTTCACTCTTATTTGCTTCTTCCTCAGTATTGTTATCTCCTTGATTTTGATTCCTAGCCCCTCTTGGCGTCTGCTGCATTGCATTTTTTTGGCGAATATTACGAAGCATCTGTCCATCTTCTTTATTTCCCGATCGAGAAAATCCAGCCTTAGCCAACGGATCTCCAGCACGTAAAGCTCCCGATCGACTCATTTGATTTCCACCATCACTAGAAGAAAAAGGAGAACGACTTTTTTTTAAACTATCCGTAAAAGATCCTACATGACTACTTGTCTGAGGACCTTGATCTTTTCTTTGTGGCACAGAAGAAACTTGAGACTGCGGAACACTTTGCGAAGGAACAGCATTGCCATTTGCATTAGGAATATTTTGTCTTCCATTATTAAAATTGTTATTCCCCCTATTTTGCCCTTGTCCATTCATCTTCCTCACCACCTAACAATACAAAACTCTTCTAGAATCCTCCTCCACTACCGAAAGATTCAAGTTCTTCTTTTGTTACAACAACATTAATACGCATTCTTCGGTTTCCACAAACAAACAATGCTTCCCCTTGAGAATACCGTTTAATACTATCTTTTTCATTATCATTCAAATCGATTAATTGAGACAAATCTTCAACCGCTTGTTTTCTTAATCCCATAACCATATAATAAGAAGAGTTATCAAAAATAGCTTTTCCTTGGGTAATAACAGCGGGATCCGAGAAATCACTTGGCTGTTGAGTAATAATAATAGTTCCTGTATTATATTTTCGAGCTCGACGTTGTACTTGAGCCAAGAAATCTGCTCCCATAACATTATTTGATCCCAATAATACATGCGCTTCATCTACCATTAAAATGGTATTAACATCAACATCCAAACAAAGACCCCAAGCATATTTTAAAACATTAAAGAACAAAGCATTTCGAATATTACTATCCGAGTTCATTAACTCTTTAATATTAAATACCATAAAATCACTATCAGCTTGTATCGTTGTCTTTCCATCAAAATAGAACTTTAGCTCTTTAATTAAAGGACGTACTTTCAACTCAAGTCGTTGCATAATATCACGCTCCTGGGTCTGTTCTGTCATGGACATAAGTCTACCTTTAATCGTCGCATAGACATCTGAAAAAATAGGATAATCTTGACTTGTAAACTTTGAAAAATCAGTATTAAAATCGATCCCAAAACGCTTATAAGTATCTTGAACCACTTCACTAAACATATTTAGTACATCTTCTTCAATCGATGGATCATAATATCTCATAAAAGCTTTTAAAGACTGTAAAGTACGCGTTAATACCGTATAACCAAGCCCTTGTTTGATCTCATCCTCATCCGCATCGACAACAACTTCCAACGGGTTAATTAAACCAAACTCTCCACCTTTACCAATATCGATCGTATCTCCCCCAAAAGCATGAGTAATCTCCTCTAGTTCATTTTCTGGATCAACTGCTATGATCTGACAACCATTTCGAATATGACTTCTCAAAAGTAATTTTGCAGCCGTACTTTTACCAGATCCAGAAGTACCAAGAATAATCATATTCGCATTATTACGGTTATTTTCTTTTCGAATTTGATATAAGAACTGATTAAATAAAATAACTCCTCCTGAAAAATCCACTCCAAGCAATACCGAAAGACCTGGATCTTTAATACTATCAAAGATAAAAGGATACATCGCGGCAATCGTTGGAGATGGAATTGGAGTACCAATTCTCTCTTCAATATCTTGTTTTGGAAAAATAGGTAAAATACTTTTGAATACTTTTTCTTGTTCAAAACGAAGAGAAATTGCCCGAAGTTCCATCGCATCCAAATAGTTTTTTACATTTACTTTCTTCAATTCCAAATCTTCTTTCGTATCCGCATAAATTACAATATGCATCTGAAAATCAAAGATCTTAGATTGACTTGAGGCCAACATAGAAATAAAATATTCCAAACTCTCAGCATCTTGCCGAATTCTCTCTTTTGCTGTTTGATCTTTTTCTTGCCGATATCTCTCTCTTAAATCCGCGATCTGACGATTGATCATCTTAGACATCATACTAAAAGGAACCGGAATATGTTTAATAACAATTTTGATTCCACTCATCGAAGTAAGCGTCGATAAATATCCTGGTGCAATATATTTGGGATAAGAAACAACCGTCAATATAGTAGCATATTTATCACTAATAAAGAAACTAGAAGGAGAAAAACTAAGACCCTTTGGAGCTATCTGACTTTTTAAACTTATACTCATAATGGCATCACCGTCCCAAACTCTGTCGTTTTACCCCCATTTAAGAAGTTCTCTAAAATAACCCTTAAATCATCATTACTGACCTGAGAAGCATTTAAACCACATCCAGCTAACCCATTGATCATTAACCGAACTCTTTTCTGTAAAACATCTTCCTTTTTATCTTTGAATAAAATGTAATACTCCGTATCAACAATATTATTATTAACAAAAGTATTTCCCTTATCAATATCCTGCATAATAACTTTGCGGATCGCGGGAGATTGTGTGTCATTATAAAGAAGTTGTAATTGAGACATATAAACAGAAATATCGGTAGGTCGATCGGCAACTACTAACCAAAATTCAAAATCTAACATATTATAGAAGTTCTTCAAACTAATTAATACATTATCCTGAGCCTGTTCATCTAGAATAAAGATATTGCGAGGAGCTATTTTCACTCCTGTTACCTTCTGCTTATCATTACAGATAATCATACCATTACTAATCCCCGTAACAGGAAGCCAATCCTCTGTATAAGGACTACTTAACTTCTTTGACATCTTTCACACACCAACCTTTCCATATATATTTCTGTCTATTTGTAAGAAATGCATAAAGTTCCACAATTACCGTCATCATATTATGATAATTCGGAATCGGAATAACAAGGAATGCACACACAAGAGCAGGCAGTAAAATTAGGATAACCTGCCACGTTGTATTCATTGGCATTACAAAAAGTAATACCAAAGTAATCAATATACCTATACCAAGAACAATCAAATCAATCGGACGAAAAGCACTAAAGATTAAACTACCACGCTTGGTATTGGCTGGAATCAAATAATTATTCACTTATATCACACTCCTTTTCCTATCGGTGCCCAGGGCCAGGGCCAGGGCCAGGTCCAGGACCACCACCATGAGAAGATGCCCAAGTAGAATCGTCAACCGTTCCACCACCATTTAGATCAGGTTCAAAAGTATATTCGCTTTCACGTCGAGTAGGATTTCCATAACGATCAATCGGATTTTTATTGTCATCTGTACGAACCTTTTTGTTGGAACGATATGTTTCTCTGTAAAATCCTCTAACGTCTGGAGCAGCACCCAATTGGCCAGCATATGTATCTGCGTTATCAGCAGCTTTAGCAGCTTTAGTCAAAGCAACTTGAGCAGCAGCATCCTCTTGATAAGCTCTCATATATCTATTGTAAGCAGCTTGTTGTCGAACTTGTTCGCTTGTGTATCTACCTGAATAAGCAGTAGTTGCACGTGCTATGTCAACGTTTCCGGCATCATCTGTAAATCGAGTAAGATCAATATTATGTTGTTGAGCTCCAACTGACTGCGCCTGCAACTCTGCCATTTTCAAAGCCTCAGCAGTATCTCCTGCCCTTGCTTGAGCATCCTTCTTTCTTTGATTTAAAATAGCAATATTTTCTTTCCCAATGCCAAGTTTTTCCGCCGTACGCTCACGAACATTAAAATTCAAACGATCCATGGCACGTCCAATAATACCACCACGGGCATCTTTATCACCGGTACGAATTCTAGCCATTAAATCACGATTCTGCTTCCAAGCTCCTCCTGGACCAAATTGTTTCCCTTGACCAACCGCTTCCGCTTCTCCAAAAGAGCCTTGCATCATTCCTAAACCAAAGCCAGCAAGACCACCACCACCGATAGCCATAGCCGCTCCACCTAAAATTCCAGAAAGTCCAACATTACCCATTGGATTTCCTTTAATTCCAAGCATATCTTTTAAGAATTTAGGCGCTTGTTTCGCAAAGAATAACATTCCTAAAATAATGAACACCGTAGCGAAAGAATTGACAAGGGTACTATTATCAAAGCTTGTCATAGTACTAAAGTTTTGAATTACAAATAAAACAAAGTAAATAATAGCTAGTCGAATAAACAAATCAAGATAGGTAGAAACCAAAGATCTTCCCCAATTTTCAAAAGCTCCGCCACCTTTATCTTTCGGTTGCTGTACATAACCAATAATCGGTATTGGTGCAATCAAACGCAATACTGCCAACTTAATCGCCCGAATAGCAATATCGATGGTGAAACCTAAAATAATAATTGTCATAATAATTGATGCCGCAGCACCCAAAAATGGTGTATAAGCAAAAGCATACCGCTTTCCACTATCACCAAAAATTCCCATAAGCCAAGCTCCTGCACTTTCATACCAATGAGGATTTTCATTATCGGGTAAACAATTTAAGTTAACCATATCCATAATATCTGCCCCAGATAGTCCTGAATTATCGTATGAAGAAGTAAAAACTGTTGTAGGGCAAATAACATTTGGACAAGGATCTGTCACTCCTTGCTCTAAAGCTTCATCATAAGTCATCTCACAATAAGGCTCACTCGTATCAATCACATTCGGCCGGACAAAAGCTCTCGCTACCGTACCGGATATTTGTCCTCCCAAATCATCTAAGGTAACATCAGAAGAATTCTCTGTATTAATTCCAAGGATCAATTTTCCCAAGAAATTTTCTCGCATAACCGAATCTTGAAATTTATAAAGAATTCCAAACAAAATGCCATGCGTATTCATATAATAATTTAAGCTTCCAGCTTCTCCTTCGGCAGGTTCCTCTACATTTGGTATATTAATCGGAATAATCAACGTAAGTAAAAATAATGCCACAATAATTCTCATGACAAATTTACCAGCACCCGCTCGCTGATCTAACGCTTTCTCGGGGCTTACGACATAGTTAATCAAGGTGAATGAAACTACAAAAATCATGAAAACACCCAAAATCAACTGAATTCTAGCATAAAACATCCGAATAAATTCCGGAGAAAAAATTGTTGCATTCGCCACAACAAAAAACACTTTATATACAAATTCTAAAAGAACAAAACACCCCTTATCAAGCCAAGAAAGAATCAAACGTCCAAAGTTATTCATCCAACCGGCTTCAGCAGGTTCGGCTATCAAAATCCACATATTATTCACCACCTATAAACAAGAATCAAGCAATCACTACATCTATCATATCAAAAAAGCAAAAGAATATCAATTTTTAAAAACGATTAATGAAAGCCACAATTTGGATTACTTAAACCATTAATTAAATTCAATAAAAATTGAACTAACGTTGGAACCAAAAACAAAGCCAAAGCACAAACAAGTCGAATCACTAATTTTTGCTGAGCTTGTTTTGTCGCCTTTTCATCTGAAGAGAAAATAGCTTTAATAAAATCAATAGAACTTAATAATACCACAATAATAGGCGCAAAAATTTTAATATAATCAAGGATTCGTTGCAAAAACCAACCAACACTACCCTCTTCATCAAAATTAAATAAAGTATCACACCCTATCATCTGATTATACCCATCCGTATTGATATCATATTCATTAGTAGTAATAGAATCATCAGGAACAAATGACTCACTAGTATAGACTAAATAAGATCCATCATCATCTCGCACAAGATAAACCTGATCCAAACATTGAAAATTAAACACATCAAGATCCTCATAAGTAGTTCCCATACCAAAGAAATTCATCGCATTAATTCTTTGATTAATAACCGCATCTGCATTATCTCCACCAGGAGCTCCCCAATGAACCGAAGCACTATAAGAATCAAGCCCTACAAAAGGAGAATGGGTCGGTTCTTGCTGATAAACTCCAAAAGCCGCTTGATCAACAGTTGTAGCATAACCTTCAATAGTGTAGTAACACATACCCGGATCAACTGATTGAGTCAAAGTAGCAATAGATACCTCATTTCCTTCAATAGTATCCTCTCTTACCTCACTCTCACTACTTCCAAATGTAAAATAAAAAGTTCCAGGACGTCCCAAATCTTCCGAAGCATCTTCCCGTGACATATATTGAGGGCATCCGTTCCAATTCGTATTAGAAAAATCAAGGCCATATATGTAAACTTCAACATCATCAGGAACCTCCGTAACCCAATAAGGCTCAACCCCATCTAAAACCGTATCATAGCGAAAAAGACGATTATTAGCGCTTAAAACCACATCGTAAGTATAATCTTCATAAATATAAAGAGCTGTATTACGATACTCATCAAAAGAATTTTGCTCCGTATATTTACATTCATGAATCAATCGTTTTCCTGCCGCTGCCACCCCATCAGGCATCAAAAAGAAAGCACAAACAAAAATGACAAAAAGAAAAATAAAATGCTTCTGCTTCATAAAGACCTCATCTCCATAACTATACTTATCATATCAAAAAACAAAAAAAATAGCAATTACTCTTGCTACTTTTCTCAAGATACTTTCTAATTTCCTGCAGCATTCCAACAATTTTGCCAAGACTCCATATTACCAGTACCAGTTACGTTCGCTGGTTCTGTAAATCTAGCTACCATACTGAAGACAAAGTTAACAATGAATACAATAAAGAATACTAACACTGCATAAATTAGACGTTTTACTAACTTTCCTTGCGCTTCCTTTACTTGTTTCTCATCCGAAGAAATAACTGCTTTCCCTAAATCAATGGTACCTAATACAATTAAGATAATTGGAATACCCCATTGTAAAATAGGAAACAATCCTTGACGAATTAATTTTACTAACCATAATAATCCATTACAAGTATCACTCGTATCAATTTCCGTAACATTACCAAGTATAAATGGTAAATTATTTACAATATTCATCATTCCCATAAACAAAAATCTCCTTTACTACATCTATCATACAAAAAATTAAAATCTTTGTCAATTATTACCTACGAAATAAACCAAATATTTTGCCACCAGTCTCTTGTTTTTCCTCTTTTCTTAAAAGACCTATCTTAACAAGAAAATCCTTTAAAACCTCATTATGAATTCGATCATTTAAAGGAGGAATATTATAAAACACTTTCGTTCTTCCTTCATATTCAAAATCCATAACATCTTTATTGGTTAATAAACTTTGATTCAACACAATCTTCTTACCCTTTAACTCTTCAAAAATATGTCGATTTCTTAGCATTAATTTATTTAACTTAATACTAGAAGGTTCAATCAAATATAAAACATCCCCACAGACACCATCATTATCAGAATCATTTAAATCAATTAAAATAATAGAAGCATCTTTATGTTTTACAATTTCCGTCATGAGATCATCATTGGTAACAGAAATCATACTTTTATCATGAAAAAAAGCAAAATCATGCCGATTAATCTCAATGGCAATAACACTCATCCCATAAGTTTGTTCTAATTCTTTTTTTAACATATAGATCAAAGTAGTACTTCCTGCATGATCCGTAATATTTTTAATTCCAATGATTTGGGTTCCTTGAATCACTTTATCATTGATGGTACTTGATAAATCACTGAGTTGTTGAATATGAGCAACATCTTTATAAGTGTTGGGATGCTCTAAACAATATTTTACTCCATCTAAAGTAGTAGTAAAATTATAAATCCCCATTGAAATGATCTTAGATAAATAACTACTAGAAGAAAACATCTCATTATTTGGTAATACTAAAATAATCTTATCAGCATCAAGACCTATTGAAATTTTTTGAATATTAGTAATATCATTATAATTTTCAATCGCTGTAATATCTAAAATCATACGCGCAAAAAAGAAGTTACGAAACATTTCAACGATCTCATCAGCACTATGAACACCCGTAACACTTTTAATGACATCGATGTTTAATTGAGATAACATATCTCGAGCTTCATTGGCTATAATAACGTTCATGTCCTCACTCCTTTTTATACTTGTGGATCCATGGTATAAATTGCTCTTGTTTCACCTCGTACTTGTAAGAAATTACCCAAGTTGATGAAACGATTCAAAACAGGAATATCAATATTAACATAAGTTACAACCGTATAATAAACACCACGATACTCATCACTTTCGGGATCCGTACCAGATACTGCCGTCATCTTAATACAATATCCTTGATTTGCAAAACATTGACATGAGCTGTTGTCTTCTGCGCCATTCAACTGACAATAATTAAGCATTCCAGCTGGAATTTGATATCGCATATTATCAACATACTCCGCAATTCTTTCCTTTGCTTCCTCTGTATGACCTTCATATTGCTCTAAAATATTAACAATCCCATTTTTTACTCGGAATGCTCTTGTGTAATTCACAGAGTAAGCCAAATAGCCATTTACTAACAAAATAAAAGCTAAGATAATCTGTAAAGAAAATAAACCACCGATCGCATCCCTCATCGCATCTCACCTCTTCTTAATTATTTTAGAAATTCATTGTGTAATCATCTACTGTAATTTCATTTGTACTATTATCTTCATAGTTATAACCATGGTCTTCTATAGTATTGTTCCATTGACCTTCAACCGTATTTTGAACATTACCAAAAAGTAACCAGAAAATAGCTAAAATCGCTCCAATCAAAATAATAGTAACTACTGTCATGTTTAACTCTCCTGTCGCTTCTTTCATTCTTTATACGCTCCTTTCATATCTTACAAATTTATTATAACAAATTCTCTATAGGTTGTAACCATTTTTTCATGTAGTTGACGTAAATACCTAACCTAACATCGTAAGCATTGAACTTAATATAATAACCATAACGCCAACTCCGGTTACAATTAACATGATCATCGTCTGTTGTTCCATATGATTTAATCGTTCTCTATATTTTGTTTCTCTTGCTTTCGCTTGTAAACTAGAGACCGTTTTCGAAAACATCAAAAGTCTTTCTTGTTTTTTCTCTTGTCCTCCAATTCCTAAACGATACAAAAGTCTCATCATTCGCATCGAATCACGAACGGGATATTCATTAGCAAAATCCATATAAGGATTAATACTAGAATCTCCAGAATTAATCTTTTCAATCAATTCTCTTAATCCAGGTTTAAAAATATCTGGTGCATCATTAATACTTTTCCCAATCGCTACCGGTACCGTATAATGTTGAACCAAAATTTCCAAACTCTTTAAATAGTATGGAAGCATAACATCGATCTCATGCAAATGTTGTTTATAATATTTTTTCAATCTTTGATAAGGCATCTTAAAAATAAGAAAACCAACCACACAAGCTAACACGATATTTAATAAATTTAAGGAATCAAGAAATAAAAACATAAAGATAAAAATCGTGATAATGGCATAAGTAATTCTTTTTTGAAATAATACATCAGGATCAACGTCATCTCCATATCTTGCATATAATAAAAAGTTATAATCTTCTTCTCTTAATACTTCAAAATATTTTTTATTATCTCGAATAAATTTTTTATCATCAATTGTATTATTATAGATAAAGACAAAGATAAGAATAACGGCAACTAAAACAATTTCCATCCTACTCTACCCCCACATTCTCATTATAATATTTTTCCCCCTTTAGTAAGTAATAGGCATCAAAAATTACGATGACATGAAGCAAGAATACAACATAAGGCTTATCTAGCAAAGCAATATAGTTTTCTCTTCCCAGCATATATTGAATTAACATAACTAATAAATAAAGCATAATTCCATATTGTAAGAATTTTTTATGAAATGTCGCCCGGTCAATCCGGTCACGGTAAACACTTTCTACCAAAGTATCGATATCAAGTTGCATGTTTTCCAAACTTTCTCCCGCATCTGTCGCTCCTTCTTTGGTAATCTGTAAGAAAAGCTGATGCATATTTTTTACAATGTAATAAGGATATTTATTATTCATAAATTCAATGGATTCATCGATAGAACCATTCTGATAAGCTAAGTCAATCATATATCGTACATCGGATAGTACCGGATCTTCCAATACCCCAGAATCTCTTACTCCTTCAAGAGATTTAACAAAAGATTGGGTAGTAGCAAATTCCATAATAACATTCGTCGTATAAACTTGAACTTGCTCAAAAATAAATTCACTATAAACTCTTTTACATCTTAAAAAGGAAAGATAGGGAACAACCGCAATTGCCGCAATCACATAAATAACAGTAACAATCAAATTATAAAAGTAAAGATAAGAAATAACTCCAGCAAAACCTCCCATAAATAATACTTGTATGGCATATTGCTTTGCTGTATATTCTTGTCCTAACTCTTTTGTTTTTTCCCTTACTACTTTATAAAAGTAAGGAGCAAAACGATCATAAATAATTTGTACTTGTTCTTGAAAATATTTCGCTACGTTTTGCCCTTTATAATTACGATAAAGTAAAACCGCTAGCGCAATAACAATTAATAAGAATAATACCATCTTGCTTCCTCCTTTCTATAGGGTTTCATCAACATTCGGAATATCAGGAAAAGAAAAGTCAAGAGAATCCTCTGCCTCTTTTCTCTCTTCCTTCACCTCTTTGGTTCCTTCCTTCTCCCTCAAAGCTAAATTATCTAATTCTTGATCAATATTCCCCATGGAATCTTTATCGGTAAATAACTGTTCGATATTAATATTTTGATTACTTAAATATTCAATTAAATACTTACTTGGCATATTTTGAACAGGAGCTTTTCCAAAAGTTTTTTGATAAAGAACCCTTGTTTGTGGTTTATTGTTCTCATCAACATAGAATTCAACGACCTCATCAACTTCACGATGAAATTTACCATATTCCTTACTGTAATAAGCTTTAATATGAACACCTAATTGAATATAACGATAAATAGTGGTTAAAAATTGATCGACATCAATATCAGACTCTAATAAGGAATACATACGATAAGGAATGGAACTAGCTTTGTCAGCATGAATGGTTGATAAAATGTTATGTCCAGAAGAAATAGAGTTTCTTACCGCTGTAACTGCTTCAGCACTACGCACTTCGGAAAGCAAAATCCACTTTGGATTCTGCCGCATACAAGTAACCAAAACATCCGTATAACTTGCAATATTATTGGTCTTCATCGCGACAATATCACGATGAGGAAAGATTCGATCCAAATGCAATTCCAAAGTGTCCTCTATAGTAATAATTTTTTCATCTTCTTTAGTATGACTAGCCAAATACTTAACAAACTCCGTTTTACCAGAACCAGTTTCTCCACTAACAATGATATTGCAATGTCCCTCGACACATTTCATTAAAATATCGTGAATGTTAGCAGTAAAATAATCTTCTGCCAATAATTTCTCCCGACTCAAACGAATCTTAGCAGGTGTTTTACGAATAACAAGTGCAATTCCATTCGTAGCAATGGAATCATGAACAAAGTTAAGACGTAACTCTACAGACTCTGCATCTAAAAAAGGCTTCGCTGCATTAAACGTTGTTCCCATAACATTAGAACATTGAAAAGCCAACTTTTCTACAAAGCTATCCGTAAGTCCCTCTACCTCTACTCTTTTAGAACCATCGGTTAGAGATCGAATCCAAACCTGTCCATGATTACAATAAGAAATATCGGTAATATCATCATTAGTCAGAAAAGGTTGAAAAGGACCAAAGTCTATCTTATCAAAAATCGCATCATTCATCTCTAACCACTCCCTTTTTCTTTTGTTTTATTGATTAGCATTAATATCTTCTTCTGTCATTGCCGTTACATTATTAATAAAGTTCTTTAAGTCTTCACTTGATAAAGTTACATCTCCTGGATCCTCTTTTAAACCTTCCGCAGTTGGTACAGGAATAATTTCTGATTCATAAGCTCTTAAATAACTCGCTTTCCGAAGCAAAATATGATATTCTTCTGGAACCGCAAAGATAATTTGAGCTGGCGCTCTATTTTCATCAAGATTAGCAAAAACATCGTTTCCGTCACTATCGAAAACTCCTAACACTTTTACATTCGCCAAAAGCTTTCCAACCATGATACGATCGGTAATCGCTGTTCCTTGGGTTGTATCAACCCGATTCATTACTTTTAAATAAATGTCAATATAATTACCTGGAACAATTGAGTTACTATAAGTAGAAGCCATATCAACATCTAAGTTATATAATACGTAGCCATCAGGATAATCCATAATAATGGAATTTGGAAGTTGTTCTTTCGTAACAACCGAACGTGAATAGAATAAACTACCCTCTGGAATCACTCCATCAATACTAACATACATATCAACAACATCAGCTCGATCTCTTATCACATCTCCCTCTAACATCGAAGGAGGGACTTCCATTGTACCAATCATATCCTCTGTAATTTGCGTTCCTGCCGTAATGGTTGTAGTAGCATAAGGTACCGTGATTGGATTAATCGCTTGATTTACGCGCCAATTATATCCAATATAAAGAATAACAATGGCAAGTAAAATACCTATGACAGTAACCGTGTTTTTGTTTGAGAAAAACTTTTTTAATCCTGTCGAAAAATTATTCATCTAAAAATCCTCCTTAATCTTCTATTTGTGTATAATCAAGCTTCCCTGCTCGAATCATATCTTTTATATATGGGTTTTCTTTATATTTACTTTCCAAAACAGCATCAATTTGATTGCTAATTTCAAAAGTCTCATTGTTGAAGGAAGCGGCCGTAGCCGAATCTACCTTCACACTAACTTTAGGAGGTGTTTCGTTAATATCATAGAAACCAATGCGATAATACCGATTATTCGCTACGTTTTGTGCAAAGCGTCTCATGAAACTTTCCACAAATTTTTCTTTGTCAATTCTAAGAAGTCCAGACAAACGATAGTAACCAATATCAACGGCATCTGTCATCGCTGCTTCGGTTGTTTCTTTTAATAAATAGTAATCTAACTCATTTCCTGTCTGATAGTTTTGAACCAAATTGACAACTCCAAAGGTAAAAAGAGCAAGGATCAAAACTCCAATTAATAATGTTGCTTTACTCATAAAAACCTCCTTTAATGAACACTTTCACTCATATATTCATTGTAGCAGCCGAGACTATCTTGATAAACTGCTATATCACAAGTACCAGTACCGTTGGCATTACCACCTGTCGCTTGGTTATTACATCCAATCAAACCATAACGTTTTACGACATCCGTTCCCAAATAATTATGAAGGAAAGGACTGCGGTAAACGGTAACACCTGCTGTCTTATCACTACCAGCGGAAACATTCTCACTATCACTTGATGGTTCAGAATAATTACCACCCCACTTTTCGTTATAATCACGAATTTTGTTAATGTCCTCTGGTCCTATTTCAATATAGTAATCTAGATAAAGGCCTTCATTTGATTTATTGTAAATAGATTCCCCACGATCCTCAATAAGTTCTTTTGTCGCTACTGGTTGTACTGGATAATCGCTATTGATTAAGTTTGTCGCATCACAACTCCAGTTAAAGTTTGGTTCCCGATCATTAGGGAACAGATTATCAAGAGAAGCAGCCCGGAACAAGAAATCTTTCGTTGGATCATTCCCATTGTTTTCTCCTGGATCATCCCTATCTGGATCAGGCGGATCATTTGGATTAATCACGGAATAGAAGCATTGTAAATTAATATTCCAACCAAAGTAACCAAAATTCTCTACCCCTACATGAATATTATTAACCGTATCTTCTTCAATTTTTTGTCTTCTCTCGGCTGTTAGGGCATTGACATCACCTTTATCGTCCACTTTCCATACATACCAAGCTGTATTGGTTGGTACCGAAGTTAATTTTGTACAGAACTGATTACCAATAGGTGTATAAAGTTCCTCATAACCTGCTGGTAATTTTGTTACCACTTGACCACTCTTATTATTGGCATAGGCATCAGCAAAGGTTAAAAGTGTACGGTAATGATTCACAGTATCACTAGCATCACCCATACATAAACCACTCGTATCACGAACAATGGTTGGATCCGATCCTCCTATCGCCGTACTACCCTGTGTTTGTTCTGCATAAAAATGATCACTAAAATCAGCATAATTCTTTGTTTCATTTACATTCGCTCCATTATCAACATCAATTCGATAAAGAACTTTTTCATTGGAACAAATTGCTTCTTTCGTGTTGTTCTTGCTTTCACAACTTTGTTTTGCCGCATTATATTCTGCCACTTGTTGTTGATATAAAGCATCCGCTGCCGCTTGTGATTGTGGGGAATCTGCTGGACAACGATTGACCCAAACACAAGTATCGTTACACCAGTTAGCAGCACCGTTTAGTAAGCAAGCTCTCAAGAATCCATCATCCGAAGCACAATAAGTTTTTTGACCAAATTGATCCACCCAATTACCATGAACTTGATTAACGGTATTTCTAGTAATCTCTAAAGTAGAGAAATAATATTGACCAATGGTACTAGAACAACTTCCACCCGGAACCCAATGTCCATTAACATAACTTCCACCTGGATTGGTGATATGTTGTTGATATAAAGCTTGAATTTGGGCTTCATTATTTGGATCAACACTCCAAGGATCCAAACAATTACTATCAGCCATTGGTAAAGTTTGTACCCCACCTTTACTATTGTAAGTTAAAATTCCATTTGTGTTATCAAATGGGCTTGATACTGCTAGAGAATCGTTTTCATAAACTTGAGCATAGCAAGTATCAATACAACTTTGAGAATACTCTCCTCCATCACAACTCATAATACATTGATCAAAATTTTCGGAAGGACCCCCTTTGGTCGTCTCCCCAACCGAAGCATTGTAACAAGCAGCCGTTGGCACACAAGCAGCCGTTGGCGTTGGCATTGGAGCCGTATAGGCATACTCACAAACAACCTGAGAACGAACCTCTGCCGCATAGGCGATACACATACCAGCTTGCGCTGCAACAGGGCCATTAAACGTTATCGCAAGAGTTTCTTTGCAAGTTTGACGACAACTACTTCCACCCCCATTAGCATCTGTTTCTACATGGCTATAAGTAAGCTCTGTTTGATCGGTATAATAATTACATACACCACCAATTCCCGAAGTAACATCCTCAACATTAGTTAACTCATCTTTTGTAATTGTAGAAGTCTGACCCAATCCATCATTATAAGCCGTTTCCGCATTCTGAATCCAACTTGCTACTTGATCATAAGAATATTGATACATCGTATACTCTGAGAAACAATAAGGAACCGCATTTTTCATTGTTTCATTATCACCCCATCTTTGACGATAATTCACACATATCTCATTGTTATAAAGTTCATTTTCTGAGGAAACTTCCGCATATAACGTATACGTTACAATGGAAGTATCACTAGAACAAGCCCCATCATCCGCTTGAAGGAAAAATTGAACTTCCAATTGATTCCCTGCAATCGTTAGAGTAAAATTTCCATCGGCATCTGGATATTGATTTGTATTATTCTCACTTGTTCGATAATATAAGCCCGTTGCACCAGAGAAATGAATCACATTTCCATCCTGCGTATACTGAAGTCGATCGACATAAGTTTTCTCAACATAAGAACTCGTACAAGCTGTTGTATTATTTTCTGCTTTTACACTACCCGTATTTAAGAAGAAAAACATCGCTGCAAAAAGAACTAGTATCACTCCACCTCGAATGCCCCATTTAAACTGGTTCATCTTCTTCACCTTCTTCCATCCTATCTTTTATTACTTTATAGTTATCATTAGTCTTTACCTCAGCCAAAGTTGTTCGTTCCCCTTTTCGTAACTTCCTAGCATCCACCCGGAAAGAATAATCATTCGTAAAGCCATAAAATCTTGTACAAGTAAATAAAGTAAGTAGTAAATCGCCTGAATTTACATCAACATCCATATCATACATACTCTCTTCTTTGGCTTTTTTAATATACTCTTCCTGTTCTTCTTTCGTATAAGTATCACTATAAGAAGCCTCTTGATTATCTTCTAAAAGACTAACCGCATAAATTCGATACAAAGCTGTCTCTCCATCTTGATTGGTATACTCAATAAATTGATTGTCCTTAATAAAATCAGGATAAATAAAGGACATCAATTGTTCAAAACGAAACATGGTATCATCTCCAACCACTGGATTTTTCGATAAATTGCGAATATTATGAGAAATAAAGGCTGGACGATTACTTTTGGAATCAGGGAAAGAATTCGTCCAAGCAAAATCATAATCATCTCTCAAAATATTGGTCCCTTCAAGATTTTCAATTAAAGGTAAATCAATATTAGTACCTTCCACCCGAAGCCAACCGACTACTGTATCACCATAACGCTTCGCTTCCTCTACTTTTTCCGCTTCTGAAACAATCTTAAAATCGCTAGTCCTTTTTCTCTCAAAGAAGAAAAGGAAAAAGATAAGAAGGAGGACTACAATAACAAGAGCCAAAAGGAAAAACAAATATTTCTTTTTCATAAAACCACTTCCTTTACTGTGCTAAGGTATAAGGATCATTGCTTGTTCCACTACCACCACGAATATAAACTTTCTTATTAAATTTCACTTTCACTTTTACTCCAGCAGAAGTATAATCATCTACTACCGCTCCAAGAGGCGTATTGCCAACCGGAAAGACAAGCGTTCTATTATTGGTCGCTTGACTAGAATCCATTAACCAATAACCTCCATTTGGTCCAATGTTGCCTTTCGCACTAAACAAATCAAACGTAGAAGGTGCACTTAATAATACTTCATAAGTTTCCGTAGAATGATTTCCTAAATAAGTCACCGCATTTTGATAAATAGGAACTTCGATCTCATGCCGAACCAAATAACTCGTATCAATATAATTAGTCATATTGTAATTTATTTGATAACCAATATTCCCTTCTTCTTTTGGATTATAAACTTTTTCTCCAGTATTCTGATAAGAAATTGAAATCTCATTCGCTCCATCACTAAGACTTCGTACCATAATCGCTTCCGTCAAATCATCTTCCGTATCCATGATTCGCCATAAGTAACCCGAATAATTAAGGTATTCTCCTGTATGCCTTTCATTTAAAGGAGAACTCCTATGCGCAGATTTTTCAGAAACTAAAATATAAGGATCGAGTTGACTACCATCACCATCTAAAACCGCAATATCTTTTTTCAATACAATAGCAGGTCGTACGTTTACTAATAGTGAACCATTCATCGCTTCTACCCGATCGGGATAAGCAAAAATAGTAGATAAAGTCCAAGGATTACCATTTTCATCAAAATTGGCCATCCAGAACAAATTCCTCATATCCAAATAACTCTGTCCATTCAAAAGGCTTGCATTATAATCTTGTAACGATAAAATACCTACCTTTCTTTTCGAAGAAGTGCGACTACAATCAGTAGTCATTACATTATCCATCGTAATAACATCATCACACCAAGCTTGATCCACAAGCAAATCTGCATACTTCTTTTCAAAGAACGAAGCAAAATAATCATTTAAATAATGATCCAAACTACTATCTTCAAATCTTCCATCGCTACTAGAATAATCTACATTAGCAATCGGATCATCACTAACCAGGACAATGGTCCCATCTTCATTTTTTCGAACAATACGGAACAACATATGTTGAAAAGAAACATAATTATTTTCAACCAATCCCTGATAAGTTGTAATACCAGCTTGATCCATAATATGATTTAATGTTTCAACGACTTGAACCGTTCTTTCTTTTTCTGTTTTATTGAAAAAAGAATCATAAATCGTATAGGTAATGGTATAAGCACCAATCGTATTACTATCAACCGTACCTTTAATCGAAACATCCTCCACCTTCATCGGTCCATCCGTATCATCGACAACACTTTTTACTCCTTGTTCTTGATAAGCTTCTCCTAAATTTAACTGAACCGTATCGCCTCCATTTAAAGTAATCTCTGGCCCTTCATGATCTACATCCGACTCATAAGATCCGCACTTTAAATAATAATGAGGAACCAATTCACCATCCCGATAAATTACTCGATAAAAAGAAGCATCTACATCACATAACTTATCGCTATTTGGAACATACTGCCGATCCAAATATTTCTGCTCTGTCAAAACCGCTAAAGAAACACCAGCATACCTGCCTTCCTCTTTTGGCAACAAATTCGCATTAATCTCGAAATATCGCTCCCCTGCTTTGCGAAACTCTTCTTCTTGCTTTTGAAATGTTAATCTAGGAGATAAATAGAAAAACCAAAAAAGAAGAAAAGCTAGAAGCAAAACAAGAAGAAGAATTATAATGGTGATAATCTTTTTCTTATTCATCGCTACCTTCCTTTCTACTGTAAATGATAGATATATTGTTGATCCCGAAACACAAATACAAGATCCAAAGAACTATCGGAAGCTATATCATTTGGTAAAATCAAAAATGCTCGATTTCCATAATAATCTCTTTTCACCGCACTTGTAATATCTACAGTAACCTCTTTATTCTCTATATTCCTATACTTCATTTTAGCATATCTTTGTAAAAAGTCAACAAAAGTCTTTCCTTCAAAACTATCGCTAATGTAAGTTAACTCTAAAATCTGTCTATCAGGAACCGAAATAACCTCTTGTCGAATTGAACATCCCACATCATCACAACGATACGTACTATAAGTAGCAGAGTTAACGATCGAAGCGGAAAGAATCGCTAAATTGTCCCCTGTTGGGAAAATAACTTCATTGGAAAGAGAATATTCCTCTTTATTTTTTATTTCTAAAACATCATCGACATTTAATTGAATTTTTTTGATCGATAAATTTTTATCAACATCTTGATAATATAAAATGTAATGCTTTGCATCCAAAGAAGTAGAAACAGGATAAACCAAAAGGAAACGAACACTATCATTATGTTCTAATTTTCGACCCGAATAACTATTCCCTAAATCCGCAAAAGCAGCATATTGATTGGTAACCTGCGAAAAAGCCTCACTGCGATTCATCAAATGAAAGCGATCCAAATTTAAAGTACGAGCACTTCCTACATTTTTCACCGACACATCCACCACAAGATAAGCCCTATCTCCTGAAGTAATGAGATCCCCATTGGTATCCGTATTCGTCAAATAACTATGTTGTACTTCTATTTGATAAGAATTTGCTGTAAAAGCATCCCCTTCCCGATATACTTTTAAAACATAGGCAAAATAATAAACACAATAAAGGGAAATACCAAGTACCAAAGCAATGATTAAACTATTGCAAAGGAAGCGGTGTTCCACATAAACATATTTAACTTGACGAAAAAAGCTTTTTATTTTACGAACAATACTTTCCTTATCAAAAGAAATATTTACCTCAAACTCTTCCCGATCTTCTTCTTTAACATCAAGATATTCCTCGTCTTTTTTAAAGCCAAACTGTTTTAAATCAAGACCAAGCAAACGAATCGCAAAAACAACAAAAACCAAATACTGAGGTAATGTCGCTAAGAACAGCAAATCTCGTCCTGCCATAATTGTAGTCATAGAAGAAGTTACATCGTAGCGATCAAAGAAAGAAGCAATATAAAGGAAAACAATAAACAAAAAGATATACGCAAAAAAGATAAATAGATAAATCTTCCACGGCTTCTTTTTATAACGTAACAAAATCATTAAAACGAAAAGAATAGCAAAAAGAAGAAAGAAAGCAACATAGCTAGTAAAGTTCACATAACGATGCACAGATTCTAAAGAGGCATTATAACTTTCCGTACTAATAAAATCCCGAACAAAATTCTGTAACGTAATCGACTGATAAAATAAAACAGAACAAAGTACAAGTAATACCAAATGAATCACTTGAAAATACTTAATCAAGAAAGCATAAGGTTTTCGCAATATCACAAGAATCACCCCAAATCCTAAGATAAGTATATCTTATTTTAGAACATTTGCAAAGAATCTTTTTTCGTTGTATAATCAATGAGAGGTGCTGTAAATGAAAAAAAAGATACTCTTTCTAGTAGCCATTCTTTTCGCTACTTTCCTATTAACAGGGTGTAATGCAACCGCTAGTATCGAAGAAATTTCCCTTGATACTTTAAAGGGAAAAATAGAGAACAAAGATACCTTTATTCTAGAAGTCATTCAAACTGGATGTTCTCATTGTGCCGAATTTTCACCCCGATTAAAAAGTGTATTAAGTGACAACAACTTGACAGCTTATTCTATTAATTTATCAGACTTAAGCAAAGAAGAATTAGAAGAGATGAATAACATTAGTAAAATCAGCGGAACTCCAACGACCCTCTTTTTTAAAGACGGAGAAGAAGATACCACCCACCGTCTGGTAGGTTCTGTATCAAATAGTGAAGTTGAAAGCAGATTAAAAGATGCCGGTTATATCAAATAGCCTTTTCATGGAGTGATATCGAAGTGGTTATAACGAGACTGACTCGAAATCAGTTATACCTCAAAAAGGGGTATCGTGGGTTCGAATCCCACTCACTCCGCCAAATATGAAAAAAATGGTGCTTTTTTCAAGCATCATTTTATTTTGTCTTTTTCGCATCAAATTTTTTTCGCTCCTCGGTATTTAAAATTTTTTTCCGAAGTCTTAAGAAATGAGGTGTAATTTCAACCAATTCATCCGAATTAATATAATCAAGAGCATACTCCAAAGTAATCGGACGAGGACGTTTCAAAACAACGGTATGATCCGATCCGGCCGCTCTTGTATTGGTAAGTTGTTTTCCCTTTACAACATTAACCGCTAAATCATTATCACGATTGCATTCTCCTATAATCATTCCCTCATAAACTTCACAACCCGGTTCAATAAACATCGTACCTCGATCCTCCAAGTTTCCAATCGAATAAGCCGTTGCCGTTCCATTTTCCACCGAAACTAAAACTCCAAGTTTACGTTCTCCAATATCAACCGCTTCATAAGGACGATACTCTTTAAAGGTATGACTGATAATACCATAGCCTTTGGTAATGGTCATAAAATCCGTCATAAAACCAATTAATCCCCGCGATGGAATCGTATAGTTAAGCCGCACTTGATTCTCAAAATTGGTCATGTTTTCCATAACCGCACCTCGACTACCTAATTGTTCAATTACCGTTCCAACACAATCTTCTGGAACTTCGATTTGTAAGTCTTCCCACGGTTCCTGTTTTACCCCATCAATTTCTTTGATAATAACTTTAGGCTTAGAAACCTCAAGCTCAAACCCTTCTCGACGCATATTTTCAATTAAAATACTTAAATGCAACTCACCCCGACCAGAAACCAAAAAACTTTCATTGGTTGCTGGTGCTACTCTCAAACTAACATCTCTCTGTGTTTCCCTACGAAGACGATCCTCAATTTTACGAGCCGTTAAAAGCTTTCCATCCCTTCCAACAAAAGGACTGGAATTGGTACCAAATGTCATCTGTAAGGTCGGTTCGTCAATATGAAGAAGCGGTAAAGGTAAATTTTCTCCCACATTACAAATCGTCTCCCCTACTGAAATATCAGGTAAACCAGCTACCGCTACAATATCACCTGCTTCGGCCTTATCAATTTCAATTCTTTGATAACCATAATAACCAAATAACTTTTGAATACGAAACTCTTTAAAACTACCATCCAAACGAATACAACGCACCATTTCACCCGTATGAATTTCCCCATTATGAACCCGGCCAATTCCAATACGACCAACAAATTCATTATAATCTAAAAGAGCTGGTTGAAATTGTAAAGGAGCATCCACCGAACCACTTGGCGCTGGAATCTCTTTAATAATCATATCAAGAAGAAGCTCAAAACCCTTTTGTTGGGTAGTAATATCATCACTTAAGCTGCAAGTCTCATTCAAAGCACTCGCATACACAACAGGGAAATCAAGTTGATCTTCATTCGCTCCCAATTCAATAAAAAGATCGATTACTTCATCAACCACTTTACTACAACGAGCACTTGGTTTATCCACTTTATTGACAACTACAATGGGCTTTACTTTCGCCTCCAAAGCCTTTTTCAATACAAATCGTGTCTGAGGCATCGCTCCTTCATAAGCATCAACAACTAGTAAAACACCATCTACCATATTCATAATACGTTCTACTTCTCCCCCAAAATCCGCATGACCTGGAGTATCCAAAATATTAATACGATACCCCTTATAATCTAAAGCAGTTGTCTTCGCTAAAATCGTAATCCCTCTTTCTTTTTCCAAAGCATTAGAATCCATCGAAACATTACTCATATCTTCATTATCTCGAAACATACCAGAAGTCTTTAAAATACCATCAACTAACGTTGTTTTCCCATGATCGACATGCGCAATAATCGCTACATTTCTTTTTTTCATACAGTTCTCACACTCCCATAAAATACGACACTAATTATACCACAAAAAAAAGAATTTGAAAAGAAAATGAAAAAAATTACTGCAAGCAAAACGAAAAATGCTATAATAACCAAAAGGAGACAAGATAAACATGAAATTAAACGAATTATTTAAACCAATGAAAACAAGACAAAAAGAAGAAAAAGGAAAAGATCAAAAAAAGGAGAAAATCTTTCCAAAGAAGAGCTTTATCAACAATATGAACAAGAGTTAAACAAAGGAAATGAAAAAAAAGCTTTAAAATATTTGGAAGAATACTGCTTTGCTTGTAAAAGAGAGAAGCAAGAATATGCTCCTTTTGGTCAAGTTTATAAATTAAAAAAGAAAATTCAACAAAACGAGGATAAAAGAATTAGAAATTTATACAAAGAAATTGTTGAATTATTACATGGCACAATCAACAAAAAAGAACTAGAACCACTTTTTAAAGAATTAGAAAATCTTATAGATAAAGAAGAGGATACCATGTATCATTCTTTAAGAGGCTTAATGTATCAAAAACTAGCGTACTTTCCGGCAGCCATTAAAGAATATAAAAAAGCAGTTAGTATCAACCCTTATAACGCCTATGACTACTATCATATCATACAGTGCTACCTTTTTTTAGCTTATAATGAAAAAGAAGCAAGGGAAGCACTTCCTTATTTGGAACAATATAAATTTTATCGAAGTAATCCTGAAAAAGAATCACAAAAAGCCTTCTTCACTTTCTTCTATACTTTTATCAAGCAACAAGAAAAAGCAAAAGAAATCTTACTGGCTTCGAAAGAAAAAACAGAAGAAGAACAAGCAAAATATCGTCAAGCATTACACAGTATTACCCGTTTAAAATACAAAATATTACAAAAAGCCTATCATAATCCCCATCTTTCCCTAGAAAAAGAAGCGGATATTGAAAGAGTTCTTCAAAACCCTATCTTTGATTACTATGAAGGACAAAGACTATCCAAAGAATATGGAGACATCTTTGAACAAAAAGAAAAGCCTTACCAAGAAAATCTAGACACCGTAGAATCCTTACTCCATTCCGATCAGCAAGATAAATTAGACCAAATCGAAACCTACGTAGTAGAATTAAATATGGAAAATCAAGAAAAAGCTTTTCTTATTTTAGATGTTGCCCTTCTGTTAGCTGAACAAAACTATCCAAACACAGCCAAAAAATTTCTCAAAGCAGCCCAAACTCTCCCCGAAAAAACAAAAGAATTTAAAAATCAATATCAAGAAACAAAAGCCAAAATTAAAATTAAATTAATCGCCAAAAAAAGCTAGCTAAAAAAAGCTAACTTTTTCTATGGAAAAATTTAAGATGCCATCTCTAAAGCATATTTATCCATCATTTTCTGATATTTTTCTTTTAATTTTTCTCGTTCTTCTTTGGTATAATAATCAAAATTTTCTTTTGCAAAAGAAGTATCTTTCAAAAGAATTTGTCCATCTTTTACAAAATAAACCGATGGAATCACTAACTCATCTACATGAAGAGTATCCAAAAGAGTTTGATACTTTTCTTTCTCTTCCTCTCCCTTAGGATTGAAATAAGAAACTGTAAAATTACTTCCCTTACATACCTCAGTTAAAACAGAAACAATTTCCTTGGAAGCATCGCTTTCAGGATATCCAATATAAAGAATACCATTCTGTTGTAACAAAGAAACTGCCCCATCTAAATCAACATATTGAAAAGGGTTATCCGCTGATACACTATTATAATACTCCAAAGATACTCTCTCAGAATCTGTGACTTCTTCTACTTTTTTTACTTTACAATTCGTTGCAACAAGAAAACCGAAAAGAAAAACACACCCAAGAACCAACCACTTTTTCATCGTTCTTATTTCGTTGCATTGATTTGACTCATAACTTCGCTTGCAAAATCTTCCTGTTTCTTTTCAATGCCCTCTCCTACTTGATAACGAACCATAGCAATAATACTACCACCATTGTTCTTTACAAATGTTAAAACATTCATACTAGAATCTTTAATAAATTCTTGTTCCTCTAAACAAATTTCTTTATAAAACTTATTTAAACGTCCCGTTACCATTTTCTCAGCAATATCTGCTGGTTTTCCTTCGTTCATAACTTGTTCTTTGATGACATTTGATTCCCGTTCAACCATATCTTGTGGAACTTGAGCCCGACGAATACAAACAGGAGCCATTGCTGCAACATGCATTGCTACTTCTTTGGCAATGTCTTGTCCACAACCTTCTAAAACAACAACTGCTGTAATTTTTCCACCTAAATGAGAATAAATTCCAAAAGTTTGATTGTCTGTTTTTTCAAGAATTTCAAAACGACGGAAAGAAATTTTTTCTCCAATTTTCGCAGTAAAATTAACAACCGCTTCTTGAATAGTTTCATTCGAATCTACCATAACAAGAGCATTTGCCTCTTCCATCGTAGAAACAGTATCACGTTCTAATAAAGTCTTTTTAATAGAAGCTACAAGCTTTTTAAAATCTTCGTTTTTCGCTACAAAATCTGTCTCACAATTCACTTCAACTAAAACTGCTTTATTCCCTTCACAAGCAGCATCTGTTAATCCTTCCGCTGCTATTCTACTCTCTTTCTTTGCTGCCTTACTAATTCCCTTTTCTCTTAACCAATCAATGGATTTCTCCATATCACCATGATTCGCTTCTAGTGCTTTCTTACAATCAAGCATTCCTGCACCAGTACGCTCTCTTAATTCTTTAACATCACTTGCCTGAAACATATTATCTTCCTTTCTATTAAAAAGGGAAAGCAAAAAACCTGCCCTCCCCCCTCTTTCTTATTATAAAATTATTTTTCTAAAGCTGCAACAAGATCTGCTTTTTTCATAGAAGAATATCCCTTAACTCCAGCCTCTTTGGCCATAGATTTTAATTCTGCTAAAGTTAATTCATTATAATCAACTTTTGCCTCTTCTTTCTTCTCGACAACTTCTTTCTTTTTTTCTTCTTTTTCTTCAACTTTTGAAGTTTCTTTTATTTCTTCTTGTTCTTGTTTCTTATCTACTTTTTTCTCTTGCTTTGGCGCTTTCTTTGCTTCTTTATTCTTATCTTCATCACTAACATAGTCAATGATCTCATTACCATTTACTTCGGCAATTGCATTGCTTAAAGCCCCAATTAATAGCTTAACAGAACGAACTGCATCATCATTTCCTGGAATAACATAATCAACCATATCCGGATCACAGTTTGTGTCAACCACACCAAATACTGGAATTCCTAAAATATGAGCCTCTTTGATTGCAATTTCTTCTTTTCTAGGATCAACAATAATTAAAGCATTAGGAAGCTTTTTCATATCCCGAATTCCTCTTAAATTCTTATTTAATTTCTCATATTCTTTCTTAAGACCAATCACTTCTTTCTTTGGTAACAAATCAAAAGTTCCGTCTTCTTCCATCTTTTCAATTTCTTCCATTCTCTTAACACGAGAACGAATCGTTTTAAAGTTTGTTAAGGTCCCCCCTAACCATCTTTCATTTACAAAGAACATATTCGTACGAACCGCATTTTCTTCCGCTGCTTCTTGAGCTTGTTTCTTCGTTCCTACAAATAAAACTTGTCCTCCATCCTCTACAATCTTCTTTAAAGCCTCATATGCTTTTTCAATACACTCTACCGTTTTCTTTAAATCGATAATATAAATATCATCACGAGTTGTGTAGATGTACTCCTTCATCTTCGGATTCCATCTTCTTTTTTGATGTCCAAAATGAACACCAGCTTCTAATAAATAATTCATTGATACAACAGTCATATTTTTTCTTCTCCTTTTCGTTATTTCTTCTATTTTGTTCTAAAAGTTATCACCAATAGGCACTCGATAACTAAATTCCAAAATATGTTTATTTTTCTAAAGCTGCAATGATGTCAGCTTTCTTCATTCCGGTTACAGAAACATTTTTCTTCTTTGCTTCTTCTTTTAATTCGGCAACTGTCATTTTACTATAATCTACTTTTTCTTCTTCTGTTTTTGTTTCTTCTTTTGAGGTCGTAGATTCCTTTTCTTCTTTTCCTGCTTTACTTTCAACAATAACTTCTTGTCCTTTTAAAGCCGTACTAGGGGTTACTTTTCCTTCTTTTCCTTTCTTGGCTATTTCTACAAGCTCTTGAAATGCTTTTTCATCATGTATTGCAATTTCAGATAACATTTTACGGTTTACTTCAACTCCAGCTTTATTTAACCCCTCAATAAAACGAGAGTAACTAATGCCATTTTCACGGCAGGCTGCATTAATACGAGTAATCCATAATTTACGAAATTCTCTTTTCTTTTGTTTTCTATCACGAAAAGCATATTGTCCCGAATGCATCAATTGTTCTTTCGCACTCTTATAAAGTCTATGTTTACTTCCAAAATATCCTTTCGCCTGTTTTAATACTTTTTTATGACGAGCTTTTGTTGTCGCTCCATTTTTCACTCTTGCCATAATATCTCCTCCTTAAATCAAACTAAATAATATTCTTTAAACGATTTTGATCCGCTTTACTTAAGTTTGATCCCTTTCTATTTTTACGATTTACTTTTGTGGGTTTGTATCCTGTATTGTGACGACTTCCTGGACGTCCAATTTTGATACTGCCACCTTTTCTTACTTTTAATACCTTTTTTGTTCCTTTATGTGTTTTTATTTTTGGCATAATATCTCCTCCTACTTATCTTTTTTTGGCACTAACATCATCGTCATGGTCCGACCATCTAGTTTTGGCTTTTCACTAATTTCTGCATATTCCAAGGTGCGATTTGCAAAGCGCTCCAAAACCTCTTGCCCTAATTCTGTATGAGCCATTTGTCTTCCTTTAAAACGAATCGAAAGTTTAATTTTATCCCCTTTTTTCAAGTATTTTAAAACATTTTTTAATTTTGTCTCAAAATCACCTACATCAATTACAGGGGAAAGACGAAACTCTTTTAATTCCGCCTGATTTGCTCTTTGCTTCTTTAAAGCATCTTTTTCCTTCTTACGCCGTTCATAACGATACTTATTGTAATCCATGACCTTACAAACTGGTGGATTACCATTTGGATTCATCATAACCAAGTCCAAATTAGCATAACGAGCAAGCGTAAGAGCATCTTCTCTTGATTTGATTCCTACTTGTTCTCCATTTGGACCGATCACTAAGACTTCCTTGGCCGTGATATCCTCATTGATCATCTGGCTATTCTTATCCTTTGCGATAGTTAACACCTCCATAAATTAAGAAAAGTGGGCATTTTATACCCACTAAAAAACCATCATAAATAAATGTTATTCATTTCTTGGCTTTTTACCTATCACTCTTCGCAATCAGGTGGATATAAAATCTCTTTCCTTTTCTAACTGCTAATATTATATGCAAAACAGGAAGCTTTGTCAACTTTTTTTGACTTAAATTTTCAACAAAATTGTCATCGTTGATTTTTTTTGAAAGTGCACAATTAATGTGCAGTTAGTTTTAAAAATGTATATAATATCTTCTTAAGCAATTTGTTTGTCATTAAAGGAGGTATTGAACATGACAAACTATTGTCATCTATCTTATGAAGATAGAAAAAATATAGAAGATGGATTAAATGAAAATAAGTCCATTAATCAAATTTCTAAAGAAATTAACAGAAATCATTCTACTATTTTAAGAGAAATAGATAGAAACAAAAAATATTCTGAACCATCTAGTTGGAATAATTATAAAATTAATCATCCAGATTTAGATTTGTCTTGTGAGAGACTAAAACATTCTCCTTATGTCTGTAATGGTTGTAAATCAAGATCTGGATGTAGAAAAATCAGAGCTCAAATGAAAAGGTAAATGCAACTTTGAAAGGTTAAATGCAATTAGATATACAAAAATAAGTAAAATAAGTAACCAACAAAGGAAAACTTTGTTGGAATAAATATTATTTACTTAAAAGAAAAATCAAGGGTCGAGATGAACTCACTATCGTTCGCCCTTGATTTTTCAATGTAAATTGGACATTTCATATTTTTTGTGATAACATATGTACATAAACATTATTAGTAAATTCATGCACGCAAAAGGAGATTGCTTTTGTAAAATTTTTTTTTGAATTTCAAAATGCAACCTTGTAATTTGTAATATATTAAATTTACTGATGGTGCTTATTTATATAACATGTTAATCTAGTTTTTTAAAAGTTTGGTGGTTAGATTAACATCGTTAGGTTTTATTTTCTTAATTCCTATTTTATTTAAGGTATCATAACCATAAATAGTACTGAAAATATCATAAGGTGACTTATCATTAAGTTTTTTTCTAGTATAGGAATTAATATGTGACATCATTAAATTGATGTCATCTTGTGATAAATTATCAAAAGAAGTACCTGTAGGTAAAATTCTTCTGATTAATTCATGGTTTACTTCACATGAACCTTTCTCATGTGGACTAGAAGGATGGCAATAAAATATTTGTGTCCTTTTTTCTTTGGTGTCTGTATCAAATTCTATTTCAGTTGGATTTGAAAATTCACTACCATTGTCAGTTAATATTACAATAAATAATTCTTTGAATTTATCTATGCCTAATACCTTTTGTAATTCATTAAAGATATCTATAACTGACTGGGCATCATTATGATTTCTAATAAAAGCAAGCATTAAAGAACAATTGGTAAAATGTAGAGTAAGTAAAACTTTACCCCCTTTTTTACCTTCTACACTGTCCATTTGAACTACTGGTGTATCTGGGTGTTGTTTCATATAAGCTAGAAAGTCTTCATATCTTCTTCCTTCCAAACAATGCTTATCTATCTTATATACTGTAGTTTTCTTTTTTCTATTTCTAAATCTTACTTTTCTAGGCAGATCAATGTTTTTAACTTTTAATAATCCTAAATCAATAAGTTTATAAATAGTTTTTTCAGAACACATAATTTTATTTTTATTGTTTACTACAACTTGATGAATAGACTGGCCTTTATCTTTAATTAGAGTTGTTCGGAAATTAAAAATGTGGTACAATTTAAGTGCTGGATATGAAA
>ERZ1643249.598-NODE-598-length-40694-cov-6.463299_pt1 | contig 40694 bp, 36 predicted proteins | sample MGYA00579263_ERZ1643249 | MGnify/ENA primary metagenome ERZ1643249 (study PRJEB29033, sample SAMEA4952264) | chicken gut metagenome | biome: Broiler Chicken; feature: Gastrointestinal Tract; material: Caecum | place: Ireland | collected 2018 | study: Broiler...
TCTTAATACATAACCCTCTTTCACCGTTTCAGATTCTCCTGATTTTCCACTTACAGTCTGTACTGTTTCTTTTGTTTTTACATCCTGATCTGAAAAATCACTGTAATAATAGTAAGCACCACCGCATACCCCCACCAAAGTTAACGATAACAATATGCTTTGAACTTTGGACATCTTTTTCATTTTCATCTTCTCATTCCCTCCTCAACAGTTCGTACTACTATGTATACGAGCTGTTTATTCCATTAGAACAAAAAAAGATTGCACATTTTTTTAATGGCAATCAAAAAATCAATAGAGTTCTTATTCTAATCGGATTTGCTGCGTGACATAATTTTTTTCATCTAGCCATTGACTTGCAATTTTTTCAAACATTGCTGCATCACCGGTTGTAAAAAATTTATGCTTTCCTTCTAAAGTATAAATATTCAAAAGATTACTGTATTGTAAAATTGTACTGAGCTCTCTACCAGTTTCTTCCCCTGAATTAATTAATGTGACACGTCGTCCCATGGCTTTCTGAATTTGTTTTTGTAAGAGTGGATAATGTGTACATCCAAGAATTAACGTATCGATCTCTTCAAACTGAAACGGCAACAAATTTTTCTTGACAATCTCAAACGTCTGCTTTTTATGGAAATCTCCTCTTTCTACAATCGGAACAAAATCTGGACAAGCTACACTTTTGACATATACATAATTATCAATCATCTTCAATGACTTCTGATAAGCATCAGAATGAATGGTCCCCTTTGTTCCAATTACTCCGATCCGTTTGCTTCTTGTAACTTTTAAAGCGGCACGTGTACCTGGTGCAATAACCCCGACCACAGGAATATCCAAGCTTCTTTGCAATTCATCTAATACAACAGCAGTTGCCGTATTACAAGCAATCACAAGCATTTTTATATTATATGTAAGCAAAAAACGAACCAGTTCCCAAGTAAATTTTCGTACCTCTTCAAACGGTCTTGGACCATATGGACACCGTAATGTATCCCCGATATAGATAATTTTCTCTTTTGGAAGCTGACGCATCAGTTCTCTTACAACGGTTAAACCACCAACTCCCGAATCTAACATTCCAATTGGTCGTTTCACAACCATGCCTCCTAATCTTTCTTTTCATATACACTTTAATGGCTTTCTAGATTAGAGGCTGAAACAAAGTCAAAAATGGCTTTTTCACATTTGTCTCGCTTTCCTCAAATAGCCACCAGCCTACATCAAAACAACGACCTTACTTTGAATCTTCTCTCCCATAGATGTCTCATCCATGCAGAAACTTCAGAAAAAAATTGGTTTGAAAGCAAAAATACTTTTGTTCCAGCTTCTTTCAACTTTATTTTCAAATAATCTAAACAAAAAAAGTAACAAATAAAAGGCTTCTCTCAAAATCTCTTATTCTTTTCTTAATCGCTTAATCATCTGTCCAACTCATTCATTCTAACAAAATTTATTTTAAAAAAACAGTCTGATATGATGAGGCAGCAGAAAAAGGCTGAAACAAAAGATTTATTTACAAAAAAACCAAAGTAAATAAGACAACCTAGGCTTTTATAAATATGTTTTAAAAAAACAGAAAAAAGACAAATCATTTTTAAAACTTTTATTTTGTCTCAGCCTTTAACCCAAAATATATTTACAATTTCAACTCACCTGTTCGAATCAACTCCACAACTGCTTGTGACCGACCTTTGACACCGAGCTTCTGCATCGCATTAGAAATATGATTTCGTACCGTTTTTTCACTAATAAATAAATCTGTTGCAATTTCCTTTGTTGTTTTATCTTGAACAAGCAATTCAAATACTTCCTTTTCTCGTTTTGTTAGAATTGATTTCGTATGAAATTTCTTTTCATCCAATGATGTGACCTCCTTACCTCACCTGAATTGCAGCGAACCATTCATTTACTTTCGTCTACATATCATATGTTTTGCCTCTAAGAACCGTGCGCATTTATACACAAAGTGATAAAAATAGATATATTCAATGGTGTTTTAGCCTTTTTATTGACTAGAAAACCTATAAATGCTTGTCATTTCTGATGTGAGCACTCATTTGAAAAAAGACAAATCATGCTCAGACGGAGGAACAAATGGGTTAAACTACTTAATACATAATAATATGAACATAACGTGCTATGATTCTTTTACACAGATATATTAAAAACAAGTTTATATTTATCTAAATTCCACAAATAAAATGGTGTTAGATAAAGATGGACATCATATAGACTCAAGAAAATAAAATAAATATTCTAATTTTTTTAATTTATAAATATAAAAGTCATCATTTACAAAAATAAAATAAAAGTATGTATAATTATTTTCTCTATCAAATAAATAAAACAATCCCTGTATCAATCTAAACTTTCATTCCTAATTCTCTAGAAATTCATTTCATAAAACATCAAATGAGCCATACTGATAAAAACAAAGTGGGATTATGACTGCATACTAAATCATATGATAACAAGAATGAAACACAGCCTTATGAATTAAACAAATATATTGCAAACCAAAACAAATGCTACATTTAATACAAGTTGATGTGAACAGATCTAAGCTCGTCAAAACTTTGGTGGTTTCGTCAATCACTTCCCTTAACTGTTATTTGAAAGATCTTGATAAATTACCTGCATTTATGGCAAGACTTTATTATATAAACATAATTGTTCACTCTTCTAATAATGATGACTCAGATCAGTTGATATCTATGAATTATTATAAGTATCTTTGTTTGTTACTTTCACTTTGATAAGAAGACATTCTTTACCATGCCTAAAATTATTCTAACATAAAGATTAAATATCTTTTTGACCATATTTCTTAGTAATACAAAAAATCCATAGCCTACTGTTTTATCAATTCTTTCTGACGATTTAAGAATCTTTTTATCCTCGATAAGCTGTAGCAATCAAATTTCATAAAAATATATAAAAAAACTCTTTTAGTCAGAAATTGTAAAACAAACATCTGAATAAAAGAGGTTTATACAATGTTTTCATTAAAAATTAACTGTCACTGCCAAAGAAATCTTTAAACGCTTGTATAGTTGTTGCACGATTCAGTGCAGCAATCGAAGTAGTTAATGGAATCTCTTTTGGACATGCCTTCACGCAATTTTGTGCATTTCCACACTCGGCAATTCCACCTTCACTCATAATGGTACGCAAACGCTCTGCTTTATGCATTGCTCCTGTCGGATGTGTATTAAATAAGCGAACCTGAGACAAAGGTTGTGGACCAATAAATTTCGATTTATCATTTACATTCGGACAAGATTCCAGACAAACCCCACACGTCATACAACGTGAAAGCTCATATGCCCACTCTCGCTTATATTCAGGCATTCTTGGACCAGAACCTAAGCTGAAAGTGCCATCGATCGGAATCCATGCTTTTACACGTTTTAACGCATCAAACATTCTTTGACGATTCACATGTAAATCACGAATCACTGGGAATTTAGTCAAAGGAGCCAAACGAATAGGCTGTTCCAATGTATCAATCAATGTTGAGCATGCTTGACGCGGCTTTCCGTTGATAATCATAGAACATGCACCACAAACTTCCTCTAAACAGTTCATTTCCCATGAAACCGGTGGAACTGATTTTCCGTTCACATCAACACTTAATCTACGAACTTCCATCAGTACTGCAATCACATTCAAATTCTCACGATATGGAATTTTAAATTCTTGCTCATATGCAGGAGAATCCGGTGTATCCTGTCTTTTAATAATAAGGTGGATAACTTTCTCACTCATATGTTATTTCTCCTCCTTACTTTTTGAATAATCACGTTTACGTGGTGGAATCAGCGAAATATCTACGTCCTCATACGTAATCACAGGCTCATTTTTCACTGGATCATACTGCGCTTTTGTCGTTTTCAAGAATTTCTCATCATCACGTTCTGGAAATTCTGGTTTATAATGCGCACCACGGCTTTCATCACGCAAAAGCGCACCTTTGGTAATAACACGTGCAAGCTGAATCATACCACCAAGCTCTCTAGCAAAAACAGCTGTCTGATTATTCCATGTAGAATGATCATTAATATTGATATTTTCATATCTTTCAAGTAACTCTTCCAACTTTTCCAACGTTTTTTGCAAACGGTCATTATAGCGAACAACTGTCACATTTTCTGTCATTAACGTACCCAGTTCTTTATGCAGGTCATAAATATTCTCTGTACCAGATTTACTGAGCAAGTTTGCATACGCCTTCTTCTCAATTTCCAAAGCTTCAATGAAAACAGATTCTGGAACATCTTCAACATGTTTATTCAATCCGTCAATATATTTCATAGCATTTGGACCAGCAACAGTTCCTGCATAAATCGCAGACAATAGCGAGTTTGCACCTAAGCGATTTGCACCATGCTGCGAATAATCACACTCCCCCGCTGCAAACAAACCCGGAATACTCGTTTGCTGATTATAATCAACCCATAATCCACCCATAGAATAGTGGACACCTGGGAAAATTTCCATTGGAACCTTACGCGGATCTTGTCCGACAAATTTCTCATAAATTTCTAAAATCCCGCCAAGTTTACGATCTAGTTCCTTTGGATCTTTATGTGATAAATCAAGATATACTTTATTTTCACCATTAATACCAAGCTTTAAGTCTACACAAACATGGAAAATTTCACGTGTTGCAATATCGCGTGGCACCAAATTCCCATATGCTGGATATTTTTCCTCCAAAAAATACCAAGGCTTTCCATCTTTATACGTCCAAATTCGTCCACCTTCTCCACGAGCAGATTCACTCATTAAACGAAGTTTGTCATCTTTTGGAATTGCGGTTGGATGAATCTGAATAAATTCACCATTTGCATAATATGCGCCTTGCAAATAAGTTTTCGCTGCCGCATATCCAGTGTTGATTGTTGAATTGGTAGAACCACCAAAAATCATACCCAAGCCACCGGTTGCCAAAATTACCGCATCTGATTTAAAAACCTCAATATCCATTGAGCTTAAATTTTGTGCAACAATTCCACGACAAATGCCTTCACTATCTAATACAGCACGAACATATTCCCATCCTTCATACTTGGTTACCAATCCTTCTGTTTCAAATTTACGAACTTGCTCATCCAGTGCATACAAAAGCTGCTGACCAGTTGTTGCACCAGCAAATGCTGTACGATGATGTTGTGTACCACCAAATCGGCGAAAATCCAATAGACCCTCTGGTGTTCGATTAAACATAACCCCCATCCGATCCATTAAATTGATAATATCTGGTGCCGCCTCACACATCGCCTTTACTGGAGGTTGATTGGCCAAAAAATCCCCACCATAAATTGTATCATCAAAATGAATCCAAGGAGAATCTCCTTCTCCCTTTGTATTGACCGCACCATTGATCCCACCTTGTGCACAAACGGAATGAGATCTTTTTACTGGCACAAGCGAAAAAAGCTGAACAGAAACACCAGATTCGGCTGCCTTAATGGTTGACATCAACCCAGCAAGACCTCCCCCGACTACAATAATTCTCTTATTTCCCATATTCTGTTTCCCTCCTACATTGTTTTTAATACCGGATCAATGAACGCAAGTAATGCTCGAATTCCCATATATGTAAGTAATACAAATGCAGCCATGGCAATCACTTTAAATACCTTTTGCGACTTCGGCGTAACAGTTAATCCCCAACTCACACAAAATAACCAAAGCCCGTTCCCAAGATGATAAGTCGCACAGAGCACACCCAGTACATAAAATGCAAACCACCACGGACTGGATAAAATTTGCTCCATCATATTAAAATCCACATGTGTTCCAAATAATGCCTGCACTCTTGTTTGCCAAACATGTATTACGATAAATACAAATAAATACACACCTGAAATCCTTTGAATATAAAAATTCCAGTTTCTGCATGTCGGATATTGGCTGACATTGTTTTTAGATACATAGGCAATATAAATTCCGTATACCCCATGTAAAAGTAAAGGAACAAAAATTACTACAATTTCAAGCAGATAGCGAAGTGGCATATTCCCTACTGCTTCAGCAGCATCATTATATGCTGTTGCTCCTTTCGTTGCCATAAAGTTAACCGTTAAATGAAATCCTAAAAAAATAACCAGCGGGATCAAACCTAGAAGTGAATGAAGTTTTCGGTTAACAAAAGCTTGCTTTTGACCCATTTTTTCTCCTCCCCTAAACATTAACTTAAATTCTATCTTTCATAAAAAATATGAAACATAATTATTATACCAAAAAAATCAGACGATTTGTTCAAAAGTTTGGCATATCTTAATATTTTATGTTTATTTTTTTAACTTTTTGTGAACAAAATCTATATTTTTACATTCTACTACAGCCGAAACGGATTTTATAGACTTTTTCGCTTTCTTTGTTTAAAATACTATTGAGCGTACGAAAACAAATGATCCTCGAGGTGAATAAATACATATGGATTTAACAAATGATGAACTGTTATATCATATTCAAGTCAGTGGATTTGCATACGAATTATTGCGTCACGATTTTTTGCATGAATTGCTAGGCAGTGATTACGAAGAAGTTTTATATTTAGGTGGAAAAAAATTAGCACGTAAATATGTTATGAATAATGTTGGGGAAATTATTACTTTCTTTGAAGCTGCTGGCTTCGGTCATTTATCGGTTACAAATGAAGGAGAAAACAAAGCAACTTTTGGATTAACCTCCCCGTTGATTCAAGAAAGAATGAAAAATGATGAAAAATCCTCATATCATTTGGAAGCGGGCTTTCTTGCACAAAGCTTCGAAAATTTAAAACTGCAAATTACTGAATCTACCATTCGAATTCATAAAAAAACAGGGGTGATTGACTTTTACATCGAGTGGGATCCAAAAGATCAAGTGGATTTTTAATCTTCTGGAGATTTATTTTTATGTAGGAAATACAAAAAAGGCATGAACGAAAAAAGAAACAGGCTCCTTTTAAAGATAAATGGCTTAAATTGTCTAAATCATCCTCTTTAAGATGGAGCCTTTTATATTTTTAAAGACAAACTTATCGCTACAAAAATAATGAATATTCAGATCAAATTTAACATAAGACTGTTCAATTTTTTATAAAATGACAGAAGATCCGTCCAATGTGATATTTTCTTTGCAAAAAACCGTGCACAGACAAAATTCGTTTATTTCATCTCTTACCTATTTTAAGTACAAAAAACATCCTATCTTTCAGATATAAAAATTAAAAGAATACAAGACCGGGTGAGCAACTCATATTCTGGTCACAAACAATGAAAGATATCTAACGACTGTAAAAAAAGCATAAAAAACAAAACAGACCGTGATTCACTATAAAATCTCCCGATATCAATAAGATGTTCCAACATATATGTCTCCATAAAATATAAAGACCCTCTTTAAACAAAAGACAACATAAAAATATCCCCAAGCCTACTAAGGAAATCAAGGAACCAACCTTTTTATTTTTCATCATACCCAACTGACTCAAAGTTATGCAATATCCAGCTTGCAGATCAAACTCATTGTCAGTTGGTTTCGAACACCATAATTTTATGTTTTCGATCCATCCAATACTATTGATCATAATTTTCTTTTTTCTCATAAATGGATCGTGCAACATTTTTCGGGATTTTTGCTTCCAAAAGTTCCTCATACGTCGCCTCACGCATTTTCTTCACACTTCCAAAATGCTTAAGTAGCTGCTGTTTTCTCTTTTCTCCAACTCCTGGTATATCATCCAAAAACGATTGAAATAAAGATTTCGCATGAACTTGCCGATGAAAAGTAATTGCAAACCGATGTACCTCATCCTGAATTCTTTGCAATAAATAAAAAGCATGACTATTTCGGTCAAGCGAAATAATTTCTGGCGGATCACCATATAGCAATTGGCTTGTTTTGTGTCGCTCATCCTTTGCCAAACCAGCAATCGGGATACAAAGGTTTAGCTCATCCTCCAACACCTCTTTAGCTGCCCGAATTTGTCCTTTTCCTCCATCAACAATCACCAAATCTGGCAACGGCAGCCCATCTCGCAGCACACGAATATACCGTCTCCGAATCACCTCTGCCATGGTTTGATAATCATCTGCGCCCTTTACAGTCTGAACCTTAAACTTGCGATACATTTTAGGCTGTGGCTTTCCATCAACAAAAACAATCATCGCTGAAACTGGCGAAACACCTTGAATATTGGAATTATCAAACGCTTCAATTCGAGATAGATTTGAAATACCCATTGCTTCACCCAATTTTCTAGAAGCTTGGTATGTCCGCTCCTCATTTCTTTCCAACAACAAAAATTTCTCACGCAAAGCAGTCTCAGCATTCACCTTAGCCAACTGCAACAATTCTTTTTTCTTACCCTTTTTCGGAACCAACACCTTAATCTTTAAAAGCTCTGATAAAATCTCGATATCAATTCCTTCTGGCACATAGACTTCCTTTGGCACTGGATACAGCTTCTCCAAATAAAAAGTCGCCATAAAAGTTGTCAACGCATCATTCGGTTCATCATAAACGGGAAAAATCGAAACCTCACGTTCAATCAATTTTCCCTTCCGAATAAAGAAAACTTGCACACACATCCATCCTTTATCAACCGCATATGCAAAATAATCTCGATCCAAATGGGTTTTGTCAATCATGTTTTGCGATTCCAAAACGGTTTCAATGGCAGTAATTTGATCACGATATTCCTTTGCTCGCTCAAATTCCAATTTTTCTGCAGCCTCTAACATTTTTCTCTCCAAATTATTCTTTAAAAAATCATGCTTTCCATTTAACACCCGTACCATTTCACTGACCGTTTCTTTGTATACTTCTGGCGGTATTTCATATACACAAGGCGCAAGGCACTGATTTAAATGATAGTAAATACACGCCTTTGTTGGTAACTTACTGCATTTTCGTAACGGATAAATACGATCCAACAACTTTTTTGTTTCATTTGCTGCTGATGCACTTGGATACGGTCCGAAATACTTTCCACCATCCTTTTTTACATTTCTTGTTGTAAACACACGTGGATGCTTTTCATTCGTAATTTTAATATACGGATATGTTTTATCATCCTTTAGCATCACATTGTATTTTGGATCATGCTTTTTAATCAAATTTAACTCTAAAATCAGCGCTTCCAAGTTAGAAGCAGTAATGATATATTCAAAATCGACGATTTCCTGAACAAGGCGTTGTGTTTTTCCAGCATGCGCACCATTGAAATAGGAACGAACTCGATTTTTTAAAACCTTCGCCTTTCCAACATAAATAATGGTTCCATTTTTATCCTTCATCAAATAGCAACCTGGTTTTTCTGGAAGCACCGCCAGCTTTTCCTTTATCCATTTGTTCAATGTAAGCCACCTTCTTTTTTATGCTCAAAAATATTTTAGCATAACATAACGACTTTGAACTCCTTTTTAAAAAGGAGCTAAAACAAAAATCAAAAATAGCTTCTTTGCATTTTGTCTACTTTTCTTATAATGAAACCGTAATTCTACCATAAGTAAAACAATAATCTTACTTGACCTTTTCTTCTCTAAATATTTCTCCTGTGCAAAAGCTTTAGAAAAAATAGGCTTGAATCAAACTTTTTTTTTTACAAAATACTTTTGTCTTGGCTTGCATGAAATCTCCTTTGCCACCCCTAAAAAAATATCCCCAATCTTTCTATAAGTTATATGACACGCTTCTTTTCGGAATAAGGATTCTTCAATTTCTCAGCCTGTCTTCTCATTCGATACTGTTTCCAATCATAAAACAAAAGGGAAACACCAGCATAACCAATTCCAAATAACAAAAAAAATACATAAAAGCGCATCCATATAACCGGTTCAACATACCAAGATTTTTGCAATGGAGCATACACATAGCAAAAAGCTTGCATACAAAAACCGCTTTTCCATGCCTCAACCAAACGTTTAATCCGAGGAAGCACAGCATTCAAATCAAAAAAATACAACTGAACATAATAAAAAAAGTGATAAAGGAAAAAGCCACCGAGCATCCAGCCAACCGATTGCCACTCCATCTTATAAAGCCACATTCCTTCCACCAAAAATGCTATGATCAAAAAATAACGCGGAAAGCTTAACGGAAGCAAAATAACAAGAATTGGAAATAAAAGCAACCATGTATAAAGCCACGCTGTAATATCTACTCCCCAAAAACCATTACGAAATACAAAAATAAAATTGATACAAACAAAGGAGGTAAACATACGATTTTGCTCTTTTATTCCGACTTGAATTAAGCTTTTTATTCCATCCATACTTTTTATCCATCCCATTCATTACCAAGTCCAATAACTGTTAACAGGATAGACACACAATACTGAATATAAACATAAAATAAAAATCAAATCTCTTATCAAAGTCTATATTTTAAGCCTCACTTCAATCTTGATACACATATCTTCTCAACATCTTCTAAAATATTCCATTTCATATTTCACTCTTTTAAAGAAGACCAAATGATTTTTTACACAGAAGGTAAATAATATATGTACACCTCTTTTTTTACTTTACGCAGTACACGTCCAGTTCGATACAAATGCTCCAAATGTGCAAAAACTTCCATGGCAGCAAACCATTTTTGCATAGCTGGAAAAGCCTCAAAATCTCCACCACCGTAATCCCACTTCATTTCCCGGGAAACATCATATACACATTTTTCACCCGTCATTAAGATTTCACAGGCTTCATTTAAACGATTCTCATGATGTTTTAAAAGTTCATCAATTCTTTGATTGACATTTTCAACTGGTTGGCGGTGTGCTGACAACAAAATTTTCACGGGCATATTACGAACCTTACGCAAATTATCCATAAATAGACCTAAGTAATCCGTTTTAAAATCCCAAAGTCCGATATTCGGTGTAATTTTTGCCAAAATATGATCTCCAGAAATCAGCAAACCTTGTGCTGCATCCCATAAACCCAATTGTCCTGGTGTATGTCCAGCTAAATCAACCGCTTCAAAACGATATTTTCCGACCGTTAGAACATCTCCTTCTTGTATACTGACAAAATCAATGGCAAAGTCATTACAATATTTATGCGCTGGATGAATGTTACGCTCCAACTGTACATTCTTTGGCATTCCCATATAATCTTGGAACTTTAACACCTCTGCCCAATACGCATGAGTCAAAAACGCATTGACCGTTCTTCCTTCTCCTGGTTCAATGTACACCTTGGTGGTCGGGGTCATCAATTTGCTCGTTAACCCAGTATGATCTGCATGCAAATGAGTTAAAAAAATATCTGTATCATCCATGGAAATACCTATTTCATCTAAAGCATTTCGCATCGCTTTTTCACATTCTGGATGATTAAATCCAGTATCAATCAATAAATTTCTTTTATCTCCAACCACCAAATAACTGTACAGTGCTTTTAAAGGATTTTTCGGTAGCGGTATTTCAATTCGGTAAATATTTTCCAAAACTTGTTCCATATGCAATCCTCCTAAAAAAAAGAACTACTCTAATTTATCGAGTAGCCCTTTTGATGATTTTCTTACTGTAAAGCAAATTTTTTCAATTCATCCTTTGGCTTAAATCCAACAACTTGATCGATTTTTGCACCATCCTTAAACAAAATCAAAGTCGGAATGCTCATAACACCAAATTGAGCCGCTGTTTCTGGATTTTCATCTACATCTACTTTTACAATTTTTACTTGACCACCAATCTCGGCATCCAGTTCTTCTAACACAGGTGCAAGCATCTTACAAGGTCCACACCATGGAGCCCAAAAATCCACCAATACTGTGCCGTTTTGAACCGTTTCTTTAAAATTTGCGTCTGTTCCATATACAATTGCCATTTGTATTCCTCCTAAAAAATTATTTTCTTTGTTTCAAAGCCATTCACATTTATAGCGTGCCTTTGTCTCAATAACTCTATCCTAGTCAAAAAAGCATTTCCTGTCAAAAAAGCTGTTTACGAAGTCTATTTTCGCAAAAAAAGTTGCGGACATATTCACAAATATTCAATTAAAAAACGCAAATGCTTCACTTAGATTTTGTTAGAAAATCATGGAAACACCCTAGATTCAAACAGTTTTGAATCAAACCATCACATAATGAAAAACAGACTCAATAGATAGAAAAATATTACTGAAACTGTGCAATGGTCACACCTAAACCACCTTCACCCTGTCCACCCAACCGGAAATCTTTTACCCGCTTATGACATTTTAAATACGCTTGAACTCCTTTTCGGAGCGCACCTGTTCCATGGCCATGAATAATGGTTACCCGTGGATAGTTAGATAGCAGTGCCTGATCAACAAATCGCTCTAAACGATGCATCGCTTCCTCGTAACGTAAGCCACGTAAATCTAATTGTGTAGAAACTGAACGGTTGGCACTTTTGACCGATGAGACTACCTTTACTTGTCGCTTAACTGGATTCGATTGGATTTTTTCTAAATCATGGATCGGAACCTTTGTTTTCATGATTCCAATCTGAACCATCCACTCCTTTGCACCAACCTTTTCAACCAATGTTCCTTTTTGATTCAGTGAATGTACTTTTACCTCATCACCTGCTTCCAACTGCTTTGGTACTTGAATTTGAGCATGAGAAGACACTTCAACCTGTTTTTTTAACGTTTTAGAAACCCTATTTAGCTTACCTTGCATTTCAATTAACTCATGCTCCTTAAAACCTTCAGCACCCAACTGCTTCATCAACTGTAGCTGAGCAATCATTTCCTTTGCCTGTTTTTGCACAGCCATCATTTCTTCTTGAATTTCTTCCTGCGCTTTTTTGCGCAAAACCTCCTTTTCTGCCTCTAACTTCGCTCGTTCTTGTTCCAAATTTAATCGAATTTCTTCTGCTTCAAAAGTAGCTTTTGCTGCACGCTGTCTGTACCGTTCAACCCGCCGTTTTTCCTTTTGTAATGCACGAATCATAGTTTCAACACGATTTGTTTCATCACTTAATTGTAGCCCTGCTCGTTTTAAAATACTATCTTGTAAGCCGAGCCGTTTAGAAATTTCAAAAGCATTTGATTTCCCAGGAATTCCAAGTTGCAAACGATAGGTTGGACTCAACGTCTCAACTTGAAATTCCATACTGGCATTTTCAATTCCCTGTGTTTCAAAAGCATACATTTTCAGCTCAGCATAATGTGTTGTCGCAAATACTTTTACTTTCCGCTCCTTCATTTCTTCCAAAATTGCAATAGCAAGCGCCGCACCTTCTTGTGGATCTGTTCCTGCACCAAGCTCATCAAATAAAACCAGAGAAGTTTCATCTGCGACAGATAAAATTTTTACAATATTGACCATATGTGAGCTGAATGTACTGAGCGATTGTTCAATGGATTGCTCATCACCAATATCGGCCAGTACATATCGAAACACATGTAAGATTGAACCTTCTGCTGCTGGGATTTGCAAACCACTTTGCATCATTAAAACTACCAAACCCAATGTTTTTAACAAAACCGTTTTTCCACCTGTATTCGGACCAGTAATCACGACCGCAGCCGTTTCTGAAGAAAAAATCAAATCATTTCTGACAACAGTATTCAAATCAATCAATGGATGACCAACTTTTTTTAAATGAATATGTCCGTTTTGATTTAAAATCGGTTTTGTACATCGCATCTCCCTAGAATAATGTGCCTTAGCAAAAATTCCATCCAATATGCACAACTCTTGTACATTCACATAAATTTCATGACTGTACTGCTTAATTTCCTCAGTTAGCTCACGTAGGATCCGTTCAATTTCTCGCTCCTCCTTCAAACGAAGTACCGACCGCTCATGATTAAGCTGCACAACACGCTCTGGCTCAATAAATAATGTGTTACCTGAAGCAGAAGCATCATGCACAACACCACCGAAATAACTGCGGTGTTCTGCTTTTACTGGCAAAACAAAGCGGTCATTTCGAACTGTAATCAAAATATCTGACAGCATCTTCTGTACATTTGGATTTTTTAACAACCCATCAAGCTGATCACGTACACGATTTTCCAAACTTCGAAGCTGTACACGAATAGCACGCAATCCAGGCGATGCATCGTCCACAATCTGACCTTGATCATCTACACTGGAGTGCAATTTCTTTTCCAGCTCAGGAATGGGCTGCAATGCCTCAAAGTAAACCGATAAAAATTGCAGGGTATCCTCCCCTTCATATTTTTCATAATAGGCTTTCATTTTTTTCGTTCCATATAATACATCTGCAATCTGCCGACATTCCACACCGGATGCTATACTACCAATTTGAATCCGTTTTATCACTTCCCGCACATCACCAATCCCACCAAACGGAGGCGCTCCCAGCAAACGAAAACAAGCCAGTGCCTCATCCGTTTCCTCTTGTAGACGCACAATCTCATCATAAGAGTCCGACGGACAAATACGGGTAATCCACTGTTTTCCCATTTCTGTTTGTGCATATTGTCCAACATGCGCAATAACCTTATGAAATTCCAATGTATCCATTGTTTTTTGTATCATCATTTTCCAATCACTTTCTGCCTTTTCTTATTCTTTTCCCATTGTAGCAAAATGAGAAGAATTTTAAAACCACCAACGATCAAAGTCTCAAGAATGCGATCATTTTGTCTTTGCCTAATCATACATGCTTATGAATATTCTTGCCATTAACTAGGAAAGCATTTAATTTTCACGAAAAAAATTGTAAGATGAAAGAACAAAAAAATTTAAGGAGGAAAAGGAAATGTCTTCTGTCACATTGCAACTTTCAGAGGAAATACTTGATAAAATGAAACAATTTTATCAAGCTGAGCAAATCAAAAATAAAAACCCACACGCTTGTTTCACCGCCAAAACTGCTGGCTGTACCATTACCATCTATACCTCAAAAAAAGTGCTGTTCCAAGGAAAGGAAGCTGAAAAAGAAAGTAAAATTTGGGCGACCTCTGGCAAAACAACAGAGAAAAGGAAAATCGAACTCAGCATGCAACCACATGGAAGCTTTTTTGCACATATCGGATCAGATGAAGTTGGAACTGGCGATTATTTTGGTCCGATGACTGTCTGTGCCACCTATATTGATGAAAAAGCCCAACAAGCATTGACCGATTTTAAAATTCAAGATTCAAAAGCAATGACAGACAGCTATATTTGCCATATCGCACCGAAAATGCAAAAACTATTCCCTTTCAGTTTATTAATTTTGCCTAATGAAAAGTATAATCACTTACAAAAAAACGGTTATAATCAAGGAAAAATGAAAGCATACTTACATAATCAAGCCATTCTACATTTATACAAAAAAATACATGCAAAGAAAAATCCACCCAAGACCATAATCGATCAATTTGCCAAGCCAAGTACATATTATCAATATTTAGCAGATGCGCCATATATTGCAAAAACGAATGTATTTTTTGAAACAAAAGCAGAAAATAAATACTTGGCAGTTGCTTGCGGCTCCATATTGGCTCGTTATGCTTTTTTACAAAAAATGAAACAAATGAACGAAAAATGGGGAATGGATTTTCCTAAAGGTGCTAGCCATACGGTCGACCAAGCCGCAACAAAATTTATTCAAACCCATGGGATAGAAAATTTACCCCTTGTTGCCAAAATACATTTTGCCAACACTGAGAAAGCAAAAAAACATCTGTTTAACTAAACAAAAGAAACGCGATTTTTCCGATTGCAACATAAATAAAAGAAACCAAAGGATGAACCTGATCTTAAGGAAGAATAGAAAATCAAGATTTCTATGTTTGATTTCAAATAGAAACACTATAAAATTAAAATGATAGATAACTCATACTTTTGTTCTTATATCTTAAAGCATCAGGATCTTTTTCAGCTCTTTACCTGTTTAAAATCTATATTCTTCTCCTATTATCTTTATAGAAGAAACGAAAAAATATTTCACTGAAAAACTCGAATTCAAATTTATTTTTTGTAAATATTCTGTGTAAACAAGACACTTACAAGAAAAATCAAGTAGAATGAATATCTTACAATAAGCTTACCATTCGCTCAAGGAAAGTGAGCCAAATAAAATATAAAGAAATTACTTTTGATTTTTCTCTTGGCCTCTAGTCAATTGAAATAAACGGAACTAATGGTCATAAAATTTTTTAAACTAAAAAATCATCCATTTTTTCTCAAAGAAAAATTTCACAATTTTTGCATGATCTGCTCAAATGCTTTGTCAATGGAATCACGTGTGACAATATCTGCTTGTTGATCCATTGCCGTTTGTCCTTTATTCATCAGCACAATTGAATTCCCTGTAAAATAGTGAATAAAGCTGGCTGCCGGATACACAACAAGTGATGTTCCACCAATGATCAACAAATCTGCATTTTGAATCGCATCAATCGCTTTTTTCACTGTTTGGTCATCCAGTGCTTCCTCGTATAAAACAACATCTGGTTTCACAATATCACCACATTTTTCACAATATGGAATAGATTGTGTCTTTAAAATATAGGATAAGTCATAAAATGCTCTACAGCTTTGGCAATAATTCCGATGAACAGAACCATGGATCTCATAAACCTTTTGACTACCCGCCATTTGATGTAGTCCATCAATATTTTGTGTCACAACTGCTGCCAACTTTCCTCTTTTTTCCAGCTCGGCAAGTGCCTGGTGTGCCGCATTTGGCTTTGCTTTAGGAAAAAGCATCTTCTCACGGTAAAAACGATAAAATTCTTCCGTATGTTGCATAAAAAACGAATGTGATAACATTACCTCTGCTGGGTATGCCTCTTTACTTTCCGTTTGATACAAACCAGTAGATGAACGAAAATCTGGAATTCCTGATGCCGTAGAAATTCCCGCACCTCCAAAAAATACCATTCGATGGCTTGTTTGAATCATTTGAACAAGCTTTTCCAATTCAGATGTCATTTGTATCCCTCCAAAATTATTTCCTCTGTCTAGTTTACCATACACCGTAAGAATTCGAGGAAAATTCTTACATTATTATAGAAATTTTAAATTTATTTTTTTATTTTTTTGATAAAATCATTATATTTTATTATTTAAACAATATAAAAATAAGAGAGAATCATATAGCCAATCCGTAAAATACTGTTCAATGAATCTTCTAAAATAATTAGAATCCATGCAGTAGCCATCAAATTCCATTGTATATAATTTTTCTCTTCTTGATATGTGCTTGATCACAAATCATTTGATTCCTTTTCATCTTTTCAGTTCAAATTCATTTTATTTCATTAATTTGAGGGATTTTCTCTTATAATTTTTGACAATCAACGTTACTGTTACGATTCCCAAAAATCTCACAGACACTTATACCTAAAATACTTTCTTAAACATTTTGTCATATCCTTAAGCTATAAAACAAGGATAAATACCCATATAACGCCAAACAGCAAACCACTGCATAAACTTTTTACATATTTAAACGTTTCATTCCATCAATAATAATGCCTCAGTAGACATCTCAAAATAACATGTGATTTCAAAGACAAGCTAAAACAATGACAGTCATTTCCTCAATGAAAACATAACAAAACAAATCCACAACAGAAAAAAACGTGCTGATCATCGAATTTTTCCGATATCATAAACACGTTTATTGATTCAACTTGTGGACTTTCTTTTTTCTTTATTTTAATGGATTGAAGTCTCATAAAGAAACCAAGTAACAATTACCGCAAAACTGCTCCGTTTTTTTCTGCCAATGCTTGTAAAACCATATCATGTACCTTAATTACTTCTTCTTCAGTCAATGTACGTTCTGGATCCAAATACAACAATGAATACGCCATTGACTTTTTGCCTGCACCGACGCGATCGCCCATATAAACATCAAATAGAGCAACCGATTTTAACAGCTTACCTCCAGCTTTGACAATCGTTTCCTGAAGCTCAGCATGTGTGGTCTGCTTATCAACAACAAGCGCGATATCACGTGTCATACCTGGAAAACGTGGCATTTCTTTATAGCGAATTTTTGCCGCGGACAATGCTGTTAATTGAGTGAAATTCAATTCAAATGCATAAGTTTCTTTAATTCCCCATGTTTTCTCCAGTTCTGGATGAATCTGTCCAATCACTCCAATTTTATTTTTGGATTCTAACACAATATCTGCACAACGTCCCGGATGAAAGCCTTCATTTTCCGCACGAACAAAATTTAAATGCTCAGAAATGCCCAACGCTTCACACAACGCTTCAATCACACCTTTTACATAGAAAAAATCTACCTTTTTTGTTTCACCTTGCCACGGATGATTTAATATATTTCCAGTCATAGCCGCTGCCAAATGATTGCTTTCAGTTGGCAACTCTTCTGGATTGGCACTTGGCAAATAAATATTCCCCATTTCATATAAAGCAACATCTTCATTTTTTCGTGCCAAATTATATCCAAGAGCATCTAACAAATGTGGAATGAGACTTAACCGAAGCGTTTTTCTTTCCTCACTCATTGGCAACATCAATTCAATTGGCTGAACAGATTCCGAATATAAAGAAAACATCTTTGATTTCTCCTCTGATGTCAAACCATAAGAAATTGCCTCCTGCAAACCAGATGTTTCCATCATACGCTTTGCCAACCGACGCAACTTTTGAACACGATTCAATTGTCCAATGGTTGTTTCTTCTTTTGGAAGTGTACATGGAATACGATCATAGCCATACAATCGTCCAACCTCTTCAATCAAATCCTCCTCAATCAAAATATCCCAACGACGCGTTGGCACCTCTACCGTAAACATACCATCGGTTTCTACCGTCGAAAAACCCAACCGATTAAAAATCTCTAACACTTCTTTTGTAGAAATTTCCGTTCCCAATAAACCATTGATTTTATTTAAAGTAGTTTGAACCGTTATCGCCTTAGAATCCTTTGTTTGTACCATAGAAATACCTTCACAAACCGTTGCTCCAGCGTATTTTTCCAACATAGCCGCCGCCATCTCAACAGCCGGAATAACGCGATTCATATCTATCCCCTTTTCAAAACGAGCACTGGCTTCACTTCTTAATCCCAATAATTTTGAAGTATTGCGGACTGCTTGACGATCAAATACTGCACTTTCCAAAATAACAGTTGTCGTTTGTGCATCTACCTCTGAATTGGAGCCCCCCATTACACCAGCTAATGCAACTGGCTTGGTTCCGTCTGTAATCACCAAGTCGTCTGATGTCAATGTCCGTATAATACCATCCAGTGTTTCAAGTTGCTCTTGATCTCTCGCCTGTCGAACAATAATTTCTTTTGTATTCAGTTTGTTATAATCAAAAGCATGTAAAGGTTGACCATATTCCAAAAGAATATAGTTGGTAATATCTACAACATTATTGATTGGACGTACACCCGCTTTCATCAAGCGAGACTCAAGCCACATTGGAGAGCGACCGATTTTCACATTTGTTATCGCTTTTAGCACATATAATGGACTACCTACCTCTACTTTTGCTTGAATCAATTCAGTTGTGGATTTTGGACCTGCTTGATATTGTGGAACATTTAAATGAACCTTTTCATTTAAAAGTGCCGCAACTTCATATGCCACACCAATCATACTTAAACAATCTGATCGGTTTGGTGTTAAACCAAGTTCCAGTACTGCATCTTGAAAACCTAAAGCTTCCATTGCATTTTGTCCGATTTTTGTGTCAGATGGAAAATTGAAAATTCCTGCACTGTATTCTTTGGCAACAACCTTTGTTTCCATTCCAAGCTCTGCCAATGAGCAAATCATTCCATTTGAAACTACACCACGCAACTTCGCCTTTTTAATTTTAAAATTACCTGGAAGAACTGCACCCACTTTGGCCACCGCAACCTTTTGACCTGCGGCAACATTGGCGGCACCGCAAACAATTTGTAGCGGATTTTCCTCGCCAACATCCACCATACAAATATTCAGCTTGTCTGCCTCTGGGTGCTTCTCTTTAGATAAAACATGGCCAACTACAACATTTTGAATTTCTTTGTCTAGAATTTGAACCATCTCTACTTCAATCCCACTTCTTGTAATCTTTTCAGCCAAATCCTTTGGAGAAATTCCATTTAAATCTACATATTCTGATAACCATTCATATGAAACCAACATAATTTTTCTGCCTCCTTAATCCATTGATGGTTTAAACTGTGATAAAAAACGAATATCATTTGTATAAAAATGACGAATATCATGAATGCCATACTTTAACATGGCAATTCGGTCTGGCCCCATTCCAAAAGCAAAACCGCTGAATTTCTTTGAATGATAACCTGCCATTTCCAATACATGTGGATGTACCATGCCGGCGCCCAAAATTTCAATCCAACCTGTATGTTTACAAGTTTTACAGCCATTACCAGCACACATCATACAAGAAATATCCATTTCAACCGACGGTTCAGTAAACGGGAAAAAACTTGGACGCAAACGAATTTCACGTTCAGGTCCGAACATTTTTTTCGCAAATACTTCAAGTGTTCCCTTCAAATCACTCATACGAATATTCTCACCAACAACAAGTCCTTCAATTTGGGTAAACTGATGGGAATGTGTTGCATCGTCATCATCCCGACGAAATACTTTTCCTGGACAAATAATTTTAAATGAATCTTTATTTTTTTTACCAACCATGGTTCGTGCCTGAACCGGTGAAGTATGAGTCCGAAGTAAAATTTCTTCAGTAATATAAAATGAATCTTGCATATCACGTGCTGGATGTCCTTTTGGCAAATTCAGCATTTCAAAATTAAAATAATCGCTTTCCACTTCCGGACCTTCTGCAATTTCATAACCCATTCCGATAAATAAATCTTCAATCTCTTCAATCACAATGGTAAGCGGATGTTTAGATCCCAAAAACTGTGGACGCCCTGGCAAGGTAACATCAATTGCTTCGCTTGCAAGCTTTTTTTGAATTATTGCTTCCTCAATTGCTTTTGTTTTTTGCTCAATTTTTTCTTGAATTACAGTGCGCACCTCATTGGCAATCGCTCCAATTTTCGGACGCTCCTCTGCTGAAAGTGCACCCATTCCTTTTAATACTTCTGTAATTGGACCTTTTTTGCCCAAATATGAAATACGAATTTCATTCAACTGCTTTAAATCATCGGTGATTTCATTGATTTTTGCTACAGCTTCCTGCTGCAAAGCTTGTAAACGTTCCTTCATTTTCCTGTCTCCTTCTTTTATAAAAATTCAAAATAAAAAACCTCATCCAAATATAAGGGACGAGGTTCAGTCGCGGTACCACCCTAATTGAAAACAAAAGTCTGATCAGACTACTGTTCTCCACTCTAAAAAATTTCAACAGATTTTCATCCGGCCTTTCCTTATTTCATCGTCAAATCAAAATTCAGAAAAGCAGCTCCGAAGTGAACTCAAAAGAATTTGATACAAAGATGCTTTCAGTCTTAGACATCTTCTCCCTGCGTATATCTTCTTTCTACGTCTTCATCTATGCTTTTAGTTTGTTGCTTTTTAAATAATATAACAAAATTCCGGCTGCAACTGCAACATTTAATGACTCACTTTGACCCAAAATCGGCAGATAAATATTTTGCGTCGTTTGATTTAGCAAATGTTGATCGATTCCGCCACCTTCATTTCCCACAATTAACATAAATTCATTTGACGGTGCAACTTCTTGATAATGCACAGCATTTTGCAAAGCAGAACCATATACCGGAATTCCTTTTTCTTGACAACTATGAACGCAGACCAAACCATCCACTTCCAAAATCGGGAAATGAAAAATCGCACCTTGTGTAGCGCGCACAACCTTATCATTATATACATCTACTGTTCCTTTTGTATATAAAACCGCCTGAACACCAATGGCTTCTGCTGTACGAATCAGTGTACCAAAATTCCCTGGATCTTGAACTCTGTCCACCAATAAATAAGAACAACCATTTTTCAACTCCAAATCATAGACTGGCATGGAACAAATCGCTGCAATACCCTGTGAAGTTTCAATTTGGCTCAAATATTTCATCACAACTGGCGTTACCCAGTACATCTGAGTAATCTGTTCCAGCCATTTTACTGGTACATCTGTATTTTCTACGGCAAGTAGCACATCGACGCGACTTTGATGTTTTATTGCTTCTTCGATTAAATGCTCACCCTCAATAAAAAATTGTCGATATTGCATTCGTCCCTTTTTTGTTTGAAGCTTTTTCCATTCCTTTACCTTTGGATTTTGAATGGATTCAATCCTTTTATCCATAAGACTTGCCCCTTTTTTGTCAATCTCTTTCATACTTCCAGATCGATTATATCATTTTTTGCATATTTCTCCTACATAATGGAAAAATATAACGAAACTTAGCGATAGGAGGATAAAAAATGAATATTGATATTCGAAAAGCAGTTTTACATAATATTCACAAAAACAATCAACAGCAAATCAAAGATACAATTACGGATGCAGTCGCTCGAAATGAAGAAGTCGTTTTACCTGGACTGGGTGTATTGATGGAAGTGCTTTGGAAAGAATCAACACCAGATCAGCAACAACAAATTTTGTCCACATTGGAAAAAGGCGTGCAATAACACCCCCTTGCTCGATTCCACTATAACAGAAAAGATATGGACTTTTTTGAAAAAATGATAAAATAAATACAAACATTATTTTTTCTAATTTGGGTCAATCGGTTCTCTAGCAACCGAGCCATTGTATCTATAGCCATTTAAATTTTGCAAACCATTTTCATAAAAACAAAAGGGGAAAATACAAGATTGGCTACAATAATTTTTCAAATCAACATGTTGAGTATTTTATTAGGTATTTGTATTTTATCGATTGCATTATTGATATTGACAAGCAAAATCTTACTGACTCTACATTCAAAACAAGCAAAATCATACCTGCCAAAAAAATTTTGCTTCAATAACATGCAAAAAAGAATGCGTAACATATATGACAAAGTCATTTCTATCAACCCTCTCATCGTTTCAAACAAGCAGATCATTTTCTAAAATTCTTCTGCTTGTTTTTTTACCTTCGCTTCAAAGTCGATAACTTTGCCTCAAAAACTTATCTTGCATCGCTTTTATTTTATATTGTAAAACTCAAACAAGATTCTTCCATCTATCTTTTTATGATCTTTACAAAATATAAACAAGATAAACTTACTTCTTAAATCAAAATAAAGCATACTCACTTTATTTCACATCATCAAGATCGTTTGATTCAAACTGCGATCATACAAAAACTTTATTAAAAAACAAATCTTGACTTAACACAAAGCTTCTCATCAAAGAAAATGCTTTTTTACTGAACAAAGCTTAGCTCAAACTCATTTTCCTAAAACTTTTGTATCGGCACAACACTTACAGAAAAGAGAAAATCCAACAAGAGCAATATTTCGCAACAAACTTATAACTTTTCCAAGAAAGATCAGACAAATATGAAGAAGCCATTTTTGATTTTTACCCTGCTTCTTTTAAACAATATAAAAATATGGTAAGTTGACACATAAAACCGTCTTACAGTATTTAAATTACCCACCAATGGTAGCCAATATAACAGCCTTAATGGTGTGCATTCGATTTTCTGCTTCATCAAAAACAACAGACTGCTTAGATTCAAACACTTCGTTTGTAACTTCCATTTCCTGAACGCCAAATTTTTGATAAATTTTTTGTGCAACCTCTGTATTTAAGTCATGGTAAGATGGCAAACAATGCATAAAAATAGCGTCTTTGCCAGCGTTTTCCATTACCTTTGCATTCACTTGATATGACTGTAAAAGCTTTAACCGACTTTCCCAAACTTCTTCTGGCTCGCCCATTGAAACCCAAATATCAGTATAAATCACATCTACATCTTGAGTCGCTGCCACCACATCTTCAGTTAAAGTCACAGTTGCCCCGCTTTCCTTTGCAATTTCCTGACATGCATCCACCAACCATTTTTCTGGAAACAACGCTTTTGGTGCACAAGCTGTAAAATGCAGACCCATTTTGGCACATGCTACCATTAAAGAATTGCCCATATTATTTCGCGCATCTCCCATATAAACAAGCTTTATACCTTTTAAACGTCCCAACTTTTCCTCAATAGTTAGCAAATCTGCAAGCATCTGTGTGGGATGAAATTCATCTGTTAATCCGTTCCAAACCGGAACACCTGCATATTCCGCCAACTCCTCCACAATTTTTTGTGAAAAACCTCGATACTCAATCCCATCATACATTCTACCCAATACACGCGCTGTATCTGCAATGGACTCCTTTTTTCCCATTTGTGAAGCACTCGGATCCAAAAAAGTTACGCCCATTCCCAAATCTCGTCCTGCCACTTCGAATGCACATCTTGTTCTTGTTGATGTTTTTTCAAATAATAAAACAATATTTTTCCCTTTCAATGTATCGTGTGCAATTCCAGCTTGCTTTAAACTTTTCAGATTCTTTGATAAATCCAATAAATAACGAATTTCATTTGGTGTAAAATCCAAAATTTTTAAAAATGAACGCCCTCTTAAATTTACAGCCATATTGACTCCCCCAATTCTTTTTTTCTAAAAAATTTCTTCCCCTATATAATTGCATATTTATACAAATAATTCAAGTTTTATTCATTTTTTAACTGTCTATTTTCTAAAGAATATCATAAAAGACAAGACAGCCATTTTCTCTACCTCATTTCAACCATAACCAATCTTGATTTTTATACTCTTTTGATCAGCAAAGCAAAGAGAGAAAAATCTATTTTTAAATCATTCATGTCAACAATAAAATAAAAGATATTTTGTGGAAACGACGAAAAAGGTTCTCAAATTTCAGCCACATGCATCCATAATAAGTATCAAGAAGGTTTTATCAGAAAATGTGATCTATTTTCAATACAAGTTGTGAAGGCTATCCAACCACATGTATGGCTTACATAATTATATATCATAATTTAGCATAGTAAACTCCTTAATTCTGAATTATGATTTTTTATCTCCATAAAATACATTTTCTTGCGTTTTTTAAACTATATATGCATAAAAAGATATCATTTACAACTTTAATAGTAGAAATTTAAAAGCTACACATACAAACCATTCATATGTCATCCATTTCATTGTCGTTCAATATCTAAAATTTTAATTCTGGTAATCACTAATGATTAAAATATTATACATAAAATATAAAAGTTTTTTAGTAGCGCATCATTTTGTTTTAGGAGAAAACTTCTACAGATGAAAATCCGTAATAACGTGAACAAAAAGATGCTAAACTAAGAGAATCGTTACCTAAAAAAATTGAACGCAAATTGTCCTTAAGCTATAATAAGGTAACGGTTAATTGTCTGATATTGAAGGTAAACATCCACTTTGTTACAAGGTCAATCCTATTGACTTAATAGCAGCAAACACTTTAAAACATCACATAAGTAAGCGAATAACTGCCAATTACTCCCTTTTTAACGTACCCAAAATATCCAGATATAGTCAATTTTACTTAAATGGTATATCTAAAAATTCAACTGTACATAACTGAATTTCTCATGTACAAACTATAAGATGCCAGGCTGAAAAAACTTCAAAAATAAATTACAGATAATGATTTAAGCCAAATAATTTTTTACATCTTATCTCAAAAAGCAAAAAAGCAACCCTCTTGGGATGCTTAAAAAATGATATCATTATTTCGCTATTTCCCCATTTCTCCAACAGGAAAAATATGCTCCATAACGTCTTTCACACAGTTGATTTTTTGTTTTTGTGGCGTGATTACATACTAAAATCTACAATGGTTAAACAAAAAAGATAGATAAAAGGACAACCATTGATTAAGATAGAATCATTGAAAAAATATAAATAACAAAAAAAATACAAGAATCAATATCAGCATCATTCAAATTTAAAATATAAAGTGATTCATATGACCTCAGATCTAAAATAATAATCCTATACAATAATCATCATTGGAAAAAAGATTTCTCACTAAATTAAGTTAAAAAAATAAAATAAAAAATAACAGCTGATCCTGATCTTAATAAAGCTATTTATCATTAAAATTAACCATTAGGCTATTATTTTTAATTTTTATGTTAACAAATTATTTCTCATAAATATTAAACTCATTTACTTCTAATAGGTTTGTAAACTTTAGTATATTGACAGATTGTTTATTTAAAATTAGTTTTACTTCTATAGTTTATCTTAGTATACGCACAAAGATTGACTTATTTCATTTTCAATGTATCACCCAAAAAATACAAAAAGTAACTTTTAAGGTTTTGAGTCAATTCACTTAGAATAACAACTGAATGATCATAATTAGAATAAAATACATTCCTAGAATGATAGGAAAAATAAATTTTTCACATACCATAATTTTTCATTAATCTGCTTTTCTTTGAAGAACAATACCTATAAATGTACTTTAGTAATTTCATACATAAAATGAGATAATTGGGAATAAAAAGAAATATTCAGTCTATAAAGAATTTCGTACATACAAAATATCTCTTTAAGATACTTTATTATATGATACGTGACTTAAACTATATTTTTAAAATATTCATATTTATGTTTCAAATAATATTCCAGTTGATAAATATAGATAAAATCACGCTCCAAGAAACACTGAAGCATCAATACAACCTAAGCCAATAATAGTATTTTATAACTTTTATGAAGATGATTATATTCAGTGAATACTATTAAATTACATTGACTCCTAATATAGACAGTTTATTTCTTGATCATGGCAGTAACAAATATTATTTTCTGACTTTTCCAGATTGAAATTATGTTTAAACCGCCTGTTTCTTTTGCTTTACTACACCAATCCATAACATAAAGGTTAAGCCAAATAAAGCCACAGCAATACAACTCGCCGCAATATTGAAATGAAAGGCAATAAAAAACACAAACAAAATCCCTTCAATCCCTAACAAAATACGGGCTCTTTTACGATAAACAACTACCTCAAGTTCATCAAGTGGCTTATTTTCATCTGCAATCGGAGATAACATATAAATCGTACAAACAGCAAGCAAAAACATTGCCAATAAAATATAAATATTTTCATGTAATATATGAACCATCCAAAGCATTACCATCAATAAAAAAATAGAAATCATATAACAACGTAATTCTGTACGAGCATGGTACCCACCAGCATATGAGCGAACTGGGATATATGCTGCCATTAAAAAAATACTCTCCCATAACATATTGAACAAAGCACCAATAATTATAGTTGTTATAATATTCAAAAATAACATAATCCCCTGATGTAACCCAAATAAATAAATAGATTCATCCGCTTTATCAATTGTACCATGATCAACCATTTTTTGTGTTAATCTACCTAAAATCTTATCCATACGATTCTCTCCCTTTGTATCCAAGTTAGCAAATAAAAATAGAATATCTAAAGAAAATACAAAAAATTATATTTATCATTCTCTGACTCTTATACAATCAACATTTTTATCTCGCCCTCAATCCTCATAAAAATAGACAAGCTCAAAAAGCCTGTCTATCTAATATGTTAAAATCTTCGAAGTTTTTTTGATTTTTCTGGAAGTTTTCGTTGGTGTACCCAATATGAGCAGGCGAGGTTTGCATTAAACCCTATAATTGATTTCGCATACACAGCTAAAAAACTGTATACTCGAGATAATACTTTTCCCACATTCAACACCTCACTTTCTAATTTTTATTGTACAAGATAAAAAAATTATTTTCAATAAAAATTAGATTTTTTATAACAGTTTTTATTCATCATATTTTGACAATATATGACTTTAATCACGCAATATTTCCTGAAATATAGAGTAATACATCAACGGTTAACTTATGATCTTGTTGTGAAATTTCCAATGTGCCATTATATTTTTCTATCATTTTCTTTACACTCTTCAAACCATAACCATGATTGTTTTTTTGACTTTTTGTAGTTAAATAAATACCATTTCTAATTTTTAACGTGTGACTATACGTATTAACGACCCGAATCAAGAGTAAATTTTTGTGGACTCTGACTTCACAATAAATTTTTTTGTGATCGGTGCACTGCTCAGCCGCTTCAATTGCATTATCTAAAAGATTTCCAAGTATAACGGTTAAATCAAAAGTTGAAATATCAAGCTGTTCAGGGACAAGAAACAAATGTTTAAAGTAAATATTTTTGGATGTTGCGCATAAAAACTTTTCATTTACGATATTATCGATTACAACATTTCCTGATTGGATACTATTATTCTTACCTACGATTAATTCTGTAAATGTATTTAAATATTTTTGCAGCTCTTCAAATCTTTCTTCCTTCACTAAAGTCTGAATTGAAATAATATGGTTTTTCATATCATGACGCAACATTCGAATTTGTATCTCAGATTCTCGCATTAAATCAAATTGACGGACATATGCCTCATGTTGAACTTGCATAATTTTTCGCTCTATTCTATCTTTATTGCTCTTTTTCACATAATCAAACAAATAAAATACAAAAAAATTCAATAGAAGCAAAATCACTGCACTGATCATTTTCTGAAAAGGATACTGTGAAAATTGTTCTTCCATAATCATCAATGCCAAATATATACTTCCCAATGGTAAACAAATGACCAGAATCCAATGCAAAGTAGATATTTCATAATTTTCCTTTATATATTTTAAATTTTGGATCAACAAAAAAATGAAATATAATAGAATGGTAGAGACAAACAAAACCAAAAGCAATTTTCCTTGTGTAATATGAACACCCAATTCTTTTAATAAGAAATACCCTATACTTTCTACCAAAAATGAAATTACATATAATAAAAAAGTCGCAACAAAACGCAGAAACAAGCTTCCTTTATAATTAAAAGTTAAAAGAAACATGAAAACAATATTGTTTATCAAATTTAAAAAAGATGAGTCAAATAAAAGATAAATGCTACTGTTTAAAACAAAATATACAGTATAACTACATAGCTCAACACGTGAAGAAAAAATTCTCTCTGCAAAAAACAAACGGATAAACTTATAAAATACATATGTACGGAAAATATTACAAACTAGATACATCTCATCATTGAAAGTAAACTCCATGATACCCTTCCCTTTCTCTCTTCACATACAAATGAAAAATATCTGCTTATCTTTAATTTTATTTTATTTTCCATTTCAAATCAGAAAAATCTATTTCTCTTGTTTTCTGTATTTTCATTATACCGCTTCAAAATAAAAAAAACAAAATATCTAGTTTTATCTATAGTGAGAAGATCAAAGTTAAAATAAAATTTTCTACATAAATATTAAGTGGATACTCTTTGAATGAAAAAGATCATGAAGAAAGAAATACTGAAATCAAAAGATAAAGCAATTTCTTATTCTAAAACAAAAATGACATGATTGAAATGAGATCTTTAAAACAAAAGGAACAATCACTGATATGAAAAAGGCAACCGTTTATGAACATAATGATCGAAAACCTTTTTAGCTGATTCGAATTATTAAAAGGAATGAAAAATATTATGTTGGTATATGATGTATTTATGATTTCAAATCTAGCCAAATTGAAGCCAAATAAAAAGGAACAAATCTGGTACAATTACAGATTTCATTCCTCTTAGAAATAACATAAAAAAACCATTGGTTCTGGACAATTTTTTGATTGTATACCCATCGCAAATCAAACAAAACCTCAAGTTTCAAACAACTTAGTTGTAACTATTTTCGTTTGCAGTCTTGGCATAATAATAAAAATAGCTAAAACCTGTCAATGCAGTATAATTATTGAGACATTCAATCTTTTATTTTCTCCACAAAACGAATCAAAAAAATCAAAATAATATATAAATAAAACATTCAAAAAATAGTAAATTTTATTTTTTATATCTTTAATGCAAATTTATTTTATGAAATCATTCATTTCCATAAATAATTTGATTCACTGTTTCCTGGTCTAAACGTTCAATTAAAGCAACCAAAAGCTTTACAGTATTTTCATAATCATCTCGATGTAAAATTCCAGCATGCGAATGAATATATCGCGTTGCAATCCCAATTGCAAGAGATGGTACACCATTATGCGTCAAATGAATTGAGCCCGCATCTGTCGCTCCTCCACTCATGACATCATATTGATATGGAATCTTTAATTCATCTGCAATATTCAGTACAAAATCTCTGAGCCCTTTATGTGCGATCATTCCTGCGTCATATAATACAATTTGTGGGCCTTTCCCAAGTATACCGGTCGCTTCTTTCGGTGTAATTCCTGGTGTATCTCCAGCAATTCCAACATCTACTGAAAAAGCCACACTCGGATGTATCTGATATGCAGATGTTTTGGCACCACGAAGCCCAACCTCTTCTTGAACTGTTCCGACACCATAAACAATATTTGGGTGTTTCTTTTTATGCAAATGCTTAAATACATCAATTGCAATGGCACATCCGATACGGTTATCCCATGCTTTAGCCAATAAATATTTTTCATTGTTCATTACAGTAAATTCAAAATATGGAACAATCGGATCACCAGGACGTATCCCCCAATTCTCTGCCTCCTCTTTGTTAGCAGCACCTATATCAATAAACATATCTTTTATCTCAACTGGCTTTTTTCGTTGTTCTGGTGGTAAAATATGCGGCGGCTTGGAGCCAATTACACCAATAATCTCACCTTTTCTTGTTAGAAGGGTCACACGTTGTGAAAGCATAACCTGTCCCCACCAACCACCAAGCGGTTGAAATCTAATAAAACCCTTATCATCAATTTGAGTAACCATAAAGCCAACCTCATCCAAATGTCCGGCAATCATAATTTTCGGACCTTGCGGATCACCGACCTTTTCAGCAATTAAAGAACCAAGTCCATCCGTTTTGATTTTATCTGCATAGGGAGCAATATAACTTTTCATCACATTCCGGGCATCTTGCTCAAATCCCGAAACACCATATGCATCCGTTAATTTTTTTAACATTCCTAATGTTTCATCGAATAATTCCATTTTTAATCTCCTTTTAACAAGCTATTTCTATGTAACCTGCTTTCAATTAGTATACGCCTTTATCTTCTATAAATTGCAGAGCATTGAAATATTTTTATTGCCTTTGTTTTACACAATACTGACCATTCTTTTCTATATATGCAGATTGAATTTCTTCACGGGTAAACCCAAGAATTTTTCCCAAAAATACGTATTGCGTAATTAAAGAGATAAATTTTGTATAATTAAATTCTTTCAAAAACAAAGTAGATTCAGAAAAAACTTTTAAAAATTGTTCAGTTAACGGTCTTTCTGTTTTTACGATTGGAACCTCAAGTTCACGTACACCAAAATCTAAAGCAATAGATAATAAAAAATGCAAAGCACTGACATATTTATCTAAAATCACGTGCGCTGGCGCACACACTTTCTGGTTCCAATATTTATAACAACAAGTTTCCTCTGCAAGCTCTGAAATTTCTACCAGAAAGGCAAGAATCTTTTCTGGCTTTTTTGTTTTTTTTCAATTTGATATTTCTTGAAAATACAATCGTCTAACTGCTTTTGCAACATCAACATTCTTTGAAAGTCCACAATATTATCTCCAATGACTTATATTTTCTTATAACGATCATACACCAAAAAGACACTATTACATTTTCTGTTTACAAACAAATCCTTTAATTTCTATCCATTTCTTTTTTATTCTGAACAAACTCTACTCATATCATTTGATAAGAGAACAAAAAATTATGGTATAATTTCATATAAAATCAAGCAATTTGTAAAAAAAACCCTTGAACGTCACCATCCATAAGGGTTTTCAAATAATTATTTTAAATTTTTCTTTACAACCTCTGCCAATTCCGCAAATGCTTTTTCATCATGAATTGCAATTTCAGACAGCATTTTACGATTAACTTCAATACCTGCAAGTTTTAAACCGTGCATAAAACGGCTATAAGATAAACCATTCATACGTGCGGCTGCATTAATACGTGCGATCCATAATTTACGAAAATCACGTTTTTTCTGACGACGATCACGGTACGCATACATTAATGATTTCATTACTTGTTGGTTGGCAACTTTAAATAATGTATGTTTTGAACCATAGTAACCTTTAGCTAACTTTAAAACCTTTTTACGACGTTTGCGGGTAACAGTACCACCTTTTACTCTTGGCATGCTTTAACCTCCTATAATTCCTACTTCTCTTATTCCAAAACAGATAATGTTTTTATTTTAATTTTGTTAACATAAATCGAATACGTTTGTAATCTCCCGCACTAACAATCGCACCTTTGCGAAGCTTACGTTTTGCTTTTGTACTTTTGTTTGCAAATAAGTGGCTTGTATAAGCATGTGAACGTTTCAAATTTCCACTGCCAGTTCTTTTAAAACGTTTTGCAGCACCACGGTGAGTTTTCATTTTAGGCATAATATTTCCTCCTTACACTTACTTATCATTTTTGGGAGCTAGAACGAGAAACATACTGCGTCCTTCCATTTTTGGTTTGGCTTCAACAGTTGCTACATCGTTACAGCTTTCAGCGAACCGATCCAATACTCGCTGACCGATTTCTTTATGCGTAATCGCACGTCCTTTAAAACGGATAGAAGCTTTTACTTTATCTCCTTTTTCCAAGAACTTGCGTGCATTCTTTAACTTGGTTGTAAAATCATGTTCTTCAATGGTGGGAGAAAGACGGACTTCCTTTAGATTAATAATTTTTTGATTTTTTCGCATTTCACGTTCTTTCTTTTGAAGTTCAAAACGATATTTCCCATAATCCATAATTTTACATACAGGCGGTTTTGCATTTGGAGAAACCATAACCAAATCCATATTTACATTTCCCGCAATTTCCAATGCTTCCTGACGTGTTTTAATTCCCAATTGATCTCCGTTTACTCCAATCAAACGAACCTCACGTGCACGAATGTTTTCATTAACGAATAAATCTTTGCTAATAGTAAGTCACCTCCAAGATTTTTTAAAACATGTTTGCAAATTTATTTTTCAAAATTGAAAAGGAGTGTAGGATTTACCCACACTCCGACAAAAAATCAAATAAGCTTGTCGATTATTTTCAACCTGCAAACATCCAGTAAAGTCAGTCAGGCGAGAAGCGTGGGCTTCTACTTTTACAAACAACACCATATAGTCACCCTGAAACTGTATCATATAAACCCTCAAAATGTCAAGCATTCTTTATTAAAAATACCTATTATTTTTCCTACACATAAAAAAACAGTATATTAAACCAAAATATTCCAATGGAAAACAATTCACTGTTTGCCCATGAACATAGGGACATTTATAGAAGTAAAAAATTTATTTAGTTTTTTTCAGACCATAAATAATTGTACGATTTTTTCCTTTTTCTTTTCCTTCATATAAAGCTTTGTCTACATGCATAATATTTTTTTCCACAGAATCATTTAAATTAAATTTACTTAAGCCACATGTAATTGTAACCTTGAATGTTTGCTCACGAAAAACAAAAGAGTAAATTTCGATTTGTCTTCGAATGGCTTCCATAAGTTCAAATGCTTTTTTTTGCGTTGTATTTTTAATGGCCACAATAAATTCTTCTCCACCCCATCTTGAGCATATAATATGATCTGAAACAAGCGACTTAAAAACATCCGAAACAACGGTAAGAACATAATCTCCACCTGCATGACCATATGTATCATTAATGATCTTAAAATTATCAATATCAAAGATACCTAAAAAAATATCTCCTTTTTGATTTGTATTTTTTTGTGCTTCAGTAATAAAACTTTGAATCTGCTTTAAAAAAGACCTTCGATTATGTAAACCTGTCAAAAAATCATTATTTGCCGCATATTTTAATTCTTTCATTGCTTTCTTTAATGCATCTTGTGCACTTTGAAATTCAAGACGGCTTCGAACACGCGCCCTTAACTCAACTGGAATAAATGGCTTTATAATATAATCAGCTGCACCCATTTCAAAACATTTAACAATTGTTTCCGCATTATTATTACCTGTAATAAAAATGATTGGTATATGCTTTGTTCGTTTATCAGCTTTTAGTATTTTAAAAATTTCAAAACCATCTATTGGTGTTAAAACCAGATCCAATAAAATAAGATTTGGTAATTCATTTTGTGCCATCTGAACTCCAATATCACCTGAATACGCCTTTAACACATGAATATTTTTATCTTCTTTAAAAATATCTTCAACAACTTGACAAATAAAATGACTGTCATCAATTACAAGTATAGTAGTTTTTCCCATAACATCCCTCTATTCCGGCTCTCCCTACTTTCAACATCCTAAAATCTCACGCCTTCATTCTGTCAATGATTTTTCATATATTTCCTGAATTTGTATCAAACCTTTTTTAAAATCGCGTGCTGTGGACTGTACATTTCTATAATGTTCATTGAGTCTCTCTATCTCCTTTACGTACATATAACGTTGTTGGTTCTCCACTTTAAATCGCACTGTCATCTGCAATATTTCTTTAGATAAATCTAACAATTCTAAATTCGCATTGATACCACTTTGTAACATTTCATGCGCCTTTTGATACACATTCGGAACATCCATTTGATTTATTTGCAAAGAAACGGATTCTGTTTGTAGCCGCAACTCTTCCAAATATGACATTTGTTCTGCTTCATCCATTTGATAAATACTTTGAGAATATACATATAACTTCTCTGTTTCTTTAACTACTTGGCTGATTTCTTTCATATAAACAGATACTTTATCCTCAATACAAGCGGTTAGCAGTCCGAAAGAGAGAAGAATGGAAAGAAAACACTTTAATTCATTCATAAACTCACCCAATGTTTTTGAACTGGAACAGGTATATGCATAATAATGTATTTATCTATACCCGTTCCATCACTGTTGTTCATTAAATATTTTTTCTTGGATATTGTACATTGAATTTGTATATAAAAAAGATCACTTGTATGACAATTTTTTTACATTCAACTAGAAACAATAATAAAATGGCTCTTTAGAATGGACATATAAAAAATAACAGCAGTCAATCATTTTCCCATTCAAACCATTAACTCATCTTTTGAATTTGTTCCTTCACAGATTCGATAAATACATGAACATCAACGCTTTCTGATTTTTGTTCACTGTATTTTCTAACATTCACCTGATGTTTTTCTTTTTCCGCATCTCCCAATACCAACATATATGGAATTTTTTTCATCTGCGCTTCACGAATTTTATATCCAACCTTTTCATCCCGGTCATCGAGGGTTACTCGAATTCCAGCAGCCTTCAGTTGATTTTGAACATCCAATGTATAGGATAAATGCGCTTCTTTAGACACTGGAATCACTATGACTTGTATCGGTGCCAACCACACTGGAAACGCTCCAGCATAATGCTCAATCAAAATACCAATAAATCGCTCAATACTTCCAAACACCACACGATGTAACATAACTGGACGATGTTTTTCACCATCTGAACCAATATATGTAATATCAAAACGCTCTGGCAATTGGAAATCCAACTGAATGGTTCCGCACTGCCATGTTCGTCCTATGGAATCACGCAATTTAAAATCAATTTTCGGACCATAAAATGCTCCGTCCCCTTCGTTAATTTCAAAATCCAATCCGGCATCTTGCAGTGCTTCTGCCAATGCAGATTCTGCCGTTTCCCAATCTTCATCACTTCCCATCGAATCCTCTGGACGTGTAGAGAGCTCCACAGAATATTCAAATCCAAAGGTTTTATAAAAACCATCTGTCAATTGAATCAAATCAATAATTTCATCTTTAATCTGATCTTTTGTCATAAAAATATGTGCATCATCTTGTGTAAAGTTACGAACACGCATCAGACCATGCAATGCTCCACTATACTCATGCCGGTGCACCAAGCCCAATTCCCCGTAACGCAGTGGAAGCTCTTTATAAGAATGGAGATCATGTTTATACACCAAAATGGAACCTGGACAATTCATTGGTTTGATTGCAAACTCTTGCTCATCAATAACTGAGGTATACATATTTTCTCGGTAATGATACCAATGACCGGAAGTTTCCCATAACTTTTTATTCAGCATAATCGGTGTACGAATTTCATCATATCCTGCTGCTTCATGAATCTTTCTCCAATATTTTTCCAATTCATTGCGTAAAATCATCCCTTTTGGTAAGAAAAACGGAAATCCGGGTCCTTCTTCCATCAAAGTAAATAGCCCCAATTCTTTACCCAATTTTCGATGATCTCGTTTTTTTGCTTCCTCTAACATATGCAGATGCGCTTTTAGATCTTCTTTGTTATAAAATGCTGTACCGTAGATTCGCTGCAACATTTTATTATCTGAATTCCCACGCCAATATGCACCTGCAATAGATTGCAGCTTAACAGCTTTAATTTTTCCAGTTGAAGGAACATGTACACCACGACAAAGATCATAAAATTCTCCTTGTGTGTAAACCGAAATAACCGCATCCTCTGGTAGGTCGCGAATCAACTCCAGCTTCAGCCAATCATCTGAAAATCTTTCCAGCGCTTCCTCTCTAGAGACCTCCAAACGACGAACAGCATGATTTTCTTTTATAATTTTATTCATTTCTTTCTCAATGGTGACTAAGTCCTCTGGGGTTAACGAAATATCCAAATCAATGTCATAATAAAATCCGTTTTCAATAACTGGTCCGATGCCAAACAGAGCTTGCGGATACAACCGTTTTACAGCTTGTGCCAATAAATGTGCACTGGAATGACGAATCACTTCCAGACCTTCTGCAGAACCTTCTGTTATTAATACAAGGCGCCCATCATTTTCAATTGGAGTATACACATCCAACCACTGGTCATCCAATTTCACTGCTATTGTTTTTCTCTTTAAACTTGGACTGATTTCTTCTGCAATTTTTTCCGCATTGATTCCCTTCGGATACTGTTTTACATTTCCGTCTGGGAATGTAATTGTAATCAATTCAGACATATTTACTGATACTCCTTTTCTCATGATTTTTTATAAAAAAAAGCATACACCGCTTCTATAATTTTCTCTACATAGAAGGGACGTATGCACGTGGTTCCACCCTTATTCCCGATTGATTCAAATCAGGCACTCATTACAAAATAACGGCTTGTCCGTCGACTTTATAGTCGATTTTTTTGAGTTGGTAAGCTTCTGAAATGACCTCGGAGGCTTTCAGCCAAGACCTCCTTCTCTAATGAAGCAAATTTCAAAAACCCATATTCTCAAAATTCATTTTCCATATCATAATTCATTATACAGAATCCAAATGAAAAATCAAGTTAGAATGATTCTAATTTAGTTTCTTAAATTTTCTCCAGCCATTTCAATTGGATCAGCTAAAACACGGATCCGTTCTATAATCCGCTTTGCTTTGACACGCTCTTCATCTCCATACTGTGAAGTTGTCAAATGCACCTCCATCTCTGCCAAATTAAAATTCGATGTAAAAAAGGTTGGCATTTTTTCTAGCATACGATATTGTAAAATTGCACCCAGTATCTCATCACGTGTAAAGCTCGAAACCGATTCTGCTCCAATATCATCCAACATAAGAACTGGTGCGGATTTGACAACCGTAAGCTTACCTTCCAGTGTCTGATCAGAAATAGAACTTTTCATTTCACGAACAAATTCTGGAAAATAAACCAACAAAGTAGCTTGTCCAATTTCTGCAAGCTGACCAGCAAGCATACCTAAAATAAAAGTTTTTCCAATACCAAAACTTCCAGATAAATAAAGCCCTTTATATTTTTCATGATTTGCTGCTTTTTGAAGGATATCTTGAATTTTCTCCACTACCAAAATACGTGATGCATCATTCAAATACAATTCATTTCTTTTTGCCATCAACACTTCTTGCGGAATATACATACTTTTAACCAACTTCTTTAATTTGGTTTGTTGAATATCCATCTGCTTTTGATCACAAATATCATACACAAGCTGAACTTGCCCATACTGCCAAGTCAATTTCGGAGTATACCCTTTTACGACATTTGGACAATCAAGCAGTCCTGGACAACATGTACATTGTGTAACCTGTGTTATATACTCATAGAAAGTTGAAAGATTTCGATTAACTACGGTCTCTGACAATTGATTTTCTTGAATAAAAGAGGAAATTTCCGATTGACCCAACACTTCTTTTTGTAACTGCCTATATGTTTCATTCAATTGAGTTTGCGTAATGAAATTGTTTAAGGAAACTTGAATCGGCTTCATTTTTTAATTCTCCTCTTTTTTTATTTTCGCGTCAGATGCTAACCAAGCTTCAATTTTTTTTCTTCTTTCTTCCAGCTTCTGCATTTCCTTTTGAGACAAAGATTCTTTTGAACCTTGTTCTTCATCTGCTTTCATCCATGTAGGTACTACTTCTTTTCGTGAAACTTTTCGTGTGTTTTTGGGTTTTGATGGTGCCTGTACTTGTTTCTGTTTTTCTGTCCATTGCTCAGCTTTAGCAAAATCCATTGCTTCTTTTGCTGTCTGGATTCCTTTTCTGGACCAATGCGCTGCAATTTTCGAAACATATGGAAATGAGAGTTTCATATTGGTTTTTAATAATGTATAGTATAAAAGAACATTGATTACACCAATTGGCAATTTTTGTTCAAGCATAATCTGCTCTACAATTTTCAAATCTCCAGTAGAAGGCTTTGCACCGTTTGCAAAATCTGTTAAAAACTGTACCGGTGAAACCTGCTCCAAATAAAGCTGTAACATTTCTTCTTTTGACTGTGGCTGTGGAGATTTTTGTAAATTTACCTCATTGGTTTCTATCATCGAATACAACTTAGGCACTTGATTGCCTGTAAATGCCTGATAAGCTTTCTGTGCACTCTTTCTTAATCTTTCCTCCAACAATTGTCCATTTTCATCTAAAGCATCAAGAACTACTCTTTGCATCTGAAAAATATTCAAATCATAAATATACGCCAACTTAACAATTAAATTCCGCATTGCTTGTGTAAAGATCTCTCTAGAGGTAAACGCACCAGATAAACCTTCCAAAAATAATTCAAAATCAAAAGAACGATTGATTACTTTTAATTGTCCAGCTATTTCAGAAGACGGTTTAACTACAGCATCATCTTTTAATTCTTTCATATGTGAAAATATTTTTTCACCAGTTAAAAACACATCATTAAAAGGCACAGTAACATCTGTAAATCCAATTTCCGGTTTTGCTTGCTCATGTAAACCAAACCAGCGTTTTCGCTCTATATATATTCTTTTCCCCAAACGTTCATACAACATGACGCTTAAAATGCTATCTTGGAAAAAATCAACTGGAACAAGTGGACGCTGCAAACAATAAATGTAGTGATGACCATCATCCTCTGTTTTTTTTACTAAACTTTGGAGCAAACCAATCCCTTCCAATCTTTTTCGGGCAGCTTGAAAAGACTGTAAAGATGCTTGACTCGTTAACAGCAAATGATGATGTTGTAACAAAATTTTTTCATGCTTTGTTAATGACCACTGCGCCCATAAAGTCATAAACAAACTATACGCTTCTTTACCAATAATCGGTTGATAAAGCATAGATAAAACAGATTGATCCACCGATGTAAAGTATGCCGATCCATATATTTCATATGTATCAATTGCCAATAGCTTTTCCACAGCTTTTCATCTCATTTCTCATGATTTTCTTTATGGATCAATTCACGAAGTTCATCTAAAAATACATTAATATCTTTAAATTGTCGATAAACAGAGGCAAATCGAACATAGGCAACCTCATCAATTTTCGATAATTCATCCATTACCATCTCACCAATGGTTTCAGATGATATTTCAGAAACACCGCCACTTCGCAAAATTTTTTCTATATGCGTTGCCACTTCTTCCAGTCGCATCAGAGATACAGGTCTTTTTTCACACGCACGAATCAATCCACGCAAAATTTTATCCTTATTAAATTCTTCACGAATTCCTTCTTTCTTTACAACGATTAACGGAATTTCTTCAATTTTTTCAAACGTTGTAAATCTTGTACCGCATTGTTCGCATTCGCGCCTTCTACGAATCGAGCGATTATCGTCAACTGGTCTAGAATCCAAAACTTTTGATCCATTATATGTACATGCAGGACAACGCATAAAAGTTCAACTCCCACTTTCATAATAATTGCTCTTATTTTACCATATCTCTAATTTTTTATCAGGTACATTGCTATTATAGGGCATTACCAGTTTGAGTCAATTGACTACATCACACTGTTTCCAAAAAGGCTAAGACAAAAGTGATTTAGATTAAAAAAGCTAGATTTCAAACCAATTCTTCAAAACCTTTACATAAACAATCAACTACTAGAATAAAAGAAACAAATAAAAAAGCTGACTGGTGTTTCTATAGTAAACTTATAGCTTACCTAAAACACAATCTAAAGACAAAAGTTATTTTAATTTTTATCTTAAACCCATCTTCTTATTCCTAAGCTTCCGTTTACATCGTTTACCTCTCTTTTATTTAAGAAAAATAAAAAAAAGTTACTGACTATAAACTCCGAGCTATCCTTGTTTGTCTTTCTTTCATCAAAGCAGTCGGTACTTATTCTTCTTTTTCCCTATATTTTTCATCATATTCTAAAAAAAATCTCCATTCATAACTTCATTCGCTGCAGGGATAAGACTTGCACCCGCTTTTAGGGTATCTAAGTCAGCTTCTTTACGGGCAATATCGGTTATCACTTGTTTTATGTCATAATAGCCAAGTAAATCTAAGATAAGGTTTTCGTCTTTCTTTGATTCTGGAATTTTCCCACTGCATGTTTTCTTTCCATTATGCACCAAAATGCCGACT